>ERZ778017.2677-NODE-2677-length-13941-cov-5.035143_pt1 | contig 13941 bp, 4 predicted proteins | sample MGYA00375747_ERZ778017 | MGnify/ENA primary metagenome ERZ778017 (study PRJEB29350, sample SAMN05509838) | bioreactor metagenome | biome: bioreactor; material: wastewater | place: South Africa: University of Cape Town | collected 2014-03-17 ... | reverse complement strand
TAGGACATATCTCGAAAAGAAGTCTTTTCAAATTATTGTTCAGATGAAACGTTGGAGTGTAGAGTTGTCTCTAGAGTATCGCTTTCATATTTCTTAAAATTAATATTGTTGGAAATCGTTGCATATACCCAAGCTGACAAAGTTGCCTTGCAAAGTTTAGTTCAATAAGCCCTGTGCTGGCTTTTATGAAATATTTTGAAAATCAGTTAAATACCTCAAAACCAAGCCATGTAAAACATAACCAAAAATCCAATTTCATCGTGTTTGCAATATGGTGTGATTTAAAATGCACTCACTGAAATACACCGCTTTCCATATTTTGATGGTGGATATTTTCTGGGTCAGAAGGAGTTGCATTTCGCTCAAAAATGGCACTAGAATAATCCTAGTATCAAGCTAGTAGCTTTTTTTCAGAGAAAAGTATATATCTGAACTTTACAATAACTGATTCAAAGTTTAGTTAGTTCTTCATGGGAAACTGTTGCAAAATTATTTAGTACCATCAGGTTGCCAAAACATTTTTCCACAATTTTTAGGTGACGGTAACGGAACGAGTATTTTGCGAGTTCAACGCTTAGTAAAAGAGGCAATTACAAAGGAAATACACTACACCCTACTAGTTCCTACATACGATGCGGTATTTGATAGCATTGAGCATATCATCTTGCAGCAAATCAAAGTCTCAACCACCAAATCCCCTTATTACCCTTAAGAAATTTGCAGCAAAACGGATTCTTCATCGAACATCAAGTCCGTTAATTCAAGTTTCCTCCACAAGAACAAGCACCTCAATCGCCACGGAAGACACTCTCAACATTCCCAACAAAGCCACACGAAGCAGCTCGTCTGTGGTTATCTCATGTCTGTGGTCCGGTGGTCGTGGCGAATGGCTGGGGGGTTAGCCGTAATGGCGCCGCGGTGGTGGTACCATCACTACTAGTACGGTGGTATACAGCAAAAATCTAGTCACACCCACATGGGCGAATTTCTTTTCGAAATACGAGGGGGGGAAAATTTTTTCACAATATAAATATTTCTAAATTGCGAAGACATTTGATGATTATACCTATTTATAATTACCTTATGATATAAACTAAATTAGGTTTTAAAGTTTTTCGTTTATACATCATACTTGAACCGTGGTGTGTTTTATTTCAAGTTATGATTACTTGTTTCGGATTATTTTAATATAGCAAGTTCAATTTCAACCCTTAGTTCACGATGAATTCTGACATGGAGTCATTACATTCTGGCAATACTGATACCAACAAGACTACTACTGAGGAGTATTTACATGATCACAGATGACATGTGGATTTAACGAGTAAGGTCACTGTTGTTGATAAAGATGAAGACTCGGCCATAGCCGATGACGTTTCTGGAAATGAAGGCATCGACCAGTCTGCTCCGTTTCAGTCCAGTTCAAATACCGGGAATGCAGCTTTCGTAAGGACTAAGAGTTCACATCAGCCCCATGTCAGATCCCATAGACCTTCGATGTCAGATAAGCCTAAGAGATTTTATAATTCTACCCTACGTCCCGAATTTTATGTCAACGATGACAATGAGGATGACAGCAATTCCAATATTGCCTATGAATTAAATCGTAAGAAATCGATTGCAAGGTCCATTTCGGACCATGCGCCTTCTCTGAGCAATCCGATGAGAAAGAGAAGAGACTCGACAAAATCGATGGAGTCACTGATTAAGAGAAGAGGCTCACGATCGTCAATTGACTCTGAAGCAGACTCCCGTGCGTCAAGATCGTCACAAGAGACAGAAGAGGATGTTTGTTTCCCTATGTTGAGAGAGCATGTACGGGTCAGAGGAATTGATTTCGATGAGATAGAGGAATTTATCAAAGAGGAAAGAGAAGAGCAAGAGTTATTGGACATGCAAGCAAGAAAGAATGCTTATAAGATGAAACTGAGACGTTCGTCGACCAATTCTGTTCAGACGTCTGCGACGTCAATGAAGTATACTCCCAAACATATTCTTGCTAAGTTCATGTCAAGAAAACTGGACATACCAGAAGAATATGCGGTTTCTTCTAACTCATCCAAATCCCTCGACGAAGCCAATCTTAATATGGAAGAAAAGTTAAATAATGTTTCTTCTGGATCGTCAGACAATTCGTCTAGTACCGAACAAGTCAAATTCGGAGGAACAAGAATCACCAGTGGTGGTATTCATAGAGAATTGCCTGACAGATTTTCATTTTTCTCGTCAGAAAACGAAGAAACTATTCATTCGCCTGATATTCCAAGTTTGGTTTCCAAAGGTCAATCCGTACAAGAATTATTTAAAAATGGAGAAGGGACATGGTGGTTAGACTGTACCTGTCCTACTGATGCTGAAATGAAAATGTTAGCCAAAGCATTCGGTATCCACCCTTTGACAGCAGAAGATATTAGAATGCAAGAAACTAGAGAAAAAGTTGAATTGTTCAGAAGTTATTATTTTGTTTGTTTCCACACCTTCGAACCAGATAATGAGTCAGAAGACTATTTGGAACCAATCAACGTGTACATTGTCGTGTTCAGAGAAGGAGTTGTCTCATTCCATTTTTCGCCTATCATTCACCCAGCAAATGTCAGAAGAAGAGTTAGACAATTGCGTGATTATGTTGATGTTTCAGCAGATTGGTTGTGTTATGCGTTGATTGATGACATTACTGATGGATTTGCACCAGTTATAACAGGCATTGAATATGAGGCAGATGCAATTGAAGATTCTGTATTTGTAGCAAGAGAAACAGATTATGCCAGTATGTTGCAAAGAATTGGTGAATCAAGAAGAAAAGTCATGACTTTGATGAGGTTATTGTCAGGTAAAGCCGATGTCATCAAAATGTTTGCTAAAAGGTGTCAAGATGAGGCGGCAGTTCAAACAGTGTCGTCACATGCCAATGTTGCAGGGTTCAATTATGGTAATCCTGGGACATCGTTTGGACCAATGCCAGGAGTTGCTTCTCCCCAACCAATTTACCATGAATCGATGGGATTCTCACCAACACCAACCCCTGTTGGAAACAACAATCTGTCACAATCTTACTTTAATCAACAAAACCGCCAAAATTTCACACATGTTCAACAGCCTAGAGCTGATATTGCTTTATATCTCGGAGATATTCAAGATCACGTCGTCACTATGTTTCAAAACTTATTGGCTTACGAGAAAATTTTCTCCAGATCTCATGGGAACTACTTAGCACAATTGCAAGTTGAATCTTTTAATTCCAACAATAAACTTACTAATATGTTTTCCAAAATTACTCTCCTTGGTACCATCATCGTTCCATTGAACGTTATTACAGGGCTTTTCGGGATGAATGTTCACGTACCTGGAGAAGGTATTGATACTTTAGCATGGTTTTTTGGTATCATCGGGGTGATGATTACAATTATTGTCGTATGTGTGTTCTTATCAAGTTTATGGTTAAAGAGAGTTAATGCACCTGATCCATCCTTTGTTAGTAGCTCGAAGAGGTCGATCAAAAGTTTACGACTTAGATTGAAATCCAAGGACGCAGCTAAAAGTATTATCAGTTTTCCTAATAAATACGAATAGAAATTTTTATAGCGTGTATTATAGAATATCATAATAAGGAACAATTCCAGTAAAAAATACTCCATTAGATCATTCAAATCATTTCAAGCTTGATGAATCTTCTAGATTTGCGATAGCGTTCCTGTAATAGACCTTAAAGAATAGGAAATTAGTACAGAATTATCGCAATTGAACAGAATTCGTCCGTTGAAACTTCATAGCTCGTTCCATCTAACAGGGTTGGTGGGAACACACCCTATCGTTAACTTTTAGATCTTTTCCAACCATCTCAGGTCAAACTTACGTACATGTAGTAGTTAATTTTATCTCAATGCACCTAGTGATCAAAATTAAACACGACGTTTATTGAAACTCGTTTGTATTTTCATCCTCAGAAAGACAACGTAGCTGACTTCACGACAAGAATTCTGGTAAGCATTTATTTAAGGCGGTATTGTCCACTTTTAAGCGGTATTGCCCAAAAGCATAATTATACTTAGTAAGCAAATTTGGCTGCAAAAAGTGTCCATGAACTACATATAAATTGTACATTCAAACATTTGCCAAATAGATTTCTGTACGACAGTAGAGAACCATTTCACCTGAATTATAATTCTGGGGGAACAACCTTACAACTTGAGTACATCGTACTGGTTGGACCTTTCCTCAATATACATAAATATTCGTTATCATTCGGGCCATTTCCATTGATGATAAGCAGTTTCAAACTCTCATTAACTTTAACTTTAAACAAACTCCTCCAATACTGAGTTTTTCCATTCAAATGATTATAGTTAATCAGAACAAGGAGAAAAAGATTGCTTTTATCAAGGAATTCAATACCACTAAGGTACTCCATTCAATTGACAAAGAGCAGTCAACGCATAAAGTAATTTGTATGTTGCTTTTCAATTTACACCTTTGCATATATTGATAAAGTCTTATCGTCGTGATCTATCGAGACTGTTCATAGTGGAAAGAAACAGGTTTCAAAAGCTGGCTTGGTTAAACGTAGGAGTGTTCATTATGAGTAACAAGGATTACTAAAGATAATACTGTGAATAGTTCTATATGTGCATTAAATATTGGGTGCTAAATATTGAGCAAGAAAAATTACTTTGATCTCTTCTTTTTCTTTTTAGGTTGATCGTCTTCATATGGAATCCATATATCATGTTTGGAGTCTCTAACCTCAGGACCATTCTTGTCATTAAATGTTTGTTTCCTCCATTCTTGTAAATTCTTTTTCTTTGCGTACTTTCTCTTATCTTTCATTCTCAATTCTTTAGGTCTATATGGAGCAAACTTTTTAATACCAATGTATTGGTTAAGTTGCTTGTCATCAGCTAAGATAATGTCCCTAGTAGTTAAACCATACGTTTCTGGTGATACCTCACGATACTTGAATTTGACTTCTTCTTTGTCTTTACTACGTCCTCGTTCTTCTTCCACTTCATCAAGAAGCCTCAATGTGCTTGCTTCCACTATCTCTTGAGCTTTTTGCTTAAGTAATTCCTTTTCCTTCTTAGCGGATTTCTTGTCCTTCAACTTATCTTTTTTGGATTTCTTGGTTGTGTCTTGCTCTATTGGATCATTCTGGTCCATTTTCTCAGTTTGTTCTTCTTCTACATCATAATCTTCATCTTCTCCGCCTTTTTTGAAATCTCCCATGATCTCATCGTCCTCATCCCACTCTGGTTTTTCTATTTCAGCTCCATAGTATTGCTCATCAAATACTTGTGCCATTTTATTATCCCAATCAGCATCATCAAAATCGTCATCGAGCAAGGATTCACCAAATACTTTTGCAATAACTTCATCTTTAACTTCGTCTCCAACTGCTTCCTTTATTTTAGATAATCTGTCCATAACTTGATTGACCTTCACAGTTTTCTTCTTTTTCAACATTTCTTCTGTTTCCTTCTTTTCTATCATTTTGGCTTCATTCTTTTTGTCTCTTTGACGTTTACGAGAATTCGTTTTAGATCTTCTCAACGTGGCTTGATTACGAGCATATGAAACGATTTCGGCCGCGTTAGCATCCTCGTATCTAAAGTTGTATGCATGTTCAAAGTTCTCTACTGCATTTTCAAAGTCTTCATCATCATCACGATCAATTTTATCAAGATTGATTACTTTATCGCCTTTCTTTGGAATCCAAGATTGAGTATCAAGAAATGCTTTCAAGAATTCTTCCGAATTCTTTTCTGGATCCGGTAATGGGGTTTGTTGAGGTTGAGATTCAGTTTCGTTGGTCTTTTTTGTCAAGAATTCATCGTCTTCATCATCACTATCAACATCATTTTCAAATGCATTTTTAATCTCGGAAAGAAGTTGGTCTTTTTCTTCTTTTTGTATTAAACTGAAAGGTTTTTCACCATCTACAGTACCATATTGGTTTTCTTCGTCTTCTTTGTAATCTCCCGACAACAAATTCATTCTGTGGTAATCTTTTAAATAGATAGGCTTATCATTTGATTCTGAGGTTTCATTTTCTGCAACATAGTCGTCAAAAAACTTAACCTTCGGGTCTAGCAACTTCTTAGGATTGGTTTTGATCGTGTTCAATACTTCCTCAATCCCTTGCTCCACCTTTTCTGTAATCAAGTCTCCATACTCATCTTCCTCTTCAGATGACGAGGATTCCTCATCGGGACTTTCTTCAGGTTCTGGTGTCTTCTCAGTAGCTGGTTTTTCTTGTGGTACGACTTCGGCATTTGTTTTCTCAGCTGCTGCTGCTGCTGCCTCTCTTGCTCTCTTCGTTGCAGACTTTTTTCTTGCCATCTCAATTACTGTTGTGCCTACACGTTCAGTTTATCACTGTTTTTTATGATATATAGATTAAATACTGGCGATGAGCACCTGCATCTTATTTTTGGTAGCACCGATATATTACTTTAATTAAAGCTTAGGAGGGTTAATACCAATCAAAGGCAATTGTTTAACTTCGTACCACCAGTGGTAAGCTAACTCACTTCTGTTGAGATCAAGATTTTCTGAAATGACTTTCCAGAGAATTCCTATCAAGAAAACTTTTTCTTCAGGATGAGACATTTCGATCAACACCCAGATTCTGTCGAGCCAGAAGTTGAACTTGGACAAAGGAAGATACGGAATAAGATTGATGATCGTGGTAACAGCAGATTCTCTTGTTGTGTTGGGAACTATACGTTCTTCGAATTCATATGGTTGCTTGGCTGGAGAAGATTCAACTGTGCTGTTTATTGCTGGAGCAATGGCAATTGAAGGTGCAGCTCCACATTTTCTGTATAGGTATTCGAGGAATTCATCACTAGAAGTTTCATACTTTGAGTTCTGGTATATAATTGGACTACTAAGAATCTTCTTTCCGATTGTTTCAATAGCAATGTTGAGTTGGGTTGCCGATAAGCTTTGAGGATGTTGCTCGAATAACATATCAACGTATTGAATACATTCCGGTAAATTTTCGAATTTCGCTTGTGAAAAGTATACTAAAAGCACAGAATGACTTGCTTCGGTGATTTCGTATACATTATACGTTTTAGTATCTGCTAAATCAAAGCAAATTTCGAATATATCCCTCTGAAATTTTCCATGAGGAAGATTCTGTTGCATGTAAATTTCCCACAATCCCAACACAAAAATGATTTTTGATTGAATAACGTAAGAATTATTCACAACATCTGGATGCATGTTTAACTCTTGATAATTACCAATCAACTCCATCGTTAAACCTTCAAAATGTTTCTGGTTTTGGCTTGCTAAATCAACTGCAAAATAGTAAACGAAATTATAGCTATCAAACCCCCCCTGACCAATAGCTAGTAATATGAAATTCGTGTAGTACAAATTATGAAGAATCACTAACGAAAGTTGTTGGTTCTGACTGGTTATTGATTCCATATGCCTATTCCTCCACTGAGGTTTTTCAGTGACAGCAAACCTTGTCAATATTCCCTGAAAAATGATTATTTCCGCAAACAAAATCAGCTTTAACACGTACCAATATTGTTTATTTAATTCTGATTGATTCGACGCGGAAGTTTTGTGGTTGAAACCGGAATTAAGCGTAGCAAAATTCAACTCTCGGTTAAAATACAACATTTTCTTCGAAATGGTCATTATCAATTCGAACGACTGGTACTTGTGTGGCAAGGTTTGAACATATGCTTCTAAAATAAATGAAAGTTTGTTGATATATCTTACTACTGGAGTTTGAATAATTGAGCCGGCTTGTGATTCGTCATTGATAACAAGCAATTCACGATAAACGTTTGCCGATTTGGGTGATTCGAACAATAATTCGGTCAACTTATATATAATGAATTGTGGGGCAATATGAGATGTATAACGGTTGACTGGTTCACCCTTTTTGAAAGTCACAGCCAAGCTCAACAATGCCAAATAGTTGATATCATCGCTTTGTGATGGGGCAATGGAATAGTTAAGAGCCTTCTTGAAGAGTTGTCCCATCTTTTTGTTCCATTCGTAAAAGAACCATTTGTACTCCACTGCATTTAGCTCAGTATACAATTCATATGCCAATTCATTGGACATGGACATCCCCGAAATGATAGGCAACACCTTCCAGGAATTGTTCACTGGGTTGTAGTTCACAAAATTAGTTAATTCTTTCAAAATGATCAGATAATATGTCTTTATCGACAACGTTGGTTGGCTGACTTTTAACTTTTTGTCTGTGATCAATTTGAATACTTCGATTATCGAGTAGGATTGAAGAAACGGAGCCGGAGGTGAAAAACATACCGGGCAGTTCAAAAAGCTGGATATAATAAGTCTAAGATTATATTCCTGTTTCACATAGGGTAAATACTGGTACAAGTAACCTAAAATGTTGTTGACGGTAGTAGTTGGTTTGGGAAATCGCAACTCATTAATTAGAAAGTCCAATTCTTGGGGGATATGATCGGAACTTGATACGTTTCCTGATCCAGATCCACGCGACAACAATCTTCTCCCCTCAGGACCCAATTTGCGGTACAAGTCACTCATGGGCGTTGTCGTTCCTACTTTGTCTCTACTTTGAGGTATGATTTTCCGAAATCTGGAGAAAAGACCGAGGCACTAGACGACTTTCCCAAAATGTCGCTAACCACGACATTTACATCTTGGGTTTGCTCCTGGTACCTTGAAATGTCGAAAGACAGCTGAGAGACAGCATGAGCAATGTATTAACTGTAAGATCTAAAGAAAAGTACAATTTTGTAAACGAAGAAAAATATTTTGACATCAATTGCATTATCTATCATTCTCTATATACAATTATTCAAATCGTGTTCGTAAACATCAATCATAAAAGTTCATACTGTAGACACAATGCATATCTAGAAGCACTAAATTATCCATTGTGCGAGACATATCATACCCAGTCTACTGGATTTTGTAAAACAGCTAATAGTTTGGCTTCTTCGCTTCCTTCTTCAGGATGGTGATCGTAGACCCAAGAAGCCGTAGCAGGCAAACTCATCAAAATGGATTCAATTCTTGATCCAGGAGTTTGTAATCCGAATTTGGTACCTCTGTCCAATACCAAATTGAATTCAACGTATCTTCCTCTTCTAATTTGCTGCCATTGTTTCTGTTCTTCAGTGAAAGGTTGATCCTTTCTCTTTTCCACCAATGGCAAGTATGCTGGTAAGAACGCATCAAAACACGATTCAACAATCTTCAAGATCTCATCAGCTGGTTTGTCATCAAAGTCGTCAAAAAAAATCCCTCCGATCCCTCTTGTTTCATTACGGTGTTTAATCAAAAAGTACTCGTCACACCACTTTTTATATTTTGGATAAAGAGTAGTATCGTACTTGTCCAATGCGTTTTTGTGTTGCAAATGGAAGTGTCTGGCATCTTCTTCGTAAAGATACGATGGAGTCAAATCGGCACCTCCACCAAACCACCATCCGGTAAGTTCCCCGGTAGTTGGATCACTAGTTTCAAAATAACGGTAGTTCAAGTGGGTAGTTGGTGCGTGAGGGTTATGAGGGTGAATCACTAAACTTAACCCACAGGCGAAGAAATTGACACTTCCATCTTCTGCTTTACTGTGAAGGTTAGCATGATCAGCTTTCATTCTTGCCACTGCTTCCTTGGGCAATTTACCATGAACAACGGAGATGTTGACTCCACCCTTCTCAAAAGTCGTCCCATTTTGTAATACCATCGATTGACCACCACCACCTTTGTCACCTCTTAGCCAAGTATCAGTGTGGAAGTCAACACTGTCCAAACTAGCAATACCTTGAGTGATTTCCTTTTGCTTTAACCTAACAAGAGCTTCCATACGCTCCCTAATAGGGAGGCTAGTATCGTGTATTTGATTTGGTTCTACCATTACTGAGTAAAATTTGTATCAGAGCCAACAAGTTGAATTTTCTACAGTATAAATATAAATTCCAGTGGGAACGGATAATTTTTTCTCCAGGGTAAAATCAGATGATTTTTTAAAAGGAATTTTTCCACCACGATAGTGCCATTTTTCTATAGATGCGTGCTACGGCGCCATTCTACAGCCATATAGTTTGATGATTTTATCTATATTCAAAATCTAGACTAAATATCAAAAAGTCTGTTTATACAATATGTACGAAAATTAGATATGGGTATTATACTCAAATTTATGTTTTGGCTTGCTTCTTCTTTTCTCTATTTCCTTTAGGAACTCTAGCCAACCAGTAGAAAAAGATAGTCAAAAAGATGTTAATGAAGACGAAGCAAATAAAGATACCATAATTTCTCCATCTTTCGCTGAATTCTGAATTAACAGTGGACAAAAACGTGTTGGTTTTCGCCATTTGACAGAATTCACAAGCTGTAGTCGAAGCACTGTCTACCAAATAACCACCAGCCATCAGGATGTATTTACTCATGTACTCTCCACAAGTCTGTCCAGATGGTGGTTTGAAATGTAAAAGTTCATTGCTGGAGCATGTAACATCTGTGTTTGCCAACCCAGTAGCTAAAATTCCTTGGACCAAATATGTAAATGGATTACATCTGTACATGAAAATCCAGAATCCTGGCATAGCTTGAGGACCTGCTAAAACACCACAGAAGTTCAAACACATAGTAAAAAGTAAAACTGCAATATTGGCTGCGTTTTCAGCAATCTCGTTGAACGAAGCACAGAGGTGACCCATGGTAGTGATATAAACATAAAATCCAACAATGTATAACCACATCAATATACCTCTAGAGTTAACCGCGTCGGTGGGAACGGCATTTTGGTAGAATCCGACTGGAAAATACCAACACAAAAATGCTAATGTACCAACAATGATTTGCGCTGGGATCTCCGAGGTAATCTGTGCTAAAATGAAAGTAACCCAACTGAATGTTCTAGAAGGTGCTTCTCTTACTTCGTAAATCTCTCTTTGTCTGACATAATATGGCAACATCTGTTGCACTAAAGTATTAAATGGCATGAACGACATGAAAATAGCAAACATTTGATTCTGTAACCCTTGCATCGATTTGTCTGCTTTGAAGAAAGAAAACCCGTTAAACAAGGAAGCTGCAACAACCAAGAATAATTTCGAATACATATATGTTGGTGATCTCCAATTCTGTTGGAATACTCTCCAAGTTACAATGAAGAATTGTTTCCAAATTGGACAGGCATATTTCAAATGGGAATCTTTTGAGTCTTCTCTAGGAATCTTGACCAATTCCGTTTCCATGTAATCTAACTCTTTCTGAATGTCTTGGAATTCGGTAGAGTTTCTCCAAACCTCGAAGTAATCTTGGTTAGCTTTCGAACCAGGAGCGGCACCAACAACTTCCAACATCCATTCAGCAGGGTTCGCATCAGGAGGACACTTATGAGCACCATGCGCTTCGAAATAATTAATTAATGTAGTACAGTTTTCGCCTAAATCTCCGAAATACACTGTTCTACCCCCTTTTTGTAAAAACAACAATCTATCGAATTCCTGAAGTAAAATTGCTGAAGGCTGGTGGATAGTACATAAAATTGCTTGACCGTGATCAGCCAATTTTCTCATTAACTTACAAATCGACCATGCAGTTTGAGAATCCAAACCAGAAGTTGGTTCATCTAAGAATAACAACAATTTTGGTTTAGCAACCAATTCAACACCGATTGTTAATCTCTTTCTTTGTTCCACATTCAAACCTTCACCGGAAACACCGACCAATGCGTTGGCATACTTCAGCATTTCCAACAAATCAATGATGTATTCAACATAATCATCTTTTTCTTTCTTGGAAACATGGGCGGGTTGACGTAAATAGGCAGAAAATCTTAATGCTTCACGAACAGTATTAGTTGGTAAATGTAAATCTTGTTGTTGACAGTATCCAATAGATCTTTGGAAAGAGTTATCCAATGAGTGACCATTGACCATTCTAACACCGTCAGAAATAACCCCTGTCGTAACACGTTCAGACAAACAGTTTAACAAGGTAGTCTTACCGGCACCAGACGAACCCATCAATGCTGTTAATTGACCTGGTTTAACCCAACCATCAACATGGTCAAGAATAACTCTATCTTCAGTTTTAATTTTAACTTGATAAGTTAAATTTCTCCAATGGAAAATTTGATCTGATGATTGCATTTTCTTGTCATCGATCTTGCTAGGTGTTACAGCCTCAAGTTGGTCATCAAGAGGAATCTTTTCATTTTCATTCATCTTGCCATTTTCGATATCAGATCGTTGAGCTTCATGTTTTCTAGATATCTTTTTTTGCTTTTTCAAATCACCACGTAAGAATAAAGTGATTTCACCTTTTTGCATTGCACCTTTGTTCAACTCTGTTAACATAATGTATACGAACAAGAAGAAGATAACAAAACCGACAGTAATCCCAATATTTCTCCATTTATGTGTGTTCCTGTACTGGTATGCCTCTAAAACATAAGTTGTACCCTGAACAAAATCATTACCGGGTACAGCACCAACCGTAGCACAAACTCTACTTTCCTCAGGAACATTATCATAAGGTCCCCCACTTGGAACGTAACCCGCACACCTAAATTCACGATTGTGGAATTCGTTTACCATTAATGATTCAAAAACATAACCAACAGGATTAATATAATGGATCCATTTTGACCATCCCAACATATTTGGAACAGGGATAACAAAACCAGTAAAAATAATCATTGCTAACAACAAAACAGTGGCAGGAGTCATAGCACCTGGCAAAGAAGTTGATACTGCACCAATTGATCTAAACAAATGTGACATTGTTAAAGTACACAAACCACATGTTAGCCAGTAAAAGAAAAATCTTCCTGGATTTCTTCTAAAGTTAACCATAAAATAGAAAATAAAGTTGAAACCTGTGGACATTAATAACTTGATTGGTAATTCCGAAATGATCGATGCAAACGCATCCGCAGCTGGACGATATAATGCAAACTTTTTATGTTTCTCAACAATTGGTCTTGCTTCAAACAATGACATAATTTCCAATAACGATGCAAAAGCATTGAACAAAACAGCAAAAAACATAGATGCACCACGATAATAGAACGAACTTGTAGTTTGGTTTAAATTATAGAATACTGAAGAAAGGATCAAACCCATAACCACTTGACCAAACACTGACACCATTGGAATAGAAGGATCCCCTTTGATACGTAAGAAATTTCTGTGCACAATATACCTCACTTGCATAAAGAAAGAGACAGTATATGGGGACTTTGGATTCACATGTTTGGATTGTCTAGCAACATGGGATTCGTGATATTTCTCACGGACATTTTCCGCTTCCGATTGAGCTATGTGTGCATCAATTTTTTGGACTAATGCAGCATATTCTGGAGATTTTTTCCAAACGGCCTCAAATTCCTTTGGAGTTTGTGGTACTTTGCCTTCAAAGCCTGGTCTCACAATTCTTTCGGAAGGGTTCGTCAATGATGTTAAGAAATCTGCGGTGGTTTGTCTTTGAGGACAATCCCAGCCCATTCTCAAAAAGAATTCCTTTGCTTCATCAGCTTTACCAAAGTAAATTTGATAACCTTCGTATAAAAGAATAACATTATCGAATAAGTCATAAGCGTCTTGAGAACATTGATAAATTGCAATTAAAGGTGTTGCGTTTAAAATTGCAGCTGAAGTTTTCAAAGCTCTGATAAATTCTAAAGCAGTAGCGGAGTCTAAACCTCTAGTTGCATTATCCCAACACTGCAAGTTTGCTCCAGACAATGATACTTCCGCAATCGAAACTCTCTTTCTTTCACCACCAGATACACCTCTGATGAAATCATTACCAACATTTGTATTTCTAGTATGAAGTAAACCATAAGTGGCCATATAGACTGAGGCCATATGCTTAGCATAAGTTTCTCTATCTACATCAGGTCCTCTATTTTGTGGAGTTCTCATTCTTGCAGCAAATTCCAAAGTGTCTCCGACTGTTAAA
>ERZ778017.2673-NODE-2673-length-13957-cov-5.703999_pt1 | contig 13957 bp, 12 predicted proteins | sample MGYA00375747_ERZ778017 | MGnify/ENA primary metagenome ERZ778017 (study PRJEB29350, sample SAMN05509838) | bioreactor metagenome | biome: bioreactor; material: wastewater | place: South Africa: University of Cape Town | collected 2014-03-17 ... | reverse complement strand
GGCCGACTCGACCGCGCACCGGCCGAGCCCGCCCTCGAGCTCGGCACGACCGTTGCGGTGCTCTCGGCCGTGACCGGCGGCATCGCGCCCGCCGTGCTCAGCGAGCTCGCCGTCGCCGACGACGTGAAGCTCGGCCGCGTGCGGCGGGTCGAGATCGCCGGGCAGCCGATCACGCGTCCGCTGACCGCGCTCTGGCGCGGTGGTGCCCGCGACCTGCGTGGGGCGTCGCGCGTGCTGGTGGAGATCGCCGCCGCGTGAGCGCGACCCCGCGGTGTGCGAGGTACCTGCCGGCGGCCTCGGGCGCGCAGGGCGTCGGACGCTGTGTGCGGCTCGCCACACGGGGCAGGGATGCCGCGGCGTGTCGTGCCCGTGTGTCCTGCGGTGTGCGCCGGCAGAGCGCGCGCCGGCGCTCGGCCGGCCGGCCCGCCCGCGCCGCGGCTGCCTCAGCGCTGTGGTTCGACGACCGACTTGATCGTGCCGGGCGTCGTGGTCGACTCCAGGGCATCCTGCGTCTGGGCGAGGCCGAAACGGCCGGTGATCATCGCGTCGAGGTCGACCTGGCCGGTCGCGGCCATCGCGACAGCCGTCGGCCAGGTGTTCGCGTACCGGAACACGCCGGTGACCACGAGCTCGTTGTTCTGGATGCGGGTGACCGGCAGCGGCAGCTCGGCAAGCCCCATGCCCACCAGCACCGCGCGGCCGGCCGGGCGCAGCGCCTCCAGCCCCGCACGCACGGCGGCCGCCGCGCCCGACGCGTCGATGAACGCGTCCACGCGAGACCCGGCCACGGCGTCGGCGTCGGCGACCGGGTCGAGGGCGTGGGTGGCCCCGAACCGCAGCGAGGCCTCGCGCCGCTCGGCGCTGATGTCGGTGACCAGCACCTCGACCGCACCGGCCGCGCGGGCGACCTGGGCGACGGCGAGGCCGACCGGCCCCGCACCGGTGACCAGCACCCGGCTGCCCAGGCCCAGGCCCGCCTTGCGGCCGGCGGCGATGGCCACCGACAGCGGCTCCAGGAGCGCCGCCGCGCCGTCACTGACGGTGTCGGGCACGCGGTGGGCGAAGTGGCTCTGGATCGTCACGTACTCCTGGAAGGCCCCGTCGGTGCCCGGTACGGCGTAGAAGCGCATCTGCGGGTCGAGGTTGTAGTCGCCGCGCAGCGTCTCGGACGACGAGGGGGAGGGATGCTGCGGCTCGATCGACACGCGCTCGCCGACGCGCTCGGACGCGATGCCGGCACCGACCGCCACGATCACGCCGCCCGACTCGTGGCCGAGCACGAGCGGCTCGTCTACGACCCAGTCGCCGAGCGCGCCCTCGCGGTAGAAGTGCACGTCCGATCCGCACACGCCGACAGCGGTGACCCGCACCAGCACCTCGTCGGCGGCGGGCACCGGCACCGCACGGTCTTCGAGCCGGATCTCGCCGGCGCGTGCCAGCACCGCCGCACGCATGGTCTGGGGGATGGCGGAAGGCATCGTCGGCTCCTCTCCTGGCGCCGGCACGGTCGCCGACGCGCGTCGCGCGGATCTCGGTTGACATCCGCTGTCACGATTCCTATGGTGTATCTAACGTGATCGTGTTACAAGATCACAGAGAAAATAACATGAGGTGAACGACCACCGCACGGCCAGACGTCCGGCATCGCCGCGGACGACGGCCCCGGAGCCCTGGCCCCGGATGCGATGGAGCGCCGCGAACGGGAGCACAGATGCGCGCAGTAGTTTTCACCGCTCAGGGCGAGCTCGCCCTGCAGGAGCGGCCCACACCCGAGCCCGGGTACAAAGAGATCCTGATCGAGACGGCCGCGGTGGGCATCTGCGGCACCGACACGCACGTGTTCGACGGAGAGTTCGAGGGGACCGTCTTCCCCCTGGTCCCCGGTCACGAGGCGACCGGCACGATCGTCGCGCTCGGCGAGGGCGTGAACGACGGCGTCTTCGACTTCCACGTCGGCGACCACGTCGCGGTCAACCCCAGCACCACGTGCGGTGAGTGCGAGTTCTGCCTGAACGGGCACCAGAACCTCTGTCCGCAGTGGAACGGGCTGGGTGTGGTCGCCTCCGACGGCGCCTCGCAGCAGTTCTTCACCGCGCCCTCGCGCAACGTGTACAAGCTCAAGGCCGACACCGATCTCTACGAGGCGGCGCTCATCGAGCCGTTGGCCTGCGCGATCCGCGGCTGGGATGTTCTGCCGCGGCGCCTGGGCGACCACGTGCTCGTCTACGGCTCGGGCACGATGGGGCTGCTCATGGCTCAGCTGGCCTCGCGCGCCGGCGCCGCCAGCGTCACGATCGTCGACCTGAACGAGGACCGGCTGAACACCGCCGCCGAGTGCGGCATCCCGAACCGCTACACCAGCGCCGATCAGGCTGATCGCACGAAGTGGGATGTCGTGATCGACTGCACGGGAAACATCCGGGCCATCGAAGACGCCCTGACCCGGGTCAAGCCGGCCGGCTTCTTCCAGGACTTCGGGGTCGCGCCCGCCGACCGCACCGCGCAGTACTCGCCGTTCCGGGTGTACCGCGACGAGATCTCGATCGTCGGCACGATGGCCGTGCTCAACTCGTTCGGCCGCGCCGTCGAGCTGTTCGAGGCCGGCGCGATCAACGCGAAGGCGATGATCAGCCACTCGTTCACCCTCGACGACTACGCGCAGGCGCTGGACATGTTCCGCGCGGGAACGGGCCGCAAGCTGCAGATCCGCCCGAACGACACCGAGTCGCGGGTGCTGATCGCATGAGCACCGTCACGACGAGCGTCGCGGTCAAACGCAAGGGCATGAGCCCTTTGGTCAAGCGGCTCATCTGGGCGGGACTGGTGGTGGTGCTGGTGATCGCCATGGCGCTGAGCACCCGGATCGTGCCGAAGGACTCGCAGGCCGCCGCCGGTCCCGGCCAGTTCAACGCGGCCAGCTACGGACAGACCCAGTTCCCGAAGATCCAGAAGTACATCGCCGAGAACGCGGTGGATGCCGTGACGCTTGCCCCCGCCGTGAAGGCCGACGCCACGGCGGCGGCGAGCAAGTACGGCAAGTCGGCCGACGGGGCGACGTACATCATCCCGATCACGTTCACCGGCGTGGTGGGCAAGGTCCCCGCGGACGGCTACACGCCCATCACGGTGGAAGGGCTCGGCGACGTCAAGATCGGCCTGCAGCTGGGGCCTGCCATCAACGGCACCGACCTGCGCGACGTGACTGGGAAGGTCACGCTGAACGATTTCAACAACCAGATCGAGTTCCAGGATGCCGGGGCGGCGATCAACGACGAGCTGAAGAAGGCGCTGACCAAGATCGACGCCACCGGCTTGGAGGGCAAGACCGTGACCGTGCACGGTGCGTTCACGCTGATCAACCCGCAGCAGTGGAACGTGACGCCCTCGCAGATCGCGGTGGGGAAGTGATCGCATGAACGGGCAGACGCGCGAGCCGGCAGGCGAGCGGCCGGTGCTCTCGGCGCGCGACATCGTGAAGAACTACGGCGGAGTGCGTGCCTTGAAGGGCGTGAACTTCGACGTCTATCCGGGAACGGTCACGACGCTGTTCGGCGAGAACGGCGCCGGCAAGTCCACGCTGATGAAGATCCTCTCCGGGGTCGAGAAGCCCACGAGCGGCTCGATCATCCTGGACGGCGAGGAGGTCGAGTTCGCGGACACGAACGACGCCCGCGACCACGGCATCTCGATCATCCACCAGGAGCTGAGCCTGTCGCCGAACATCTCGGTGCGCGACAACCTGTTCATGGGCCGCGAGCTCAGCCGCGCCGGCCGTGTCGACGACAAGGAGCAGGAGCGGCGCAGTCGCGAGGTGCTCGCCGAGCTCGGTGTGCAGATCGCCCCCCGCACGAAGGTGTCGGAGCTGCGCCTGGGCGAACAGCAGCTGGTCGAGATCGCCCGCGCCCTGCTGGCCGACTCGCGCATCCTCATCATGGACGAGCCGACCTCGGCGCTGTCGGCCAACGAGGTCGGCATCCTGTTCCGCGTCATCGACGATCTCACCGCGAAGGGCGTCGCGATCGTCTACATCTCGCACCACCTCGAGGAGGCGCTGCAGGTCACCGATCACGCGGTGGTGCTGCGCGACGGCGCGATGACCGCGAAGGCGGCGGCCGCCGACATCGATCTGGAGTGGATCATCCGGCACATGGTCGGTGAGAACTACGACCTGGGCTCACCGCCGGACGGCTACGAGTTCGGGCCGGTGGCGCTGGACGTGCAGGGCCTCAGCGTCGCCGATCCGAAGGAGCCGGCACGGATGCTGGTGGATCGTCTGTCGCTGCAGGTGCGCGAGGGTGAGATCGTCTGCATCTACGGCCTGATGGGCGCCGGACGCACCGAGATGCTCGAGGCGGTCGCCGGGCGGCGGCCGAGCGTCGGGGGCACGGTGCACGTGCGCGGCGGTGAGATCACCCACCTGAGCCTGCGTGACCGGCTCGCGTCGGGGCTGGGGCTCGTGCCCGAGGACCGGCAGCGCGATGGCCTCGTGCAGACCATGAGCGTGGGCCGCAACATCTCGCTGGCCAACGTCAGCACGTTCGTGAAGGGACTGTTCGTCTCGCGCGGCAAGGAGCGCGCGCACATCGACGACGCCATCCGCGACGTGCATGTGAAGACCGACGGCGGCGGCGCCCCGATCGGGTCGCTCTCCGGCGGCAACCAGCAGAAGGTGGTCATCGGCAAGATCGTCTCCACCGGACCTAAGGTGCTGCTGCTGGACGAGCCGACGCGGGGCATCGACGTGGGCGCGAAGGCCGAGGTCTTCAAGCTCGTCGCGGCGCGTGCCCGTGAGGGGCTCGCCGTCGTGTACTCCACCAGCGAGGTCGGCGAATGCCTGAGCATCGCGCACCGCATCGTCGTCATGGCGCGCGGGCGCATCGTCGCCGAGTTCGGCCCCGACACCCCCAAAGAACAGATCATGGCCGCCTCGGGCGAAGCGGTCGTCGCCGCGTGACGGCGAACGAAGGAAACGACACTCACATGACTGAAGCACTCGGGCGCCGGCGCCCGTTCCAAGGCCTCACCTGGGGCGCTGTCCTGCTCGAAGGCCGTGCGTTCTTCGCGCTGCTGGCGATCTTCATCGTCTTCACGATCCTGGCCCCGCAGTCGTTCCCGACCCTGTCGAACATCATCGTGATGTGCCAGCAGGTGTCGGTGTACGCGATCCTGTCGATCGGCATGCTCGTGGTCATCATGGACGGCGGCATCGACCTGTCGGTGGGCTCCACGCTCGGACTGTCCGGCATGGTGGCGGGCCTTGCCCTGCAGGGGTTCCCCGTCGGCGGCGTCATCCTGTACCCGCCGGTCTGGGTGGTCGTCATCCTGGCGGTGGCCGCCGGAGCCCTCGTCGGGCTGCTCAACGGCGTGCTCGTGGCACGCCTGAACGTGGCGCCGTTCGTGGCGACGCTGGGCACGATGTACGTGATCCGCGGACTCGCGCAGCTGACCACCAACGGCCTGACCGTGAACAACCTCAGCGGCAAGCCGGAGCTCGGCAACACCGGGTTCGAATGGCTCGGCTTCAACTCGCTGCTGGGCATCCCGATCGGCGTGTGGATCATGGTCGTGGTCAGCATCGTCGCGAGCCTCCTGCTCAGCCGCACCGTGTACGGCCGCTGGCTGTACGCGCAGGGCGGCAACCGCCGTGCCGCCGAGCTGTCCGGCGTCCCGGTGCGCAAGGTCAGCGTGCGCGCCTACGTCATCGCCGGCGTGTGCGCGGCCATCGCGGGCGTGATCCTGACCAGCGAGCTGACCAGTGCCGGGCCCACCCAGGGCACCTCGTACGAGCTGACCGCGATCGCGGCGGTCGTCATCGGCGGCGCGTCGCTGTTCGGCGGCACCGGCAACGTGCGCGGCACGCTGCTGGGTGCGTTCGTCATCGGCTTCCTCGCGGCGGGCCTGACCATCGTCGGCGTGTCCGTCTACGTGCAGACCGTGTTCACCGGTGCGGTCATTGTCCTGGCCGTACTGCTGAACAGCATCCAGCTGCGCTCGCGTCGGCCCAAGCCCACCTCGACGCCGATCGCCCCGCCGCCGGCCGGCGGCGGCACCGGCGACGCCGAGGCCGAGCCGGCGACGGCCGGCAGCGCCGGCTGACCGGCACCCGATCCCATCACCACCAGAAGAAAGAGGAGAACATGTCCCGCAAGAAAGCAGTCGTCGCAGCGTTGGCGCTGGGCGCCGTCGCAGCGCTCGGCCTGAGCGCGTGCTCGGGCACGTCGGGCACTTCGCCGAGCCAGTCGGCGAAGTCCGGCAAGGCCGGAGGGTTCATCCAGATCATCGTCAACGACCCGTCCAACCCGTACTGGCTGACCGAGGGCGATGTCGCGCAGAAGGAGGCCGAGAGCCTGGGCTACACGGCTTCGGTGGCCGCCTCCAAGGCCGACGTGAACACCGAGTCGACCATCATCGACACGGCGATCGCCAAGCACGCGGCAGGCATCATCCTCGACCCGGCCAACGCCGAGGGCTCGATCGGCAACATCAAGCGCGCGATGGCCAAGAACATCCCGGTGTTCCTGGTCAACGCCGAGATCGATCAGCAGGGCGTGGCGCTGGGCCAGCTCGTGTCGAACAACGCGCAGGGCGCGGCCCTGGGCGCGCAGCAGTGGATCAAGGCCGCCGGCACGAAGGGCAACTACGCCGAGCTGTTCGGCCTGCCCTCCGACAACAACGCCGCGACCCGTTCCAATGGCTACAAGACCGTGATCTCGCAGTACCCGGACTGGAAGAAGGTCGCGCAGCAGACCGCCAACTGGGACCGCGCGCTCGGCCAGCAGAAGATGCAGTCGATCCTGCAGGCGCACCCCGACATCAACGCCGTGATCGCCGGCAACGACGAGATGGCGCTGGGCGCGATCGCCGCCATCAAGCAGGCCGGGAAGAAGCTGTCGGCCGACGGCATCTCCAACGGCATCGTCGTGGGCGGCTTCGACGGCTCGCCCGACGCGGTGGACGCGATCAAGGCCGGCGACCTGGCCTACACCGTGCTGCAGCCGGTGGCGGTGTTCGCCAAGAAGGCCGTGCAGGAGCTCGACGAGTACATCCGCACCGGCAAGAAGCCGGCGCAGGAGAAGCAGTCGTTCGACTGCATCCTCATCACGAAGGACAACGTCGACAAGATGACCGCGCCGTTCACCTTCAGCGGCTGACCGGTCGACAGACGGCCGTGCGCTCCCGTGCGGCCGGACCCGGGGACGGATGCCGCGGCATCCGTCCCCGGGCCGAACGATCCGAGGGACCATGAGCTACATACTGAACGACCCCGCCGGCTTCGCCGAGGAGTCGGCCGCCGGCTTCGTCGCGGCCAACCGCGCCCTGGTACGACGCGTGCGCGGCGGCGTGGCACGGGCCGCAGCGACCCCCGCCGGACAGGTCGCCGTCGTCATCGGCGGCGGCTCCGGCCACTATCCCGCCTTCGCGGGCCTGGTCGGCGCCGGCATCGCCCACGCCGCGGCGATGGGCAACGTCTTCGCCTCGCCCAGCGCCCAGCAGGTGCACGCGGTGGCCACCTCCGTGGCCACCGAGGCCGGCGTGCTGCTGACCTACGGCAACTACGCCGGCGACGCACTGAACTTCGATCAGGCCCAGGAGCAGCTGCGCGCAGAAGGCATCCCGTGCCAGACGGTGCGCGTCACCGACGACGTCTACAGCGCCTCACCCTCCGAGCGCGACAAGCGTCGCGGCATCGCCGGAGACCTCGCCGTGTTCCGCGTCGCGGGCTGGGCGGCCGAGCAGGGCCGCGGCCTCGACGAGGTGGCCGCGCTGGCCGCCCGCGCGAACGATCGGACCCGATCGATCGGCGTCGCGTTCTCGGGCTGCACGCTGCCCGGCGCCGCCGAGCCGCTGTTCACCGTCCCCGCCGGTCAGATGGCCGTCGGCATGGGCATCCACGGCGAACCCGGCATCGACACCGTGCCGCTTCCGCCAGCCGACGAGCTCGCCCGCATGCTCGTCGCGAAGCTGCTCGAGGAGAGCCCGGACGCCGCCGCCACCCGGGTCGCCGTGATCGTCAACGGCCTCGGCTCGGTCAAGTCGGAAGAGCTGTTCGTGCTCTACGGTGGCATCGCCGCGGCCCTGGAGGCCGCGGGCCTTCAGATCGTCGAGCCCGAGGTCGGCGAGTACGCCACCAGCTTCGAGATGGCCGGCGTCTCCCTGACCGTGATGTGGCTCGACGACGAGCTCGAGCAGGCCTGGCGTTCGCCGGCCTACACCCCCGCGTACCGCAAGGGCGCCGTGTCCCTGGCCGCCGCCGACGCGGTGACCGACGACGACGTCGCCGACGAGGCGATCACCGCCGCCGGGCCGGAATCCGCGACGGCCGGCCGGGTCGTGGCATCCGCCCTGGCCGCCGTGCGCGCGGTGATCGACCGCGACGTCGACGAGCTCGGCCGGCTCGATGCCATCGCCGGCGACGGCGACCACGGCATCGGCATGCAGCGCGGCGCGCGCGCAGCCGATGCGGCGGCCGCCCAGGCTGCGGCGGCAAGCGCCGGTGCCGGAACGGTGCTGACCCGGGCGGGGGATGCCTGGGCCGACAAGGCCGGCGGTACCAGCGGCGCGCTGTGGGGGCGGGGTCTGCGCGCGGCCGGCGAGCTGCTCGGCGATAACGGCGCCCCCGACGCCGCGACGGTCGCCGCCGCCGTGGCCGCCGCCCGCGACGCCGTGCAGGCGTTCGGCAAGGCGGAGGTGGGCGAGAAGACGCTGGTCGACGCGCTGGTGCCGTTCGCCGCACGCCTGGCCGAGCAGGTGGGCTCCGGCGCCGATCTGGCATCGGCGTGGACGGATGCCGCGGCAGCCGCCACGGCGGCCGCCGAGGCCACCGCCGACCTGTTGCCGCGCAAGGGCCGTGCTCGTCCGCACATGGCTAAGAGCCTGGGCACCCCCGACCCGGGGGCGGTCTCGCTTGCGCGGGCGATGACGGCCATCGGCGTCGTGCTCACCGAGCACGACGCCCACGAAGGGAAGGAGAACTGAGATGGCACGTACATGGCGTGTGATCGTCGGATCCGACGATGCCGGGTTCACGTACAAGGAGGCGTTGAAGGCCGATCTCGAGAAGGACCCGCGCGTCACCGAGGTGATCGACGTCGGCGTGGACGCGCAGGCGCACACCCCGTACCCGACCGTCGCCATCGCCGCCGCCGAGAAGGTCGCAGCAGGCGAAGCCGACCGCGCGCTGCTCGTGTGCGGCACGGGTCTGGGCGTCGCGATCTCGGCCAACAAGGTGCCGGGGATCCGGGCGGTCACCGCGCACGACAGCTACAGCGTCGAGCGCGGCGTGCTCAGCAACAACGCGCAGGTGCTCACCTTCGGTCAGCGTGTGGTCGGTCTCGAGCTGGCGCGGCGGCTGGCCAGGGAGTGGCTCGGCTACGAGTTCGACGAGTCGTCGGCGTCGGCCGCCAAGGTCGCCGTCATCAAGGACTACGAGCACGAGCACGGGCACGACGAGGCGTCCGGCCAGGACGCCGTCTGATGGGCCGGCGCGCCGCGATCACCCTGGGCGTGAGCCTGAAGCTGTACCTCGACATCGCACAGACCGCCCGCTGGGCGCAGGCGGTCGCCGAGATCGCGCGGCGCCAGCCCGCCGTGCGTTCCGGAGAGGTGGCCCTGTTCGTCGCGCCGTCGCTTCCCGCGCTGGAGGCCACGCGTGCGGCGTTGGAGGGCAGCGGCGTCGCCGTCGGCGCGCAGGATCTGTTCTGGGAGGATCGCGGCGCGTACACCGGCGCCGTCAGCGGTGCCGATCTGCGGCAGGCCGGCGCCGGCTATGTCGAGATCGGCCACGCCGAGCGCCGCTCGGTGTTCGGTGAGGACGACGACGTGATCCGGCGCAAGTTCGCCGCCGCCGTGCGCAACGGCCTCACGCCGGTGCTGTGCGTGGGCGAGCCCGCTCGGGACGGCGATGCGGCGGCGGTGTGCGTGGCGCAGCTGTCGTCGGCGCTGGAGGGACTGGCCGCGGGAACCGTGGTGGACGAGCTGGTGGTGGCATACGAGCCGGTGTGGGCGATCGGCGCCCAGGAGCCGGCGCCCCCCGACGAGGTGCGCACGGTCGGCCGCGCGCTGCGCGAGGCCGTGGCCGCCGACGACCGCGTCGCTGCGGCATCCGTCATCTACGGCGGCAGCGCACAGCCCGGTCAGCTGCGTCAGCTCGGCGGCGATGTCGACGGGCTGTTCCTCGGCCGCTTCGCGCATGATCCCGCGCAGCTGGAGCGCGTGGTCGAAGAAGCGGCGGCGCTACTGTAAACCCCAAGCGGGGCGTGGCCCCGCGACATCGGACCCTCGGGAAGGAGTGACGTGAGCGCACCGGCCACGCAGGACCGGCCGCTGTCGCGGCAGAACCGGCAGCAGGCGCGCCAGCGCGCCATCACCGAGGCCGTGATGGCCGAGGGCGCGGTGCGCATCGAGCAGCTCGCCGACCGGTTCGGGATCAGCGTGATGACCGTGCACCGCGACCTCGACGAGCTCGAGGGACGCGGACTGCTGCGCAAGGATCGCGGTGTGGCGACGGCCATGTCGACCGCTCTCGTGGAGTCCAGCGATGTCTACCGGTCGTCGCGGCAGCTGGCCGAGAAGGAGGCCCTGGCCCGCGCCGCGCTCGATTTCATCGAGCCCGGGCAGGCCATCATCCTCGACGACTCGACGACGACGCTGCATCTCGTGCCGCAGCTGCACGCGAAGACGCCGCTGACCGTCATCACGAACACCCTGACGATCATGGAGCAGCTCAAGGGCGCACGCGGCATCACGCTGCTGTCGGTGGGCGGGCAGTTCTACAACTGGTGCTCGGCGTTCATGGGCCGGATGGCGGTCGAGGCGTTCGCGTCGCTGCGTGCCGACGTGCTGGTGATGTCGACGTCGGCGATCACCGACGACATCGCGTTCCACCAGACGCTGGAGACCGTCGACGTCAAGCGCGCCATGTTCGAATCGGCGAGCACGCGGATCCTGCTGGCCGATCACACCAAGTTCGAGCGGCGTGCGCTGCATGCGATGCTGCCGCTGAGCGAGTTCGACGCGGTCGTGGTGGATGCCGACACCGATCGCGCGCACGTGGAGCGGCTGCGCAAGCACGGCGTGCGCGTCGTGGTCGCCAAGAGGGCATCGCGGGAGGGCCGGGTCTGACGCATCCGGTCCTCTCCGGCGGATGCGGCCGGGCCGGTGGTGCGGCCTACGCTGGAGGCGACCGGAAAGGACGCGATGACCGCTCTCATCCCGCTGACCAACACGCCGCGCGACTACGCGTGGGGACAGATCGACGGCGTCGCCCGCACGCTCGGGTGGGAGCCCACCGGCGGCCCCGAGGCCGAGCTGTGGCTCGGTGCGCACCCGCTCTCGCCGAGCCGCAGCGCCGGGCCGACGCAGTGGCACGACCTGGCCGAGTGGGAGCGGGATTCCGGCGCCCCGCTGCCGTACCTGTTGAAGCTGCTGTCGGCGGCGTCGCCGCTGTCGTTGCAGGCGCATCCGACGCCGGCGCAGGCGGCCGAGGGCTTCGAACGCGAGCAGGCGGCGGGGCTGCCGCTGGCCGCCCGTGAGCGCAACTACAAGGACCCGAATGCCAAGCCCGAGCTGATCGTGGCCGTCGCCGACGGCTTCGAGGCGCTGTGCGGCTTCCGTCCCGTCGCGCAGACGCTCGCGCTCATCGATGCGCTGGTCGAGGCATCCGACTCTCCGGTATCGCTCGTGCCGTGGCGGGATGCGGCATCCGCCGGCGTCCGCGAGGGCTTCGCGTGGCTGCTGTCCGGCACCGCCGACGTGGACGCCGCGGTGGCCGCCGCGACGGCCACCGCGCAGTCGCATCCCCGCCGGTTCGAGCTCGTCGACCGGCTCTCGCGGCAGTTCCCCGGCGACCCCGGCATCCTCGTCGCGCAGATGCTCCACCACGTCACGCTCGCCGCCGGCGAGGCGCTGTGGCTGCCGGCCGGCAACATCCACGCCTACCTGCGCGGTACCGGCGTCGAGCTGATGGGGCCGAGCGACAACGTGCTGCGCGGAGGCCTGACGCCCAAGCACGTCGATCGCGCGGAGCTGCAGAGGGTGCTCGACTTCACGCCCGGACCGGTTTCGCGCCTGGCTCCGCGGGAGCGGGGCGAGAACGTCGTGGCGTACCGCCCGGCGTCGGTGCCGTCGGGTGCGGGCGTCGGTTTCGAGCTGCTGCTGGTCACCGGCGACGCCACCGTGCGCACGGGCTCGCCCGCCATCGCGCTGACCGTCGAGGGCACGTTCTCCCTGACGTCGGAGGGGGCCGATGCCGCCGCCGACCGCGGCGCGATCGTCTTCGTGGACGCGCCCGCCGAGCTGCGCGTGACCGGCGCCGGACGGCTGTTCATCGCGACGGGAGCCTGAGCGGGCGCGCTCGATGTCCGGCCCTCCGCCGCCCGCTGCGGAGGGTATCCTGCGAACGTGACCACGCAGCGCACCGACGTGTGCATCGCCGGCGGAGGACCGGCGGGGATCATGCTCGGTCTGCTGCTGGCCCGCGCGGGCGTCGACGTCATCGTCCTCGAGAAGCACGACGACTTCTTCCGCGACTTCCGTGGCGACACCGTGCATCCGTCGACGCTGAACATCATCGACGCGCTCGGGCTCCGCACGCGCTTCGAGGCCATCCCGCATCAGCCGCTGCAGCGGCTGGACGTTGTGCTCAACGGCATCCGGATCCACCTGATCGACTTCACCACGCTGCCCCCGCCGAACCGGCTCGTGACCTTGATGCCGCAGTGGGACCTGCTCGACCTGCTGGCCGACGCCGCCGCCGAGCATCCGTCGTTCCACCTCCGGCTGGGCGCCGAGGTGGCAGACGTCCTCGAGCGCGAAGGGCGGGTGTGCGGCGTGCGTGCGACCACGGCCGACGGCCAGCTCGAGATCGCCGCGCGGCTCGTCGTGGCTGCCGACGGCCGCACCTCGACCGTGCGCCGCGCGCTCGGGCTCGCGCCGCGTGAGCTCCCCGTCGACACCGACGTGCTGTGGTTCCGGGTGCCGCGGCCGCCCCTCCCGCTGCCGGACACCCTCGCGTGGGCGAACGCCGCCGGTATGGCGATCACGATCCCGCGCCCGGACTACCTGCAGTGCGCCCTGCTGGTGGCCAAGGGATCGCTCGACGATCTGCGCGCCGCCGGCATCGACGCGTTCCGTGCCCGTGTCGCCCGCATCGTGCCGCGGCTGTCGGATGTCGTGGGCGCCATCGCATCGTTCGACGACGTCAAGCATCTGGACGTGCAGATCGATCGGCTGCCGCGATGGTGGCGGCCCGGGGCACTGTGCATCGGGGACGCCGCCCACGCGATGTCACCAGTGTTCGGCGTCGGCATCAACTATGCGGTCCAAGACGCGGTGGCCGCCGCCCGGCAGCTGATCCCGGTGCTGCGACCGCGCGGGTCGGTCAAGGGCGCGGGCGACGACGCCCTCGACGAGGCGTGCGCGGCCGTGCAGCGCCGCCGCGGATGGCCGACCGCCGCGATGCAGGCCGTTCAGCGGCGCGCGCATCGGGCCATCGCCGCCGGTGCCGTCACACGCATCGTCGACGATCCGCCCACGCGCGGACAGCGCGCCGCGATGCGGCTCGTGCTGCCGGTCGTGAAGCCGGTCGCAGCGCGCGTGGTGGGGTACGGGTTCCGGCCCGAGACCGTGCAGGACGTGCACGCCCGCCGTTGCGCCAAATTCACATGAATTTGGCGAATGCACATCAAACCGCCGGCAGTTTGATGTGCATTGGGCGGTTTGGTGTACATTCGCGGTTCCCGCGGGCGCGGTAGCGCGGGTGCGGTTCGCAGGCCTGGGGTCCGCGTGAGTCCGAGTACGCGGGCGCGGTCCGCGGGAGACGCGGGCGCCGTCCTCGGGATGCGTGCGCGAGGGGGTGCCGCGGGTTGCGGGCGCCGTGCGCGAGGGATGCCGTGGGTTGCGGAGGCCGTGCGCGAGGGGATGCCGCAGGTTGCAGACGCCGTGCGCGAGGGGATGCCGC
>ERZ778017.2669-NODE-2669-length-13984-cov-95.527532_pt1 | contig 13984 bp, 16 predicted proteins | sample MGYA00375747_ERZ778017 | MGnify/ENA primary metagenome ERZ778017 (study PRJEB29350, sample SAMN05509838) | bioreactor metagenome | biome: bioreactor; material: wastewater | place: South Africa: University of Cape Town | collected 2014-03-17 ... | reverse complement strand
TCACCAGCGATTTCATGACCGCCCACTGGGCCGAACTGCCCTATACCCTGCTCGGAAAGGTCTCCAACCGGGTCGTGAATGAAATCCGTGGCATCAGCCGCGTCGTGTATGACGTGACCGGCAAGCCGCCGGGGACGATCGAGTGGGAGTGACTGGTATCAGAAGCGGAAAGATGTTATTCAATATTATCATGGGCTTATTGGTTTTTGACGATCACTTCTACCACATCGTCAATTACGCGGATTTTCGGTGGTGAGCAATTGATGTCGAAGGGCTTCGCGCCTGTCATCTGTCGGCAGGTCGCTTTGCAGCGCGAAGATTTGACGGTAAACCTAACGGTAGATTTGTTCTTGAAATCTTGGTGTCTGCATTTACCGTCGTATCTATGTGGCTTCAGACGGTAAAACCAAACAAGAGCGACCAACGTTTCGGCGAACTTGTGTAGCTGGTAGGTATTCCGGTTCATATTCGCTGCGCAGTAAATATCGACTTTTCTCTCAATTCATCCCTCACGGAGAAATGAACTGCGCGATAGATAGGATGTCACTTGGAAAATTCGTATCCTTCCGGCATTCGAAATCTATTGTCCGGGACAATGATCGCCGGGTACCGGGTCCATGATTGAGCGCGATCCATTGTCAGAGCTGAAGGCTGAAAACGCCCGCTTGATCGCCCTGCTGGAAGCGAACGGCATTCAATGGCGCGCGCCGCTGGAGCCCGCGCAGTCGGCATTGACGCCGGAGCCTTCGCGGCTTTCCACGGATGAGAAGGTAGCGCTGTTTCGCCGGTTGTTCCGGGGACGCACGGATGTCTATCCAATCCGCTGGGAGGGCAAGACTTCGACGAAATCGGGATACTCGCCGGCCTGCGCCAACGAATGGCGTGCTGGTATCTGCGAGAAGCCGCGTATCAAGTGCGGGGACTGCGGCAGCCGACTACTGATCCCACTATCGGAAGCAGTCCTGTACGGCCATCTTACCGGCAAGCACACCGTCGGCGTCTATCCCCTGCTGGAGGACGACACCTGCTATTTTCTCGCCATCGATTTCGACGAAGCCGAGTGGAAAGAAGATGCGCGGGCCTTCATGCAATCCTGTACTGAACTCGGTGCCCCGGCGGCGCTTGAGGTTTCACGGTCCGGCAACGGGGCGCACGTCTGGGTATTTTTCGCTGGCCGGGTACCAGCGCGCGATGCCCGCCGCCTGGGTACGGCCATCATCAGTCATACCTGCTCGCGCACCCGGCAATTGAAGCTCGCGTCCTACGACCGCCTGTTCCCCAATCAGGACACGATGCCCAAGGGCGGTTTCGGCAACCTGATCGCCTTACCGCTGCAGAAAATTCCCCGCGAGAACGGTTGCAGCGTATTTGTCGATGCGGCACTGCGCCCGTTCGACGACCAATGGGCGTTCCTCGCTGAAATCCAACCGATGGCGCCGCACGATATCGAGCCGATCGTTCTGCGAGCTACCGGTGGAGTGCATCCATTGGATGTCACATTCATCGACGAAGAAGAGTTGGCGAAGCCGTGGCAGCGTTCGACGCCGTTGTCGAATAAACTGTCGGGGCCTTCCATGCCAGAGTCGCTTACTGTGACACTGGCCAATCTTGTCTACTTCGAAAAAGCGCAGTTGCCACAGGCGCTGGCGAACCGCTTGATTCGCCTCGCCGCGTTTCAGAACCCGGAGTTCTACAAGGCGCAAGCGATGCGGCTGTCGGTCTGGGACAAACCGCGCGTGATCGACTGTGCCGAGAACTATCCGCAGCATATTGCCTTGCCACGCGGTTGTCTGGATGCTGCTCAGGCGTTGTTGAGAGACAACGGCATCCGCTGCGAGCTGCGTGATGAGCGGTATGGCGGTGAGCTGCTGGAAGTTACCTTTGCTGGCAAGCTGCGCCCGGATCAGCAATCGGCGGTTGCGGAAATGCTGAGCCATGACGTCGGCGTGCTGTGTGCGCCTACCGCCTTCGGCAAGACGATCACCGCGGCAGCGATGATCGCCAACCGTGGTGTGAACACGCTGGTGCTGGTGCACCGCACGGAGTTGCTTAAACAGTGGCAGGAGCGTCTGCGGGCTTTTCTTGGCTTCGACAAGCGTGCGATCGGCATGATCGGTGGTGGCAAGGCCAAGCCCACAGGGAAGATCGATATCGCGGTGATGCAGTCCCTCTCGCGGCAGGGCGAAGTGAATCCTTTGGTTGAGAGCTACGGCCATGTCATCGTGGACGAATGCCATCATGTCGGTGCGGTGTCATTCGACGCCATTCTGAAGCGCGCCAAGGCGAAATACGTGCTCGGCCTCACTGCCACGCCGATCCGCCGCGACGGCTAGCAACAGATCATCTTTATGCAATGTGGACCGATTCGGCATAGGGCGGCAAAACCTGAAGGTGCCCCGCATGACCTGGAGGTGGCGCCGTATTCGCTGCATGCGTGTATCGACCTGCCGCCCGAAGCCAAAATTCAGGACGTGTTCCGGCACCTCGCCAACGATCAGGGCCGAACTGCCGCCATAGTGAGCGAAATCGGACGCACCTTCAGCCAAGGCCGAAAGGTGCTGGTACTCACCGAGCGTACCGACCATCTCGAAGCCATTTCGGCGGCTTTGGCTGGAAAGATTCCAGGACTGTTCGTCCTGCATGGCCGGATGTCACGGAAGCAGCGAGCGGCACTGATTGAGCAACTCGATGCGCTACCCTCGGAGGCGCCACGCGTACTTCTCGCGACCGGCAAGCTGGTCGGTGAAGGGTTCGACCATCCGCCATTGGATACCTTGGTGCTGGCGATGCCAGTGTCGTGGAAAGGCACTTTGCAGCAGTATGCTGGCCGGCTGCACCGCGAGCATGCCAGCAAGACCGACGTGCGGATCATCGATTTCGTAGACACGGGCCATCCGGCTCTGCTGCGGATGTGGGACAAGCGCCAGCGCGGATACAAGGCCATGGGGTATCGAATCGGCACATGACTTGCCCTTGTTCACATCGCCCGATGCCCAACGTATTCGTGATAAATGTGCTGGAAATTGAAATAGCTTCGTTTCGCAAAAAGTGAATCGTGATGAGCGAATACCAATACTACGAATTCGTCGCCATCGACGAGCCATTGACCCCAAAGCAGATGGCGGAACTGCGCGCGCGCTCGTCTCGCGCCAGCATTACTCCGACCAGCTTCGTCAATGATTACCAGTGGGGCAATCTCAAGGGCGATCCCATCGACTGGATGCGGCGCTACTTTGATGCTCACGTCTATGTGGCAAACTGGTGTACTTGCCTTCTGTGCCTGCGCGTGCCGAAAAGTGCCTTCGATGCTGAGACTCTCCGCGCTTTCAAAACAAAAACCGTTTTTTCGGTTGAGCAGACGAAGACGCATTGGCTGCTTGCATGGGGGCTGGACGAGAGCGACGATTATGATCGCTTTGCCGAAGAAAGCGGGCGAAGCTGGATGGGCAGGTTGGTGCCGTTGCGTGACGAACTGCTGCGTGGCGACATGCGCCCGCTGTATCTCGGCTGGCTGGCCGGCGTGAGCGCTGGCGAAGTTGACAAAAAGGCCACCGAGCCCCAGCCGCCGCCCGGACTTTCCCGGCTGACCGCTGCCCAGCAATCACTGGCGAAATTTCTGGAAGTCGATGAGGATCTGCTCGCCGCCGCCGGAATCTCCGACCGGCAAGCTTCAAAACCTGACAGCAAGAGCGACGCGGACCTGGATACTTGGATCGCCGCGCTTCCAACGGCAGAGAAAACCGCGATGCTCAAACTGCTGCTGACCGGAAGCGGGCAGCAGGCCGAGCGTGAGCTGAAATTGCGTTTCCTGGCTTGGCAGCGCGAACAACAGCCGGTTGAAAAACCGGTAATACGGCGGCGCACCGTCGCAGATATTCATAAACTGGCGTCATCCGCTACCGAAACGAGAAAAAGACGGGAAGCAGCGCAGCGCAAGCAGACTGAGGCCGAACGGCAAGCCAAGCGGGAAACCTACCTGCGTACGCTGGCTGCTGACTTCGGCCCGTGCTGGCAGGCTGCTGACAAACTCGCCGAACGTGGTATCGCTTCTGCCTACGATGCAGTAATACGCGCGCTCGTCGAGCTATCCGAAGCCTACGCGCTTTGTGCGACCCGGCCCGACTTCGATCAAAAACTGGTTCAATTCATGGCCCGGCATGGAAAACGCGGTGCCTTGGTTCGGCGCCTCGCCGATGCGGGTCTCTGGAAGAAGCCTTCGCGATGATGGAAGCGAAAACAAAAAAAGACGACAAAGCTCACCCGAAATACCTGGATAAACTCACCGAGGCGGCGACCACGGACGCTTATTCCGAATCGGAGCAGGCTTGGGGCTTCTTCGCCATGATCGAAGAGAATCTCTCCCTGCTATTTACGACCCATGTGCTCGGGCATGCAGTGACGGTGGCCCAGGTCGATATCACCGGGTGCGACCATATTGTCGCTATTTGCACGTATGGAAAATCAACTCAAGCCATCCCGATCCTCGACCTGCCACTGTCTGTTCCTCCGCCAGGTGGAGCGGAATGGATAGACGCCTACCGCCGCTGGTGCGGGAATTGATGGAAGGGGTCTATGCGCGTCAACCGATGGCCAGTTTGACTGGCTTGCCGATGCGGCTGAGCATTTCCACAAGTGTGTCGATGGTGAACTTGGCCGTCTTCTTGTTTACCACGTCGGACACACGCGGACGCGAAACCATCAGAATCTCGGCCGCTTCGGCTTGCTTCAGATGATGCTCAGCAATCCAGGTGGACAGCTCGTTCATCAACTGCTGCTTCAGCAATTGGGTGTCGTTGATCTGTTTGCGAGAGGCTGCCTGCAAGCGCTTGGCCTCAGCGGGCGCGAAGCCAAGCTCCAGGAAGAGATTCGCGCCCGGCTTCGTCACATGGCGGATTTCGGTGTCGATCTTCATTTTCGTGCCTTTCTCGCGTTGACCACGGCGCGATAGCGCGCCTCGGCAATACCCTTGTCCTGCTTGCTGGTCGCCTGAGTCTTCTTCTGGAAGCAGTGCAGGATATACACGGCTTCCCCGAACTTGGCAATGTACATCACCCGATAGATGCCGCTGGCCTCCCGAATGCGGATTTCCTTGGTGCCGGCTCCGACATCATCGAACGGCTTCCAGTCGTCCGGGTCCAAACCAACCTGAACCTTGCCCAGTTGGAAACCAGCGGAGCGACGTGGGTCGTCCGGGAATGCCAACAAGTCGTTGTAGGCGGAACCCACCCAGCAAATTTCTTTTTCGTCACTCATTATTTCAATCTGTATAAAATTTTATACACATCTAGAACGGAAGTCAAACGCTTCAAGTGGAGTATGTGTTGGGCCGATGCTCCGGCAATCGCATCGTCCATCGTATGCTGCACAGTCAATCGCAGTACCGCGTACCTTGGCTCGAACGTACCATCCACAAAAATAAGTGGGGGCTTGGCTTAACAGACGCGCGGTATCGAGGTAGAACTGGTTCATGGTTTGAGTATCAGCAGCCCTTCCGACGAGCGGGAAACCCAGGCGCGATCGCTGCCGGTCGGCAGATGCGCGGTATCCAGTTTGGAGGCCCAAGATAGGGCGAGTTCCCGTCCGAGCTGCAAGCACAGACGCACCGCCTTGACGCTGTTGCAGCGCTGAAGCAAATCGCGCAGTACGTCGGCGCGCAGGCTGTAGGCGCCCTCGGTGAGTTCGCGCGCTTCCTGCAGCGGCTGACGTACGCCCACTTCGCTGAGCATTTCCAGCAGCGCCCGTTCTGGCACCGAGACCCGCGGCGCGCCGTCGCGCTTCTCGAACGGCCCGGCATGAAGCGGATCGTTGGGGGGCTCGTCGAACAGGCGCTTGCGGTGGTACTCCGCCGGAAAGCGCTCGGTGAACCAGTTGGGGAGGCGGGCGGTTGTCCAGCCGTAGAGATGCAGAACAGGTTGCTGCGACAGGTACTGCCGCACGCCATACCAGTCGAGAGCCGACTTGCTGCCGACATGCAGTCCATCGATGGTGCGCTGTAGCAGGATTAGGCAGGAGTGTAGTTCCAGCGTATCGTTGGGGCGACGGTACACCCCGCGCGCCAAGCGAGAAAGCCAGCCGGCACGCGCGTAGTGGACAGCCAGGTCCGCGGAGATACCTAACGCCGCCAGATCTTCTGACGTCAAGGGGGTTCCCGGTGCCCATTGCCGGTAGAGGGAATTTAGCTTGGTTCTTTGGATCGCAGCCATACTACGACATTTACCATTATCCTAAGTGATTGCCAAGTTTTGTTTGAATGTGTTAGTCGTAGTTGTGCTACGATAGTGACAAATAATCCAAAGACGCGGGCTTGCCGGTTCGTAGCGATAGTTGACGATTGATGGACTGGAGTAGCCGCCCGTCAGACCGAGTCCATCTCCCGCACCTGCGAAAGCGCTTGTTTTTAGACGGTAAAACTGACGGTAAATAATGATGACGAGAACACAAGAATCTATTGTCCATGCTGGTTTCCAGACATCGGGAATGATTGAGTGGGAGTGATTTAATGTCTCGTACCGTCTGGTACCAGACGGTAAGAAAACCACGTAAGCCCGCGTCACTGCGGGCTTTTTTGTGATTTCATTCGGCACTGTAGCCTTTCCAGGCCGAAGCCGGAGGCACGGATTGGCCCGTCCGAGGCTTCGCCTGAAGGCAGACACAAACCAGGGCGAAGCGCCAGTACCAGAAGGATCCGATCCACTTGTGCGTGAACGCCGTCGAGTTGTATGCCCGGTAAAAGGGCGCAGTCGATAATTGTTCGGTTGCTTGCATTCTGCTAAAGCGCATGAAATTGCATCACAATGAGGTATTGAAACATGCCATCTATTACCGTCCGAAATGTGCCCGATGAGGTGCATCGCGCCATCCGCGTGCGGGCCGCTCAACACGGCCGCAGCATCGAGGCCGAAATGCGCAACATTCTGGAGACCGCCGTGAAGCCGCAAGGTCGGGTCAAGCTCGGTTCGATGCTGGCCGAGATCGGCCGCAAGATGAAGCTGACCGAAGAAGAATTTGCCATCTTCGAGAGTGTGCGCGACAAAAACCCGGCTCGTGCTGTGAGTTTTGAATGATCCTGCTCGATACCAACGTGGTTTTGGATCCGCTGCGACCCGCGCCCCATAAGGGACGAGAACAGAACCGCCGAAACCCCCGAAACCCGGGCCTCAGTGCCCATTCACACCGGACGAAGTGACGCTCTACCTCAAGGCAGGGAAGAAGACCGTGTACCTGCGTACGCTGGCTACTGCTTCGGCCCGTGCTGGCGGGTTGCCGGCGAACTGGCCGAACGAGGTATCGCTTCTGCCTGCGATGCAGTAATGCGCGCGCTCGTCGATCCATCCGAAGCCTGTGCGGGAATTGATGGAAGTGCTCTGGCTACCCTGCCGTATGATGCGCCTGTCGCCGCCCCGGCTTCATATCGGTCTTCATAATGTCAAGCTGGATACCCCCATCGAGCGAACTTGATCCATGAACGAATTGCACGACGCATCACCTTATCAAAGTGCCACCACCGCCGAGCAATTTGCCGCACACCTGGCCGCCGTACGCGCCCGAATCGCCGCTGCCTGTGCGCGTGCCGGACGCGACTCCAACAGCGTACGCCTGCTGCCCGTCTCGAAAACGGTGACGGCAGAGCGGATACGCCTGGCGGTGGCAGGGGGCTGTACCGAACTGGGGGAAAACAAGGTGCAGGAGGCTTTGGAAAAATCAATCGCGCTGGCCGATCTGCCGCTGCGCTGGGTGATCATCGGCCATCTGCAGCGCAACAAGGCAAAATTCGTGGCGCGCTTCGCCAGCGAATTCCAGGCACTCGACAGCCTGGAACTGGCGGCGATCCTGCAACAGAAACTGCAGGACGAAAACCGCACGCTGCGGGTACTGGTACAGGTCAACACGTCGGGCGAGGCCAGCAAATTCGGCCTGGAACCGGCCACAGTGGCGTCTTTCATCCGTGAGCTGCCGGCTTTCCCGCGGCTGGAGGTGCGCGGTTTGATGACCTTGGCCATTCTGGATGGCAACGAAGCCCGGGTGCGCCGCTGCTTCCAACGTCTGCGCGAATTGCGTGAGCAGTTGCGGATCCAGATCCGCGCCGAGGGATTGATCGGGATTGGAATGGACGAGCTGTCGATGGGCATGTCGGGCGACTTTGAAATTGCGATCGAGGAAGGCGCCACCATCGTACGCGTGGGCCAGGCCATCTTCGGGCCTCGTGCCCTGCCAGACAGCCACTATTGGCCTGAACCGGCCGCGCACTGAACGACCCGTTTACCCATGCCGAATCCAGTTCTGCAACACGCCCGCACGGGCCTGTACCGCTTGCAGGGACCATTGCGTCGATATCCGGTTTCCGCAATTGATCATGGTTGATCGCCAGGCTGTCGAAGCGGATCTGTTCGGGGTCCGTGCCCCATGAAAACCGTCGCTGTCATCGGTGGCGGTCCGGCCGGCCTGATGGCGGCCGACGTGCTGAGCCAGGCCGGGGTGCAGGTCGATCTTTACGACGCCATGCCGTCGGTCGGCCGCAAGTTCCTGCTGGCCGGGGTAGGCGGGATGAACCTCACCCATTCCGAGCCCTTCGACGTTTTTCTGTCGCGTTACGGCGCGCGTGCTGCCGCGATCAAGCCGTTGCTGCAAGACTTTCCCGCCGCCGCGCTGCGCGAGTGGATACACGAATTGGGGGTCGAAACCTTTGTCGGCTCGTCGGGGCGCGTGTTTCCCCGCGACATGAAGGCCGCGCCGCTGCTGCGCGCGTGGCTGCATCGGTTGCGCGCAGGCGGGGTGCGCTTCCATGTGCGGCATCGCTGGCTGGGATGGAATCAAGCGGGCGCGCTGCGTTTTGCCACGCCGTGGGGCGAAGTAGCCGCGCGGGCGGATGCGGCGGTGCTGGCGCTGGGCGGCGGCAGTTGGGCGAAGCTGGGATCGGACGGCGCATGGGCGCCGCTGCTGGCGCAGCGCGGGGTCGCGCTGGCACCCTTGCTGCCGTCGAACTGCGGCTTCGATGTGGCGGGCGGTTGGAGTGCGCATCTGCGCAGCCGCTTCGCCGGACAGCCGCTGAAAACCGTGGCGCTGCGTTTCACCGATGCAGCCGGGCAGACGCATGAGCGGCGTGGCGAGTTGATGCTGTCCGATGGCGGCATCGAGGGCAGCCTGGTGTACGCGCTGTCGGCATGGCTGCGCGACACGATTGCGACGCTGGGGAGGGTGACCGTGCAACTCGACCTGGCGCCCGACAAGGCGCTGGCGCGGGTCGTCGCCGAGGTCGCCCATCCGCGCGGGGCGCGGTCGCTGTCCAGCCATCTGCAAAGCCGCGCCGGAATCCGAGGCACGAAAATGGCGCTGCTGCGCGAAATCCTGACGGCGGCGCAACTGAACGACCCGCTTGCACTCGCCCACGCGATAAAATCGCTGCCGCTCACGCTCGTCGCGACCCGACCCCTCGACGAGGCGATCAGCAGCGCCGGCGGCGTGCGCTTCGAGGCGCTCGACGACACGCTGATGCTGCGCGACGTGCCCGGCGTTTTTTGCGCGGGCGAAATGCTCGACTGGGAAGCGCCCACCGGCGGCTATCTGCTGACCGCCTGCTTTGCCAGCGGGCGCGCGGCGGGGCAGGGCGCGCTGACTTATTTGAATGAACACCATGCTGCGACTGACTGAACTCAAACTGCCGCTCGACCATTCGTCCGAAGCACTGCGCGCGGCGATCCTGCAGCGCCTGGAACTGGCGGATGACGCGCTCGTCGGCTTCAGCATCTTCAAGCGCAGCTACGACGCGCGCAAGAAGCACGCGCTGCTGCTGATCTACGCGGTCGATGTCGAGGTCAAAAACGAAGCGGCGCTGCTGAAGAAATTCCGCAACGACCGCCATCTTGCGCCGGCACCGGACATGGTTTACCGGTTCGTCGGCCATGCGCCGGAGAATCTGACTGAACGCCCGCTCGTAATCGGCTTCGGCCCCTGCGGGATTTTCGCTGCACTCATTCTTGCCCAGATGGGGTTCAAGCCGATCGTGCTCGAGCGCGGCTGCGCGGTGCGCGAACGCACCCAGGACACCTGGGGGCTGTGGCGCAAGAAGGTACTCAATCCCGAATCCAACGTGCAGTTCGGCGAGGGCGGGGCGGGCACGTTTTCCGACGGCAAACTCTACAGCCAGATCAAGGATCCGCGCTACCTGGGGCGCAAGGTGCTGGCCGAGTTCGTCAAGGCGGGCGCGCCGGAGGAGATTCTGTACGTGTCGAAGCCGCATATCGGCACCTTCCGCCTGGTCGGCATGGTCGAGGCGATGCGCCATGAGATCGAGGCGCTCGGCGGCGAAATCCGTTTTCAGCAGCGCGTCGCCGACGTGCTGATCGAGGACGGCGCCAATGGCAAGCGTATCCGCGGGGTGACGCTTGCCAGCGGCGAGACGCTCGCCAGCAGGCACGTCGTCCTGGCGCTTGGCCACAGCGCGCGCGACACCTTCGAGATGCTGCATGCGCGCGGCGTCAGCATGGAGCCCAAGCCGTTCTCCATCGGCTTTCGCATCGAACATCCGCAGTCGCTGATCGACCGCGCGCGGCTGGGCCCCAACGCCGGCAATCCGCTGCTCGGTGCAGCCGACTACAAGCTGGTGCACCATGCAAAAAACGGTCGCACGATATACAGCTTCTGCATGTGCCCCGGCGGCACCGTGGTGGCGGCCACCTCCGAGCCGAACTGCGTGGTGACCAACGGCATGAGCCAGTATTCGCGCAACGAGCGCAATGCCAACGCCGGCATCGTCGTTGGCATCACGCCGGAGGATTTTCCGGGTACGGGGCCGCTGGCCGGGATCGAACTGCAGCGCAGGCTGGAGGCGCGCGCGTTCGAACTGGGCGGCGGCGATTACGAAGCCCCCGCTCAATTGGTCGGCGACTTTCTCGATGACAGGCCGTCCACCCGGCTCGGCAGCGTCGCGCCCTCGTACAAGCCCGGCGTGCGTCTCACCAATCTGGCCTCTGCTTTGCCGGACTACGCCATCGAGGCGATCCGCGAGGCGCTGCCGGCGTTCGACCGGCAGATCCAGGGCTTCGCCATGCGGGATGCGGTGCTTACCGGCGTCGAGACGCGCACCTCGTCGCCGCTGCGCATCACGCGCGGCGACGATTTCCAGAGTGTCAACGTCAAAGGCCTGTATCCGGCGGGCGAGGGCGCAGGCTATGCCGGCGGCATCCTCTCGGCCGGGGTGGACGGCATCCGGGTGGCCGAGGCGGCGGCGCGCGACATGCTCGGGCTGGAAGCCGCCGACTTGGGCAGCAAAGCCGGACCGGCCTGTGATGACTGAGTTTCGCGGGGCCCAAGCCTGGCTTGCAGCGGCAAGGGCAGCCGGCCGCCCGGACAGGGTCTTGCGGGTTCATCGAAAGTTTTAGCTGCTCTCGTTCCCATATTTCAAATATAATTGAAGTATGGAAACGAGAGCCGTTGTCGCCGCCCTTGCTGCCCTCGCCCAGGATTCCCGCCTGGCGATCTTTCGCGTGCTGGTCCAGGCTGGCCCGGCTGGCCTTGCCGCCGGCAAGATCAGCGAACTGACCGGCATCGCACCGTCCTCGCTGTCCTTCCACCTCAAGGAATTGGCGCATGCCGGCATGGTGGATTCACAGCAGGCCGGACGTTTCGTCATCTACACCGCGAATTTCACCACCATGAACGCGCTGCTCGGTTTTCTCACCGAGAACTGCTGCGGCGGCAATCCCTGCGCGCCGGTGTGTTTGCCGGTCTGCGCACCTGAAACTGAAAAGGAGTCAACATGAAACGCCTGCATGTACACATCGCGGTCGACGATCTGGCCGTCAGCATCAAGTTCTATTCCACCATGTTCGCCGCGGCGCCGACCGTCGTGAAGTCCGACTACGCCAAGTGGATGCTCGACGATCCGCGTGTCAACTTCGCGATCTCGGCGCGCGGCGTCCCGGCCGGCCTCAACCACCTGGGGGTGCAGGTCGAAAGCGCCGATGAGCTGACCGAGATGAACGCGCGCCTGCAGCAGCTGGAAGGCGAGGTGGTCGAGGAAATGGGCACCGCCTGCTGCTACGCGAAATCCGACAAGTACTGGGCGACCGATCCCACCGGGATCGCTTGGGAAACCTATCACACGCTCGACAGCATCCCGGTGTTCGGCGGGCCATCCGCCAGTGGTTGCTGCGTGCCGGAACCCGCGCCGGTGAAAGCGTCCTGCTGCACGCCGCTCCAGGCGGCCGCGGACGGCTGTTGCTGAGTTTTTCCATCAATCAGGGGAGCCTCGTGGCTGAAAAGATCTACACCGTGCTGATACTGTGCACCGGCAATTCCTGCCGCTCGCAGATGGCCGAAGTGCTGCTGAACCATGATCTCGCCGGTCAGGTGCGCGCGCTGTCCGCCGGCACCCGGCCGCAACCGAAAGTGGCCGACGGCGCGATCGCGGCGCTGAAAGAAGCCGGCCTGAATACCGACGGCCTCTACCCGAAGGACATCGACGCCGTGATGAGCGAGGATATCGACCTGGTGGTGACGGTATGCGACAACGCGAAGGAGACCTGCCCGATTTTCCCCAGGCCGATCCCAGCCATCCACCTGCCGTTCCATGATCCGCACGGCGAGCCGCTGGAGAGCTTCCTCGCGGTGCGCGACGACATCCGCGCCCGCCTGGTTGCCACGGTGCGCGAGACGTTCGGCCTGCAAGTGGCCGTGGCCTGAATCGGTGGAAACGCCGCGATGGTCGAGTCACCTTTCAATGTGCTGTTCCTGTACACCGGCAATTCGGCGCGCCCGATTCTGGCCGGGTCGTTGCTGAACGCGCTGGGCAAGGCGTCATGAGTGCGCAGTGTGAGGCGATCGGCAGGCGCGCTGCCAACATGGTTGGAGCAGCCGCGCCGATGAGCGTGTTCGAGCGCTGGCTCAGCCTGTGGGTGGCGCTGTGCATCGTCGCCGGGGTGCTGCTGGGCCAGCTTTTCCCCGCGCCGTTCCAGGCGCTGGGGCGGATGAACGTGGCGCAGGTCAACATTCCGGTCGGACTGCTGATCTGGGTGATGATCATTCCGATGCTGATGAAGATCGACTTTTCCGCGCTGCATCAGGTGAAGTCGCACTGGAAAGGCATCGGCGTCACCCTGTTCGTCAACTGGGCGGTGAAGCCGTTCTCGATGGCGCTGCTGGCGTGGCTCTTCATCCGGCATTTATTTGCGCCGTACCTGCCGGCGGAACAGCTCGACAGCTACGTCGCCGGCCTCATCCTGCTGGCGGCCGCGCCGTGCACCGCGATGGTGTTCGTGTGGAGCCGGCTGACCGGCGGCGACCCGTATTTCACCCTGTCGCAGGTGGCGTTGAACGACGCCATCATGATCGTCGCCTTCGCGCCCCTGGTCGGCCTGTTGCTCGGGCTGTCGGCGATCGTGGTGCCGTGGGACACGCTCTTCGCCTCGGTGGTGCTGTATATCGTCATCCCGGTGATTCTGGCGCAGGCGTGGCGCAGGCGGCTGCTGAAACATAGCCAGGCGGCGTTCGATGCGACGATGGGGCGGCTCGGCCACGCCTCCATCCTCGCGCTGCTGGCGACACTGGTGCTGCTGTTCGCTTTCCAAGGCGAAGCGATCATCGCGCAGCCGCTGATCATCGCGCTTCTGGCGGTGCCGATCCTGATCCAGGTGTTCTTCAATTCGGGCCTGGCCTATTGGCTCAATCGCAAGGTCGGCGAGAAGCACAGCGTGGCCTGCCCGTCGGCGCTGATCGGCGCGTCCAACTTCTTCGAGCTGGCGGTGGCGGCGGCGATCGCGCTGTTCGGCTTCCAGTCGGGAGCGGCGCTCGCCACTGTGGTCGGCGTGCTGATCGAGGTGCCGGTGATGCTGGGGGTGGTGAAGGTCGTCAACCGCAGCAAGGGCTGGTATGAAGGTGGTCTGCCCGTACGATCGTCTTGATTATGTCCCGCTCAAAGGCAGTCCAGGGCCAGTTTGCCCAGCGATTTGCCGCGCGTTACGGGACACGGAATCAGCCATCCTGCAAA
>ERZ778017.2666-NODE-2666-length-13989-cov-5.445672_pt1 | contig 13989 bp, 12 predicted proteins | sample MGYA00375747_ERZ778017 | MGnify/ENA primary metagenome ERZ778017 (study PRJEB29350, sample SAMN05509838) | bioreactor metagenome | biome: bioreactor; material: wastewater | place: South Africa: University of Cape Town | collected 2014-03-17 ... | reverse complement strand
CATGCAATACTTCTACTTTGTTATTCCATATTAACTTGAATGCAAATCGCCAAGTTTTAAATCAGTAAGTGAGTTGCATTTTTGTTTTACAAAACCTAACCTCTATCAGGGTAATGGTCAATACCGTCTTCAAAGGACGTTAGACATGGATAATCTACCTATAGCCTTACCGTGGCAAAATAATACCCAATTATTCTAAACCAGGAATTTGGCAAGTTACATTTAACTCAATTACTAAACTTTTCGTGTATTATAGGATGATATCTATAATGTTAAAATACTAGTTGCTGGTGGTTCTGACCACTCTGATAGACTTCTCATTGCACATTTTTTAATTTGCATTGCTGGATTTATGCCCATTCTGGTTTGGTGTTGTAATCACTATCTTGATCTCTAAAACCACCTCTGCCTCTGCCTCTCCAGTTACCTCTTCCACCTCTTCCACCTCTACCTCTTCCTCTACCTCTGCCTCTACCTCTAGAACCGGTACCTGCTTCACCAAAAGTATCCATATTTAACGACTTTTCTTCGGACCATCTCATGGTGCTTCGTTGTTCATTTGAACTAGAAATGTTATCGAAAAATGACGATTTCTTGTTGTAAGCGGTGTGTTCCAACTCCTTTTCTGATTCCAATTCCTTAGAGAACTTTGCGTTGGCAGATTCAAAATCAAACGCCTCGCTTGGAATTTCAACACCCTTCTTTGGACGAGATACTGGTTGTGGTTGAGATGGGTACGATGAAGTCTTTTGCGCACCCTGTGGTTGGGCCTGTTGTTGTGGGTGTGCTTGTGGCTGCGATTGTGGAATACTATCGGTCACAGTAGGTTTATCTTGAGTAGATGTATTGGGTGCTTGTGCAGCTTCATTGGCATTAGACTGAGGCACGGCAGTGGGACCTGGAGCTCTAGACCCAGCAGTACTAGGCTGGTATGGTGCTGGTGCTGATGGTGCACCTGGAGCTTCGGTTATATGAGCCGATTGAGACCCTCCTTGTGGTTCTGCTGGGGCCTGGGTCTGTGTAGGCTGTTGTGGGTAGTAGTTCTGTTGTGGAGCAACGTATGGTTCTGGTTTGACTTGGTCAATAGGAACATCTAACACCGACAAGTCTTTGACATCGGAACCTCTGAAAACAACATACTCAAAGATATCATTTCCTGGACCAACTTCCAAGTGAGGTGTGCCCTGAGCAGCTAATCTTCCCTCACTACCAAACAACCGGACCGATTTCAACGCAACCGTGGCATCATCAGCATTAATATTGTCCAACAATCCGACATAACGAAGTCCCTTGTTGGAAATCAACGAGATTGTCTTCCCAATGTACTGTGACATGACGTTGTGAAAACTGGATAGTTGAAAATTGGCCAGGAATCTTAGTGGTAAAACTCGTCGTATTGATCGGTAAATGCACGCTATTGTCATTTTTTAGACATTGCCATTTCTATTCAATTGTGGGATTACTGGTTATTCTTGGTGATGCTAATGTGTTGTGGTGTATCACTACGACTGGGTTGTTAGGTTATTGCCGTTTTTCCGGTAAAATTATCTGGTGATCTGATTTGGTTCTTGCCAATTTATGTGCCAGTATAAGGTACGTGAAAAAGCAACGTTTACTTCCATTGCGCGACACCAGAACTTCACAAGGTACTTGGTGTCTCGTTCAAACTATTAGGATGCGTCCATGTTGCAAATTTCCGATTTTACCGTCATCGTCCAACCTCAACTGCTTAATATATAATTATACTGCGCTACCATTCCGATACCCTTGGAAACTTCTCGACAAACCATCTAGAGAAACCAAGCAAGCCAAAGTAAAGCCGTGTGTCCGAATCCAAGTTTCAAGTTTCGATAATATCCCGATAAAGTATTTTTCCATTTGTTTTTGTTTCTCTGGTTAATAGTACCCTCCCCTTGATTTTGCACCCATCGAACGTCTACCCACCACGGCATTCTCCGCCTCAGTTGACCTAAAACACTAATCAAACAGCAAAAATTCAAACAGCCACGCCTCTACATATCCTTCGTTGCTCTTGACTCTAATTTGTCCGCCTGTTGCTTCCTTGGTAAACTCCCTTCTATAAATTTTTACAGCGCTACCATCTGTACCAATCTAGTTAGGCCAACATCAAAATTGTTTCACACAACCACAAGTAATCTGTCAGTCAAACAACAAAAAATGTCTGACGAGGAGAACAGTGCCGGTGCGACGGCAACTACGACAGACCGTGGTGATATTGCCAACATTTTTGACAACGATGGAGACCAGCCTGTGCCCGAAGTAAATGACGCCTCTGCCAATGATGACAAGGATGAAGAGCAAGACGAACAAAAGGTGGACGATATTGAACAAACCAATGACGACAACAATGATGAAGTCCAAGCAGATGAGCAAGATGACGACGACAAAGAAGATGCCCAGGATGGCAACGAAGATTTTGTAGCTGGAAATGATGACGAGGACGAGGACGATGTTGATGTCTACGCCATCAAAGCACATAAATTATCGGCCAAGAAAGAAGTAACACAAAAGAAGAAAGTTAGACGAAGACAAGCATCGCCCGAAAGGGCCGTTTCTGAAGGTTCTTCTCGTCAAAATGTCACATCGGAATCCCATAGACAGTCAGCAAATGACGACTACAATGAATCTAATTACGACAACGAAGATCCTGTTCTGAGAAAACGTAGATTGTTGGAAGAAAAAATGGATTTGGCAATGAAAAGTAAAGGTGTTAAGCGGAGAAAAGCTGATGAGGATGATTTAGAAAGAATGCAAGATGACAGAATTGACTTTTTGAAAGACCAAATGATCAAGGCTGCGAATATGGATGTTGAAAAGAATTCGCAAGGTCAGATTGCCACAGAAAAGTTGAAATTATTGAATACTGTAACCGATATCATTTCCAGAGCTGATTTGGCGATTTCAATCTTGGATAACAACCTATTGGAAGCAGTGAGATTATGGTTGGAACCATTACCTGATGCGTCGATGCCAGCGTATCAAATTCAAAAGGAATTGATCAATGCTCTTGAGCTGTTACCAATTAAAACTGACCATTTGATTGCGTCTGGAATTGGTAAAGTTTTAGTATTTTACCAAAGATCAAAAAGAACAGAACCAACGTTGAAGAAAGTTGTTGATAGATTAATTGGTGACTGGACAAGGCCGATTCTTAATAAATCGGATTCGTATAAGGACAGAACAATCAAATTCAACGATTATAATAAAGACAAATTTGCCAACAAGCTTGCATCCTCAAGAAAGAAGACCACAGAAGCTAAGACTCTTTACGAACAAAATGCCGAAAGAAGAAAAAGAGCTGCTATTCCAAGTGCTAGAACTACTGCTTATAAAATTGCACCTAGGGTTGATCCATCGTTGTTGATGAGATACAACAGAAGTGGTGATGACGAAAGATTTAAAAGAATCAACCAAAAGATTACTAGTATGAGTCAAAAGAAGAAGACCACCAGGAAGTCTGGTCCATCTATTGAAGGTAGAAACTTGACAATGTAATCGTCATTGTGATTTAGGTATGTAAAATAATTGTACAAAAATAGTATGGAACACGATGGTAAATGTAGCTCAAGTATTTGAAGCTGCAAAGGTTTGCAAACAAACCACAGACAGTCACGAAAAACAATTGACTGAGATAGAAGATGATGCACAGCGAATAGTAGCATTGTGTGTTTTGTCCGTCAAGCTCAAGGTCAAGAAAGATAGTGGGTTAGGTGAACTGATAAGTGAACGATTTCAGGCACGGTAGACAAATCAAAAACGACCACTATAGGCACATATCCATCGTCGCGCAAAGGTTACACGGGGTGTTATAACTGAATTTATTGTATCCTTTTTATACAAAATAACTATACAATCATAATAATTAATTAAATAAAACTATTAAAATATGCAAATTAATTGATTATGATCTTGGTTTTTCTTTCTTTTCTTTCCATAAAGCCAATAAAGAGACACCTGAGACTTTAACAACTTTGAATCTAACCCCTGGAATATCACCCTTAGCTTTACCTCTTCTACCGAAACCAGCTAATAAGACTTCGTCATTTTCATCGACGAAGTTAAGACAACCGTCATTTGGAACGAAAGCAGTGACTCTCTTACCGTTTTTGATTAATTGAACTCTGACACACTTTCTAATAGCGGAGTTTGGTTGTTTGGATTCAATACCAATCTTTTCCAACACAATACCTTTAGCGTGAGAAGAACCACCGAATGGAGAGGATTTGAAAGCAGTTCCTAATAATCTGGCTTTATAAGATTGATCAGCCCATCTGTTATTTCTACGATGAACTCTTAATTTTCTAGCAGAGTTAAGACCTCTTGGTTTACCTTTACCCATGTTGTATAATACTTATAAGTTAAGATTAAAAAACTAATAAAATTTGACTACTAAATTTCTGTAGTATGCGAATAGCATTGAAAATTTTTGACCTTGGTTGTGTGTAGAAGCCGATAACGATTTTCCTGTCTCTGGTCACGTGTTAGGGTTTTAGCCCTAATGGTGTGGCGCCCCGACGTCATCGTCGTGCGCCCCCACCTTCAAGCCACAAAACGGCAAGTCGTGGCCCACGCGCCGGCAGCCACGCACATGGGTACAAATGTGGAAAGGGGAAATTTATGCGATGAGATAGCGGATGCCCGTTGTAGGCGAGATCGCTTGGCGGTGCGCGATGGAGCACCGGCTGGCAGTTCCGCGGCAGGTCTCGGTACGCATAGCACTGTTAATGTGTCACCACCCACACTGTTTGGCAAGTGCTCATTATCTTGCTACAACATGCATGCTTTATTCTACCTATATTAAATAAATAACAAAATGATACAAAAATATGCAAATGATCTATAAATTATAATCGGCCAAACTTAATTCTTCTTCTTTAAGCCGTTTAAGAATTTGACAAATTGCGCATCAATTTGATCCTTAAACATAAATAACAACCCTTGAACAAACACTCCCTTGAGCAATTGTGGTGCAATACCTTTATATAATCCTTTGAATTGTTCGGTATTCCACAAGTGGGCCAAAGCTTCTGGGAACGAATCAAAGTGTACTTCGTCGTCGTCGTCGTCTTCGCTGGCTTTTTCGCCCTCTTTCTTGATGTGTTTCTTCTTTTGTAACATTGCTTTCGACACAATTAATGGCTGGGTTGCAAGGGTGGCCATCGACTTGGCCAACACCCCAAGACTGAACGAGTCCATTGGGCCCAAGTATTCCTTATTTGGGAAAAGAACTTGTCTCAATCTTTCGTAAGACCCGTAGGTGATGGATGGATTGATACAGAGCACCAAACTAACCTTCAATCCCTTCCACAACCCCGAGATCCCATCGTGCTCGATGATGTCGTGGGTCAATTGGAGCAATGATTTGTGTTCTTTGGAAGTTTGCTGCTGAGTGGTCAACACCCCGATCGGCATGGTGAACAATTGGGAAATGGCGGCCGCCAATGCCCCAAGGAACAACTCCATCGCGGTGGTGGGTTTGGCTGTCTTATAAATCCGGTGGTAAACCCGCTTGACAATGGTGTACCAGTAGAAGTAGGCAAAGTTCTGTACTGCCGTGCCGAATATACTGGAAAACAACCCGTGGTACCATCCCAATACTCCCTTTTTGGCGTAGATCTTTCTCAAAACATCCAACGTGTTCTTGTACTTCAACTCATTTTTGGCATTGTATTTCTGTTTGTAGATGGACTCGTCCATGTCGGAATCGGATGGGGGGGACTGGGGCGATTTGTGACGATGTTTTTTGGCCTGGGTTTGCACCAACGTCTTGGATAAATCTAACGGATACACCAAAGTGTTGGCGATGGCGGACGCTAAGGCTCCCGAGGCAGCCTTTTCAAATGGGGTCATAGACATGATGGCTAGAAAACAACTGCAACAAATAGATTTGGTCGTTAGATGACTCGGGAAAAGAACCTACTTGCTCACGTATGTAGAAGGTTTACAACGTAAACAATTTGCAAATCTGGTAAATTTTATGCTTTTATAGTATACCGAGGTGTATAGCCGATGATATTTCAATAGCCATGTGTTCGGATAAATATCGTACCCCACAATCACCGCAATGACAAATTGGTACTACCGGTTGCCGCTAGTGTCTGGGGCAGTCGATATCGTGCTGGGGTGCACGGCCGAGGCCAGTTGCCATGATGGAGTCTACTGTCGTGGTGGTTGTCGGTGTCGTTTGTGAATGTGATATTGTCCGATTGTTTTGATTACTTTGTATACAATGATGGAGCCAGGGTTATCGCGACCGGTGACGGCTACCGTGGTACGCAACTGGTACCGTGGTGGAGCGTGTACCGCCCACCACGTTAGCCGGTACCGTCGCACCCCGCCAGGCTGACAGCCTGTTTGATGTTCAAGAGGTGTGTTCTGTACATTACAGGTGCCTTGGGGTGGTGTAACTTTAAATGTGGTTGTACGGTCCCTTGCTGTTGATTTCCCTGGCTCTTCTAACAGTGTGCTTCTACATGGTTGCCACGGGCCCCGGTTACCGTTGGACCCATCATCTACCAAACCGACGGCTGTTGTGGTCATCTGCAACTCCGTGCTTCTCCGCTTAGATAACAAGTTCTGTGTGCCGGGTGCAGCTTCCCCAAGAACTGTATAAGTACGTCAATTCCCATCAATCCGTGATCTTTGCTTTTTTGCATCCAGCGAGATGCTAGATCCACTGCATGCCGGTGTTGATGACGAGTTGGATCGTATACATTCCGTGCAATAAGTGACGTTTCTCCCACGATTTGTATTGTATACTGAGTAAGAATTCTATTTGTGCCCATGGCAATCGTCTCTATTTCTCATGTAGTGATGTAGTTGTTGTTAGAATATACTCTGTATACGCTAATTTCTTGCAGAATCATTTTCTCAACCTCTCTAGCATGTCCACATCTTGACCATTTTGTCCATACCACAGGTTATAAACAGCTCGGTTCCACCCTCGCATGTCACACAGTGCTTGATGGCCCCATCATGTCCATCGAAACTTTCACTTTCACCGCCTAGTAAATCAATCGTACGTATCTTGCCGTCATCTCCCATAACCCACACCCCTTGGGATTTTCCATTCTTGGGAGCTCTCCATTGAATAAGTGGTTGGGACAACTTGTGTTGTGGGCTCAAGGTGTTGATGTTTTTAAGAATCTGGTTTCGATGTATTGTAGTTTCTCCATCAGATGTCTGATTCAAGCTGACTATAATCAACCTCATGTATGGTTCGTGCGAGGTAGCGATCGCAACCAATGGTACTTGGCCCTGGCAGTGCTGGATCGACAAATGTCGTGGAGAGAATCCCGTTGACGAAAACTCCGCGTCGTTGATACTTATATTGTATTGAAACTGTAGCTCAGACTTGAACGTAATCACGTCCAATAGAGTGATGTCAGATTTGGCAACAACTATCATTAGCTGGTCGTTATATGCGGTAACATCAATGCTGGTCCCAGCAGTTCCGGAATACCGCATGGTTAGCTCACTTACGAGGTCAATTGCTTCCCCAAGTTTAAATATCTTGAGCATATTATCCCAGCCTAAACTTACAACGTAGTCTGTGCCTTCAAACTTGACATATTTGACGTCAACTACAAGTCTCTTGTGAGCCTGGATTGAATTAATCAATTTCATATCGTCGCTGTAGCGGTAGAACTTACCATCCATCCCCACCAATATCAATTGGCCATCGTTGATCCCAACAACTACTTTAAAAATCGATTCCATCGGGATACAGCTCATTGTCCGTCTCACTACATCAAAGTCGTATAATTTCCGATCACTGGTAGCAATAAAAACGTGCCCCGTCGTAGGATGATTCGTCATGGAAATTGGGTTTCCAGTGATTGTACCCAAATTTACGGAGGTATGAGGAAATGGAACAGACCAATGGACAATCTGATGATTTATAATATCCATCAACTCGATATTATGTTTGATCTGGTCATCCTGATCTAATTCAAACGATTTCACCTTGTGGTGAAGCTGTTCAAATTGAATCCTATCATTGACAATCTCAACTAGTGTCTCATGAGTATATGGTAATGGTTGTGGTTTAATTGCTCTACCATAATCCTTTTCAAATTGCTCGAGAGTGTCAGTGTACCCTTGTTGTTGTAGAAAATGCGCCACCAAACTGTGAATGTCTTCCATCTTCAATTGACTGCTTTCTGATTTACTAATGAGGATAGAAAGATTTAAAGTTTAAAGCATTCTCAGCTCTCTGCAATATTTAAAAAATAATTCTAGTGCACAATTTACTAATGGTTGCAAAATTGCATGTAATGCTGGTCCACAAATGTAATGTTCAGACTTTGCTTGTTTGTATGAACTATGGTTGGTTCCATTAATGGATCTAACTTTACGTATTTTGTAATGGTTCCATTAATGGATCCGACTTGATGTGTTTTGTAGTCGACAAATTTGTGCGATAATGAGTTCAACATGAGGCTTGATTGTTGTACGTTTGACTTGCAAGTCGTTCAGTTCATTTTCAAATTGCGGTTTACAGATGATGGAAGGAAATTGCTCTGGTAATACCAGTAATGTGTCCTCTCTATTCTTTGTTGGTTCCGAATGGTTCAGTACTAACAGGAGCAATTCTCTGCTTGGTATTGCATGCCACCAGTGTTTCGTACATCGATCTTGACTCACAAGAAGTCAGTAAGCTCTCGTGGGCCTACGTGCAACCTTGACCCTTCTTCAAATTAACATAAATAGCATCAACAAGTCCATGCACATTACCACAATTACATTATCAGCATTACCACAATTGCTCAGGTATTAGTGTTTACATTGTCAAGGTTGGCTCAAGAGTGAACAATGAAGGGCATCTTCTATCTTGTACCCAAACGAGTTTAAATACATGTAGTCGACTGGATTCCTAGCTAGTTAAACACTGCCAAGGCTACTTTTCATCAAATTTTCTGTCTACAATGACTTCCTAATGATAAATCAAAATCAGGTTGCGAGAGAGCGATGTTGGTTACGTTGTAACATAGAGATGATCTACTGGTAGCAGAATACACATTTAAAAATTTAAAAAAAGGTCGTACCCGGATTCGAACCGGGGTTGTTCGGATCAAAACCGAAAGTGATAACCACTACACTATACAACCAGTTATCTTGATATGGAATTTCATTGTAACATCCATAAAGAGTGTTTTGAATAATTGAAGGGGTCAATTTTTGCCCTTAAAACCACCCTCTTACGTCAAAATAATAATAATGTGTATTATTCAGGAAATATACAAGTTTTCAGAGCTAATAAAGTATGAAAAATTGAAGAATAGCCTTATCTCAAAAGTTTGTGGTATTCTGTGAGCTCCGCGAACAAACCAAAAGTTGCGAAACCTACCTGCTTCAGAATCGTTGATTAATTGTCAGTGTTAATAGCATTGTAGTCTCAAAACTAACAAGATCAAATTTATTGTATGCTACAGGGCCACAAATGAGCTTTAATTAAGAAAAAGCTCCATGATTAACTATTTCCGTACTTAGGGAGCTGTTCCAGACAGGTCACTGGTGTCTCCGTTTAGCACAGTAAGGGAGTCCATTCTTTTACAACAGCAGTTGAGACCCTCTGTTAATGAATCATTTGAAACTAGACTGTCTAGTCGTGTCTATAAACAGGCATTGACCAGAAATCACCACAACCAAATTTGGCCAGAAAGTTTCACCATTGAAATGTCCAGTACATGACCACCAATATCAGAATCCTATTTGGTGACCAGTACTGCACAGTGATCCAGTATGGCAGTGTTGAGGACGTGTGGTGGTAAGTTGTGGAGCCAGCACAAAAACTCCGCGGTGGTACCGTGCTGCACCTTGGATGCACGTACACACCGCCTATGTCACTCGTATTCTGATACGGGCATGCTACGCCTACCACGTCCAAGTATTCTATATATAGACAACAAATCTTTCATTCTTTCAAGTAACCACCATGTTTGTAAAGAGAGACATTTTCACTGACGCACAGTCAACAGCGTCATCATTCAAGTCATGGGACACATGTATGGCCAACACGGGATGTAAAGTGATTGCGATCATTGGGATTGTGTTAGCGAGTTTAGTAGCATTATGGATCTTGACCACGATCTTTAGGTGTTGCTTCTACGGTTTGGCATGTACGGAAGCCTGTTGCGGGCTCTGTTGTTGTCGTTCAAGATCTAATCGTCAACAGAACTACCAGCAACCACAGCCAATCTATCAGCAACCAGAGCCCGTCTACCAGCAGCCCCACGTTCCTACTTATACCAAGAGTGAAAAAATTCATCCCTACGATAATGTTAATATGTATCCCCCAAAAAATCCCCCCTATTATGAGGCCAATTCTGACTACAGATACTCACCCCAGGTGGTTCCACAACAAGCACACACAACAAATTATCAAGGCTACCAGCCTGTGGACTCCCGTGAGAATCCCTTTGAACAAAATGGGGGCTATAGAGGTAATTTCTAAGGAAATACATTCTGGTACTCGATTTCTTTTGCTCAGTACTACATGAGTTTTTTGATACATTTGATTTGGTTAGGTTTATAGTTGTATATAACAGTAAGGTCATAACGGTTTTGGGAAGTCAATGTCACAACAAGGCTTGTAGAAAAGCGCGACAAGCACAATGGAACGCTGGTCTGGGGTTGAAAATTTGGCCATCGGTGCTTCGCGCTGGTCCTGGTTTACTGCCAGTGCGGTAGTAACGTAGGTCGAGTTGGTGGTAACCATTGCACGCATATATCATTTGTACCACTAATATTCAAATCAGTATCTCTAATCTAACATGAGTAGACTAAGAAACATTGACAAAAAGCTAACGGAACAGTTGATCGATATAGATGATCAGAACGAGGTGATAGAGGAATTCAAGTCATACAATGACGGGAACCTCAAAACATACTCGCGATATTTATCATGGTTACTCTATTTAGAGCTTATCATGTTCACAATTTCGTTGACATCACTTAAGCAAATCACAAAAATACTTTCAGTATTGCTATCATTGTTCCAGTTGAAATATAATCTATATAGAGACTATGTAATCATTACCAATTCATTGCTTTGTGTACAATTAGCCTACTTCACCGTGGTGTCAGATATGCAATATTCCATCCCCATAATAAACTTTATCGCCATCAATTGTTTTCACCGTTGGCACCAGCTGCTAGATAAGGATGTTCAGCAACTAGATACGTTGAAATACAAGTACAAATCGGCCTAGTCTGCTACTATACATTGAAAAAATTATAGAATTCTATCATGTATGTCGGTGATCTACATTGATCCAATAAACGCTCACATTATCACTTGGTCTAAGTAAGGTTATTGTTGCAATGAGTTAATTCGTATACGTACATTTTAAAACCAATCTATTTAACAAATATTAACTATGTTCGTTCTTAATGTGGTCAGGCAGGGCCTACCTCTAAATCCTGCAAGATCACTTTGAATTATAAATATTAAGCTTCATAAATCATGGAAAAAATTAACCCTTAAGCCTACCTCTAAACCTTTTCTGCTAATTCTTCTAACAATTTATAGTTTCTTTGCTCAATGGAACCATTACCTGGTAATCTGGTGTTACCCATCAAGTATTGGTCAACTTCTCTAGCACATTGTCTACCTTCTTGAATACCCCAGACAACTAACGATTGTCCTCTTCTACAGTCACCGGCAGTAAACAAGTTGTCACTAACTTTGTATCCGTTAGGTTCTTTGGTGGCAATGGTACCTCTCTTGGTTTTAGTGACTTCTAAGCTATCAGCTTCTGGTCCAAGGAAACCCATGGACAATAAGACAACATCAGCAGGGAAAAGTTCTTCCGATCCTGGAACTTCAGCCATTTGCCAAGCACCGGAATCGGAACGTTTCCATTCAACTCTGACGGTCTTAATGGCCTTAACATTTCCTTCACCATCATCGACGAATTCCTTAGACAAGATAGAGTATTCTCTTGGATCTTTACCATAGTGGGTGGTAACTTCAGTGTGACCATAGTCAACTCTGAAGACCTTTGGCCATTGTGGCCATGGGTTATCTTTTGGTCTTGTGGCTGGAGGATCTGGTAACAACTCGAAGTTGACGACGGATTTAGCACCGTGTCTGGTAGAAGTACCCAAACAATCGTTACCAGTATCACCACCACCAATAACAACAACGTTCTTACCTTCGAGAGTCTTTCTGATTTCGTCCAAGTTACCGTCCAATAAAGCTTTAGTGTTTGGATGCAACAATTTCATGGCAAAATCAATGTTGTTTAATTCTCTACCTGGAATCTTCAAATCTCTTGGAATGGTGGAACCAACAGCAAAGATCACTGCATCGAATGATGATCTGATTTCTTCAACAGTGATATCTTCACCAACATTGGTGTTACAGATGAAATCAACACCTTCGTCTGCTAACAAGTCGGTTCTTCTCTTAACAATCTTCTTGTCTAATTTCATGTTTGGAATACCGTACATTAACAAACCACCTGGTCTGTCGCTTCTTTCAAAGACAGTGACCTTGTGTCCAGCTCTGTTCAATTGATCAGCAGCAGCTAAACCGGCTGGACCAGAACCAATGATTGCAACAGTCTTATCAGTTCTGTAAGATGGTGGGTTTGGTTTAATCCAACCTTGTTCAAAACCATGGTCAATGATGGCACATTCAACTGATTTGATGTTGACTGGGTCTTCATTAATACCCAAAACGCATGCACCATTACATGGAGCGGGACAAATTCTACCAGTGAATTCTGGGAAGTTGTTGGTCATCAATAATCTTTGTAAAGCATCATACCATCTGTCCTTGAAAACTAATTCATTCCATTTTGGAATAACATTAGAAATTGGACAACCAGTATCAGAAGTACAGAATGGAACACCACAATCCATACATCTTGCGGTTTCGTATTTCAAATCCTCCTTGGTCAATCTAGAAGTCATTTCATTCCAGTCCTTAGTTCTTGACTTGGCTTCTCTGTATTTTTCGTTTCTTCTCTTGTACTTCATGAAACCTCTAGCTTTATCAATCTTGACGGCAGCTTTCTTTTCAGTTTCAATATCCAAGATAGTATCTTCAACATCTTGAACTTTAGGTTCATTAGTTGCTCTAGCAGCACGGTGAACATGAACTTGTTTGATCTTGGAGGCTTCACCATTGGTGGCATCAGCTTCTGGATCTTCTTTGAATGATTTCAAGAAGGTGTTGACTTCATTCTTCTTGGCTTCTTCCAATTTCTTCTTGTTCTTTTCCAAAACCTTCTTATAATCACCTGGTAAGACCTTGACAAATCTTGGTAAGATTCTGTTGAAATCGTTCAAAATTCTGTCGGCGACTTCAGATCCAGTGTAGTGTCTGTGATCTTCAATTAATCCTCTTAAGAAAGCAATTTCTGATGGTTCAGTAACTTGAGTCAATTCAACAGTTTGAGTGTTGACCTTTTCAGCAAAGTCTTGAGCCATGTCCAAGACATAAGCAATACCACCAGACATACCAGCAGCGAAGTTTCTACCAGTCGAACCTAAAACAACAACTCTACCACCTGTCATGTACTCACAACCGTGGTCACCAGTACCTTCAGCAACAATGTTAGCACCAGAGTTTCTGACAGCAAATCTTTCAGAAGCAATACCTCTGATAAATGCGGTACCAGAAGTAGAACCAAAGAATGCGGTGTTACCAATAATAATTTGGTCTTCAGCCTTAAACTTGGAGTCTCTTGGTGGGTAGACAATGATTCTACCACCTGACAAACCTTTACCAATGTAATCATTAGCATCACCTTCTAATTCAAGAGTGATACCGGGAGCCAAGAAAGCACCAAAAGATTGACCGGCTGAACCAGAAACATTGACATGAATAGTGTCGTGTGGTAAACCTTGTTCACCAAAAGTCTTGGAGACTCTGTAAGACAAAGTAGTACCTAAAGATCTATCAGTGTTCACAACATCACAGTCAACAGTAACTGGCAATCCCTTAGCTAAAGTCAA
>ERZ778017.2665-NODE-2665-length-13989-cov-9.902541_pt1 | contig 13989 bp, 13 predicted proteins | sample MGYA00375747_ERZ778017 | MGnify/ENA primary metagenome ERZ778017 (study PRJEB29350, sample SAMN05509838) | bioreactor metagenome | biome: bioreactor; material: wastewater | place: South Africa: University of Cape Town | collected 2014-03-17 ... | reverse complement strand
CGCGCACCGACACCTACGAGGTGGACATGGCGGCGTGCGGGCCGATGGTGCTGGATGCGCTGATCAAGATCAAAAACGAGATCGATCCCACGCTGACCTTCCGCCGCTCCTGCCGCGAGGGCATCTGCGGCTCCTGCGCGATGAACATCGACGGGACCAACACGCTGGCCTGCATCTGCGCCACCGACAGCGTGAAGGACGGCGAGGTGGCGATCTATCCGCTGCCGCACATGCCGGTGGTCAAGGACCTGGTGCCGGATCTCACCCACTTCTACGCCCAGCACGCCAGCATCCGCCCGTGGCTGCGCACGCAGACCCCGGCGCCGCCGGACCGCGAGCGCCTGCAGAGCAAGGAAGACCGCGCCAAGCTCGATGGCCTGTATGAGTGCATCCTGTGCGCCTGCTGCAGCACGTCCTGCCCCAGCTACTGGTGGAACGGCGACCGCTACCTCGGCCCGGCGATCCTGCTGCAGGCCTACCGCTGGATCGTGGACAGCCGCGACGAAGACACCGGCGCCCGCCTCGACGAGCTGGAAGACCCGTTCAAGCTGTACCGCTGCCACACGATCATGAACTGCGCGCGGACCTGTCCGAAGGGACTGAACCCGGCCAAGGCGATCGCCGAGATCAAGAAGCTGATGCTGGCGCGCAAGAACTGAGGAAACACGTCCTCCCGCCGCGGCGGGAGGTGGCCCTGCATGGACAGCCTCGACGACGAGACCGAACTCAGGAAGCTGCGCTGGCGCTGCCGGCGCGGCATGCGCGAGCTCGACCAGCTGCTGGAACGCTGGCTGGATCGTGCATGGCGGCAAAGCCCGACCGACGAGCGAGAGGTTTTCCTGCGGCTGCTGGACACCGAAGACGACAAACTCTGGCGCTGGTTCCTTGGCCATGAGGTGCCCGGCGATGTCGAAATCGCGGCGCTCATCGAACGCATCCGCGCCCTGCCGGTGTGACTGGGTGCCCTCGCGCTGGCTGACCGCCGCGCTCATCGTCCTGGCGCTGCTGGCGCCGTGCTCGCTGCTTGCCTCCGACCTGCCGCCCATCGCGGCCCTGCCGCTGGCGCTGCTGGCCGGAGGCCGGGGCGTCCGCGAGGTGCATCTGCACAGGTCGCAGCCGCCACGGGCGCTGGTCATTCCGGCCGGTGCGGGCGAGGCCCGCTGCGATGAACTGCCCATGGCCTCGCTGCGCGTGCGCTGGCGCGGCCCGCTGGCGTTCCTGCGCTGGCGCGACCCGGACGGGCGCGCCCGGCGCCTGGTGTTCTGGCCGGATACCCTGCCAGCCGCTGCCCGGCGTGAACTGAAGCTGGCGCTGCAGCAACGCGAGGCTGCCGGCGGCGGCGCATCAATGGCAGGATAGGCGGTCACTGGAAAGGGCCTTCGATGTTCAAACCCGTCCCCGTCGCCATCGGCCTGCGCTACCTGCGCGCGAAACGCCGCAACGGCTTCATCTCGTTCATTTCGCTCGCTTCGATCCTCGGCATCGCGCTGGGCGTCACCGCGCTGATCACCACGCTGGCGGTGATGAGCGGATTCCAGAAGGAAATCCGCGACCGCATGCTGGGCATGGCCGCGCATGCCACCGTCAGCGGCTACGGCGAGCCGTTGCAGGACTGGCGTCGTGCGATCGAGGTCGCCACCGCCGATGCGCGCGTGGTGGGCGCAGCGCCGTATATCGAGAAGGAGGCACTGATCTCGGGTGCCAACAACCAGCCGGCGATGCTGCGTGCGGTGGACCCGGCGCAGGAAGGCAAGGTATCGGAACTGCCCGGCAAGATGGTGCAGGGCAGGATCGCCGACCTGGCGCCCGGCAGCTTCAACATCGTGCTGGGCAAGGAGCTGGCCATCTGGCTGGGGGTGGGCGTTGGCGACGACGTCATCGTCACCCTCGCCGAATTCCGCAGCACCCCGGTGGGCGGCGTGCAGACCATGAAGCGGTTCAGGGTCAGCGGCATCTTCGAGGCCGGCTACAACGAATTCGACAAGGGCCTGGCGGTGGTCAACCTGTCCGACCTGCAGCGCGTGCTGCGGATGGGCGATGGCGTGACCGGCGTGCGCCTGAAGCTGCATGACATGGATCGCGCCTTCGAGGTCGCCCGTGACCTGGCGCTCACGCTCAAGGGGCCGTACCGGGTCAGCGACTGGACCCAGGACAATGCCAACCTGTTCCGTGCGCTCAAGATGGAGAAGACGGTGATGGCGATCCTGCTGTCGCTGATCGTGGCGATGGGCGCGTTCAACCTGGTGTCCTCGCAGGTCATGCTGGTGACCGACAAGCAGGCCGACATCGCCATCCTGCGCACGCTGGGGCTGACCCCGGGGCAGGTGATGCGCACCTTCATGGTGCAGGGTGGGTTGATTGGTTTCATCGGCACCGTGGCCGGCGTGATCGGCGGCGTCACCCTGACCTTCAACCTCAACCGCATCCTGCAGGGCATCGAGCGGCTGTTCGGCGTGCAGCTGCTGCCCGAGGACGTGTACTACATCACCGGGCTGCCCACCGACATGCAGGCCGGCGACGTGGTTGCCATAGTTTGTGCAGCGCTGCTGATGGCCTTCCTGGCCACCCTGTATCCCGCCTGGCGCGCCTCGCGCACGGCTCCGGCGGAGGCGCTGCGCTATGAATGAGCCGATGCAGGACGTCATCCGCGCCGAAGGCCTGGGCAAGACCTACGCCGAGGGCAAGCTGCACACGCCGGTGTTCGACGGGCTGGACTTCGTCGTGCAGGCCGGCGAAACCGTGGCCATTCTCGGCGCGTCCGGTGCCGGCAAGAGCACCCTGCTGCACCTGCTGGGCGGGCTGGATGTCCCCAGCGCCGGCGAGGTATACGTGGCCGGCCAGAAGATGAGCGCGCTGTCCGATGCCGCTCGCGGTCGCCTCCGCAATGCGTCGCTCGGCTTCGTCTACCAGTTCCACCACCTGCTGCCGGAGTTCACCGCGCTGGAGAACGTGATGATGCCGGTGCTGCTGGCCGGCGGATCCACCGCGGAGGCGCAGCGGCGAGCGCAGGCGCTGCTGGAATCGGTGGGCCTGGGGCATCGGCTGTCGCACAAGCCCGGCGAGTTGTCCGGCGGCGAACGCCAGCGCGCCGCGGTGGCGCGGGCACTGGTCAACAACCCGGCCTGCGTGCTGGGCGACGAGCCCACCGGCAACCTTGACGAGAAGACTGCCGCGATCGTGTTCGAGCAGATGCTGGAGCTCAACCGCGCGCAGGCCACCAGCCTGGTGCTGGTGACCCACGACCGTCGCCTGGCGCGCCGGCTGGACCGGGTGCTGGAACTGCGCGAGGGTCGCCTGCACGCGCTGGCCAAGACCGACATCTGAGTCTGCCGTTGTTGTCCCGCTGGCGGGGCAAGACCCTGCATCGGGATGAATCGGCAGCTGCGTTCCGGGGCGTGATCGCAGTGCACGGCTTGCTGGCGTTGGCGTTGCTGACGACGTCCTGACGACCGTCGGTCGGCCGGAAACCCGACCCCGGCGCGCGGCCTGCGCCGACTGCCGGCCCGCGTCCCTTCGGCGACGCTGCCGGCATGGCGGCCATCCTTCGATTCCCGCGAATGCAACTGGCAGGAGCAGCTTTTCGCGACCCTGCCACGCCGGCGTTTCCGCTGTTCGGTCCTGCCTGCGCAGCCGCGCTGCTGGCCGGCGTCACCTCTTGTCTGCTGCTGCCGGCGTTGCCACCACGCTGGCTGCCGGGGCTGCTGCTGGTCGCCATGATCCCGCTGCTGCGTGCCGCCAGATGGCGGCCACTGGGCATGCTGCTGGCCGGTGCGGCACTCGCCGGCTGGCAGGCCGGCGCCGCGCTGGATGCACAGCTGCCGCGCACCCTGCAGGGCGCGGTGCTCACGGTCGAGGGGCGTATCGTCGAGCTGCCGGTGCATGAGCCCCGTCGGACCCGCTTCCGTTTCGTCGTCGATGACGTGGCGACCCAGCCCGCCGCCCTGCGTGGCAGCACCTTGCAACTGGCCTGGTACGGCGAGGAGTTGCAGCCGCGCCAGCGGCTGCAGGCGGGCAGCCGCTGGCAGTTCCCGCTGCGCCTGCGTGCGCCCCGTGGGCTGCGCAATCCGGGCGGCGGCGACGCGGAGAAATTCGCGCTGGCGGCGCGGCTGGCGGCGACCGGTTTCGTGCTGGAGCCGGGGCTGGCCGTCCGGCTGGCGGCGCCGTCCGGCATCGATGCCTGGCGCGAAGCGATGAGTGCGCGCATCGCCGTGGCGGTGCCCAGCGCTTCCTCGCGCTACGTGCGGGCGCTGGCGCTGGGCGATACCCGCGGGTTGGACGATTCCGACTGGGCGCGGCTGCGCGCCGCAGGCCTGACCCATCTGATCGCGATTTCCGGCTTCCACGTCGGGCTGGTGGCCGGGTTCTGCGCGCTGTGCGCGGCAGCGCTGTGGTGGTTGTGGCCGCCGCTGGCGCGCTGGATGCCGCGTCCGTTCGCGGCCGGTGCCGGCGCGCTGCTGGGCGCGTTCGGCTACGCGCTGCTGACCGGCATGGCGGTGCCGACCCTGCGCACCGCGGTGATGATCGCGGCGCTGGTGGCCGCGCGCTGGCTGCGGCGCCGCCTGCGGCTGGTCGATACGCTGGCGCTGGGCAGCTGCGTGTTGCTCCTGCTCGATCCGCTGGCGGTGCTGGGGGCTGGCTTCTGGCTGAGTTTCGCCGGCGTGGCATGGCTGCTGTGGTGCCTGCCGGACGCTGGCGGAAAAGGGCCGCGTGCGGTCGCAGGCGGCTTCCTCGCCGCGCAGGCGGTGGCCAGCCTCGGGCTGCTGCCGCTGACCGTGCTGCTGTTCGGGCAGGCCTCCTTCGCCGGGCCCATCGCGAATCTGGCCGCGGTGCCTTGGTGGAGCCTGGTGGTGGTGCCACTGGCGCTGCTGGGCGTGCTCGCCGAAACCCTGCATGCAGGCCTCGGACAGTGGAGCTTGCAGGCGGCGGCCTGGTGCTTCGACCTGTTGTGGCCACTGCTGGCGCGCATCGCCGACAGCCCGCTGGCGATGGCGTGGTTGCCGGCGCCGCGCTGGTACGCGCTGCCGCTGGCCCTGCTGTCCGCGTTCTGGCTCTTGCTCCCGCGCGGCCTGCCGGGGCGCGGGCTGGCGCTGCTGCTGTGGCTGCCGCTGCTGTATCCGCCGCGCGAGCTGCCGGCGCCGGGCGAGGTGGAGCTGACCGTGATCGACGTGGGGCAGGGGCTGTCGGTGCTGGTGCGCACCGCGAGTCACAGCCTGCTGTACGACATGGGGCCGGCGATCCCCGATGGTTTCGATGCCGGCGAGCGCGCGGTGATTCCGGCACTGCACGCATTGGGCGTGAGGCGCCTGGACCTGGCCATGGTCAGCCACGGCGACAATGACCACGCAGGAGGGCTGCCGGCGGTAAAGGCGGCGTTCCCGATGCCGCTGGTGCTGGCGCCCCACGGCAGCCCGGTGCCCGGCAATCGCGGCTGCCGGGCAGGCCAGGCCTGGCAATGGGATGGGGTGCGCTTCCGCGTCCTGCATCCGGGCAGCGAGTTCCCGTATCTGGGCAATGAAGCCGCCTGCGTGCTGCGTATCGAGAGCGCCCATGGCAATGCGCTGCTGGCCGGCGACATCGGTCATTACGTCGAGCGCAAATTGCTGTCGGAAGCACGGACGCAGTTGCGCAGCGAAGTGGTGCTGGTCCCGCACCACGGCAGCGACGGCTCATCCGATCCGGGCTTCGTGGCCGCCACCGGGGCGAAGGTGGCGTTGGTCTCGTCCGGTGCCGACAACCGCTTCCGCCATCCGCGACCGTCGGTGGTGCGGCGCTGGTGCGAGGCCGGCGCGGAGGTGCTGGACAGTGCGCGATCCGGCGCGATCCGGGTCTGGCTGGGCCGCGATGGGGTGCGCCTGCGGGAGCAGCGCAGTTTCCATCCGCGGCCGTGGGACGCAGTGCGCAAGCGCGGGGAAACGGCTGGGCTATGCTACGCGCCGGAGTTTTCGCGGCCATGACGGCCGGAAGGATGATGCGTGCTGGAACTCGTCAAGGCCGGAGGCTGGCCGATGATCCCGCTGCTGCTGCTGACCGTGGCGGCGCTGGCGATCATCGTTGAACGATTCTGGAGCCTGCGCCGCGAGCGCGTGCTGCCGCCCGGCCTGGGCGACGAAGTGCGCGTCTGGGTGGCACGCGGCAAGCCGCTGGAGCCGGCCCACATCGAGTCCCTGCGCGCCACCGCGCCGCTGGGCGCGCTGCTGGCGGCCGAACTGGACGTGCGCCATCGCGGCCGCGAGGTGATCCGCGAGCGCGTGGAGGACGTCGGCCGCCACCTTGTCCACCGCATGGAGCGGTTCCTCAACGCGCTGGGCACCATCGCCGCCGCCGGCCCGCTGCTGGGCCTGTTCGGCACCGTGGTCGGCATGATCGAGATGTTCCTCGGCATCCTCGACCACGGTCTGGGGGATGCCGGCCAGCTTGCGGGCGGCATCGGCAAGGCGCTGATCTGCACCGCCACGGGCATGGTGGTGGCGATCCCCGCGCTGGCCTTCCACCGCTATTTCCGTGGCCGCATCGCCGGCTACATCGTCGACATGGAGCACGAGGCGATGCGCTTGCAGGACGTGCTGGACGAAGCGCCCGGCGTGGTCCCGGCACGGCAGGACTGAGGCCCCGATGCGGATCGCCGACCGTCGCGACGACGACATCCCCGAGATCAACCTGGTGCCGCTGATCGACGTGGTGCTGTGCCTGCTGATCTTCTTCGTCGTCACCACCACCTTCGACGCGCGCTCGGTGCTCAAGCTCGAACTGCCGCGTGCCGACGGCCAGCCCGCCGACGCGCAGGCGCAGCCGCTGGGCATCCTGATCAATGCGGACGGGCGCTACTTCGTCGGTGATCGCGAGGTGCTGCGCACCGACGTGGAGTCGCTGAAGCAGGCGCTGCGCGAGGTCGCTGGCGACGACCGTCAGCGCGTGGTGCTGATTCGCGCCGATGCGCGCACGCCGTGGCAGGCGGTGGTGACCGCCTACGAGGCGCTGGCCCAGCTCGGCTTCCGCAAGATCGCCAATGCCACCACACCGCCGGTCGCGGGGGCTTCAGGCAAGGACAAGGGCGCATGAGCGATGCCGTCTCCCCCTGGGCGATCTACCGACGCCTGCGCGGCCTGGCCGCGCCGTACCGCGGGGTGCTGCTGGTGGCGTTGTTCGGGTTGGCGCTGGAGGGCGTTGCCGCCGGCGCGTTCGGCCTGCTGACCAAACCCATGGTCGACGAGACGTTCGTCGCCCGCAACCAGGACTACGGGCTGCTGTTGCCGCTGGCCATCATCGGCATCTTCGTGGTGCGCGGCGTGGCCGGCTATGCCACCGACCTGTACATGGCCAAGGCCGCGCGTGGCATCGCCCGCGACATGCGGGTGAACGCGCTGGACAAGTACCTGCGGCTTCCGGGCCTGCGCTTCGACGCCGAGCCGGTGCCGTCGATGCTGGTTCGGCTGGGTTCGGACAGTGACCAGGTCGCGCAGGCGGTGGTGGATTCGGCCAAAGTCATGCTGCAGCAGTCGCTGCAGGTGGTGGCGATGCTGGCGGTCATGCTGTACGCCAGCTGGCGGGTGACGCTGGCGGTGCTGCTGCTGGGTCCGCTGATCGCGTGGATGATGGACAAGGTAGGCAGGCGCTACCGCCGCATTGGCCACCGGGTACAGGAAACCTCGGCCGAAATGATGCTGGCCGCCGACCAGGCGCTGTCCAACCAGCAGGAGGTCAAGGTCTACGGTGCCCGCGCCGCCGAACTGGAGCGTTACACCGGGCTTGCCAACCACAACCTAGGCCTGAGCCTGAAGGTCGAGGCCACCCGCAGCATTTCCTCGGCGGTGGTGCAGCTCACCGGCGCAGTGGGCCTGGCCGTGCTGCTGTTCTTCGCCGGCCGCGAGGCGCTGGAAGGGCGGCTGACCGCCGGCGGTTTCGTGCAGCTGATGATCGCGATGCTGGCGATCATCCCCGCGCTGAAGCAGCTCACCAACGTGCAGGGCATGCTCCAGCGCGGCGTCGCTTCCGCCGAACGCCTGTTCTCGGTGCTGGATGCCGACGACGAGATCGACGCCGGCGCGCGTCCGCTGGCGCGCGCGCGCGGGCTGATCGAGTTCCGCGACGTCCGCCTGGCCTATCCGGACCAGCCGCGCCCGGCGCTCGACGGCATCAGCTTCTCCGCCCGGCCCGGCACGGTCACCGCCATCGTCGGCCGCTCCGGCAGTGGCAAGTCCACGCTGGTGAAACTGATCCCGCGCTTCTACGAACCCGATGGCGGGCAGATCCTGCTCGATGGACACCCGCTTGCCGACTATCCGCTGGCCGACCTGCGCCGGCAGCTGGCGATGGTGGGGCAGCAGGTGATGCTGTTCGACGGCACCGTCGCCGCCAACGTCGCCTACGGGGAGCTGCGCGGCGCGGCCGACCATGACGTGGCGCGGGCACTGCGCGACGCCAACGCGATGGAATTCGTGGAGCGCCTGCCCGATGGCATGCAGGCGCAGATCGGGGTCAAGGGCGGAAAGCTGTCCGGCGGCCAGCGCCAGCGCCTGGCGATCGCCCGGGCGATGCTGAAGGACGCGCCGATCCTCATCCTCGACGAGGCCACCGCTGCGCTCGACAACGCCTCCGAGCGGCTGGTGCAGGAGGCACTGGCGCAGCTGATCCCGGATCGCACCACGCTGGTCATCGCCCACCGCCTGTCCACCGTCGAGCATGCGGACCAGATCCTGGTGCTGGACGAGGGCCGGCTGGTGGAGCAGGGCACCCATGCGGAGTTGCTGGCGCAGGGCGGCGTGTACGCGCAGCTGCATGCCGCGCAGTTCCGGGAGAACGGGGCTTGAGCCATCCGCGGTTGCCGCAGACGCCTGCGTGGTGGTTCGACGGCAGCACCCCGCCGCTGTGGGCGCGCGCGCTCGCGCCGCTGTATGCCGGCGCGGTGGCGCTGCGGCGGGTGGCCTATCGCCGCGGGCTGCTGCGTTCCCGGCGTGCCGGCGTGCCGGTGGTGGTGGTGGGAAACCTGGTTGCCGGTGGCAGCGGCAAGACACCGCTGGTGCTGGCCGTGGTCGATCGCCTGCGCGGCGCTGGCTGGACTCCTGGCGTCGCCAGCCGTGGCCACGGGCGCAGGGATGCTTCGACGCCGCGCTGGGTCGAGGCGGGCATGGATGCATCGCTGTGCGGCGACGAACCGCTGCTGATCGCGCATGCCAGCGGCGCGCCGGTGCGGGTGGACCGGGACCGCGCTGCCGCCGCCGCCGCGCTGGCCGCAGCCGGCTGCGACATCGTCGTCTGCGACGACGGCTTGCAGCACTACCGCCTGGCGCGCGATGTCGAGATCGAAGTGCAGGACGCGCGCCGTCGCTATGGCAACGGCTTGTTGCTGCCGGCCGGCCCGCTGCGCGAACCGCTGGAGCGCGCCGCCGACTGCACCCTGCGCGTCCTCAACCTCGGCGTGGCCGGCAACGATGCCGATGCGTCCTGCGCGGACGAATGGCCGATGCGGCTTGGCGTCGGCGCCCTGCGACCCCTCGCGGGCGGTCGCAGCTTGCCGCTGGCGGCGTTCGCCGGCCAGCGCGTGCACGCGGTGGCCGGGATCGGCGAGCCGGAGCGGTTCTTCTCGATGCTTCGTGATGCCGGGATCGGGGTGGTGCCGCATGCCTTCCCCGATCACCACGCCTACGCGCCCGCGGACTTCGAGTTCGGCAGCCAGTTGCCCGTGCTGATGACCGAGAAGGACGCGGTGAAGTGCGCGGCATTCGCCCGGCCCGGCTGGCATGCGGTGCCGGTGGCCGCGCGCCTGCCGGAGGCATTCTGGCAGGCGCTGCTCGGTCGCTTGCCGACGCGTGTCGCCGAGGCTCCCCGCTAGGATGGGGCGCAGTCGGCCCCTCACGGCGGGGTCCTCCATAATGTGCGCATGACCACCTCCGATTTCATCGTCGCCATCCCCGCCCGCTATGCCGCTTCCCGCCTGCCGGGCAAGCCGCTGCAACCGATCGGCGGCGAACCCATGGTGCTGCACGTCGCCCGTCGCGCGCTGGCCGCAGGTGCGCGCGAAGTGTGGGTGGCAACCGACGATGTGCGCATCGCCGATGCGTTGCAGGACAGCGGCGTGCGGATCGCGATGACCTCGCCCGCGCATGCGTCCGGCACCGACCGGTTGGCCGAATGCGCGCGCATTGCGGGCTGGCCCGACGACGCCATCGTGGTGAACCTGCAGGGGGATGAACCGTTCGCGCCTGCCGACGGCATCACCTGCGTAGCGCGCGCGGTAGCCGAAAGCGGTGCAGGCATTGCCACCCTGGCGATGCCGATCGACGAGGTCGAAACGCTGTTCGACCCCAATGCGGTGAAGGTGGTGCGCGCCGCTGGCGGCGACGCGCTGTACTTCAGCCGGGCGCCGGTGCCGTGGCCGCGCGACGCCTTCGCCCGCGACCGCAGCATGCTGCCGCCGGGAAAGTGGCTGCGCCACATCGGCATCTACGGCTACCGCGTAGCCGCGCTGCGCGCGTTCGCGGCGCTGCCGCCGGGCCGGCTGGAGCAGGTCGAGGCGCTGGAGCAGCTGCGCGCGCTGGAAGCCGGTTGGCGCATCGTCGTCGCGCTGGCGCCTTCGCCGTTCCCGCCGGGCGTGGATACGCCGGAGGACCTGGCGCGGGCGAACCACATCTTCATGCAACAGAGGTCAGGGATCGATCATGGCTAGAGCCACCGGCATCCTCATGGTGTGCCTGGGCAACATCTGCCGCTCGCCCACCGCCGAGGGCGTACTGCGCCTGCGGCTGGAAGAAGCGGGGCTGTCGTCGCGCGCGCGCGTGGATTCCGCGGCCACCGGCAGTTCGCACATCGGCCACCCGCCGGACGAACGCGCCATTGCGTGCGCGGCGAAGCACGGCGTCGACATTACCGCGTTGCGCGCGCGCCGGCTGGCGCTGGAGGACTTCGACGAATTCGACACCATCCTCTGCGCCGACCGCACCATCCTGCATGAGGCGCGCATGCGCAAGCCGCGTACCTCGCATGCGCAGGTGGAGCTGCTGCTGGAGTGGAGCGGGGTCGGCAAGAAGGACGTGCCGGATCCGTACTACGGCAATGCGCGCGATTTCGAGCAGGCGTTCAAGCTGGTCGATGCCGCCGCGCACGGCATCGTGGAGCGGGTGCGCCAGGGTCGGTTCTGAACGGATGGGCAAGCGCGGAACGCCAGTACCGGAATTCGATGGCCGCGCATTCGCGGCCGCGCAGCCGCTGGCGCCGGGCGTCTACCGCATGTTCGACGCCGACGGCGGCCTGCTCTACGTCGGCAAGGCGCGCGCCCTGCGCAACCGCGTGGGCAGCTATTTCAACGCCACCCCGAAGCCGACCCGCATCATGGCGATGCTGGCGCAGGTGGCGCGCATCGAAACCACTGTCACCCGCAGCGAGGCCGACGCGCTGCTGCTGGAAAACCAGCTAATCAAGTCGTTGCAGCCGCGTTACAACGTGATGCTGCGCGACGACAAGAGCTATCCCTTCGTCCTGCTGACCAAGGAGCAGTGGCCGCGGCTGGCCTTCCATCGCGGCCCGCGCGCGATCCCGGGGCGCTACTTCGGCCCGTATCCCAGCGCCGCATCGGTGCGCGAGACGCTCAACCTGATGCACAAGCTGTTCCGCCTGCGCAGCTGCGAGGACAGCGTGTTCCGCAACCGCAGCCGGCCCTGCCTGCAGTACCAGATCGGCCGCTGCAGCGCGCCCTGCGTGGGGCTGGTGGACGAGCGCGATTACGCGGATTCGGTGCGCCGTGCCACGCTGTTCCTGGAGGGACGCAGCCAGGAGCTGGGCGACGAGCTCGGCGCGGCGATGCAGGCCGCCAGCGACGCGCTGGAGTTCGAACAGGCCGCGCGCCTGCGCGACCTGATCGCCACCATCCGCAAGCTGCAGGCGCGCCAGTACGTGGACGGGCGCAGCGCCGACCTCGACGTGCTGGGCGTGGCCATGCAGGGCGCGGCGGCCTGCGTGCTGCTGCTGGCGTTCCGCGACGGCCGCAACCTCGGCACCCGCGCGTTCTTCCCGAAGACCAACGGTGAGGACAGCGCCGCCGAGGTGCTGGCTGCGTTCGTCTCGCAGTACTACGCCGAACAGCCGCCGCCGGCCGAGATCGTGCTGGACGGTGATATCCCGGAGCGCGAGCTGATCGAGCAGGCGCTCACCGAACACGCCGGGCGCCGGGTCGAGCTGCGGACCAGTGTGCGCGGCGAGCGTGCCGCGCATCTTGAGCTGGTGCGCCGCAATGCCCAGCTGACCCTGGCCACAGAGCTGGCCAGCAGCAGTGCGCAACAGGCGCGCGCCCAGGCGTTGCAGGAGCTGCTGGGACTGCCCGCATTGCCGGCGCGGATCGAGTGCTTCGACATCAGCCACACCATGGGCGAGGCGACCGTGGCCTCCTGCGTGGTGTTCGACGCGCAGGGGCCGGTGCGCAAGCAGTATCGCCGCTACAACATCACCGGCATCGAGCCCGGCGACGACTACGCGGCGATGCACCAGGCCCTGCAGCGCCGTTTCCGCCCCGCGGCGGAAGGCGAGCCCGACGCGGTGCTGCCCGATGTGCTGCTGATCGACGGCGGCGCGGGGCAGGTGGCGCAGGCGCGCGACGTGCTGACCGATGCCGGCATCACCGGGATCGCCCTCGTCGGCGTGGCCAAAGGTCCGGAACGCAAGCCCGGCGCGGAGACCCTGCTGCTGCCGGACGGGCGCGAAGTCCAGCCAGGTGCGGCGTCGCCGGCGCTGCAGCTGGTGCAGCAGGTGCGCGACGAGGCCCACCGCTTCGCCATTACCGGCCATCGCGGCAAGCGCCAGAAGGCACGCAGTACCAGCCGGCTCGAGGACATCGCCGGCATCGGTCCGCGTCGGCGCGCGGCGCTGCTGAAGCACTTCGGTGGCTTGCAGGGGCTCAGGGCCGCGCCGGTGGACGAGCTTGCCAAGGTGGAAGGCATCAACCGCGCCTTGGCCCAGCGCCTGTGGGACAGCCTGCACGGGCTTGCCACCGATGCCGCCACCGGCGGGGACGGCAAGTAGAATGCGCGCATGACCCTGACCATTCCGACCTGGCTGACGCTGGCGCGCATCGCCCTGATCCCGGTGCTGGTGGTGATGTACTACCTCGAGTACCGCTGGTCCAACGTCGCGGCGACTGCGATTTTCGTGGCGGCGGCGGCAACGGACTGGCTGGACGGCTGGATCGCGCGCCGCTACCGCCAGTTCTCGAAGTTCGGCGCTTTCCTCGATCCGGTGGCGGACAAGCTGATGGTCTCCACCGCACTGGTCATCACCGTGCAGCACCACCACACGATCTGGATGGCGCTGTGGGCCAGCGTCATCATCGGCCGCGAGATCGCGGTATCGGCGTTGCGCGAGTGGATGGCCGAGCTGGGCCAGCGCGCCAAGGTGGCGGTGGCCATGGTCGGCAAGATCAAGACCACCGTGCAGATGATCGCGCTGGGCTTCCTGCTGTATCGCGAACCGCTGCTCGGCATCCCGGTCTTCGTGGTTGGCGAATGGCTGCTGGCGGCGGCCGCCATCCTGACCCTGTGGTCGGGATTCGAATACGTGCGCGCGGCCTGGCCGGCACTGCGCGCGGATGACCAAAAAAGTTTGTGAGAAGGTGTTGACGCACTGAAAAAAGCCCGTAGAATGGCGGGCTCAACGCGGGAATAGCTCAGTTGGTAGAGCACGACCTTGCCAAGGTCGGGGTCGCGAGTTCGAGTCTCGTTTCCCGCTCCATTTTCACGAAGCCCCGTCCGCGGGGCTTCGTTTTTTCCGGGACATGTCCCGGAGTGCTTCCGGAAATTTCCGGCATCGCAAGTGGTCACGCGATGTGGAAGAATCCAAAGCGCGAAACGTCATCCGGCCGGGTGGCAGAGTGGTTATGCAGCGGACTGCAAATCCGCGTACGCCGGTTCAATTCCGACCTCGGCCTCCAATCCTGAAAGCGCCCTCCGGGGCGCTTTTTTTTGGTTCTTCTCCCAACTGAGGGGAGAGGCGCACGGCCGACCGGGC
>ERZ778017.2663-NODE-2663-length-13999-cov-4.212134_pt1 | contig 13999 bp, 6 predicted proteins | sample MGYA00375747_ERZ778017 | MGnify/ENA primary metagenome ERZ778017 (study PRJEB29350, sample SAMN05509838) | bioreactor metagenome | biome: bioreactor; material: wastewater | place: South Africa: University of Cape Town | collected 2014-03-17 ... | reverse complement strand
GAATTGCCGGGCTGTTCTGAGCCGTGGCTGCATAGTCGCCGGATTTTATCAATTCAAGCGCTTCCTTCTGACCGTCGTATCCCAGAATAGTTATCTTTTTCTGAAGACCTCTTTCACGGATGGACTTTAGGGCGCCCATTGCCATCGCATCGTTTTCTGCCAGCAGGAGATCGATATCGGGGTGAGCGGAAAGAATATCTTCCATTGCTTTCAGTCCCCCGTTATTATTCCAGCCACCCCATCCCTGCGACAGCACTTTAACCGTAGCTTTGCCGGTTTTGTGAAGCTGTGCGTCGGCTAATCCTTTTATAAATCCCAGTCGTTTTTCCCGGCCTACGGGGTTGCCCTGATTGCCGCTGATGATAGCCACGTTGAGCTCTTTACGGGGAAGGTTATCCACTACCCATTCGCCCAGTATCTCACCATTCTTCTCGTTATCCGCAAACACCGCAGCTTCAAAGAGGGCTTCCTCGTCGATATAGCTGTCCACGATAAAAACTTTAACGCCCTGTGCTTTGGCGGCTTTAATAGTTTGAACCAGGGCTTTCGGATCGAGCGGATTAACGATCAGCACATTCACTCCTTTAGCGAGGAGGTCCTCCACTGCCACCACCTGCTTACCAATATCTCCCTGTCCGTCTGTTGTGAGGTAATTCATCCCATAGCTTTTCACGCGGCTTTCAACGGATTTCTCCAGCGCTACGTAAAACGAGGCATTCAGGCTGGGCGTGCAGTAACCCACGGTAATGGAAGACAGGTCGGCTGCACTTTTATATCCCTCCGTACCGGCTTCTGCATCTTTTTTAACTTTGGCTTCCTGAGGAATACATCCGGTAAAGAAGACAAGCAATAGAATCAGGCTGCTAAGATTTCTCATAAGTTTTACTTAGTTTTTCCTTTTACTTAGTTTTTCCGATACGTTTTTTATACTCCGGATTTTGAATATTTATTTTAGGTTGCTGTTTATTCCTTCCAGCTATAGGGTTGAACTATTATAAAAATTAATTTACCCGGATCTTAGTTGCAGCACGTTTAGTTGAATTCCCCTCAACTATTTCCGTATCAAGAATTATTCGTTCAGCATTTTGATTGCCTTTTATGCGGCTTATCAGCATTTCAACAGCCTTGTGCCCAATTTCTCCCAGGGGTTGCTTCACATAACTGATAGTGGTACTGAAAATATTATAGGCATAAGCTTCATCGAAACATATAACACCAATGCTTGATGGCACTTTAATTTTATTTTTTGCCAGCACGACTAAGGCATCTAACGCAATTTTGTTAGTGGAAAAATAAACGGAGTCTATGTTTTCATCCGCTACCAGTTGCAGCACCACCTCTTCCATTTCATCCGTTAGCGTATTCTCTTCCATTTCCACGACCCTTATTTTTTTTATACCCAACAGCTCTTTGCAGGCCACGGAGAAGCCCCGGCTTCTTTCCTTCAGATGATGAAGATTGGAAGCAAGGGTTACCATTGCCGGGTGTCTGAATCCCTGGTGGCAGAGATGTTCTACAACGGAATAGGAGGCTTTACAGTTATCGATGATAATGGAATTAAGATCATTCAGTTGGGGAAAATCCCTGTCTATCAGCACAAAGGGAATGTTTTGCTGTTGCAGGTAGGCCAGCGTACTTTCCGCCCCCTCCGGGGCAGCGAGGATAATACCGTCAACCTGTCTGTTTACAAATACCTGGACCAGCTCTTCGAATTTTTTAAGACTTTCGTCTGCGCTGCCGAAAATCACCTTGTAACGATGTTTATTGGCTGCGTCTTCGATCACTCTTGCGATGGACGAATAAAACAGGTTAGAAATATCGGCTATGATCAGGCCGATTGTCAGTGTCCGACTGATTTTAAGGCTTTTAGCTATCTGGTTTGGCTGGTATTGTAATTCCTCTGCCAGCTCTCTAATTCTTTTTGCTGTATTGGGATTGATCCGGTCAAGAAACTTATTGTTCAGCACATAGGAAACCAGTGCGGTTGAAACACCGAGCTGTTTGGCTATGTCTTTCATGGCAATCTTTTTTCTCATCGGCCTTCTTTTAATTTAAGCGATTTACTATTAAATCCCTTTCCTTACCCCCAATAAAATTGAATAATAACAGATGTTTAATCGATTAAACATTTTAACCAGTGGGATAAAGGTAGGGCTTCTGCTGAAACTACCAAAATAATATGGGAACAAATAAAATAAAAAAGAGGACCGCGTTTTGCCGGACTGCTTAAACTTAAAATGATCCGGGATACACCATAAAAAAGGATCGGGATCCGAGATATATAAAGGAGCATTAACAGGCAATAAAATAAAACCCACTGTAAAGCGGGCTTTATTTTGAATGGTTCTGAGGTCTATTTGCCGAAATAATTTCTTAAGGTACCGTCATTCTGGGTATAATTCCATTTGATCTGATCAGCTTTACCATCACCGCTTATATCAAAGAAGTAAAACTTCGTATTGGTATTTTCGGAAGGTCCGCGCAGGTTATAGAATGGCCCCTGGAAGCTGGTTCCCGATGAATAATAAGCTTTAATAATACCATTAAAGTTGGCGGGATTCCAATAGATCTTGTCTGCGAAGCCATCTCCATTGATATCTGCGAAAAAGAATTTAGTGGTAGTGGCCGTGCCGCCTGCTCCGGAATTACTAAAGCCGGACGACTGTGTAAATGTTCCGTCTCCGTTAGACAGGTAGACCATCGTTTTTCCGGAGTTAAGCGATTGATGCCACATGATCTTATCTGCTTTGCCATCGCCGTCTACATCGGCATAATAGAAATTGGTTCCGGTAGTGGTGCTGGATCCGCTGGTAAGACCAGACTGTATAGCCGTAGCAAAATTGCCACCGCCGGTAGCAAAATAAACAACGGTTTGTCCGGAAGCATTTCCGGGATTCCAATATATCTTATCTGCCATGCCATCTCCGTCAATATCGGCAAAATGAAATACAGTCGCATTGCTTTGGCTGATACCACCGGGATTATCTATCACAGTAGAACTCAGGCTGCCACCGGACGTTGCCAGGTAAACCCTTGTATGTCCGGAATTTTCAAAAGGATGCCAGTAAATAAGATCCGCCTTACCATCTCCATTAACATCGGCATAATAATACCGGGCAGAATCAGATACGGAAGCACTGGCCGTATGATTATTAGAGTACGTGAAAGTGCCATCGCCGTTTGACAAATAGATCCTGGGCTTCCCGCTTTCCAGGGTTTTATTGCGGTAAATTTTGTCGATTTTCCCGTCACCATTGATATCTGCAAAATCATAAGTAGTGAGTGCACTCTGGCTGGTTCCATGCTCATCGACTGTGGGCTGTCCGAATATGGCAGGTGTATAAGTAACCATTACCGGCCAGTGATCGGAAGGCCAATGGCCGCTATAACTGGTGGTAATGACATTCCAGGATTTATACGCCATTTCCCGGTTACTCATTACCCAGTCGATCTTTGACGTGCCGGTAGAAGTCCATCCGTGAAACGTATAATCGCCGAGATCGTCGCCCAGACCATCGGTTAGGTCCAGCTGCGTTTTTATCTTTTCAATTTCGGTAGAACCGGGTTGTGCATTAAAGTCGCCAAACACAATAAGCGGATAATGATTCGTATTAAAATACTTAACACTATCGATCAGCTTCTGCGAATGCAGGGCCCGATCTGTCGAGTTAAGTCCCCAGTGGCTGTTACAGAAGAAATACTTCTTATTGTTCGTATTATCTTTTAACACGACCCACATGGCGCTTCGCTGATCGGATCCCAGGAAAAAAGCGCCACCGCCTTCATCAGAGAAACGGCTTCTTTTATAAAAGATCACTTTCGGAGATCCGCTGGTGACCGACGATACTGTCCAATGCACATTATAACCCAGGGTATCAAACTGTGCTTTGAACCAGGCCTTATAGGGATCCTGTGAAAATTCCTGCAGACCGAATACATCGGGATTATTATCTACGACGATCTGACGGATCAGCGTCTTCCGCTGGTCGAGGGACTGCGGATCACCCGGATCGTTGTGCCGGATATTGAACGACATTACTTTGAACGCTGCGTCATCGGCTGCAAAAGACATCGGCATCAATGGCCCTGCAGAAACGCTGGCTTCCGATTCCGGTTCATAGGTCATTACCTTTTTACAGGAATTGAATGCAAGGAGCAATAGGGCTCCTGTTAATAGTCCTTGATTTGTTTTCATCAGTTTAAATTTTTGTTATGATTGTCTGATGGAACCTGCTATGATAAACTGCGATATCCGGAAGGATTTAATAGCAGTTTATCATAGAGGCTTCATGATGTGAGCGCTATATTGTATAATCAATGTGAGTGCGCATCGGTAAACAAAATCTAATTCGGCTATTCTGGCGCACAAAGGGTTCCGTCAATCATTTTTTTGCCGTTTTGACAATAAGAGATTGATAACTAACTATATAATTCTACCAGGAATTACTTGATAGAAACTATAATATCATCCAGCAGGAATCTTGTTGTATTCCCGCTTACGCCCGCAGGGTCAGAAGAAAATACAATCCTTGAACTGTTAGTGATATTATTCAGGGTGACTGTGTATTCTTTAAACTGCTTTCTTGCATCAGAAACACTTACAGTGGCGGCATCCTTAACCGTTACAGAAGCGGCATTGGAGATCGCTCCCTTTGCACTAAAGGTCGCCCCTTCAACCGCCTGTACCAATACATTGTCACAGTAGTAATTTTGTCCTTCCGAATATATACACACTTTAAAGCGAACGGTCACGGATTTTCCCGCAGGGATATTTGACAAGGTGGGCGTATAGAGAGCCGCTATTGCCTTACTGCCGCCTATTTTAATATAGCCCGGACGGGTAGATGTATTGCCGTTCTTTCCCCAGTTATCCATACCGGCTGCTGCGGTGTAAGTAGTAGTAACGTTACCTCCATCGAACACGTTAAACTCTGTGGACAGGTTACAGGTAGCCTGACCCAGGGTAGCATCTACCGGGTTGGGCCCTGATGCAGGAACTAAAGCAGCCCTTCCGGCAGCGCTGCCAACGGTATAAGCAGCCGCTTCAAACGCGATATCGCCCCCGTGGATAAATTTGGAGAAATCCTGCGAGATGAGAATATCCCCGGATTGAGAAGGGGAAGTCGCTGCTACCGGCGCTGCAGGGGTGGTAGACAGTTTTTTAACAGGAGATTCCAGGCTTTTCGTCAGGTTTTTAACCTTCAGGTAATAATCTTTTGAAGGCTGCAATCCGGCAAATGTAAAACGCAGGGGCTTGGGAAGGGAAGCCGTTGACGGATCAAATAAGCCTGAAACAACCCAACTGATATGCAGGTTTTGGCCTGCCTCATCATTATACAGTTCCAATAAATAAGAATCACTTATTTCCGTATCGCTTTCATCAAAGCCGGTAAAAGACCATTCTGCTGTGATGGTAGAAGAGCTGGAATTGATGGATTTGATAAAAGGAATTTCGAAATCAGGTTCAACAATTCCATAAGAAGGAATAATGCGGGCGATTTCGCCATTGTTTAAAAGATAAGCCCAATCTGAGGTAGCTGAATAAGGGAAGTTGGCCCTTACCCGCGCATAATAGCTGGACTTACTCGAGAGGTTGGTAAATTCGTAGTAATCCTCGTCTTTAGAAGCTGTATAAAAAAATAAAGGGTCCTGACTTTCGGAATCTTCCAGCAATTGAACGGTGTAGGAAGTAGCACCGCTAATAATATCCCAGGCAATCGTTAAGCTTTTGTTGGTACGCTCCAGCAACTGAATATTTTCGGGAACGTTAGAACGAAATTTGTCTGAGATCTCCATATCCTTCTTCTTGGTGCAGCCGGTGAAAAGAAGGCTGAAAAGCACCAGGCTGGAGCATACGCCCGTATATAAATGTTTCATCCGTAAATTTTTAATTTTTTTAGAATAAGATCTCAATAAGAAATGTTGATATTGTCGATATACATGCGACTTGCCTGAACCGCACCACCCTGGTTAAGTTCAGCAGGCAAAGTGATCGTCAGGCAATATCCATCCGTAGCATTTTTAATAACACAGGTGATATCTACCCATTTCATGGCAGCAATATTAAAAGGAACAGAGACCTTGCTGGTAATAGTGTTATAATTATCTATTTTAATCGCCTCGGTATTTTTGGGGACAAGTCCGACCGTAAAATTGGTAGGAGCGGGCTGATTATAGATAGCAGCTTTAAACTTTACCAGCAAATCGTACTGACCCGCCGGAAGGTTCAATGCGGGAGTAATAATTGATCCGTATTCAGTAGCCGTTGCACTGGCTGCTCCTAATTGGATATAACCCGGCCGCATATAATTCCTTACACCGTACCAGCCATCCATTCCAATTTCCGTATAGAAATTAGGATTAGCGTTGCGGATCGTAGAAGTAACGCCGGAACCGTTTGCGCCGTTTGTTCCTACCGTACAAAGCGCTGTTTCGTCCGCAAGCGTCATTTCAGCCGTTGGCTTCACGGTGGATACCCCGTCTTTATTAGCGATGCAATCCCCACCCCATAAAAATTTGCTGAAGTTTTGTGTAATCAGGACATTATTGGTGGCGGCAATGGTATTGAGGGTACCAAAATCCTGGCCGTTGATCTTAACGTTGATATTCACTTCTCCCTGTGTGGAGGGGGTTCCCGAAACAGGAATTGATAAGAAGCCGTCTCCTTCTGTTGTGAGATTTGCCGTAGTGGCGGTAACGCTTAATCCCGCAGCGCCTTTACCCGAAAGGGTTACCTGCAGGGGGAAAGATTCATTGCCGACCGCTTTGATGTAAGGGATTTTAATAACGGCATTGGAACTGCTGTTAACTACGATCGGGTTCTCCAGGTCGAGATAAGACCCGTTTCCGAAGGTAGTCCATTCAAACAAACCATCGGTTTGATAAACCTTAATAGCCACATTGCTCTGGCCGGAACCATTGAGATAAATGGTGCCTTCCCTCAGGTCACCGGAATTCCTGTCGCAGGTGACGGTCACCTTCTGATAAGTATGCCCATCTCCCACTCCCTGCTGGGGAGATACATTGATCCAGGAATATTCAGCCGGAATATCTATAGCCCATTCTCCTGTTGCACGCACAGTAAAATCTTTCGAAGATTCGGTATAGCCAAACCGAAGTTCTTCGAGATTGCGTTTTAGAAAGGAGTCGGTGCTGTCTTTTTTACAGGAATTAAGCAGTAAGAATGACAATAGGGATATTGATATCGTTATTGTCAAGTTAAAACGTAGACTCATATTGATAGAGTTTTCTATCAATAACCAATTCGAACCTGCTTGCTTGCAAGACGCAAGATAGTTAAAAAACTCATAAAAAAAATTTTTTTATAAAAATATTTCATTCTATTTTTACCTTCATGATTCAGCAAAATTATGTTTAATCGATTAAATGCTGCCTGTGAATATGAATGGATCACCATGTTTCTTAGAATATCACTACTGCGAGAACGAAATTAGATGCATCGACGGGTAGGTAACTGCTGCCGGGAATATTTCCAGGATGTAATTATACCCTCGATGAACCGGATACTTCAGAACAAACCAAAGTGGCTGTAGGAGCAACTTCAGTTATTAAGGACGAACGGATTGCGGTAAAACCAATCTTACTACTGCTTAAAATTTAAGTTAACAAATTTACCGGCTTGAAATGTTTAAACGATTAAACTTTGTGGTCTTTTTTTACGGTCGTGATGTTTAAACGTTTAAATAACATATATTTTTTCACCATTAATTTTTTTTAACAATAAATCAATAGCTAATCACTGTTCTGCTTGCAACGGCCAGTTCCAATTTCTTTAATCTTATTAACATACTTCTTATGATAGAGGTTCCAAATCTGTCTTTCCTGTCACTGCTTTGGCGGAAAGAACTGCTTTCGCTCTTTTTTTGTGGATTCCTGTTTAATCCTGCCATCGGCCAGTCCGGCCCCCCGCAGCATATTGTTGTTTCCCTCAGCGAGGGAACGCCCATCGAAAATGTTAACGTAAAAAATCTTAGAACATCAAAAACGGTTCAAACGAACAAAAGAGGTGCTTTCACCATTGCCTATGCACCCAACGATTCCCTCCTTTTTACCTCCGTTGGTTATAAACCCAAAACAGTAGGGGTGAGCGCTGACGGCACTTTGCCCGGCCGCATTTCCATGGAAATTAATAATGCGTTTATGGACGAAGTGGTGGTGGTAGGCTACGGGCAGCTTAAAAAGAAATCAGTGATCGGAGCTGTTTCTGAAATAAGCGGCAAAGAACTGGAAGACCGTCCCACTTCCAACTTGTCCCGCGCACTACAGGGGGAAGTACCCGGTCTGAATATTGTACCAACCGACGGTAAGCCCAACCATGGCGGGGGGATTACCATCCGGGGACAGAACACCTCTTTCAAAGCCCGAAAAATAGGAGGCGGTGAATACAGCAATACCCTGGGCCAGGGTGGCGGAGCACTTATAATTATTGATGGAGTGGAAGGTGATCTGAATGCGGTAAACCCCGACGACGTGGCAAGTATCAGCGTATTGAAAGATGCGTCTTCTGCTGCCGTGTACGGCGCGCGGGGTGCCTACGGCGTTATCCTGGTTACTACCAAAAAAGCGCGTTCCGGCAAACCTTCCATTAACTATACACACAATAGTTCCATACTACAGCGTACCGTTCTCTGGGAAGACGAAGTGGTGGTAGATCCGGTGAAATGGATCGAGGGTTTTCGGGAATCGAATCTCAACGCGATGCCCAACGCAACCGTCCCCCCCCTTATTAACAACTATTTCCCCTATTCTGATTCCTGGTTTGAAGAGCTGAAAAAAAGACAGGCAGATCCTACCCTGGATGATTACGATGTTGATGCGAATGGTAATTATATATACTATGGAAGCACTAACTGGTTAAAAGAGTTTTATAAAAGGAGTAACAGAGCTACGACCCACTCCATCAGTTTTACCGGTGGAGGGGAATTTGCTGATTTCTATTTGTCAGGAAGGTACTATACGCAGGATGGTATTTATAAAGTCGGCAACGAAGACTTTAAAAAATACAACGTAAGAGCGAAAGGAACGGTGCGTCTGAAACCCTGGCTCACCCTGGAGAACAATACTACCTTATTCAGGAATATTTTTGATCAGCCTATGATGCACTATGGCCAGCAGGTGGTTCCGCGCCAGATAGATATGCTTGCTTTCCCCGTGACAAATGTTAAGAACCCGGACGGTTCCTGGACACAGACTGCTGCCCGTATCGGATATGCTGCTTTCGCAGAAGGAACTTCTTTTCAGCAGGACAATAACATGGAGATATTTAACTCCACTTCCCTGGTTTTTGATATCCTGCCCCGCGTGCTGAAAGTGAAAGCAGACTTTTCCTATAAAGCCATCCGCTCCCAACGACTGCGCGCAGAAAATTTATATACCTATTATAACGGCCTGAGCGCATCCAGCGTGGATCGTAACCAATCTTCGCTGGAAGACTGGAGATACAATACGGATTATATCACTACCAATGTAGTTGCTACCTATACTCCCAAGCTAGGCTCCCAACACGACCTGAACGTTGTTGGAGGTTGGAACATGGAAGAAAGCTCTTACAAAAACCAGAAATTATACAGAACCGGAAATCTCTATCCAACCAAGCCCAGCTTTACCCTGATGGACGGGGAATATTATTCTGCTCTGTCAGGTGGTAATACCTGGGGGCTGGTAGGCCTGTTCTCCCGTATTAACTATAGCTTCCGCAACCGCTATCTCGCAGAATTCAGCTTCCGCTATGACGGTTCTTCTAAATTTCCCAAAAATTCACAGTGGGGATTCTTCCCTTCCGCATCATTGGGGTGGCTGATGTCTGAAGAAAACTGGTTCAAAAATTCCGGTATTTCAGATGTCATAAACAACCTGAAATTCAGAGCCAGTATGGGTTCACTGGGCAATGCCAATATTAGCCCCTATCAGTTTCTGGAAGTCATGAACTTCAGCAAATCTTCTGTTCTGATTGACGGAAATAAAGTTCCATTTACCGACGTTCCTAGTCTGATCCCTGACGATATCACCTGGGAAAAGATCAAAACCTATAACGGGGGTGTCGACCTGACGATGTTCAATAATCGCATGAGCGTAACGGTTGATTACTATCAGCGCTTTGCCAGCGATCTGTATACCGTTGGACCTAATCTTCCCCAGGTATTGGGCAGCACCTCACCCAAAGGTAACTATGCCAGCTCCAAAACCGAAGGATGGGAAGCTTCTATCGGGTGGAGAGATCAGTTCAAAGCCGGTAAGAATGCGATTACCTATAGTGTGAAAGCCATGATGTGGGATAGCCGGACCTGGATCACCGATTTCTATAACACTACCGGAGATCTTACCACCTATTATAAAGGCATGGAGATAGGAGAAATCTGGGGATTCAGAACCGCAGGTATCTATTCAAGCAATTCAGAAGCAAGGAACGGACCTGACTACAATTTCTTCAAAAACGGGGAAGTGTTCGAAGCTTATGCAGGAGACCTTAAAATGGTCGATGTTGACGGAGATGGTATTATGACCAAAGGAAGCCGCACCCTGACAGATCACGGTGATATGGAGATTATTGGCAATGCCTCTCCCCGCTATAACTTTGGCGTTAATCTTGCCCTCAACTGGAAAGGTTTCGGCCTATCTACTTTCTTCCAGGGTGTGCTTAAGCGCGACTGGTATCCATGGACTGAATCCGGGTTCTTCTGGGGACAGCATAACCGTTCTTATGGAAGTCTGATGAAAACCCAGACCGGTGACAATATCGTTCAAATTGACAAGTCTAAAGAAGACTGGGTGGTAACCAATATGGATAAGAATCCTTACTGGACCCGTAAAGTTTCCCTGGCAGCGAATAGAAATGATGGTCCGCTCACCTGGGAAAATACCCATTACCTGCAGAATGTTTCTTATGTACGTTTGAAAAACATCACTATCGACTACAGCATCCCTACCAAATGGATGACTAAGATCGGGTTTAATTCAGCCCGCTTATATGTGGCAGCCGAGAATATTTGGACATTCTCTCCGATGTTTAAATACACCAAAATGTTCGATCCTGAAGTTATCGAATCGGGCGACACCGATTTCGCCGCTTCTACAACCGGAGGTTTGAGCGGAACCGGTAACGGTTACTCTTACCCTATGTTAAAGAACATCACTTTGGGAATCTCCATCAATTTTTAATTAATTCATTAGATATAATATGAGAAAGCTAAGTTATTCGATAGTGCTGGGAGCCTTCTTATCAACCTCACTGATATCCTGTTCAAAGTTTATGGAGCGGGATACCTATGATTCGGTAGGCGCTGATTTCTTCTTTGAACGCGAAACTGACCTCGAGCTATATGCCAATGGTTTAATCCAGGATCTTACCCCTTCTGCCACAGAAATTGGCTATAGTGATATGTATGCTGATTATTGTGCAGTACAGATCCCTCATGATCTGTTGCGCGTAGATGGAAATATATCTCCGGAAAACCAGGGTGGGTGGACCGAAGGATCCTGGTCCGGTTTAAGAAGCATCAATTACTTTTTAGCCAACCTTCCTAAAATAAAGGGAAAGATCAGTGACGAACTGTATAACCACTATGAAGGTGTGGGAAGATTCTGGAGAGGATATTTCTACTTCAATAAAGTGAAAACCTTTGGTGCCGTTCCTTTTTACGACAAAGTAATTGAAAGCAGCGACCAGGAAGCACTGTTTAAACCCAAAGACTCCCGGGAGTTTGTCATGGATAAGGTTTTGGAGGATCTGTTGTTTGCTTCCGACAACTGCCTGGGAACAGAAAAATTCCGCAGCAGCGGCACCAAAATTAACAAGTGGATCGCTGCCGCTATCACCTCCCGGATAGCCCTGTTTGAAGGAACCTATCGCCGCTATCATCCGGTGGATCCTTCCACTGCACAGCCCTGGCAAAACCGCGAGGCACAGATTACCAAATTTCTGAATGCCGCTGTTTATTCGGCCGACCTCGTAATGAAATCCGGATTATTTGGCCTCGTTGAGGGAAATCCCGAAACTGCCTATCGCAGTTTGTTTACCTCAGAGAAGCTAAACCTGAAGGAAATTATCTGGGGCCGGGAATACAGCAAAGCACTGGCGGTACTGCATGACGTTACCTGGATGTATTTCTCTCCTACTGCAGGCAGCCGTGCTTCTATGACAAAAACCTTTGTCAACACTTACCTGACACTGGATGGTACTCCCTTCACCTCCCTGGCTAATTACAAGACCAAAACCTTCAAAGACGAATTCGAGAACCGTGATTACCGGCTGATGCAAACAGTTATCTCTCCCTCCTACCAGATGACGCGTAACAATGTGAAAGGCCCCTATTCACCGAACTGGCTGGTAAGCCGTACCGGATATCATCCTATCAAATTCTCCCTGGATACCGATGCGGATAATGTTACCGCCCGGGCTTCCAGCTGGAACAGCCTTCCCATCATCCGCTATGCAGAAGTATTACTGAATTATGCTGAAGCAAAAGCCGAACTGGGATCCTTTACTACGGCCGACTGGGATAACACGATTAAGCTGATCCGCAATCGTGCGGGTGTTAAATCGGTTTACCCGACAACGGCCGACAGCTATCTGTCCAACTATTTTAAAGGCACTGTTACCAATCCGGTAATCCTGGAAATCCGGAGAGAACGCGGTACAGAACTTTGCCTGGAAATGGGATTGCGCTATAGCGATATTATGCGCTGGCATATGGGCGCATTATTGAGTTCAGCAGAGAACCCCTGGACAGGTATTTATATTCCGGATGTTACGCAGAAATATGATTTCAACAACGATGGAACGATCGACTTCCAGGTGGGAGCTGTAGAATCCACTAACACCATTAACGTCGGGTCAAGCGGTGCCAACCAGACTTTCTCCAGAAACGCGGACGGAAACCTGGTTTGGAATTACCAGCGTGTATGGGCAGAGTACAAATACCTGCGCCCCATTCCGCTGGAAGCCATCACCAGAAACCCTGCCCTGGAACAAAATGAACTTTGGAAAAAATAATTGAATTTCAACAAATAAATTAAGGATGATGAAGCGATTGTATCTGATAAATTTCCTCTTTCTTCTATTAGCATGCAGTAAGGGCGGGTCCTCACCGGCCCTTACCGATCCGGAACTAAAAACCATTAATAAGACTGATCTTAAAGAGTCGACCACACTCTGTGGCCTGATCACTGACCAGAACGGAAACCCGGTTGAGCGTATTGCCGTAAGTGATGGCTATTCTTCCGTAGTAACGGATAAGAACGGAGTTTATCAGATCATTCGCCATAAAAAAGCAAAGTTTGTTTATTACAGCACTCCTTCCGGATATAAAGTAAACGTGGATAGTGATAACTATCCGGTGTTCTACGAAGCGCTCACCAATAATGAGCGCGTGATCCGGAAGGATTTTAAGCTGACCTCCCAGGCTGTGGAAGAGACTTTCAGCTTATTATGTGTGGCGGATCCCCAATGTCGCAACGCAAAAGAAGTAAGCCGTTATAAAACGGAAACCATGCCTGATGTGGACGCCCTGGCGGCTACCCTTGCTAACCCCTATGCCATTACCCTGGGTGATATCGTATTTGATGCACCCGAGTTATGGGGTGATATGAAACAGGCGATGTCGAAAAGGAAAGCGTCGTTTTTCCAGGTAATTGGAAATCACGATCACCTGGAAACAGCCGCCAACGATGAAAAAACCGTTGAAAACTATCAGAAATATTTTGGTCCCACCGATTATTCCTTCAACAGGGGAAAAACCCATGTGGTTGCGATGGACAATATTCTATACACCGGTAAGCAAGCGTACACCGGAGGGTTTACGGATGCACAGATACAATGGCTGGAACAGGATCTCTCACACGTTCCAAAAGATTATACGGTAATACTTGCCTGCCATATCCCCTTCAGGAACGGCAGCACCAATAATCACGAAGCCTATTACAACGAAACATTGAAACTGCTGGCTAATTTTTCACAGGCGTTTATCGTAACAGGGCATAC
>ERZ778017.2662-NODE-2662-length-13999-cov-136.523451_pt1 | contig 13999 bp, 13 predicted proteins | sample MGYA00375747_ERZ778017 | MGnify/ENA primary metagenome ERZ778017 (study PRJEB29350, sample SAMN05509838) | bioreactor metagenome | biome: bioreactor; material: wastewater | place: South Africa: University of Cape Town | collected 2014-03-17 ... | reverse complement strand
CGCACGGAGCAAGAGCCTGGCCGGGCGCAGTTCTGGCTGCGCAGCGACGTCAGTCTCGTTGCCGGGGAGGAGGTCAGCGCCACCGCGAACGCCCTCAGGCTGCTCGACGCCGCTAACGGCATGACGGTGCGGCAGCCGATCGACGAGGTCGCCTTCCCGAACGTCGACTTGACGGTGCACCTGTTCCGCGCGCCAATAGTCGGCTGGACCGGGTTCGATACCGCTGTTTCCTTCGGTCCGACCGGCCTCGGCCTCACCACGAGCGTGCTCCACGACGAGCTCGGGCCTTTCGGCCAGCTAACGCAATGCCTAACGGTCAGGCCGCAGGGTTAGGTCTGCCCGCGCCTCACCCAGCCGTCAGGCACGGCGGTGAAGTGCGGGGTATCAAACACGCCAACAACCTTCTCCGCCCGCTCCTGACCGAGCGTCGCGGCCCACCTGGCGCCTTGGCGCATTACTACTCCGCAAGCGAGCACCTCGGCCCCGAGCGACTCAACCAGCCGCCAAGGGGCGTCGAGCGTCGTGCCGCTACTAACGACGTCGTCGACGAGCACTACTCGGCGGCCGCGGATGAGCGGCGCCAGGTTCGGGTCGAGGTAGACGCGCTTGGCGTCATCCGGGGCAGTTATCGACCGTACCGTCGCCGACATCGACTCCTCGTACCAGTACTTGCGTGAGTACCCGAGCGGCACCATGCGCTCGAGCCCCAACTCCCTCGCGACCACCGGCGCGAACGCCAACCCGAGTGTCGGCATGCCGACGACGACCTCCGGCTCGTATGGCCTCAGGCGGTCGGCGAGCATGGCGCCCAGCGTGTCGACGACCTCGAGCGCCGCCTGATTACTTATGAGGGACGCGACGGCAAGCGACGGGTCCGCCGCGAGTTGCCGAATGGGCAGCACCAAGATGCGCCCATCGGGGAGCTCGACGGGGTAGCCGAAGCGCCAAGGCCCGTCGCCAACACGAACCCCCTCGGGTAGTTCGGCCTCGACAGTGAAGCCCTGCCAGTAAGCGGTGGTCGGCTCGGTGAAGTGCCTGTTCGTCGACATCCGGTCGGCATGCTACCCGACTCCCAGCCGCCGATGATGACCTTGGTGCGGCGAACAAGCTCGGTCACAGCGCGAACGCCGCCGACTAAGGTGAGGTGCTAGCCTGCCACAGTGACAAGCGAAAGCGCCGTAACCACTCTCGCAACAAGCGTGACGGAGGAGAACATAGCGCTCTTCGTCGAACGCTTCTACGCCTCAGTGCAGCAACACCCCACGCTAGGGCCAGTATTCAATGACCGCCTCGAGGGCCGCTGGGACAAGCACCTCTCACAGATGAAGAACTTCTGGTCGAGCGTGCTGCTCCGCAGCGGGCGTTACGAGGGCTTCCCGTTGGGCGCGCACTTCGGTGTTCCCGGCATCGCGAAGAGCCACTTTGGCGACTGGCTTGCGCTCTTCGATGAGACGCTGAGGGCCATCTACGAGCCTCGCGTTGCCAGCGCGGTTCTCGGGGCGTCAAACCAGTTCGCGGAGCGGTTCAGTCACGCGCTGTTCGACCAGTAGCGCCAGCTCCTCACCCCACGCCTCCGCACGCTCGGCCTCGCCGCTAATCAGTGGCCCCTTCATGCCGGCCACCTCGAACCCCGCCGCGGGGCAAAGGAGGCGCAGCCCGAGGCCTTCAAGGCGACGGTCTAGCACCCGGCCAGCGGTGCCAAGTCGCCTTACCCACTGCGGCTTGTCGACGATAGTCGTCAGCGCGGCCGCGGCGGTGGAGCGCGAGCCGACAGTCACCCCCTCCAGCCACTCGCGGACGCCAACGCCGCCGGAGATTATCTCCTCCTTCTCGGCAAGATCCGCGCGCGCCTTGGCCCGGCTGAGGCCGAACGCGTGCGTTGGCGCACCCACGACCAGCAGGTCGATGCCGCCAAGTTCCTGCGGGGCCTCGCCCACCTCGAAGACCTCCACCTCCATGTGGCGGCGAAGGCCATCTGCAACCCGCTGCGCGATCTCCCTCGTGTTGCCGTACATCGACTCGTAAACGACCGTAGCCCGCATTAGCATCGCCTCCCTTTCCGGAAGCACTCTGCAGCCAGCTAGATAGTGGGCCTCAGGTGGCACCTGCGCTAGTTCGTTTTGTCCCGAAACTGCCAGGAGACGACCCCGTTGCCCCTGTTGTCACCGCCCCCGCAGACGGGGGTCGAGCAGGTCGCGCAGCCAGTCGCCGAGGAACAGCAGGCCTAGTCCAAGAAGCGTGATGGTGATCCCTGGGAAGGTGGCCAGCCACCAGGCAGTTGCGAGGTAGTCGCGGCCGTCAGCCAGCATGCGGCCCCACGTAACCGTTGGCGCCTGCACCCCGAAGCCGAGGAACGACAGCGACGCCTCCAGGATGATGATGGTGGCCACGTTAAGCGTTCCTACCACCATGATCGGGCCGCTAACGCTTGGCAGCACGTGCTTGAAGATCACGCGCGCTGACCGCGCACCGTTCGAGCGGGCCGCGTCAACGAACTCCCGTTCGCGCACGGCTATCACTTCGCCGCGCACCACTCGCGCGAAAGTCGTCCAGTTAACGAGTCCGATGACGATGATCAGCATGGCTAGGCTGGGCCCAAAGACGCCGAGGGCCACCAGGTAGAGGAGCACGTTGGGTATCGACAACAGGGTGTCGATGCTGCGGGAGATGATGGCGTCGGTGCGGCCGCGGAAGTAGCCGGCAAGCAACCCGAGCGTTACACCAACCAGCGAGGTAAGCATTACGCCTCCCAATCCCACGATCAGTGCCACGCGCGTGCCGAAGATCAGGCGGGAGAGGATGTCGCGGCCCAACTGGTCGGTTCCCAGGAGGTTCTGGGTGCCGCCCCCTGCTACCCAAGCCGGCGGTACCTGGCGGGCGCGCAGATTAGTGGCGTTCGGGTCGAATGGCGCAATCTGAGGCGCGAACAGTGCGGCCAGTACGAACAGCGTCACCAGCACAACGCCGATGGTGCCGGTTGGCGAGCGCAGCAGGCTGCGGACCGCAACTGGTAGGCGGCGGCGCACCCGGCCGGTGGCGGCCCTCATGCGTACCTGACGCGCGGGTCGATGAGCGCGTACATGAGGTCAACCACCAGGTTGGCAACCATCACCACCACGGACGCCAGGATGACCACCGCCTGCACGATGGACATGTCTAGTGAACTGATCGCTTGAATCGCCAGCCGCCCGATGCCGGGCCAGGCGAACACCTGCTCAGTAATGACCGCACCCGCCATCAGGCCAGCGACTTCGAGGCCCAACACCGTTACGTAGGAGATGAGCGCATTGCGGAGGCCGTGCTTCACGACCACTGTGCGCCAGGGCAAGCCCTTCGCCTTGGCGGTGCGCACGTAGTCCTGGCTCATTACCTCGAGCATCCCCGAGCGCACCAGGCGCATCAGCAGCGCTGCCATGGAGGCACCGAGCGTCAGTGCTGGAAGCACGAGGCTGCCGATGCCGTTGCGCCCCGAAACGGGGAACCACTCCAAGCGAATACCGAAGAACAAGATCAGCATGATGCCAACCCAGAAGTTGGGCATGGCGCGCCCCAACATGGCGACTGCCGACGACAGCAGATCGGGCAGGCGGTTGCGGTTAAGCGCGGCGAGGGTGCCAAGCGGCAGCGAGATGAGGATGGCCACGAGCAGTGAGGCGCCCGCCAGCTCGAGGGTGGCAGGCAGCCGCTCCATCACGATGGCCGCCACGTCTTGGTTGCGGTAACGGATGGACTCGCCAAGATCGCCTTTGACGAGGCGGGCTATATAGATGCCGTACTGGACATAGATGGGCCGGTCGAGGCCGAGTGAAGAGCGTACCTGCGCGATCTGCTGGTGGGTGGCGTCTTCCGGCAGGTAGAGCCGCACGGGATCGCCGGATAGGCGGAGCAGCACGAAGATGATCGTCACGACCCCAAGTAGGATCGGAACCATCTGCAGAGCGCGACGAGCTAGATAAGCAAGCATGAGATTAGGGGTGGGGCCGCCGGAAGACGGCCCCAGTTACCTCACTTAGGCTGGATGTCGAATGCCCAGATCATCTCGTCGGGGCGCGGCTGCCAGGTGATCTGATTGCTAACACCGACCAGCGCGTCGATCTGGAATAGCGCGATCATGGGGCGCTCAACCGCCACGATATCGAACGCCGCCTCGATCTGCCTGGCGCGTTCGTCGAGGTCGAGGTTGAACTCGGCCTCCGTCAGGAGCTTGTCGAACTCGGGGTTGCACCAGTTGGTGCGCTTAGCGTAAGCACCGTCGCACGGCAGTGAACGGAGGGCGAACCAGCCGTCAAAGAGCGAGTTGGCCAGGCCGATGAGGGCGATGTTCTCGACGTTGTCTGCACCCCAGATGCGGCTGTTGTACGCGCTCCACTCCAGTGACTCAAGGGTAGAGTTGACGCCGACTTCCTTGAGCATGACCTGCACGACTGCCAGCGTGTCGGCATCGCCTGGGTAGCGTCCGGACGGACCTTGCAACGCGATGGTTAAGTCGCCGGGTCCGTAGCCTGCCTCGGCCAACAGTTCCTGGGCACGTTCAGGGTTGTAGTCGTTGCGGTCGTAGTACTTCATTGGCGCCATGTCCACACCGGGCGAAACGCGCGCCGCTACTGGCACTCCGAAGCCGCCCGCCACCACTTCAACTAGCAGCTCCTTATCGATGGCCAGCTCTACGGCCTCGCGCACGCGCGGGTCACTGGTGGCCTTACCGTCGGCAGTGTTGAAGAGCAGCATCATGATCCGGGTGGTTGGCTGTGACACGACGTCCGCCGCACCAGCGCCGCGGGTGCGCTCGACGTCTTGCGTTGGGAAGTTGACGGCTATATCGACGTTACCGGTCAGCAGTTCACCCACGCGGGTGGCGTCCTCTGGAACGGCTCTGAACACGAGGCGGTCCCAGGTGGGCGCACCGCGCCAGTGGCCCGGGAACGCTTCAAGGACAACGCGGTCGTCGCGCACCCACTCCACGAAGCGGAACGGACCGGTGCCAACGGGGTTGACGGAGAAGCCCTCCCAGCCGACCGCGTCGATAACGTGCTTAGGAACGATGTCTGCGCCCTTGCGGCTCACGCGGTTGAGGAGCACGGGGTCCGGGCCGGTGGTGTGGATGAGGATCTCGTGGTCGTTGACGATCTCCACCTCGGCGATCTGCTGGAAGCTGTCGTGCTCGAACAGTGACGAGTCTCGAGCTACGCGCTCGAGGCTGAACTTGACGTCAGTGGCGGTGAATGGCTCGCCGTCGTGCCACACAACGCCATCGCGAAGCGTGAAGCGCCAAGTGAGGTCATCGACTTGCTCGTAACCCGTGGCAAGGGCGGGCTGGATGTCGCCGTTGGCGTCCCGGAACAGTAGGTAGTCGAAGACGTTGGTTATCACGGCCTCCACGGCGGTTAGTCCGTGATTGTGGGGGTCGAAGCCGGGGATGTCCACCGTCTGGGCAACGGTCAGAGTGCGCTGTGCACCGGCGAAGGCGACCAGCGCCAAGCCAATCAGCACCAGCGCCATTCTCTTCAGAACGGGGCGGCGGCGGGATCTACGTGCGTCGGGCATACGGCCTCCTATGAGCCTAGCGGCTGAGTGACAGCGGTTGCGAAGTCGGCCTTGGCACGCTCAAGAAGCTCTGGTTCAAGTGCCAGGTCGACGGTTGTGGCTGCTAACGCTTTGGCTGCGGAGATCATGGCTGCTAGTCCTTCTGGGCTACCAGCTGCCTTAGCGAAAGCTGGGGTGTGGTTGGAGGTGCCTTCGGGCGCGATCTTCACGTACGGATGAATGGCTGGCAGAACATGGCTCAGGTTCCCGAAGTCGGAGGAGCCGACGCCTCCTACTGTTGGCGGCTCCTGCAGCTCTATGTTCTGCTCTACCAGATAGCCAGCGAAGCGTTGCGCTAGCGGGAAGTTGTTGACGCGGTCGGCCAGCATCATGCCCTCGTCCACCTCGACGCGCGCCCCGACCGACATCGCCGCCCCTTCTGCCGCACGCACGACCCGTTCCTTCAGTTCGATGACTTGCTCGAGGCGGCGGTGCCTCACTAGAAAGCGCGCTTCGGCGAAGTCAGGCACCACGTTGGGTGCGGTGCCGCCGTGGCTGATGATGCCGTGTACGCGGTGCTCGTCAGGGAAGTGCTGCCTTAGTGCGTTGATGGCGTTAAAGGTCTGGATGCAGGCGTCAAGCGCGTTGATGCCCAGATGAGGGTTGGTGGCGGCGTGCGAGGCCTTACCGTAGAACTTCAACGTCAGGCGCGTGGCGGCCAGCGAGCTGCGCACTGGCATGGTGCGGTGCGAGGGGTGGAACATGAGCGCCGCATCTACTCCATCGAATGCGCCTGCGTTGATGAGGATGATCTTGCCGCCGCCGCCCTCTTCGGCTGGGCAGCCAACTACTTCAAGCGTGAAATCAACTTCCTGGCGTTCTAGGTACCCGGCGGCCGTTATGGCGGCACCTACGGCTGCTGAACAGATGAGGTTGTGGCCACATGCGTGGCCGAGTTCTGGCAGGGCGTCGTACTCGGCGAGTAGAGCCATGCGCGGGCCGCCCTTGCCGAACGTCCGGGTGGCGCGGAAGGCGGTGTCGAGCCCACCAAGCGGACGTACGACCTCGAAGCCAGCGCGCTGGAGCGGCTCTAGCAGGCGAGCAACCGTGCGGTGCTCTTCGAACGCCAACTCGGGCTGGTTGTGGATGCTTGTCGCAAGCGCCTCCAATTGAGGCCGCAGTGCTTCGACCCGCTGACTCAACTCCTCGAAGCGCTCAACTTCGGGCCCGCTTGGTGCGTCAGGATGGAAGGTGCTGAGGTCTCGTGGACTTCGGTTGGCTACGTCGGGAATGGGGTCCTCCTCCCTCGGGCAGGTGAGTGCCCGGTACGTGCGCGTTCTGCTAGGCAGAACGACATTCTATTCTTGAGCTATGCCATCATGTCAGGAGAGAGGGCCAAGTTGTCAACCTCGCAGGGATTCGTGAAGGACAACGGAGATAGCGACACCAAAGTTGGTGTGGCCGCAGTTGACCGTGCATTGTCGATTCTGGCGGCCTTTGACGACGGGACGCAGCAGTTGGATCTGGCCGAGCTCGCGCGCCGCACTGGGCTTTACAAGAGCACTCTGCTGCGCCTGGCTGCCTCACTTGAGAACGGTGGAGTGCTTCGGCGAGGAGCAGACGGCGCGTTCCGCCTGGGGCCAACGCTGTTCCGATTAGGGACTCTTTACCGCGACTCGTTTGACCTGCGAGACCTGGCCATGCCTGTCATGCAGCACTTGGCCGACGTCACCGGCGAGAGCGTCTCGTTCTATGCCCGCGAGGGCGACAAGCGCATCTGCCTCTTCCGCGTCCACGCAACTCAGCACCGCATACTCCACTACCTGCGTCCGGGCACCGTGTTTCCTGCGAACACGGGCGCTGCTGGCAAGGTCCTAACGGCCTGGTCTGAACCCTTTGCAGAGAAGGCAGCCGCCATGCGCGACCAAGTCTTGATGCTCTCGATCGCTGGCAGAACGATCGCCGATACCAACGCGATGTCGGTTCCCGTACTTGACGCAGAAGGCGGCCTGGTTGGCGCAATGAGCCTCGCAGGACCGGCACTGCGCTTCGGCGAGGCGGAGCGCCCGGTTCTCGCTGCGGCCCTACTCGAGGCCGGAGCGGAACTTACGCGCCTACTTGGTGGAGACCCCACTCCGCACGCGTACAGGTTGGCCAACCTTGACGAAGTGCTGGGGCGCCCCTGAGCGGGTCTAGCCCTGCAGCAATCGCCTCACCCACTTGCTGCGATGATCGGGCCGCACCCAGGCGGTAAGTTCGCCCGCTGGCGCCATAACCACGAAGAAGCGCATAACCGTAGTTGGGGCAGTCTTCGTAAAGGACGGCCGGATTCTCGCCGCTAAGGGTAGCGAGTCCATGTCGCTGCCGGGCCTGTGCTGGAGCCCTTACCCCGCTCCTCGCGTCTCCAACCACTTCCTCACCAGCCGCCGGACCTCGTACAGGTGCCCTGACTCGTGCTCCACCAGGTGATAGACCGTCCATGCTGGCGTCATCGAGTAGTCCTCTCCAGCGGGTGACTTCAAGTCGTTCCACTCGTCAAGGCTCATGGCCCCTACGACCTCGAGGAACCGCTGCCGCGCCCGCTTGAACCTGGCCAAGTGCTCCTCGATGGGTACGTCCTTGACGTGCCTCAACTTGCCGTCTTCCGTCCGGTCGTTGAGCGGGAACAGCTCCTTCAGGTCGGCTGGCAGGCCGGTGCCGAGCACGTCGAAATACAGCCAGCCCAGCTCGACGCCAGCGACGTGATACAGCAACGAACCAACCGAGTTGTCGGCGCTGTCAGGGCCTCGCCAGTCGTAGAACGCCTGGCCGAAGCCCGCCCGTTCGATGCGCGCTAGGGTGTTCAGCAGGTTGCGCCTCACCTCGCCCATGGCCCACAGCCACACGCCCACCTCTGGTACGGCCCCTGGGAAAGGAATCATCTTGTGTATCGAGCGCTCGGCCTGGCTAGCTGGTTCACTCATGCGCTGCTCCTAAACTTGGACCCGATGAGTAGGTCTTCGGCTCGATATTAGAGGCGCCAACGGCCTGAATGGTCAGATCTCGCTGGGCTTCGCTGAGGACGGCGACCGAAATACCCCACAGTCCCATGTCGAGAACCGTTGCGTGCGTTACGCACGACGCTCGACCTGCTCAGCCTGTGGTTGCCGGTGATCGGCCGTCGCTTCCCCGCCTAACCGGGAGGGGCGTCACGGTCAGCGCGACAGCTTCGACGGCCACCACACGCGTTTGTCCATGTCGTACAGCAGCCCGGGAACCAGCAGCGAGCGCACGACGAAGGTGTCGAGCAGCACGCCGAAGCCCACGATGAAGGCCAGTTGCAGCATGAACATGATCGGGATCACCCCGAGGGCCGCGAAGGTCGCCGCCAGCACGACACCGGCCGAGGTGATGACGTTGCCCGTCACCAGCAGGCCGTGCAGCACGCCCTCGCGTGTGCCCCTCTCAATGGATTCCTCACGGATGCGGGTGGTGAGGAAGATGTTGTAGTCGATTCCCAGCGCCACGAGGAACACGAAGCCGAAGAGCGGCACGCTCGGATCGGCGCCTGGGAACTCCAACAGGTGGTTGAACACCAGCGCCGCCACACCGAGAGTGGCCAGGTAGGAGATGACGGTGGTGGCTATCAGGATGAGCGGCGCGACCAGCGAGCGGAGCAGCAACATCAGCATGATGGTTATCGCCACGAGGACGATGGGGATGATCTTGAAGATGTCGGCGCGGGCAGTGTCGCGCGTGTCGATGTCGACGGCGGTGCCACCGCCCACCAGCGTCTGCTCGTCAACCGCATGGACGGCGGTGCGCAGGCGCCTGACCGTTTCGGAGGCCGCGTCGCTGCCCTCGGCGGAGGCGAGGGTGGCTTCGATCTCGATCCACTCCTCGCCTGCGAAAGGGAAGAGAAGCGGCGAAGCGGCGGCGTCCCCGCGGCCGGACACCACCGAAGCGCTGACGGTGATCGAGGCGCCCGTGACGCCCTCGACGCCCTTCACGGTGGCCAGGAGTTGCTCCGCCAGCTCGGGGCGGCCGAGCACGATGACAGGGGTACCGACGCCAGCTGCGAAGTAGCGCTCGCGCACCGCCTCGCCACTTCGCGCCTCCGAGTACCCGAGCACGAAGTCGCTCTCGGGTACGCCCGTGGCGCGTAGTTGCGGCACGAAGGCGGCGGCAGCGAGGAGCGCCACCAATGTAACCGACCATACGGTGCGCGGTCGGCTGGCGATGAGCTTGGCCACCGCGGCCCAGAACCCGATCCCGCTACGCTCCGCCAGCCCGACCCGCGGTGCGTTGGGATAGAACACCCGCCGCCCGAACAACGCCAATAGGGCGGGGAGGAACGTGAGCACCGACAGCATGGCGAACAAGATGCCCGACGCCGCCACCGGCCCGACGGCCTTGTTGGAGTTGAGGTCGGAGAACAGCAGGCACAGGAGCCCCACGATGACGGTCCCGCCCGAGGCCACCACCGGCTCGACGGTGGCGCGCCACGCGGTGCCGAGCGCCTTGCGGTGGTCCTCCTCATCGTGCAGCGCTTCGCGGAAGCGCGACACCAGCAGCAGCGCGTAATCGGTGGCCGCCCCGATCACCAGGATGAACAGGATGCCCTGCGCTTGCGCGTCCAGCTTTATCCAGCCGGCGGCGGCCATGTAGTACACGGCGATGATCGACGAGGCCAACGCGGCGACGGCGCTGAGCAGCACGATGAGCGGGAGGATAGGGCTGCGATAGACGATGAACAGGATGATAAGGACGGCTATCACGGCGACGGCGAGTAGCAGCCCGTCGATGCCGGCGAACGCGCCCGAGAGGTCTGCGACGAGCCCGGCCGGGCCGGTTACGTAGGCCTCCACCCCAGCGGGCGGCTGGGCGGTGATGGCCCGCATCTCTTGAACGGCCTCGCGTGGATCGCCCTCGATCAGTACGAACGCCTGCAGCGCCAACGGATCGCCGTTGGCGGAGGTGTCGCGCGAAGGCAGGAGGGGCGATGACTGACCGACCCCGCTCAAGGCCGTGATCTCGGCGAACTGGGCCTCTACTCCTGCGCGTTTGGCGGAGTCGAAGCCGCCAGGCGCGTGATACAGGAGGATGGCCGGCGGGTTCTCGGCCTGGGCGGAGGCCGCCAAGATCTCGCTCACTCGAGTCGATTCTGCACTGGCCGGCAGGAAGCTGGTCCTCGACTGCTCGATGACCTCCGACAGTCGGCCGAAGTAAGGGCCGCCCACGCCGGTGAGGGCGACCCAGATCAGTGCGAGCACGAGCGGCACCAAGCCGCGGACCTTACGCATGTTCGATTCCACTCTCTCTTCCGCAGGTACGGCTCAGGTGCGAGTTGTTGTTGCCACTCATGCTCGCGGGCGTGGGGTGGCTTAGGCGACCGACTGCTTCGCGGTAAACACCGACGGCAGTACGACCAGCCCTGACAGTCCGACGAGGACGTAGACGATCGACGACAGAGCGTTCTTCTCGCCGAACGAGTTGCCGGTCACGGCGGCCACCAGGTCGAAGCCGAAGAGGCCGACGAGTAGCCAGTTGAGGGCTCCGACGATTACGAGGATCATTGAGATGAACTTGAGCGTGCGCATGTGTGTTCCCTTCCGTACCATCAGGCTTTGAAACCCAGAACTCTTGTTCAAGGTTTGTCCAGAGTCTACTCGTTGCGCTCGTTGCTTGTCAAGCCTCTGTCTAACCTCTATACTGGGCTTGATGTTCACGATCAGGGAGGCAGCCGACCGCGTGGGACTCACCCCCGACCTTCTGAGGGCGTGGGAGAAGCGCTACGGCGTGGTGCAGCCGCAACGCTCGCCCTCTGGTTACCGGCTATACAGCGAAGCAGACATCGCGCAGCTAGAAGCAATGCGCGAGCTCATCGACAGCGGCTGGCGCGCGCGTGAGGCCGCCGGCCACGTGTTGACGGCAGCGGAAGGGCGACGACCCGCGGACAACTCGGCACCTCGAGGCGCTGCGGAGGCCGCGGCCGCAACACCTGACGGCGTTAATGCGACCCCGGCCTCCGAAGCTAGTGGGAAGCTCCAGGCGCGGTTCGTGGACGCCGCTGCCCGTCTGGACGCCGCGACGCTGTCCGATCTGTTGCACGACTTCGCCGCCGCCGGCCGGTTCGAGGTGGCGGTCGAGACCAGGCTCTTCCCTGCACTGCGGGCCGTCGGCGACGCCTGGGCTGCGGGCGAGGTGTCGGTGGCAGGGGAGCATGTGGCCAGCGCCGCGATCCTCCGTTGGCTAGGGCAGCGCTACGACGCCGCGTCCCGCGACACAGCGCGGGCCGACGTAGTGGTGGGCCTGCCGCCCGGCGCGCGCCACGAGTTGGGGGCGCTGGCCTTCGGCGTGGCTCTCCGCCGGCTCGGCGTGAAGACAATCTACGTAGGAAGCGATCTTCCCGCCGCCGACTGGGTCGAGGCCGTTTCGAGCAACGGGGCGCGGATGGCGGTAATCGGAGTGGTCATGGAGGAGGATTCCGCCGCGGCCGCCACCGTAGCCAAGGCCCTGCGGGCGGCGGCGAGTGGGGTGCAGGTCGCTTTCGGCGGGCCAGCGGCCGCGGCCCTGAAGCGCTATGGGCACGTTCTGCCTAGCGGCCTGGAGGACGCTGCCGAGGCCGCCAAGCGGCTGCTTGACGAGGCGCAAGCGGGGCCCAAGCGGCATCTTGCATCCTCGAGGAAGAAGTGAACTCGTTCTGAGGCCGCGGCTCACATCAAGGGGGCCAGGGTCGCTTAAGACGACCCTGGCCCCATCCAACGCCCGGCGTCAGGCATACGTGATGCCAGACACTCGTGCACCTACTCAGTAACCGGTGTGGATCATCCCCATGCCGAACTCGGCGTCGTTGCCAGGCTGGCCAACGTCGAGAGCACGCGACCGGAGCTGCGCCTCGAGCTGAGCGAGCTTTAGGCTACCGGAACCGCCGTACTCGGACAGGATCAGGGCGGCTACCCCAGCCACGTGCGGAGCAGCCATGCTGGTGCCGCCGGACCAGTAGTAGCCGCCATTGCCGGTGGAGAAGACTAAGTCCAGCACGTAGCAGTACTGGGTAACGACCACGCGGCACAGCTCGTTGCCGGGGTAGGCGGTATCGCCACCGGGGGCGGTGAAGTCGAGGTGCGAGCGCCCATAGTTCGAGTACGACGCCAGAACGTCGAACTTCGGCTCCTGACCAGCTATTAGTTGCGGGATCCAGCCCGTCGGCGCACTAGCGCCGACCGTGATCACACCAGGCGCGCTGCCGGGCAGCGTGATGAGGGCGCCAGCGCCATCGAAGTTGATAGCGCTGTTGCCGGCCGAAGCCACTACCAACACGCCCTTCTGGGTGGCGTACCTGACGGCCGCAGCCATGGCGTTCGCGAGCTCGGCGACGTCGCGGGCGCTCACCCACTCGTCGTCGACCGGATCTTCGGTGCCCAAGTCGTCCCAGAACCCCGCCTTGTAGAACAGTGCGCCCAGGCTCATGTTGATGATGTCAGCGCCGTTGTCTGCGGCGTAGATGATGCCGCTCATGACGTCCTCGAAGGTGCCGCTGCCCTCGTCGCCGAGTACCTTGACGAGCAAGAGGCTAACGTCAGGTGCGATCCCGATGGTCCCGCGGCCGTTCTCTGCCGCACCGATCGTACCTGCGGTATGCGTGCCGTGGCTGAATGTGTCGGTGAGGGTGTAAGTGAGACCTTCACCCGTGAAGTCGGCGCTCAACGGGGAGATGTTAGGAGCCAAGTCCGGGTGATCCGTGTCGAAACCGGTGTCGAGAACCGCCACCGTGACACCGGCGCCACGAACGCCGGCCTCCCAGGCCTCAACCGCGCCGACGGCCGTGTGGCCCCACTGCAGGTTGAAGTATGTGTCAGTGGAATCGCTGAACGGCGGGCTGCCAGCGTCGATCTCGAGGGCGACGTTCTCTACCGGCTCGAGCCACTGCACGCGCACGTCGCGTACTACGCTGCCGAACTTAGCGTAGGCATCGGGGTTAGCGGTAGTCACCGCCGCAAGTCCAGCGCCTTGAGAGATGACGCGCAGCGAGTCGCCGTTGGCGGCCGCAACGGCCTCGAGGCCCTTCTTGAGGTTCCCCTTGCCAACGATGAGGAAGTCGGTCTGCGGGCCACTTACGGCGGCGGTCTCGACGGGGACGGCTTGCACGGCAGCAGGTTGATTGCTACAGGCCGCCAGGAGTAGGCCCAGTATGGCCAGCGTGACCAGTGGCATGAAGCGGGCTCTGAAACGGAACCTCATTATTCGACCTCCCGATGCCCTGCGCCTTGATTGCGCAACGGGCTATGGCGCAGGAACACCCCATTGGGCCAATGACTGACCCAGAACCGATAGCTACATCCATCGAGTTCCCACTTCGATTCCCCACTGGCGGTCTTCTTCTGCGCTATTCGTCACTCTACACTCTCACGCGTCCCTCATCGAGGCATTTGAACAGTCACGCCGCGAGAGGGTTTTGCCAGGGGCAGAGGCGCACGCGCATGCGTTCTGCGGT
>ERZ778017.2661-NODE-2661-length-14002-cov-5.683373_pt1 | contig 14002 bp, 13 predicted proteins | sample MGYA00375747_ERZ778017 | MGnify/ENA primary metagenome ERZ778017 (study PRJEB29350, sample SAMN05509838) | bioreactor metagenome | biome: bioreactor; material: wastewater | place: South Africa: University of Cape Town | collected 2014-03-17 ... | reverse complement strand
ACCCGGCACCCCGCGCACCCGGCACCCCGCGCACCCGGCATCCCCGCGCCCGCCGCATCCCGCACCCACCATCCCCGCGAATGCACATCAAACCGCCCAGTGCACATCAAACTGCCGGCAATTTGATGTGCATTCGGCAAATTCATGTGAATTTGGCGCACCGCGCACCGCGCGCGGGCGCACGCGCAGGCCGCGCCGCGCCCGCACCGCGACGAGCCACGAGTCAGAACGCGTACTCCATGAGGTCGACGCCGAGCACGCGGAACGCCTCGTGCGCGCGCAGTCGATGCGAGATCGACAGGTCGTCGAAGCACACGGTCAGCGCGTAGGCGAGGCCCGCGCGCGGACCCGCGATCACCCCCGCCTCGGCACGAACGCCTGGTGAGCGGCCGGTCTTGTTGATGAACAGCAGCCCGTGCTGGTCGTTGAAGTGCGCGAACGGGTCGAGCCCCGTCGCCGAGGCGACCAGCGAGAGGTCCTGGTTCAGACTCAGCCACTCGGCGACCTGGGCGCTCACGCCTGCTGTGACCACCTCCGAGTTCACCAGCGCCGCGAACAGGTGCGCGAGCTCACGCGTGGTCGCCAGGGCCACATGCGGCGCGTCGTCGGGCCCGCGCTCGTCGCGGAAGCGGTCGAGCAACGCCGAGCGGGCCAGGCCCAGCTGCTCGATGCGTGCCCGCACGGCGGGCAGCCCGATGCGGGCGATGAGCGCGTTCGCGGCGTTGCCGTCGCCCACCGCGGCAGCGAGCACGGCGAGGTCGACCACCGGCAGCGCGGGCGCCTTCAGATGCTGCCACACGCCACCGACCTCGACACGATCGACCACGCTGCGGTCGACGATCTCCAGCCCGTCGAGGGTGCCGGACTCGAGCTGGGCGGCGACCTCGATCAGCAACGGCACGATGCCGAGCCCGGCAACCGGCAGGGTCACGAAGTCGTCGCCGGCCAGCACCGAGGTGCCGCGGTCGAGATCGTCCACGCGCACCGACACCTGCGCACCGGTGTGCGCGAGCTCGTCGAGCGCCTTCAGCGTCGAGGTGAAGCTGCGTCTGGCGCCTGCCGCCCTCCTCGGCAGTCGCCTATTGCCGCGCCGCGTCCCCCGAAGCGACGCCGTGTCCCGTTGGGGCTCTGGGGGCGTGCCCACTGATGTCCTTTCACGATCTCGAGGGGGCCAGTCGCGCGCGCCGCACGCGTACGACCCTTCCATTGTCGACGACGGATGCCGCGGTGCGGTGGCCGCGGCGCAGTCGTCACCAGATCGTCACGCGCTGATCCACCGGCAGCCATAGCCGGTCGGTCTCGGCGACGTCGAACGCCTCGTAGAACGCGTCGACGTTGCGCACGATCTGATTGCAGCGGAACTCGTTCGGCGAGTGCGGGTCGATGGTAAGCAGCCGGATGGTCTCGGCATCCCGTCCCTTCTGACGCCAGATCTGCCCCCAGCTCAGGAACAGTCGCTGGATGCCGGTGAAGCCGTCGATCTGCGGAGCGTCGGTCTGACCGAGAGCCAACGCGTACGCCTTGATGGCGATGCCGAGCCCGCCCAGATCGCCGATGTTCTCGCCGATCGTGAGGGCGCCGTTGACGTGGTGCTCGTCCGGCAGGCCCTCGGGCACCAGCGCATCGTACTGGGCGATGAGGCTCTTCGTGCGCCGGTCGAACGCGGCCCGGTCATCGTCTGTCCACCAGTCCTCGAGCTTGCCGTCACCGTCGAAGCGGCTCCCCTGGTCGTCGAAGCCGTGCCCGATCTCGTGACCGATGACCGACCCGATGCCGCCGTAGTTGGCCGCGGCATCCCGTTCGGCATCGAAGAACGGGTACTGCAGGATCGCCGCCGGGAACACGATCTCGTTCATCAGCGGGTTGTAGTACGCATTGACGGTCTGCGGCGTCATGAACCACTCGTCGCGGTCGATCGGCTGCCCGACCTTCGCGAGCTGGCGGTCGTGCTCGAACACGTGGGCGCGGCGCACGTTGCCGACCAGGTCCCCCGCGTCGATCTGCAAGGACGAGTAGTCCCGCCAGCGGACCGGGTACCCGATCTTCGGCGTGAACGAGTCGAGCTTGGCCAGCGCCCGCTCGCGGGTGGCTGGGCTCATCCAGCCGAGTCCCGAGATCGACTGCCGGTACGCCTCGATGAGGTTCGCGACCAGCTCGTCCATGGCCTCTTTCGCCGCCGGCGGGAAATGCCGCTGGACGTAGACCCGGCCCACAGCCTCGCCCAGCGCCGCCTCGACGATGCCGACGCCGCGCTTCCAGCGCTCCCGGTTGACCGGCACGCCGGTCAGCTGCGTGCCGTAGAACGCGAAGTTCTCGTCGACGAACGCGTCGGACAGGAACGGGGCGGCGGCATGCACGATCTTGAACCGCAGCCACGCCTTCCAATCGTCCAGACGCTCGGTGGTCAGGAGCGACCCGAGCCCCTCCACGAAGCTCGGCTGGTATACGACGACCTCGCCGAACGCGTCCTGGCGGCCGGCGGCCACGGCGTCGCGCCACGGCTGCAGGTCGACGCCGGCCAGCCGCTGCACCTCGTCCCACGTCTTCAGGTTGTATGTCTCGACGGCGTCGCGGCTGCGCACGTTGTCCCAGTGGTGCGCGGCGACCTCGGTCTCCAGCGCGAGGATCCGTTCCGCGGCATCCGATGCCTGCGCGACCCCGGCGAGCTCGAGGATGCGGGCGACATGCGCACGGTAGACCTCGCGTGTGTCGGCGAAGTTATCCTGCCGGTAGTAGCTCTCATCGGGCAGCGTGATGCCGCTCTGGATGAGGAACGGCACATACCGCTCGGGGTCTCCCGGATCGGGCTCGACGTAGAGGTCGATGAGGCCGCCCACCCCGTCGCGCTCGAGGCGCCCGACGGCGGCCAGGAGCGCGGGGATCGAGTCGATGGCGTCGACGCCGGCCAGCTGCCCGGCGATCGGCTCGGCACCCAGCGCGGCGATGCGCTCGGTGTCCATGAAGCTCGCGTAGAGGTCGCCGATCTTGCGCGCCTCACTGCCCGGCTCGGCGCTCTGCGACTCCTCAACGATCGCGCGCACCTGCACCTCGGCCTGCTCGGCGAGGAAGTGGAACGATCCCCAGCGCGCCTTGTCGTCGGGGATCTCCGTGGCCTGAATCCAGGCACCGTTGACGTGACGGAAGAGATCGTCCTGCGGGCGGATGTCGGCGCTGAGCGCCTCGAGCTCCAGTCCCGAGCGGGGGGTTTCTGTCATGCGTTCCAGGATATGCCGCCGGGTCGACGTCGGTGGTCGGATCGGCCGCCCTGGCGGATGTCGGGGGCGGTGCTTAGCCTGGGAAGCGGAGGCACCAACATGACGACATTCACCGATCGCCCCGCCACCGCGCTGCTCGTGGTCGACGTGCAGAACGACGTGGTGGGCCAGGCATACGAACGCGACGCCGTGGTCGGGCGCATCCGTGGACTGGTCGACCGTGCCCGCGCGGCACGGACCCCGGTGATCTGGGTGCAGCACCAGGACGACGAGCTGGTCCCCGACACCGAAGGCTGGCGGATCGTGTCGGAGCTGGCACCGGCCGACGACGAGGCACGGGTGCACAAGGAGTACGGCGACGCGTTCGAGGGCACCGACCTCGAAGACGTGCTCGCCGGTATGGGCGTGGGGCGGCTGATCGTCGCCGGCGCCGAGACCGACGCCTGCATCCGGTCCACGATCCACGGGGCGTTCACGCGCGGCTACGACACGACGCTCGTGGGCGACGCGCACACCGCCGGCGACAAGTCGGCGTGGGGAGCGCCGCCGGTCGACCAGGTGATCGCCCATACGAACCTGTACTGGTCGTTCCAGGGGGCTCCGGGGCGCACGGCGACGGTGGTGGCGGCATCCGATGTCGACTTCGACGCCGCGACGCCGCCGGACACCGGCTCCGAATGACGCGCATCACCCCTTCACCGCGCCGGAGGTGAGCCCGGAGACGACCGAACGCCGGAACACCAGGACGAGGATCGCGATGGGCACGACCGCCACGGCGCTGGCAGCGAAGATCGCTCCGTAGGGAGTGATGTGCGCGTTGCCGAACAGAGCGATGCCGACCGGGATGGTGCGGAACTGGTCGGCGCTGTTGAACGACAGCGCCATGAGGAACTCCGTCCAGCACGCGGTGAACGCGAAGATGCCCGCGGTGAACAGTCCAGGCAGGGCCATCGGCAGCACCACCGACCACAGCGTGCGCACCGCGGACGCGCCGTCCAGTCGCGCGTTCTCCTCCACCTCCTGGGGCACGCCGAGGAAGTAGTTGCGCAGGATCCAGATGCCGAACGGCAGGTTCAGCGCCGTGTACGGCACGATGAGTGCCTGATAGCTGTTGAGCCATCCGACGCTGCGCATCAGCAGGTACAGCGGTGCGATCAGGGCGATCAGAGGGAACACTGACAACACGAGCAGCATCACCATGATCGTGAACGTGCCGCGCATGCCCAGCCGCGCGAGTGCGTAACCGGCCAGCGTGCCCAGCACGAGCACCAGCACGGTCGCGGCGATCGAGACCACCACCGAGTTCAGGATGTATCGCCCGAAGCCGTGGTCCACGAACGCGATCAGGTAGTTCTCCACGCTGACCGGCGACGGGAACAGCTGCGGAGGGGATGCCGAAACCGCCGCCGGGGTCATGAAGCTCGTCGCCACCATCCAGTAGATGGGCGCGAGCACGAACACGGCGATGAGGGCCGTGCTGACGGCCAGCCCCCAGCGGGCGGCGGTGCTGCGTCTGCGCATCTCACTGCTCCGTCTCGGTCACCTGTGCCTTGAACACCCGGAGGAACAGCAGGCATCCGACCACCACGAGGGCGGCAGTGGTGGTGGCCACGGCCGCGCCGGCTCCGAACTTCAGATCGCTGAACATCGCCTGGTACCCGAGGATCGCCAGCGACGTGGTGGCGTTCTGCGGACCACCCTGGGTGAGCACGAACGGCAGGTCGAACACGCCGAAGGCCTGCAGCACGCGGAACAGCACGGCCAGGGCGATGGTCGGGCGCAGCAGCGGCAGCGTGATCTTCCAGAACGTCTGCCACCCGGTGCAGCCGTCCATCTCGGCGGCCTCGTACACGTCGCGCGGCAGCATCACCAGGCCTGCCAGCACGATGATCGCCACGAACGGCGTCGTCTTCCAGACGTCCGCCACCATCATGGCGACGATGGCGGATGCCGGTGTGCCCAGGATGACGGGAGATCCGAGCCCGAGCGCTTGGAAGATGGCATCCGCGATGCCGTTGGTGGGGTCGTAGATGTAGTCCCACAGCGTGGCGGAGATGACCGTGATGAGTGACCACGGGATCAGCAGGATGGCCATCATCCAGCCGCGGAAGATCTCCAACCGCTCCAGCACCAGGGCGATCAGCGTGCCCAGCACCAGCTCGACGGCCACGGTGATCACGGTGTAGCCGACCGTGAACGCGAGCGCGTACTGCCAGATGCTCGCCGTGAAGATCGTCGTGTAGTTGCCCAGGGTGAAGCCGTCGAGCTGGAAGCCGCTGCCCAGCACGTTCACGTTGCTGAAGCTCAGCACGAGCGAGAAGACCACCGGGAACACCGTGACCGCGGCGATCACCAGCAGCCCCGGTGCGGAAAAGCCCCACCCCAGCCGGGCGAGTCCCCGGCGCAGCGCGTCAGCGCGCCGGGGCGCCGGCGTCCGCGTCCCCGCGCGTGATGCGCGGGGACGTATCGCAGTGTCCTGACCGGTCACGACCGACCCCCTGGACGCGGCCGGTCACAGACCGCCCGACAGCGCCGAGTCGATCTGCGTGCTGGCCGAGGAGATCGCCTGCTTCGGCTGTGCCGAACCCGCCAGCACGCCGTTGACCGCCGTGTAGATGGCCTTGCTCACCTGCGGGTAGTCCGGCGTCTGCGCGGGCCGCGGCACGAGCTTGGTCTGCGACACGATCGCCAGCACCGGGTTCTTACCCTTGACGTCCGCCGACGAGCGCACGGTCGCGTTGGTCGGGATCTCGCTGAACTGCGTCGCCAGCGTGGTCTGCGCGTCGGAGCCGGTCATCCACTGGATGAAGGTGAGGTCGGCGGCGATGTTCTTGCTGTGCGGGTTGACGTACAGGTTCCAGCCACCGATGTTGGAGTAGCCCGGCGTGGGCTGCCCCTGGAAGGTCGGCATCGGGGCGACGCCGACCTTGCCGATCACCTTCGAGCCACTGGACTGCGACTGGCCATACGCGTAGTCCCAGTTGCGCAGGAACAACGCGTCACCCCCGGAGAACGCATTCATCGCCTGCGTCTCCTGGAAGGTCGACGACGCCTTCGGCGCGATGCCGCCGGTGACCAGCGACTGCTCGAACGTCATCGCCTTGTCGGCCGCCGCCGAGTCCAGGGTGGACTTCGTCTGATCGCTGTTGAGCACCGTGCCACCGGCATCCGCGAGGAACTCCATGAAGTCGCAGGTCGCACCCTCGTAGTCGGCTCCCTGGAACACATAGCCGTATTTCACGTCACCGCCGGCCTGCACCTTCTTGGCGTCGGCGGTCACCTCCTCCCACGTGGTGGGCACCGGCAGGTTGTACTTGTTCAGCAGGTCCTTCCGGTAGTACAGGAAGCCCTGGTCCTCGAAGAACGGGGCGCCGTACACCTGTCCCTTGTACGTGGCGCCGCCGACTAGGCCCGAGGCGAACGTGCTCCAATAGCTCTGCGGCAGGTACTGCGACAGCGGGGCGGCCAGCTGGTGCGCGCCGAACTGCGCCGGCCAGATCACGTCGCCCATGTAGACGTCGGGTCCGCCGCCACCGGAGATCTGCGTGGTGAGCGTCGCGCGGTTCGTGTCGGTGTCGTTGGGGGCCGACTCGAGCTTCACCGTGATGCCGGGGTGGGCCTTCTCGAACGCGCTGATGAGCACGGTGCGCGGATCGGTGCCGCTCGTGGTGATGGGGCTGGCCCACCACGTGATGGCTCCCTTCTCGGCATTGCCGGGTGCGGTGGTGGATTTCGCGGAGGCTCCGCCGGACCCGCCACCCGAGCCTCCACCCCCCGAGCTACAGGCACTGAGCCCTATCACGGATGCCGCGGCGACCGCGACGACCGCGACCTGACGGAGCCTGAGCGGATGACCGTGCATCGCTTGGCCGTTCCCTTGCGCGCGCATCATGCACACTCCTCGCATGTTCTCTGCCTGTGTCGCGTCGACTGGGATTGCTGAGACGGCCGGCGTGGCGAGGTCGGGCTGGATGAGTCCGCAATCGTGACGCTAGTCCCGGTGCAGCGGGTCGTCTCCAGCTGTCAGCCGCCTCTCAACAGACATGGAGGCAACGTGCATGCTCGGGATGTCGGGCCCGGCCCCTAGGCTCGAACCGTGAGCGTCGCCGACACGCTGAACCGCGACATCCTGCGGCTGGCCGTTCCCGCACTCGGGGCGCTCATCGCCGAGCCGTTGTTCCTCATCATCGACTCCGCCCTCGTCGGGCATCTCGGCGTCGTGCCGCTGGCGGCCCTGGGCGTGGCATCCGCGATTCTGCAGACCGTCGTCGGGCTCATGGTGTTCCTCGCCTACTCGACGACGCCGGCCGTCGCCCGCCGCTTCGGCGCCGGTGACCCGTCGCGCGCGGTGTCGGTGGGCATCGACGGCATGTGGCTCGCGCTGGGGCTCGGTGCCCTGCTCGCGCTCGCCGGCTATCTGGGCACGCCCGCGCTGGTCGGGGTCTTCGGCGCAGGACCGGAGGTCACCGCCGACGCCGAGGCGTACCTGGGCATCTCGATGTGGGGGTTGCCGGCGATGCTCATCGTGTTCGCCGCGACCGGGCTGCTGCGCGGGATGCAGGACACGGTCACCCCGCTGTGGATCGCCGGCATCGGGTTCGCCGCGAACGCGGCGCTGAACGCGCTGTTCATCTACGGGCTCGGGTGGGGGATCTCCGGGTCGGCCGCCGCAACCGTCGTCGCGCACTGGGGCATGGTGGCCGCATACGTCCTCGTCGTGGGCAGGCTCGCACGCCGACACCAGGCATCCATGCGGCCGCAAGCCGAGGGCGTGCGCGGATCGGCACGCTCGGGCGTCTGGATGTTCCTGCGCACGGTGTCGCTGCGGGTGGCGCTGCTGTCGACGGTGGCGGTGGCGACGGCGTTCGGCACGCAGGAACTGGCCGGATGGCAGGTCGCGTTCACGATGTTCTCGACGGCGGCGTTCGCGCTGGACGCCCTGGCCATCGCGGCGCAGGCGCTCATCGGCATGCATCTCGGGGCGGGGTCGGCGCCGGATGTGCGGCGGGTGCTGCGTCGGACCCTGGCCTGGGGCGTCTGGTTCGGCGTGATCGTGGGCGCGGTGGTGGGCGCCCTGTCGGGCTGGGTCGGGATGCTGTTCACCGGGGATGCGGCTGTGGCTGCGCTCGTGCAGCCCGCACTGGTGGTGCTGGCCGTCGCGCAGCCGGTCTGCGGAATCGTGTTCGTGCTCGACGGGGTGCTGATCGGCGCGGGCGACGTCCGGTACCTCGCACTCGCCGGTGCGGTGAACCTCGTCGTGTACCTTCCGGTGCTCGTGGTGCTGTGGCTGTGGCATCCGGCCGGCGTTGCCGGCCTGTCATGGCTGGCCGTGGCGTTCTTCGGCGTGTACATGCTCACTCGGCTGGTGACACTGGGCTGGCGCATCCGGCGACCGGTGTGGATGACGCAGCCGGCCTAGCCATTCCTCCCCCGGCCGGATCAGGCGCGTCTTGTCCACAGATTGCGCACTCGCGCGCGTCGCACAGGCGATACCTGGCAGGCTCGAGGCATCCGCGGGATGATGAGGAGGTGCTGACCATGACCGAACCGCAGGCCTGGACCCTCATCGGGGTGTTGGCAGCGGGACTGTTCGGCATGATGACCCTGATGTCGACGATGTTCGTGCGTGTCATCCGCACCGAGATCGGCAGCGTTCGGGTCGAAGTGGGTAGCGTGCGCACCGAGGTCAGCGCCCGAATCGACCGCCTGCAGACGGAGCTGCGCGCCGAGATCCGCCGGCTGGACCAGCGCTCGGACAGCCTCGACCGTGACGTGCAGGCGATCGCCCATCGGGTCTTCGGCACCGATCAGGCGTGATCACACCCAGCGACGGCACCACTCGTACATGATCACCGCCGCCGCCGCGCTCGCGTTGATGGACCGCGTCGAGCCGTACTGCGTGATCTCGATCACCGCCGAGGCGGCGTTCAGGGCATCCGCCGAGACGCCCGGGCCCTCCTGACCGAACAGCAGCACGCACCGTTCCGGCAGGTGGGCATCCTGCACCGGCACGGACCCGACGACGTTGTCGATCGCGAGGATCGGCAGGCTCACGGCATCCGCCCACTGCACGAACGCGGCGACATCGTCGTGATGCGTGACGTGCTGGTAGCGATCGGTGACCATGGCCCCGCGCCGGTTCCAACGCCGACGGCCGATGATGTGCACGGCCTGCGCCCCGAACGCGTTCGCACTGCGCACGATCGACCCGATGTTCAGGTCGTGCTGCCAGTTCTCGATGGCCACGTGGAACGGATGCCGCCGGGCGTCGAGGTCCGCGACGATCGCGTCCATGGTCCAATACCGGTAGCGGTCGATCACGTTGCGCCGGTCGCCGTGGGCGAGCAGGTCGCGGTCGTATCGCTGGTCGTCGGGCCACGGGCCCGGCCATGGACCGACGCCGTACGTGGGCGCGAGAGGGTCGGAAGAGCCCAGCGCCGCGACGGCAGAAGCGCGCACGGCGGTGCCAGGCGCAGCATCAGCGGCCTCGCGCGCTGCGGGCGCGATCGGGTCGGTCACGGCTCCAGGGTAGCGGGCACGGCGAGGCGTCGGTCCCGTTATGCTCCTGGCGCGACCTCGAGGCGCCGCGATCCGTCCTTGCCCTGCGCACGGCCCCGGCGCCGGCTCGCGCCCCAGCTGCGGAGATCTCACGAGACGAGGACCCAACCGCGCCGAACCGTCCGCATCCCGTGAGATCTCCGCAGCTCGCGCTCGCGCGAGAGCGCGCATCATGCCCTTCGGCCGCGCCGCAGCCCCGCGCGCCGCACCTTTCGGCCGGCCGAAATCAGCGATAGAATTTCGGTGTGCCGAAAGTCGAGGTGGATGGCAGCGCGCTGACGCACGACGCCCGCGTGGCCACGGGCAGTGGTCATCGCACCTTCGAGCCCGGAGCAGGCAGGCGCACCGGACGCGGATGGATGCTGGGGCCGGCCCTCGTGGCAGGTGTCGCGTACCTCGATCCGGGCAACGTGGCCAGCAACACGACCGCCGGGGCCACGTACGGGTACCTCCTGATCTGGGTCGTGGTGCTGGCCAACCTGATCGCGTGGCTCGTGCAGTACCTGTCGGCGAAGCTGGGCCTGGTCACCGGCCGCAGCCTGCCCGAGCTGCTGGGAGCGCGCATGCGCAGCCGGTGGGCGCGCCGCGCCTACTGGCTGCAGGCCGAGCTCGTCGCGATCGCCACCGACGTCGCGGAGGTGATCGGCGGCGCAGTGGCCCTGCAGCTGCTGTTCGGCCTGCCGCTGCCGGCCGGCGGGGTCATCACCGCCGTCGTCTCGCTCGCGCTGCTGGTGGTGCAGACGCGGCATGGCGCGCGCACGTTCGAGTTCGTCATCATCGGACTCGTCGCGATCATCGCGGTGGGCTTCGTGGCCGGTGTGTTCATCGCGCCGCCCGATGCCGCCGGCGTGGCCAGCGGACTGGTGCCACGGTTCTCGGACTCCGGATCCGTGCTGCTGGCGGCATCCATCCTCGGCGCCACCGTGATGCCGCACGCCATCTATGCGCACTCTGCCCTGACCCGCGACCGGTTCGACGGCGACACCACACCCGTGCGGCGACTGCTGCGCGCCACTCGGTGGGACGTCTCGATCGCCATGGCGGTGGCGGGCGCGGTGAACATCGGCATCCTGCTGCTGGCGGCGGCGAACCTCGCGGGGGTGGCCGGCACGGCGAGTCTGGAGGGTGCCTACGCGGCCATCCGCGACGGCATCGGCCCGGTCGTCGCGCTGCTGTTCGCGGTCGGCCTGCTGGCCAGTGGCCTGGCCAGCACGGCAGTCGGCGCGTATGCGGGGGCGGAGATCATGCAGGGTCTGCTGCACACCCGCATCCCGCTACTCGTGCGCCGGCTCGTCTCGATCCTGCCCGCGTTGCTGCTTCTCGCGGTGGGCGCCGACCCGACGCGGTCGCTCGTGCTCAGCCAAGTCGTGCTGTCGTTCGGCATCCCGTTCGCGCTGGTCCCCCTGGTCGCCCTCACCGCACGCCGCGAGCTGCTCGGCCGGTTCTGCAATCGCGTCGTGACGACCGTGCTGGGAGTCGTGGCATCCCTCGCCCTCATCACGCTGAACGGGATGCTGCTGGTGCTCGTCGCGACCGGGCACTGACGCCCCGTACCCTGGAGGAATGGCCTCCCCCGCCGTGGACGACTATCTGAAGACGATCTACCACCACACCGAGTGGCAGGACGAGCAGATCACGCCGTCGCAGCTGGCGAGCCTGCTGGCTCTGGCCCCCTCGAGCGTCACCGAGATGGTGCAGAAGCTCGCCGCGCAGGGTCTGGTCGCCCACCGGCCGTACGGGCCGATCACGCTCACCGAGGAGGGCGAGCATCGCGCGGCGGCGATCATCCGCCGGCACCGGCTCATCGAGACTTGGCTCGTGCGGGAGTTCGGCTATGCCTGGGACGAGGTGCACGACGAGGCCGAGGTGCTCGAGCACGCCGTCAGCGACCGGCTGCTGAGCGGCATCGACGAGCTCCTCGGACATCCGTCGGTCGATCCGCACGGCGACGCCATCCCCGACGCCGAGGGGAACGTGCACCGCGCCCGGTTCGTTCTGCTCGGCGACGCCGCACCGGGGCACCGCGGCCGCGTGCTGCGGGTCAGCGACCGCGACCCGCAGCTGCTGCGAGCCGTGGAGGATGCCGGGCTGCACATCGGCGTCGACGTCGAGATCGGCGGATCCGGCGCGGTGCGGGTGGCCGGCACCGAGCTCGTCGTGCCCGACGGCGCGGCGGATGCCGTCTGGCTCACGGCCTGACGACGCCGGCGCACCGCGATGCGATGCGCAGTGACGCGGCGCCACGAGCACACGGTCGGCACGACCGGCTCATCGCAGCCGTCGCCGGGCGCGCGCGGCCTTCTCGAACGGCCAGCGCACGCGCGTCGCGTTCTCGCAGTACTCCCACAGCCGCGCGCCCAGCTCGGGATCACGCACGAGCCTGGCCGGCTTTGCACGATGCGGTGTGCCGTGCAGCACGAATCGCGGGCCCCACAGCTGACCGCCCTCGACCTCGGCGTCGACGAGCGCGCGCACCAGCGTGTAGGCGCCGTGCTCCTTGGACTGTGCGATGGGCGTCTGCAGATTGTCGACGAAGCGGGTGAGCCGAGACGGTTCGTTGACCCCGCGGACGCCAGGCGTCCGACCGCTGATCGCGTATCCCGGGTGCGCGACCAGGCTCGCCACCGGGACGCCTGCTGCGCGCAGACGCCGGTCGGCTTCGATGCCGAGCACGGTGGTCGCGACCTTCGACTGCACGTACGCTCGCCACGGCGAGTAGTCGTGGACGAGCTCGGGGTCGACCGGCTCGTAGTCACCCATCACCGTGGACATGCTGCCCAGCCACACCATGCGGCCGCCGACCACCGCGAGGTTCTGCAGCAGCTCGCCGGCCAGTGAGAAGTGGCCGAGCACGTTCGTCGCGAACACCAGCTCGTGACCCCCGGCAGTCTGCCGCTGCCGGGGGGCATGCACGATCCCGGCATTCAGCAGCAGTCCGTGCAGGGGACCGCGGGTGCGCGCGGTCGCGGCGGCGGCACGGATGGACCCGAAGTTGCTGGTGTCCAGCAGCAGCGTCTCGACGCTTCCGGTCGGCCGATGCCGCGTCTCGGCGACGCCGTGCCCAGGCTCTCCGGCATCCTGCGCAGAAGGCTCGGCGGCGGTGCCCTCGCCGGGCAAGCGAGAGGCACCCAGCACTCGTCGTTCTATTGCGGCGTGTGCGGCGGCCAGCCGGTTCGGATTGCGTCCGGTCAGGATCACGTGGGCACCCGCACGCACGAGCTGTTCGGTGGCGAAATACCCCAGGCCACGGGTGGAACCGGTCACCAGGTAGCGCCTGCCGGTCAGGTCGGGCAGGCGCCGAGGATCCCAGGCGTTGCGCGCCATGTTCCGAGCCTATTCCCGCGGCGCCGGGTAATGCGGCAGCTCCCGCTCGGCGCGCCCGGCTAGGCTGGCCGCATGCGGACCCGAGCCGACATCGCCTGCTGGTTGACCGACATGGACGGCGTGCTCGTGCACGACAACCGTCCCATCCCGGGTGCGGCGGAACTGCTCGCGCAGTGGCGCGACACCGGCACCCCGTTCCTGGTGCTCACGAACAACCCCATCTTCACGCGACGAGACCTCTCGGCGCGGCTCGCACGGTCGGGCCTGGATGTGCCCGAGGACCGGATCTGGACGTCCGCTCTTGCCACGGCGCAGTTCCTGAAGACGCAGATGCCCGGCGGCTCGGCATTCGTCATCGGCGAAGCGGGACTGACCACCGCCCTGCACGAGGCCGGCTTCATCATGACCGAGACGCAGCCGGACTATGTGGTGGTCGGCGAGACGCGGCAGTACTCGTTCGAGGCGATCGCGCAGGCGATCCGGTTCATCGGTGCCGGCGCGCGGTTCATCATCACGAACCCCGACGCGACCGGGCCGACGCCCACCGGTGTCGTGCCGGCCACCGGCTCGTTCGCCGCACTCATCACGAAGGCCACCGGCAAGGAGCCGTACGTGGTCGGCAAGCCGAACCCGATGATGTTCCGCTCGGCGATGAACCAGATCGGCGCGCACTCGGAGAACACCGGGATGATCGGCGATCGGATGGATACCGACGTCATCGCCGGAATCGAGGCGGGCCTGCACACCGTGCTCGTGCTCACCGGCATCAGCGACCGCGGTGACGTCGAGCAGTATCCGTTCCGCCCCGACGAGATCGTCGACTCGGTGGCAGACCTCGTGCAGTGACATGCGCAAGATGGATGCCGCAGCCCGTGTGCCGGTCGAATCGGCCGAGCAGTGGCGGG
>ERZ778017.2656-NODE-2656-length-14029-cov-116.004508_pt1 | contig 14029 bp, 14 predicted proteins | sample MGYA00375747_ERZ778017 | MGnify/ENA primary metagenome ERZ778017 (study PRJEB29350, sample SAMN05509838) | bioreactor metagenome | biome: bioreactor; material: wastewater | place: South Africa: University of Cape Town | collected 2014-03-17 ... | reverse complement strand
CGCGTACTGCAGCATCGAGCCGTGGCCGTTGGACAGCACGAAGCGGTCGCGGTTGGGCCACTTCGGGTTGGCCGGATTGAACTGCAGGAAGTCGTTCCACAGCACCTCGGCGAGGTCGGCCATGCCCATCGGCATGCCCGGATGACCGGACTTCGCTGCCTCCACGGCGTCCATGGCGAGGGCGCGCACGGCATTGGCAAGTTCGCGGCGGGTGGTCATCGGGCGGTCTCCGGGGTGCAAAAGCGCTCATTGTCGCCGATCCGACCGCGCGCTGTCGCGCCCGCGGCGCCATGCGGCACACCCCGCGGGTCAGGCTGGCTTAATATCGGCTTAATACTGAACTAATGAGTATTGAATCTTTCGGGGCGGCACCCATCTAAGCCACTGTGTCGCCGCCGACCTTGGGCGGGACGCATCCGACAAGAGCCCGTTTCCTGAAAGGGCCGACTGTCCAACTTTTGGAGCCCCATCCATGAAAACCAAGAAAACGCTGCTTGCCCTCGCTCTCGTCTCCGCCGGCCTGGTGGCCATCCCCGCCGCCTTCGCGCAGAACGCGCCCGCCGACAACGCCGGCTGGTTCATCAACGGCAACGTCGGCCGCACCGCGATCAACCAGGGTCCGTACGACGGCCACGACACCGGCTACGCCTTGAACGGCGGCTACCGCTGGTCGCTGGCGCCGAACTTCGCGCTGGGTGCGGAAGTGGGCTACAACGACCTGGGCAACATCCACGCCAAGAACATCTTCAACAGCGACCCGGTCATCGCCAAGAGCAAGTCGCAGCTGCACGGCTGGACCGTGGGCGCCAACGCACGCTTCGACATGACCCCGAGCTGGTACCTCAGCGGTCGCGCGGGCCTGTACAGCTGGACCGGCCACGGCCTCAACAACGACGTGAACCCGATCCGCAAGAGCCTGGACGACAACAGCTGGTACGCCGGCGCGGGCGTGGGCTACAACATCACCCCGCAGCTCAGCGTGGGCGTGAACTACGACTACTTCGACGCCAGCAAGGACCACGTGAACCTCAGCACGGACATGGTCTCGGCCAGCGCCGAATACCGCTTCTGATCCGCAGAGGTTGATTCCGACATCGCGTCGGGATGTTCACCTACAAGAAGAGGGCGCCTGAGGGCGCTCTCTTTCTTTATGCGAACTGCGCCACATATAAAATACGTGGTTGGCGCCTTGCGTCCCGACGCGCAGGACTGCGACAGGAAAGATCGGGAAACACCACAACAGGGGACTTCAAATGAAAAACTCACTCTTGACGCTGGCCGCTCTGGCCGGTGCGACGTTGGCCACGGCCAGCGTGCAGGCAAAGGATCTCACCGGCGGTTTCGTCAACCTCGGCGCCGGTCGCGTGAGCTACCACGCCACGTTCGACAACTACGACCTCGGCAGCGAACACGGCACGGCCGTCATTCTCAATGCCGGCTACCGCACCCAGTTCATCGGCTTCGAGGCGGGCTACACCGACCTCGGCAGCATCAGCAGCCGCGATGGCACCACCTACGCCAAACTCTCGGGTGACGGCTGGACCGCAGGCATCAACGGTCACTTCAACCCGACCGACGCCTGGTACATCTCCGCGCGCGGCGGCGCCTTCGTGTGGAAGCTGCACGGCACGGCGCAGTCCAGCGATCCGGCCAACTCGTTCAACGAGAAGGCCAGCAGGCAGTCGCTGGGCTGGTATGCCGGCGTCGGCACCGGCTACGACATCAACAAGAGCTGGAGCATCGGCGCCAACTTCGATTACTACAGCATCTCCAAGCAGGGCCTGGACATCGGCAACCGCATCTACACGGTGAGCGCCGAGTACCGCTTCTGAACTCCATCGCGTGACGCAAAAAGGGCGCCGCAAGGCGCCCTTTTCTTCTCTGCCGATTCCCTGTTCCCTATTCCCTATTCCCCGCCTGAAAGGCAATCAGCCGTTCCACTGCCCCAGCGCCGCCAGGCCATTGTCCCTGGCGCGGGCGTGAACGATCTTCTGCGCGTCGGCGACGTTGCCCTTCAGGTCCTTCGACCACAACTGCAGCGCGGCCTGCTGCATCGCGCGGCCGTAGGAGAACGACAGCGGCCACGGGTGCGGGCCGATCTGGTTCATCGCGTTGAGGTGGGCGGTGGACTGCTGGTCGGTCTGGCCGCCGGAAAGGAACACGATGCCCGGCAGCGCGGCCGGCACGGTGGACTTGAGCACGCGCACGGTGGCCTCGGCCACTTCACCGACTTCGGCCTGCTCGTCGCAGTCCTTGCCGGGGATGACCATGCTGACCTTCAGGATGGTGCCTTCCAGCATCACGTTCTGCTCGTACAGCGCGTTGAACAGGCTGCGCAGCACGGCTTCGTGCACTTCGTAGCTCACCTCGATGCTGTGGTCGCCGTCCATGATCACTTCCGGCTCGACCATCGGCACCAGGCCGGCTTCCTGGCACAGCGCGGCATAGCGGGCCAGCACGTGGCAGTTCGCCTCGATCGCGGTGGAGCTGGGGTTTTCCTCGGAGATGTTGATCACCGCGCGCCACTTGGCGAACTGGGCGCCCAGCTTCACGTATTCCTGCAGGCGCTCGCGCAGGCCGTCGAGGCCCTCGGTGACCACGTCGCCGGGGAAACCGGCCAGCGGCTGCGGGCCCTTGTCGACCTTGATGCCGGGGATGATGCCGTTCTTCTTCATCACCTGGGTGAACGGCACGCCGTCCTTGGTGGACTGGCGGATCGTCTCGTCGAACAGGATCGCGCCGGAGATGTGCTCGGACAGGCCCGGCGTGGTCAGCAGCAACTCGCGGTAGGCGCGCCGGTTCTCCTCGGTGTTCTCGATGCCGACGGCCTCGAAGCGCTTGCGGATGGTGTTGGTCGACTCGTCGATCGCGATGATGCCCTTGCCGGGCGCAACCATCGCCAGGGCGACGCTTTCGAGATCTTCAATGCTCATTGGTGACTCCGCGATGGTGGGGGCGATGCCCGGCCACCCATGGTGGGCGCCGCCTCGAGAACGAAGCGGCATGGTGAAAAACGCCGATTATAGGCCAGATCGGGACCACGACGGGCCGAAACGACGCCGCACCCCGCAGGCACTGCCGGCTCAGCTCAGGCCGGGTAGCCGGGCAGCTTGCACGGGGCCATCAGCTGGGCGCGCGCGGCCGGGTCCTTGGGACCGTTGAACACCACGATGTAATACGTGGCCACCGGCTGGTGGATGTTGTTGTTCAGCGACGGGCCGTAGCGGAAATTGGCCACTGCGCTGCGCGCCATCGGGCCGAGGTCGCTCTTCGGCTCCACCTTGGCCACCTGCACGTCCATCGGCACGCCATCGGAACCGATGGTGTAGGTCACCGCCACGCAACCGGGCTTGTCCAGGTTGAGGCCGCTGTTGGGCGCATCCATCTGCACCTGGGTGTTGAGCAGGATCCAGTAGCGGTACAAGTCCTGCTGGTCAATCTTGACCGTCTGCGCCAGCACCGGCGCTGCGACGCCCAGGGCGAGCGCGAACAGCACGCCGCGGCACACGGAGGAAAACGGGGTGTTCATGGCAGGCTCCGGCAACGTGTCGATGGCCACAGTGTAGCTGCCTGCATGCCGCGCCAGCGTCAACGATGTCGCGGCGACGCGGCCGGTTCAGGCTTCACAGGTCGCGCAGGCTGTCGATGGTGCCGTCGGGGCCGACCGCGAGCAGCTTCAGCGTGTTGGTGCCGCCGACGTGGCCGACGCGGTCGCCGTAGGTGATCACCACGCTGTCGCCCTCGACCAGCTTGCCCTGCTCGAACAGCAGCCGCACCGCGGCGCGGGTGGAGGCGGCCATGCTCTGCTTCTCGCCGTGGCTGAACGCCACCGGCTGCACGTCGCGCAGCACCTGCATGCGCCGGCGCGCGGTGCCGGACGGCGACATGCCGTAGATCGGCACCGCGCTGCGGTAGCGCGACAGCCATTGCGCGGTGGCGCCGGATTCGGTCAGTGCCACGATCGCGCGCACGCCGAGCTGACCGGCCAGCACCATCGCGGCCAGCGCGATCGCCTGGTCGGTGCGGCTCAACTGGTGGCTGGCGCCGGCCAGATCCTCTTTCGGCTCGAACTGGCGCTCGGCGCCGAGGCAGATGCGGCGCATCGCCGCCACCGCCTTGTCCGGGTGCGCGCCGGCCGCGGTTTCCTCCGACAACATCACCGCGTCGGTGCCGTCGATCACCGCATTGGCCACGTCCAGCACTTCGGCGCGGGTGGGGATCGGCGAGCGCACCATCGACTGCAGCATCTGGGTGGCGGTGATCACGGCACGGTTGCGCTGCACCGATTCGCGGATGATCTTCTTCTGCAGGCCGGGCAGCTCGGCGTCGCCGATCTCCACGCCAAGGTCGCCGCGCGCCACCATCACCACGTCGGAGGCGTCGATGATCTCGCCCAGCACGGGGATCGCGTCGGCCCGCTCGATCTTGGCCACCAGCGCGGCGCGCCCGCCGGCCAGCTTGAGCAGGTGGCGGGCCTGGTGCATGTCGTCGGCCGAGCGCACGAAGGACACGGCGAGGAAATCGGCGCCGATCTCCGCGGCCAGCTCGATGTCGGCCTTGTCCTTGTCCGACAGCGCGTCGACGGAAAGCCCGCCGCCCTGCCGGTTGAGCCCCTTGCGGTTGGACAGCTTGCCGGCCACCAGCACCTCGCAGCGCACTTCGCTGCCGACCACCTCGCGCACGGTGAGCCCCACCAGGCCGTCGTCCAGCAACAGCACGTCACCGGCGCTCACGTCATCGGGCAAGCCGTAATAGCTCACGCCCACGCGGGTGGCGTCGCCGGGCGGCACGCCGGGGCGGCAATCGAGCACGAAGCTGGCACCTTCGACCAGCTGCACCGGGCCGTCGGCGAAGGTCTCGATGCGGATCTTCGGCCCCTGCAGATCGGCCAGCACGCCGACCTCGCGGCCCGCAGCCTCGGCCGCTTCGCGCACCGCCCGCGCGCGCGCGCGGTGATCATCGGGCGCGCCGTGCGAGAGGTTGAGGCGCACGACGTCGACGCCTTCGTCGATGAGCTTGCGCAGCGCGCCCGGTGCGTCAGTGGCCGGGCCGAGGGTGGCGACGATCTTGGTGCGGCGGATTTTGGAAATGAGCATCAGCTGAGCCTAGCAGAATCGTCACGCCGCGCCGCCGGTCCACGCTCAACGCGCAGCGGAACCGGCGCCGAGCGCCAGGTTGAGCACTTGCGCGAGGCGACGGCCGGCTTCGCGCAGGCGGCGGTCGGCCACAGGCAGCCAGGTGGACACGTAGCCCGGGGTGATCTTGTGGCCGACGGGGTAGAAGCCGGCCTCGGCGGAGATCCGGCACGACTCCTGCGCCCACTGCGCGTAGGGGTTGTCCAGCGGCGCACTCGGCGCCGGCAACGGCACCGGCACCGCCGAATCCAGGCGCTGCGCGTACTGCTGCCAATCCAGACCACGGGTGTAGAGCATGCCGGAGTCCCACACCCGGTGCAGGTTGCTGCCCTTGCCGTCGAACTGCACCTGATAGGTGTTGCCGCCCTTGTCCTCGCGATAGCCGGCATGCAAGGGCTGGTGGACGTCGCCGACGAAATGCACCACGAACTTCAGCGCCCGGCGGCGCACGGCGTCCGGCTTGCTGCGGTCGCCCAGCACACCCACGTAGTACTGCAGCGCCGCCACCACGCAGCGACCGTCGCGGCAATCGCGCGGCGGCACGTAGTCGCACGAGGGGCCACCGCGGAAATTGATGTAGTGCTGGCTGCGTGTCTGCTTCCACAGATTCGCCATGGCCGGATCGTCCTGCATCTGGTCGGCCCAGTTGGCGACGTCGCCCAGCGAATCGGTATGCTCCGGCGCCAGCAGGCGCTGGACCTCGGCTTCCGCAACGGGGCTCAAGTGCCGCTGCGCCAGCTCGGCGACCACGCTGTGGCCGAGCGGCCCCCACGCCAGCGCCGGCGTAACCAGCAGGCAGGCGAGCACGGCGGTGGTGGCGCGACGGGCGAAGCTCATGCGAGTCATTCCGGCAAGGGAGGGATCGCCGCAGTCTGCCACAGAGCACTGCGGCTTTTTGCCGCCGCCGGCGCGCACCACGGCCCGCGGGGCAGGCAGGCACCCGGAAATGGCGGTAAAATCGGCGTTCTTTCCGCCGCGCTCGCGGCATCCTTCAGGAGGACGTTCCCTCATGACCATCAAGGTCGGCATCAACGGCTTCGGCCGCATCGGTCGCAACGTGCTGCGCGCCGCCGTGGAGAACTTCGGCAACGACATCGAGATCGTGGCGATCAACGACCTGCTGGAGCCCGATTACCTGGCCTACATGCTGAAGCACGACTCCGTGCACGGCCGCTTCGACGGCGACGTGAAGGTCGACGGCAACCACCTGGTGGTGAACGGCAAGCGCATCCGCCTGACCCAGGAACGCGACCCGGCCAACCTGAAGTGGGGCGAGGTGGGTGCCGAAGTGGTGATCGAGTCCACCGGCCTGTTCCTGACCAAGGAAGCGGCGCAGAAGCACCTCGACGCCGGCGCGAAGAAGGTGATCCTGTCGGCGCCCTCCAAGGACGACACGCCGATGTTCGTCTACGGCGTCAACGACAAGAAGTACGCCGGCGAGGCGATCATCTCCAACGCCAGCTGCACCACCAACTGCCTGGCGCCGGTGGCCAAGGTGCTCAACGACAAGTGGGGCATCAAGCGCGGCCTGATGACCACCGTGCACGCCGCCACCGCCACGCAGAAGACCGTCGACGGCCCGAGCAACAAGGACTGGCGCGGCGGCCGCGGCATCCTGGAGAACATCATCCCCTCCTCCACCGGCGCGGCCAAGGCGGTCGGCGTGGTGATCCCCGAGCTCAACAAGAAGCTCACCGGCATGAGCTTCCGCGTGCCGACCTCGGACGTCTCGGTGGTCGACCTCACCGTGGAGCTGGAGAAGCCGGCGACCTACGAGGAAATCAAGGCCGAGATGAAGGCGCAGAGCGAAGGCGCGCTGAAGGGCATCCTGGGCTACACCGAGGAGAAGGTGGTGGCCACCGATTTCCGCGGCGACGCGCGCACCTCGATCTTCGACGCCGACGCCGGCATCGCGCTGGACGACAGCTTCGTCAAGCTGGTCAGCTGGTACGACAACGAGTGGGGCTACTCCAACAAGTGCCTGGAGATGGTGCGCGTCGTCGCGAAGTAGTCGCCTCCCACGCAATCCGCGAGGCCCGCGCCGACATCGTCGGCGCGGGCTTTTTCATGTGCGGCGGCGGCTCAGCGCGCTTGTGCCCGGGCGTCCGCCCGCACGCCGAGCCAGCCCTTGACCGAGGCGATCACCAGCGGAATCGCGCCGAAGCCGATGAAGATCAGGTCGCCGGGCAGGCGCAGCCACTCCACCAGGTGCGAACGCGACGTGGCCATGTACTCCACGCTGCGCGCGTGCCAGTAGCCGTGCTCGACCACGTCCCACAGCTGCATCACGCCGCTGGGGAACAGGCTCATCAGGATCATCAGCATCAGGCCGATGTTGGTGCCCCAGAACGCGAACTTGACGTATTTTTCTATCCCGGGCCAGCGCGCGTCGCTGCTGACCTGGCGCAGGCAGAACACCATCAGCGCGATCGCCAGCATGCCGAACACGCCCATCAGCGCCGCGTGGCCATGCGTCGGCGTGACCTGGGTGCCCACCTCGTAGTAGCTGACGATCGGCAGGTTCAGGAAGAAGCCGAACATGCCCGCGCCGACGAAGTTCCAGAAGCCCACGGCCATCAGGAAGTAGAACGTCCACTTGTGCGGCACCTTGACCGCCTTGCCGCACACCGCGCAGTCGCCGCGCGTGGTGCGCACGAAATCCCAGGCGTCCAGCGTCAGCAGGGTCAGCGGCACCACCTCGAGCACCGAAAACAGGGCCGACAGCGCCATGTTGAAGTTCGTGTGGCCGGTGAAGTACCAGTGGTGCCCGGTGCCGATCAGGCCGCCGAGGAAATACAGGATCGCATCCAGGTAGATCACCCGCAGCGCCACGTTGCGTCGGGTCAGGCCCAGTTGGTAGAAGGTCAGCGCCACCACCGTGGTGGCGAAGAACTCGAAGAAGCCTTCCACCCACAGGTGGATGATCCAGAAGCGCCAGGTATCGACCACCGTGTAGTTGGTCTTCGCGCCGAAGAACAGCGCCGGCACGTAGAACACCGGAATGGCGACGGCCGCGAACATGAACATCTTCGCCAGCGGGCGTGCCGCCTCGTTGGCCACCGCACGCGGGCGTGCCAGCATCCACAGGATGACGAACCAGGCCAACAGGCCGACCACCAGCAGGTACTGCCAGAACCGGCCCAGTTCCAGGTACTCCCAGCCTTGGTCGCCGAACCAGAACCACAGATGGCCCAGCTTCTGTTCGATGCCGGCCCAGACGCCGAGCAGGCTGCCGCCGATCACCACCACGAAGGCGGCAAACAGCAGGTGCACCCAGCCGGCGAGCCAGCGCGGCTCGTCATCCGGCGCACGCAGCGAGCGGCCGAGGAACAGGGCGGCGGCGACATACGCGGTGGCGATCCAGAAGATCGCCGTCTGCAGATGCCAGGTGCGCAGCAGGTTGCTGGGGAAGATGTTCTCCAGCTGGAAGCCGTAGAAGCTCCCGGGATCGGCGCGGAAGTGGGCCACGCCACCGCCAACCAGGGTCTGCATGAGGAACAGCAGCGCCACCACCACGAAGAACTTCATCAGCGCCCGCTGGCCCGCGCCGGCTTGCCCCGGCAGCAGCTGCGGATGCACGTGGTGGCCGCGGCTGATCCAGCCCAGGTAGTCGAACTTGCCGAACGCCAGCAGCACGGTCGCGATGCCGGCCAGCAGCACCAGCAGGCTCAGCGCGCTCCACAGCAAGGCACTGCCGGTGGCCACGTTGCCGACGCTGGGGTCGTAGGGGAAGTTGTTGGTATACGACGCCTCCGTGCCCGGCCGCGTCGCCACCGAGGCCCACGCCGCCCAGGTCACGAAGGCGGTGAACTGGTGCAACTCCACCGGATCGCTGATCAGGCCCGGCTTGAGTCCCCCGTTTTTCGTCGGGTCCTTGAAATAGTCCGTCCAGTAGCCGATCTGCTGCCGGTAGGCGACGGCTTCGGCATCGGTCAGCTGCAGCACGCCGGTTTGCGCATCGTAGCGGTTGGTCTTCAGGACCACCGCCGTCTGCCCACGCACCGCCGCCAGTTGCTGGGCATCCAGCTCGCCCGGGGGCTTGCCGTACTGTGTGCCGGCGATCGCCGCCGCGGTGTCCACGCCCAGCCGGTGCAGTGCCTCGGCGGAGTAATCCGGCCCGAGGTACGCGCCATGTCCCCAGATGCTGCCGTTGTCCATCAGGCCGTATTTGAGAAAGACCGCCTGGCCGTCGCGGATGTCGTCACCGCTGAACAGGGCCGTGCCCTGGGCATCGACCACCTGCGCGGGAATCGGTGGCGCGTTGCGATAGGCCAGCGAGGTGATCGCCAGCAATCCGGCAAAGCCGAACACCAGCACGATCGCCACCGTTCGCAGCCACCATGGTGACAGTTCGGTATCGTCGTCGGTCAAGGGTTGCGCTGCCTCGTTCATCGTCGCTCCTCCGGCAAGATGAGTGCGCGCAAGCCTGTGGCGCAACAAGGCGGCGAAACGCTCCCGCCCTGCGTGTCGAACCGGCTCGCGCGGATCGATGCGGTGGTTCTGGTTCCCCCGTCAACGCATCGCCCGCCTACCATAAACCTTTTTGCTCCCCCGCAGCAGGGCGACGTGCCGGGTGGACTCAGCGCTTGAGCAGCGGCAGCTTGTTCGGTACGCCGTCCCACTTGTCGGCGTCTTCCATCGACGGGATCTTGCTGGTCAGCACCGGCCATTCCTTCGCCAGCTCCGCGTTGATCGACATGTAGATCTCCTGCCCGGCCGGCACGTCGAGCTCGGGGAAGATCGCCCCGACCGGGCACTCCTCCACGCACAGCGTGCAGTCGATGCACTCGTCCGGGTCGATCACCAGGAAATTGGGGCCGGCGTGGAAGCAGTCGACCGGGCACACCTCGACGCAGTCGGTGTGCTTGCAGTTGATGCAATTGTCGGTGACGACGTGCGTCATCTTGCCTCCTTCCGCGGTTTCGGCACGGTAACTACAGTGTCCGCGGCAACTGCTGCCGCGGCCATGATCCAGATCAGTGTGCCACGGTCGCTGTCCACGCAGAATCCTTCCGCTTCCTCACCTTCCCCAAGGAGCGACACCATGCGCAAACTGATTGCCGTTGCCCTGCTCGGGCTGCTCTCCACTCCGCTGATGGCTGCCGAGTGCGCCACCACCATCGAGGGCAGCGATGCGATGCAGTTCAACAAGAAGACCATCACCGTGCCGAGTACCTGCAAGACCTTCAAGGTCACGCTCAAGCACACCGGCAAGCTGCCGGTCACCGCGATGGGCCACAACTGGGTGCTGTCGCACGCCTCGGATGAAGCCGGCGTGGTCGCCGACGGCATGAAGGCCGGCGCGGCCAACAGCTACGAGAAGCCCGGTGACAGCCGTATCATCGCCCACACCAAGCTGATCGGCGCCGGCGAGAGCGACACCGCCACGATCAACGTGGCCAAGCTCAAGGCCGGCGAGCAGTACGCGTTCTTCTGCACCTTCCCCGGCCATGCTGCCCTGATGAAGGGCACGCTGAGCCTCGGCAAGTAAGCTTTGCCGCAACGGCAGCGCGCCCGGCCGAGATGGCCGGGTGCGCCTTTTCTGCGTCACGCGTCCGTTTCGTGCACCCTGCCCCGACATGAACCCAGCCGAGCCCTTCAACGAAACCGCCATCGCCACGCTGGTCGACCACTTCTACGAGAAGGTGCGGCGCGATCCGGAGATCGGCCCGGTGTTCAATGCAGCCGTGCACGACTGGGACGAGCACAAGCGCCTGCTGACCTCGTTCTGGTGTTCGGTGGCGCTGCGTGCGGGCAGCTATCGCGGCAATCCGATGGCAGCGCACCGCCCGCACCCGATCCGCGCCGAGCATTTCGATCGCTGGCTGGCACTGTGGCGTGAAACCTGCGGCGAGGAACTCGATCCGGTCCACGCCGAGCACATGCTGGAGTATGCCCAGCGCATCGGCCGCAGCCTGAAGTACGGCCTGGGCCTGCATCCCGAAGCGAAGCCGTTCGGTGTGCCTGTGATCGGCATCCATCGCTGATCGGCCACACCCCGATTCGCGCAAGGCCATTGCAGGAGCGCACCCTCTGCGCGACGTCTACCAGGAGCATCGCGCACAGGGTGCGCTACAGCATTCAGCGTAGGGCGGGCATTGCCCGCCGGCTCTTCGACAAGATGCGCGGCCAGCCTCGGCGGGCAGTGCCCGCCCTACTCACAGGCAAGCGAAAGTCCTGCTCAGCCCAGCGCTTTCAGCGCGGCGGCGTAATCCGGCTCGTCGCCGATCTCGCCCACCAGCTCGGTGTGCAGCACCTTGTCGTGCTCGTCCAGCACCACCACTGCCCGGGCGGCAAGGCCGGCCAGCGGGCCGTCGGCGATCGCCACGCCGTAATCGGCGAGGAATGCGCGGCCGCGCATCATCGACAGGTTGACCACCTGGTCCAGCCCTTCCGCGCCGCAGAAACGCTTCTGCGCAAACGGCAGGTCGGCGGAGATGCACAGCACCACGGTGTTGTCGAGCTTGCCTGCAGCCTCGTTGAAGTGGCGCACCGAGGCCGCGCAGGTCGGCGTGTCGACGCTGGGGAAGATGTTGAGTACCTTGCGCTTGCCGGCGAAACGCGACAGCCCGACGTCGGAAAGGTCGCCCGCCACCAGCGAAAACGCCGGCGCGGCCGAGCCGACCGTGGGGAAACTGCCGTCGACGCGAACGGGCTTGCCGTGGAAGGTGACTGTGGACATGGTGCGACTCCTGCTGGGTGAAGGGCTACAAGTAGAACATGGTCTTGGCCAGGAACACGATGCCGACCATCAGCGCCAGCACGATGCGATGGGTGTGCTTGAACCGGCATACGTCCATCTTGCCGTGGCGCATCGCCCACATCGCGTTGACGAACACGGCCAGCACGCCGAACGCCAGCAGCACCTTGAGCAGCAGCCAGTTGCCGAAGCGCGAACCGACGCAGGCGGCGCCGTCGCAGCGGATGTCGAACAGCACGAAGCCGCTGGCGAACAGCAGCAGCACCACCACCGGCATGTAGCGCCGCACCCGCGCCATCACCGCCTGCTCGATGCGCTGCATGGTGACGATGTCGAAGTGCCTGTGCAGCGACTCCACCACGATCACCTCGAACGCTACCGCGCCGACGAACACGATGGCGCAGGCCAGGTGCAGCAGGACGATCCACGGATACCAGGCAAGCATGCGCGTTGGCCATGAGAAAGAACCAACGCCCAGCATCCGCCGCCCAGGCGGCGCCGGCCATGACCTGCATCAACCGGTGCCGGCGGCGCAGCCGCTGCACCGGTCTGTGACAATCCGCCCCGCGTCGCCGCCATCGCGGTTGACCTGCATCAGGGCCGCCGCCGCGCGCCGCCGCGAGCATGTCCCCTGCCGATTGTCGGCATTCGCGTTCTTTCGCCACCCATGGCAAGTCGAGGCTCCGCGTGAACAGTGTCGTCCCGCTCATCCATCCGTTGCGCCACACCGGGCGGCGCTGGGTCCACGAAGCACTCGAATGTCTGGCCCAGGAAGCCGCGCGCTCGGCCGACACGCACCTGCTGAAACTCAACTTCCCCGGCTTCCACGGCATCGACTTCTACTTCAAGGACGAGGCGAGCCATCCCAGCGGCAGCCTCAAGCACCGGCTGGCGCGCTCGCTGTACCTGTACGCGCTGTGCAACGGCCGGCTCGGCCCGGACCAGACGGTGGTCGACGCCTCCTCCGGCAGCACCGCGATCTCCGAGGCCTGGTTCGCGCGCCTGCTCGGCCTGCGTTTCGTCGCGGTGATGCCGGCGTGCACCGCGCCGGGGAAAATCCGCGACGTGCAGGCGCTGGGCGGCGAGGTCGACCTGGTGGACGACCCCGCCAAGGTGCATGCGCGCGCCGCCGAGCACGCGGCGCGCGGCGCCTGTCACCTGGATCAGTTCGGCCTGGCCGAGCGCGCCACCGACTGGCGCGGCAACAACAACATCGCCGAGTCGATCATTGGCCAGCTCGCCCGTGAGCGCTCGCCCGAGCCGCACTGGATCGTCTGCGGTGCGGGCACCGGCGGCACCTCGGCCACCATCGGCCGCTACCTGCGCTATCGCCGTCTGCACACCCGGCTGTGCATCGCCGACCCCGTCGGCAGCGGTTTCGTGTGCGGCTGGCAAAGCAACGACCGCAGCGCCGTGGCCAGCCGCCCCACCCTGATCGAAGGCATCGGCCGGCCGCGGGTCGAGCCGGGCTTCGTGTTCGAGGTGGTGGACCACGTGATCGGCGTGCCGGACGAAGCCTCCATCGCCGGCGCGTGGCTGCTCGGCGAGCTGTTCGGGCATCGCTACGGCGGCTCCTCGGGCACCAACTTCGTCGCCTGCCTGACCCTGGCGGCCACGATGCGCACCGAAGGCCAGCGCGGCAGCATCGTCAGCCTGCTGTGCGATCGCGGCGAGCGCTACGCCGAAACCCTGTTCGACCCGCACTGGTTGACCGCGCACGGCATCGACCGCTCGCACAGCGAAGCGTCGCTGCGCCACAGCATCGAGACCGGCTGCGCGCCGCTGCGCCGGGCAGCCTCCGCCTGACGCCGCGCCAATCCGCCGCAGGCACCGCCGGGGCGATTTGACCATGGTCAACACCGGCCACCCGCAGCCGGCCCATGCTGGCTTCCATATTTCACGGGAGACACGGCGATGGGCAGACTGAGCGGCAAGGTGGCACTGGTGACCGGCGCCGCCGTGGGCATCGGCGCCGCCTGCGCGCGCCGGCTGCTGGAAGCCGGCGCGAAAGTGGCGCTGGTCGACATGCACGACGGGCCGGGCCAGCAGCTGGCCGCGGAACTCGGCGAGGGCGCGCGCTATTTCCACGCCGACGTGGCGGTAGAGGCCGAGGTGGCCGCGGCGATAGCCGGCACGGTCGCCGCGTTTGGACGTCTGGACGTCCTGGTCAACAACGCCGGCATCGCCGGCGCGA
>ERZ778017.2654-NODE-2654-length-14038-cov-6.785954_pt1 | contig 14038 bp, 9 predicted proteins | sample MGYA00375747_ERZ778017 | MGnify/ENA primary metagenome ERZ778017 (study PRJEB29350, sample SAMN05509838) | bioreactor metagenome | biome: bioreactor; material: wastewater | place: South Africa: University of Cape Town | collected 2014-03-17 ... | reverse complement strand
CTTCCATCCCGGCGAGCGCTTCGCCCATCCCCGCAACATTGCCATGGCCGAAGATCGCCCACATGCCGGCGAAATAGGGCAATTCGACGCCGTCCACCTCGACCCGCTGCATCGCAAGCCAGCGCGTCAGCGCCTGCGCCATCGTCAATCGTACATGCCCGCTCATGCCGCCACCCTAGCACGGCGCGCCGCGCGCCAGCCATCGGCGAGAACGCGCAGATTTTCACCGAGCGCGGTCATGGCGGCCTCGTCGTCGATCGCTCCCGTCAGCCATTGCTGCGCGACATCGTGAAAGATGGTGCGCCCCACCGCGAAGCCCTTGACCAGCGAAAAAGGCGCCGCCGCGACGATGCCCGCGAGCACTTCGTCCCGCGGCGCCGACAGGCCGAGCAGGACGATGCCGCGGCAGAGCGGATCGTGGCGCAATATCGCCGCCTCGCTCGCGGCCCAAGCGGCGGCATCGGTCGTCGGTTCGAGCTTCCACCAATCGGGATAGATGCCGAGCGAATAGACATGATCGATCACCGAGGCGATCGTGCCGCTGTCGACCGGACCGTGCTTCGACGCGATGATTTCAAGCAGAAATTCGTGGCGTGTGCGACGGCAGGCATCGAAGAGGCGCAGCAACTGCCGATCCTGCCGTGCGCGCATTTCGGCATCATCGTCCGGATGATAGAAAACGAGGCATTTGACGACGTGGTTCGTCGGCCAGTCGCGCAGCGTCATGCCGACGTCAGGCGATCCTTCGAAGAGCAGCGGGCGCGATCCGGGCACCTCGATCGGCCGCCCGATCCAATAGGGATGATCGGCCGCCGCCTCCAGCGCGCGTGCGCCGAAGCGGCCGTCGAGCAGAACGCCGTAATTGGGGTCGCCAGCCCCCATCCGATGAAGCGCCTCGAGCGCGAGATTCTTGAAATGATGGATCCGCGCCTCGTCGCTTTCGCCGAGCTCGGCGAGCAGGTCGTCGAACTGGCTGCGGTGATCGATCGCGAGCACGGTCAGTTCGTCGCGCTCGCCGTGGCGATTGGTCGACCAGTGCAGTTGTTCGAGCTCTGCACTCTCGCGCAGGCGGTGCGGCCATTGCCCGCCGAGAAAATGCCGAAGCTCGTCCCAGGACGCCATCGCCGGGGCGCAGCCGTGCCGCGACACGACGAGCGCACCGCACGCATTGGCGATTTCACAGCATTTTTCGAGCGGCATGTCTTTGAGCCAGCCGCGCAGGAAACCCGCCATAAAGGCATCCCCCGCGCCGAGCACGTTGAACACCTCGATCGGAAAGCCGCGACCGACGATTCCGGCATCGAGCGACGCGGGAACGGCATCGGGAAAGGCGACGCATCCCTGTGCGCCGCGCTTGCAGACCAGCAGCGCGGAACTGTTCGCGCGGATCGCACGGAGCGCCGCGAGCGTGTCGGTCGAGCCGCCAAGGATATGGATTTCCTCTTCGGTGCCGACGATCAGGTCACAGAGCGGCAGGACACGCTGCAACGCTTCGGTGACGCCCTGGTCGGCGACAAAGCGATCCTCGCCATTGTCCTTGCCGGCAAGCCCCCAGAGCACCGGGCGGTAATCGATGTCGAAGACGACGCGCCCCCCGGCGGCCTTCATCACCGTCGCGGCTTTGATGCTCGCATCGAACACGCCCGGCTGCGACAGATGGGTGCCGTTGATCAGCAGCGCACCCGCCGAAGCGACGAAGTCGGGATCGATGTCGCCGGCGCAAAGCGCCATGTCGGCACAATTTTCACGGTAGAAGATCAGCGGAAAGGTGTCGGGATCGCGAATGCCGAGGATCGCAAGCGCGGTCAGCCGGTCGGGGTCGGTGCGGACGCCGTCCGTCACCACGCCCTCGCGGTTCAACTCCTCGACGATGAAGCGGCCGAAATGATCCGCGCCGACGCGGGTGATCAGCCCGGCGCGAAGACCGAGGCGCGCCGCGCCGACCGCGGTATTGGTGGGACTGCCGCCGATATATTTGGCGAAGCTCGCCATATCTTCGAGCCGCCCACCGATCTGCTCGCCGTAAAGGTCGATCCCCGCGCGCCCCAGCGTGACGACGTCAAGCCGGTCCTCTTCGCCCCGTTCCTGCCCTTGTTGCGCCATCGTTTTCGAGACCATCCTTCCTTGGCCTGAAACGCTTATTCCACTTTTAGAATGTTTGCAACATATGTTTCACACGGCGCCAGAAATGAAATGGCTATGCCGAGCCGTCCTCGCGTGCCTCACCGTCGGCGCGTGTCGCCTCGAAGGCAAAATTGATGACGAGCGCCTGCGCGAGACACATCGACGCGGACAGAGAACGGAATTTCCGCACCTCTGCCTCACGAATCTGAAGAACCTGCTCTGCGGGCTTGGCGACCGGGCTTACCAGGCTGTCGCTGATCGCGAGAACGCGGCCGCCGCTCGCCCGGGCGGCATTGACGACGGCGATCGTCTCTTCCGAATAGGGGTGAAAGCTGATCGCGATCAGCAGGTCGTCGGGGCCCATCGCATGCACCTGCTGAAGCCCGAGACCTCCGACTCCGTCGATGAACACCGCGCGCTTGCCCGCCTGGAGCAGCGAATAGGCGATATAGGAGGCGACGGGGAAGGAGCGGCGAAAGCCCGCGACATGCACGGTATCGGCCGCCATCAGCAAATCGACCGCCGCGCGCATGTCGGCGCCGCTGACCGTCTGCAACAGATTCTGGATCGCGAGACTGTTGCCCTCGACAAATTCGGAGAGAAGGTTCGCGGGCTCGATATCGCTGGCGCTGGTTGCCTGATCGAGCTGGCGGACGCGCTCCGAATAACCGAGCGCGGCGTTGTTGCTGAGCAGACCGTCGCGGAACAGTCGTTGCATCTGGCTCGCACCCTCGAACCCGAAGCTCTTGGCAAAGCGCACGATCGCCGAGGGCTGGACGCCGCAACGGTCGGCGATCACCGCAAGCGTTTCGAGCGCAATGTCGTTGGGTTCGTCGAGGATATAGCGCGCGATCTGCTTGAGCCGCTTGCTCAGCGTCTCGTAGCGGCTCACGATCTCGGCGCGCAATTCCTCCGCCGAGGCGGGGGCAGTTGGGACGTCGGTCAAATATATTCTCCCCCATTCATCCGAAAAAACGGAATATCTGTTCAAAACTTGTAACGCAACTGTCGCCCTGCGGCCCATTCCACGCTATGGAATATATATTCCATACTATATAGACATGGAATATGGTTTCAACCGGAAGAGGATAGAATGCACGACATCGCACTGATCGGCGCCGGCAGGATCGGCAAAATCCATGCGGCGAACCTGGCCGCCAACCCGCGCCTGCGGCTGACGCGGGTCGTCGATCCCTTTCCAGAGGCGGCGACGACGATCGCGGCGCAATATGACGCGCGCGTCTCTACAATCGAGGAAGCGCTGGCCGATCCGGCGGTCGCGGGGGTCGTCGTCGCGAGTTCGACCGACACCCATCTTCCCTACAGCCTCGCCGCTGCCGAGGCCGGCAAGGCGATCTTCTGCGAAAAGCCGCTCGATCAGGATCTGGCCGCCGCGCGCGAATCGGCGGCGCGGTTCGCGGCGCTGGACGCGCGGTTGTTCCTGGCATTCAACCGCCGCTTCGATCCGAACTTCTCGGCATTGCAGGCGCGGCTTTCTGCCGGCGCGGTCGGTGCGCTCGAAACGCTGCACATCATCAGCCACGACTCCGCACCGCCGCCGGTCGACTATGTCAAAGTGTCGGGCGGCATCTTCAAGGATATGGTCATTCACGATTTCGACATGGCGCGCTGGCTGCTCGGCGAGGACGTGACGGAAGTTTTTGCCAGCGCGTCCGTGCTCGTCGATCCCGCGATCGGCGAGGCGGGCGATGCCGATACCGCGAAGACGATCCTGCGCACCGCATCTGGCCGGCTCTGCATGATCTCGTCGAGTCGCCGCAGCGGCTATGGCTATGACCAGCGGATCGAGGCCTTCGGATCGAAGGGCATGATCCGGGCGCAGAACCAGCTCGAAACGACGGTCGAGACGTGGGGCGAAGAGGGCGCCGCCGCCGACCGCTTCCAGAATTTCTTCCTCGATCGCTACGCGGTCGCCTACGCGCGCGAGACCGATCATTTCGCCGACATCCTCGACGGCGCTGTACCGCTCGTCGATTTCCGCGACGGCGTCGCGGCGCTGGCGCTGGCCGAAGCGGCGGCGCAGTCGGCGCGGACGGGGGAACGGGTACTGTTATAGTTCGCTGGCAGGCAACGATCGATCGACCGCTGCCCCGTCAAAGCGTTTCGAAGGGGATTCGCGCAGAGATCGCAAAGGTGAAGAGCTCGCCCCTTTGCGATCTCTGCGCCTCTGTGCGGATTTCCTGGAATGCCGGGCCTCGATCGGAAGGCGCCATCGTCTCCCATCCCGCCTGCGGGAACGGAGACCGGTGCATGGCTCAGACGACCGTTTCCCATCCCAAAGCCCGCGTCGCCGAAACATGCGAAGCCGCTCAAAAGAAAGGGGCCGGGTTTCCCCGGCCCCAGGTCCAGTGCTCCCTGCAGGGATCAGAATTTGAACTGGACGCCCGTCTTGACCGAATAGCCGTAGCGTTCGACTTCGTCGGTTCGCGACGAAATGCCCTGGAAGACGCGATAGGGTTCGTCGTTGAGGTTCGATCCTTCGAGGAAGATCGTCACATTCTTGACGATGTCGTATCCGATGCGCGCGTCCCACTGGTTGAACGAGCCGACATACAGATCGGTGTCGGTATCCTCGCCGGGTTCGAGCAGATAGGCCGAGCGGTGGGTATAGGCGATGCGCGCCGACAGCCCGCCCTTCTCATAGGAGAGGAAGGCCGATGCCACCCGGTTCGACTGGCTGGCGAGCGGCAGCCGCTCGTTGCCGCGGCCGGGGATACCCTTCGCGCGCGACTTCACGAAGGTGATGCTGCCGCCGATGCTGAAGCCGTCGAGCGGCGCGGGCAGGAAGCTGAGCTCGGTCTGGGCGTTGATCTCGACCCCCTTCACGAACGCGCTGTCGGCGTTGACCGGCATCGTCACCTGCGCATCGACGAGCGCCTGTCCGGCAAAGGTGCCGCTCTGCTCGGTGGTCGCCGAATAGATCGGATTCTGGATCGTCTTATAGAAGCCGGCGATGCTGACGATGCCCTTGCGCCCGATATAATATTCGCCCGCGAGGTCGTAGTTGGTCGAGGTAAGCGGCTTCAGGTTCGGATTACCCATCGAGACTTCATTGTCGCTGGTGTTGACGACCGTCGTCGGCGCGAGCTGTTCATAGTTCGCCCGCCCGATCGCGCGCGTCACCGCGGCACGCAGGACGAGCGACGGCGTCGCATTCCAGCGCAGGTTGAGACCCGGGAAGAAATCGGTGTAACTCTGCGACCCGAAGCTGTCGTAATCCTTGCCGAGGTCAGCGACGGTCGTCGTGTCGAGAATGTCCTTCGCCGCATAATTGCTCTTCGTCTTTTCCATGCGGACGCCGGGGATCGCGGTGAAGGTGCCGAACTTCAGCGTCGCCATCGCATAGGCGGCGAAAATCTTTTCGCGGATCAGATAGTCGCCGGCAAGGCTGTCGCCGACGGTGCCTTCCTCATCCAGCTCGAACCCGGCGAGGTTCGACTGGAAGAAGCTGTCGGCGTTCGGACGGCTGATCGTTGCGCCGAACGGATAGCGACCCTTGAAGATGCTGTCGATCGGCGCGCCCTCAACCTGGTCGAGCGTGAAGTCGTCGTCATAGCCGCCATAAATGACTGATTCTTCGTCGTTGGTCTTGCGCCGCTGCGTATATTTGGTGCCGATCTGAATCGTGCTGTCGTCGCCGATGCCGATCGGGGTGCGGAAATCGGCGCGCGCCTGATAAAGATCCTCGCGCGCGCGGCGATGTTCATAGCTTGTTTCGTCGAATTTATACTGGGTCGGGTCGAACGCCGGCGGATCGGATTGATAGAGCGGGATCGATCCCGACAGGTCGTACGACCCGGTCATCTTCTTGGCCGCGAAGATGATCTCGTCGCGATGCGGGTCGCGCTTGTTGGCCTGGGTATAGCTGCCCTCGACGCGCAGCCAACTCGGGCCGAGATCGAATTCACCGCCGAACGACGAGGTGAATGTGTCCGAATTTTCCTCGCGCGAGCGCAGCGCACGCTTGGCCTTGGCGGCGGCGAAATCGCCGCTGGTCGCGGTCTGGTTGGTGATCTCGTCCTCGTCGAGGTCGACCTGGAAGCCCGGACGCGATTCCTTGTCCTTATATTTGGAATAGAGGAAGCGAGCGAATACCTTCACCTCGTCGGTCGGGCGCCAGTCGAAATTGGCGACCGCGCCATAGCGCTGACGGCGGGTGTGATAGTCGCGCAGAGTCTGGCGCAGCGGCACGAATTCACCGCCCACCTCTTCCCACTTGCCGCCTGACTGGATGTTCTGCGCCTCGAACTCGCGGTTCGAATAGTTGAGCGCGAAGACGAAGCCGAACTGGCGATCGGGGCCGAAGCGCGACCCGATCGATGCGTCGAACTCATAGGGATGCTTGCCGTTCAGATCATATTTGCCATAGGCGGCGCGCAGGCTGCCGAAGGTGCCCGGCCGGTCGAAAGCGGTCACGGTTTCGATATTGGCGGCGCCCGCGATCGCATTGGCGTCCATGTCGGGGGTCAGCGTCTTCGACACCGTCACTGCGCCGATCAGCGCCGACGGGATGTCGTCGAGCTTCACCTGACGCGAGTCGGGCTCGGGCGCGGCGGCGGTTTGGCCGTTCAAGGTCACGTTGAGCAGGTCGGGCGACACGCCGCGGACGGTCAGATAGCGTCCTTCGCCCATGTCGTTGGCGACGCTGAGGCCCGGCAGGCGGCGCAGCGTTTCGGCGACGTTCTGGTCGGGCAGTCGCCCGACGTCGTCGGCGCGGACTTCGTCGACCTGCGTGTCGGTGTTTCGCTTCGTTTCTAGCGCCGCGCGGTCGGCGGCGCGGCGGCCGGTGACGACGATCGCATCGCCCTGCTCCGCCGCATCCGACGCATCCTGGGCCCAGGCACTCGCCATCGGAACCACCAGACATGTCGTGATCAAAAGCGCCCGTCCGAACCGCCGTGTCATTATGGACTCTCCTCCCCCGGCACGGCTCCCTGCCGCGCTCGTTCGGGCAGCATAATGGCACAATTATTCTATATTGCAAGACAAATAGAATATATCTTGCACAATAGCTTGCGGAGACGCGCGGCAACGGGCGGCGCGGCGCGCGATCTGACACCGGGCTGACGGAAGGATCAGGCGGATAGCGCCCAGCCGACGCGGACTTCAAGCCCGCCGAGCGGCGAGCGCGCGAGAGACAGGTCGCCGCCCGACGCCTCGGCCAGTTCGCGCGCGATGGCGAGGCCGAGCCCATGACCCTCGTCGCCCGAATCGAGGCGCGCGCCGCGCAGGATCGCTTCCTCGCGCTGCGCATCATCAAGACCGGGTCCGTCGTCGCCGACAACCAGCATCCGCCGCTCGCCGGTAGCTTCGACCGCGACACGGACGAGGCGGCGCGCATGGCGCGCGGCATTCTCAAGCAGGGGGCCGAGCAGTTCGGCGGCATCGTCGCTCGCGAGCGGCAACGTCGCGCTTTCGTCACAGGCCAGCGAAAACGCCACGCGCTCGCCTGCCTCGGTCTGCTCGATCACCGCGACGAGCCGCTCGATCAGCGACAGCGCGATCGTGCTGCGCCCTTCGGGAACGAGGCTGATCCGCGTCCGCGCCAGTTCGCCGCCGATCGCCGCGCGCATCGCCGCGATCGACGAATCGAGACCGTCGGCCATCGCCGTCGCCCCGCTCTCGCGCACCCTGGCGCTTTGCGCGGCAAGCGCGGCAAGCGGCGTCTTGAGTCCGTGCGCAAGGTCGGCGGCGCGGCGGCGGGCGCGCACCAGATCGGCTTCGCGCGCGTCGGCCAGTGCATCGATCGATTCGGTGAGCGGCGCCAGCTCACGGGGATAGGCGCCGCCCAGACGCGCCCCGGCATCGCGACGCAGCCGCTCGACCTCCTGTCCGACGCGCCGCAGCGGGCGGAGGCCCAGCCCAACCTGCGCCCAGGCCGCAAGCGCGAGGACGGTCCACAGCAATGCGAGGAACAGCGCCATCTCGCGCCCGAACTCGCGCTGCGCCGGAGCCAGCTTGGCGAGGTCGTAGCCGAGTTGAACGATCACCGGCGATTCCCGCGGTTGCAGGCGAATCGCGCGTTCCATCAACAGCAGCTGCTGGCCAAAGGGGCCGTCAGCGCGGCGAGTCCGCCACCGGTCGGCGGGCGCCGACACGGTGGTCGGCAGATGGCTGTCCCAAAGCGAAATCGAGCGGATCGCGCCGGCAGCGGTCGACGCCTGCCAGTAGAGACCACCGGCCGGAACCGCGAAGCGCGGATCGGCGGGCTCGGACCCCGCAACCGGCACACCATGGGCCAGTTGCAGATCGGCGAGGAGCGGCCGCACCTGAACCAGCAGTTCGTCCTCGACGCGCCGCTCGACATGGCCGTTGAACAGCCAGGTCATTGCGAACCAGGCGACGATCAGCGCCAGGGCGATCGCCACACCGGCCCCCGTGATCAACCGAAGCCGGAGCGAGCGTCGCGTCACGCGGCGGCGGCCGGCAGGACGTAACCGAAGCCGCGCCGGGTCTGGATGGTGTCGGCGCCGAGCTTGCGCCGCAGTCGCGCGATCAGGGCCTCGATCGCGTTGGCGTTTTCGGTATCGGCGTCGCCATAGAGATGATCGGAAAGTTCGGTCGCGGGCACAGCGCGGCCGGCATGATGGGCGAGATAGTCGAGCAGCCGATACTCAAGCGGCGAGAGCTTGACGAGCGCGCCGTCGAGCGTCGCGGTCATCCGGTGGGTATCGATCCGCAGCGGCCCCGCCTCGATCATCGGGCTCGACCGCCCGGCGGCACGGCGGATCAGCCCGCGAACGCGCGCCACCAGTTCCTCCATCGCCCACGGCTTTGCCATATAATCGTCGGCGCCCGCCTCGATCCCGGCAACCTTGTCGGTCCATTCGCCCCGCGCCGACAGGATCAGGACGGGGAAATTCCGTCCCGCCTCGCGCCAGCGCCGGACCACCGACAGCCCGTCGAGCCGCGGCAGGCCGAGGTCGACGATCGCGACGTCATAATCCTCGACATCGCCGTTGAACCACGCCTGCTGGCCGTCACCCGCAAGGTCGACGACGAAGCCCGCCGCGGTCATGCCGCGGACAAGTTCGGAAGCGACGACCGGGTCGTCCTCGACCACCAATGCGCGCATCAATCATCCTCGATCTTGATCACCCGGCCGGTCCTAGCGTCGATTTCGACCTCGCGCACCCTGCCGCCGCCGGTCAGGATTTTCACCTCATATTTGAACCCGAAGGATTCGCGTTCCAGCTTGACCTTGAGCACGTCGCCCGGGACGCGCTCGGTCGCGATCGCCAGGACGCGGGTGATCGGCAGGATTTCGCCGCGCGCCAGCGCGGCGCTCGCCGCGCGTTGGTCGGCCTTGTCATCCTTGTCCTTTGCGGAGATCGCGACGGGGACGGTGAGAGCGGTCACAGCGACCGCAAGGAGGAGTGTCTTTTTCATACGCCCTCCCTGCCACAAGGCCGCTGATAGGAAGCTGACGTCACCGACCGCACGGGCGGATCGGCAAATGGCATTGATGAAATAAATTTTCCTATTTATATAGTGTCGATAAATTTATTCCACAATGGAGAGGCCCGTGAAGCGCATCCTGCTGTTATCCACCGCACTGCTGGCGGCCTGCGCCGCGCCCGGGCCGGGCGCCGACACGCCCCCCGCCAGCCAGCCATCGCTGAAGCTGGAGAAGGTCGTAATGCTGATGCGGCACGGCATCCGTCCGCCGACGAAGCCCGCCGTCGTCCCGCCGGGCTATTCGTCCGAGACATGGTCCGGCTGGCCCGTCGATTTCGGCCTGTTGACGCCGCGCGGCGCGGCGGGCGTCAAGCTTCTCGGCGAAAGCGACCGCGCCTATTTCGGCGCCCGCGGTCTGTTTCCCGGCGGATGCCCCGCGCCCGGCACGATCGTCCTGAAGGCGAGTTACAAGGAGCGCACGATCGAAACGGCGCGAAGCTGGGCGGCGGGCTTCATGCCCGGCTGCGCAGCGGCGATATCCCACCCCGCCGGTTCCGACGACGACGCGATCTTTCATGGTCTCGACAGCGGCCCGGCGTCGTTCGACGGCAATCGCGCCTATGACGCGGCGCTGGCGCAAGCGCCCGAAGGCGGACTCGCCGCCGAGACCGAACGCCATCGCGGCGAACTGACGCTGCTCGCGAAAGTGCTGAATTGCGCCGTGCCGGCCTGTCCGCTCGTCGCCGAACCCAGCCGGCTGGTCGCGCAGCCGCACGATCGTCCCGATCTCGAAGGCCCGCTCGCCGTCGCATCGACGGCCAGCCAGACGCTGCTGCTCGAATATCTGGAAGGCAAGCCGATGGCCGAAGTCGGCTGGGGCCGCGTGAGCCGCGCCGAGATCGAGCAATTGCTGCGCTTCCACCCGCTCAAGTTCCGTTATTCGAACCGTCCCGGCTATATCGCTGCTGCCGCTGCCGCGCCCATCGTGCACGAGATCGTCACGGCGCTCGGTGACCGGAATCCGGCGCGGCTGACGTTACTTGCCGGACACGACACCAACGTCGCCGACCTCGGCGGTTTCTTCGACCTGCACTGGCAGGTGCCGAGCTATCCCGCCGACGAAGTTCCGCCCGGCAGCGCGCTGGGGTTCGAGCTGGTCAGCAATGCCAGGGGCGACCGCTATGTCCGCGCTTTCTATCGCGCGCAGACGATGGACCAGTTGAGGAACCTCGAAGCGCTGGGATCGGACGATGCCCTGTTCCGCCGCTATCTCCCCATTCCGGGGTGCGGCGATTCGGTCGCGGCGACCGCGTGCAGCTGGAGCGATTTCGCCCGGATCGCCGCGCCGCGCGGATAAGACGGCCTATCCGCCGAAGCTGCGCTGGACGGTCAACCCGATAGAGCGGCCGCTGCGCAGCACCCGCAGTTCGCGATAGCGCAGCGCGGCGTCGCCGCGGACGCCGGCATAGATGTCGCGCGTCCGCGTCGCGGCGCTGTCGGTCAGATTCCGGCCGAACAGGCGAAGCGTCCAGCGCGCATCGGGGCGATATTCGATGAACAGATCGAGCCGCCCGGCCAGACGATCGGCCTCGACCTCCTCGACCTTGAACGCGGTCTCGGTGCGCGCGAAGGCATAGCCGCCGCCCCAGCGCAGCTTCCACGCCGGAATGTCATGGGTCAACGCCACCCGCGCCTCGACCGGAAGGTCGCCCGAGATGGGCCGCCGCTCGCCGGTCGCGGGATCGGTCGCCCGGCCGCGCCGCGCGACGAGATCGGCAGTCACCACGACCCCCCTGGCGCCAAACGCGTCCAGCGGCCATTTGAGCGACGCTTCGACGGTATCGCGGCGTGCCGCGCCGATATTGCCGACCGCGTCGTACAGGGTCCCATCGACGACGACGGGAAGCTGGTCGACCAGATCGGATATCCATTCGCGGCGCGCGGCAACGGTGACGGATCCGGCGCCGAAGCGGCGTTCGTAGCTCAGCTCGATGCGCCAGAGGCTGTCGGGCTCCAGATCGGCATTGCCGGCGCTGATCGTTCCGCTGGTCAAGGACGCGGCGCCGACGAAATCGTCGAAATCGAGCTGGCCGACCGCGCGCTCGGCCAGCAGGCGAAACGTCCGGTTCGGCGTCGGCGTCCAGACAAGCCGCGCGCGCGGTTTCCAGAAGGCGAAGGATTTGACGAGGTCGATGTCGCCCGCCTGCGACAGGCGGGACATTTCGTATCTGATGCCGAACTCCGCGACGGTCCGCGCGCCGAGCGGACGGCTGGCGGTCACGAACAATTCGGCGCGGCGTTCGGCAACCCGGACGTTGGCCTGGGGCAGCGGAACCGGCTCGCCGTCCTCTATCAACGCATTCCGGCCATCGAGACTGTTAACCGCGCCCTCGGCGCCGATCTCGATCGTCGCGCCGCCCCGGTGGTGGCGGAGCGCGGCGCGCAGGATCGCTTCGCTGGCGTTCGAACGCTCGTCCGAGACGCTGCTTTCCGACGCGGTCGATTCGCGATCGAGGCCGACCGTCGCCACCGACCGATAGCTTCCGACCAGCTCGAGATCGTCCGCGGGACCGAGCGCGCGTTCGTAGCGCACGCCCGCTTCATAGGTGCGCGCATGCTTGCGCTCGCTGCCGACGATGGCATCGGGCGCGGGGAAAGTGACGGCATGGGCGATATCGGCGAATTTGCGTTTGTCCTGGATCAGCCCGTTGAGACGAAGCGTCCCGCCGAGCAGCGGCTGGCGATAGGCGAGCGTCGCCTGCGCGATGTCGGCGCCCTCGGGCTGCGCATAATCGACGAGGCGCAGCGGCGTGCCGTCGCTCGCAAAGCGGTTGCGGACGCCGAAACCATGCTCGTCGTCGATCTCGCGATAGACGGTGGCGAAGAGGTCGGTCACCCGCCCGCGCCCGTCGAACGTCGCCTGCGCCGAAACGCGCGGCGCGCGCAGGCCGTGCCGGTAGAGCGCCTGCTCTGCCTCGATCCGGCCGCCGATCGTGCCCGTCTTCACCAGGATGATGTTGGCGAGCAGCGCATAGCCCTGCATGTCGTAGCCCGCCGTCCCGGCGCGTATCAGTTCGATGCGGGCGACGCGCGCCGCGGGAAGCCGCTTCAGGATCGCTTCGAGCGTGTCGGTCTTTCCGGCGGGGCGCTGCCCGTCGATCAGGACATTGCCCGCAACGCCCGAATAGCCGCGCACGTCCGCATTGCCTTCGGCGATCGTGAAGGCCGGAAGCAGCGCCACCATCTCGTAAGCGTTCGAGGGTTGCGTCCGGTCGAAGAAGCGCTGGTCGTAAACCGGGTTGCCAGCGTCCCCGCCGTCCTGCCCCGCCGCCGGCGCGATGGCGCCGGACCCGGCCCACAGAAGCAGCGCGATGCGAATGCCATGACCCATGCGGCGCCGATCCTCCGACAGGCGGCCACCTCGCCCGCCCTCGTAAGGTCCATTGCACCCGTCCCACTGACATCTGCTCGTCGGTCCATGTCAGTTCGGCGTCAGTTTCAGAAATCCTGGGCCTCAGTAACCTGGCCAGCCCAGGTCCGTAGCCGTGGCCCGTCGGTGATCCGCGTTCAGCCCGCGGGCTGCGACGCGCGGGCGTCGAAATAGCGGCGGACCTCTTTCCGGAATTCCTCGGTCAGGCGCGACGGGCGCGATACGTTCGACACGGCGAAGGCATATTCGTGCGTGATCGGCGGATCGAAGGGGCGCGTTACCAGCGCCGGGTCCAGATAGGGCTTCACGAGCAGTGCATTCAGGATCGCCATGCCGTTGCCGCGCGCCGCGAGCGCGCACGCCGATCCGTGGGTGTGCGTTTCGATGGCGACCACCGGGCGCAGGCCGAAAGCCGCGAAGGCGGCATCGACCTGCGTGCGCCAATAACGGCCGGCGCCGAGCAGGATCAGCGGATGCTGGCCGATGTCGGCGGGCGTGACGGCGGCGAGCGCCGCCAGCGGATGATCGCGGCGCATCACGCACACCGAACCGTTCGCCACGATCCGCTCGACCGCCAGGTCGCTCTCGTCGATCGGCAGCTTCACGAAGCCACAGTCGACGTAGCGCATCGCGATCATCGTCCGCGCGGTTTCGACGCTGCGCGAATCGATGTTGAATTCGACCCCCGGAAAGCGCTCGCGAAAGCGCGAGACGATGTCGGGCAGCACCCCTTCGGCAAAGCTCGGCGGCGCGACGATGCGGACGGTTCCGGCCGAATAGCCGGCGATGTCGCGCACCAGGCTGTTGAAGCGGTCGAGGCTGGCGAGCGTCAGTTCGACCTCCTGCAGCAGCTTGACCCCGTCGGCGGTGGGAACCAGCTTGCCGCGGTCGCGATAGAAGAGGTCGAAGCCCACCTGCGCCTCAAGCTGCGCGATCAGGCGGCTGACCGCGGGCTGCGACAGCGAAAGCCGCTTGCCGGCGGCGGTCGCGGAGCCGGTTCGCATGATCTCGGCAAAGACGCGCAGCGCGCGGAAGCTGACATCCTTGTCGGGCTCGACGCCCGCG
>ERZ778017.2653-NODE-2653-length-14047-cov-5.609991_pt1 | contig 14047 bp, 11 predicted proteins | sample MGYA00375747_ERZ778017 | MGnify/ENA primary metagenome ERZ778017 (study PRJEB29350, sample SAMN05509838) | bioreactor metagenome | biome: bioreactor; material: wastewater | place: South Africa: University of Cape Town | collected 2014-03-17 ... | reverse complement strand
GGCATCGGGACTTGGAGGATAATTCCATTGTCACCAACACCAACCCCGGTGATCGTAACGGGGAATACTGTGTTCAGCTGGGGAAATAATCAAGCTGAAATCAACGTTTAGTGCACCGAAACGGAAATTAGTCTATAAGGTTTCACAAGTGTAGCCCAGGAAACGAAAACATTGGCTTGTAGCAGTTAAAAATTTGTGCGATGACAAAATATTTTTTCTAACAAAACGATTGGATTACAAAGCAAAAATTGGTACAAGGGTCATTGCTGCCAACAACACCAACTTGAAACTGACGTGTTTGGATTCAGATGCAGCGGACTGAGAAGTCGTAGTAGGAACCGACCCATTGGAAGCGCTATTGGAAATGACAGCTTCAAAATTTCCTCCGTCTGATGGCTCAACGAGTGAAGTGACAAGCTCAAGATTCTGGAAATACGATGTCGTTGTAGGGGCTGCAAAGGACGAGTCAACTAGTAAACTAACCATGATGTGATATTAAACGTGTGTTGAATTGAAGGTGTTGAAAATCCCCAAATTCTGTGGCCGATGGTGTTGTATTTATATGTTGACAGTGTAAGTCAATGCAAGGGGAAGTGTATGTTGACGCGCCGAGCGGTGGTATGACGTAATACACCTATTGTACTCTGAAACAAATCCGGTGAACCAATAACAGTCAATGACATACCCGTGAGATTCTGTACATCTGTTGTTTGACAGGGCGACGCCAGGATACTTGGGAAACACCCTTATCCTTATGTTGGCCTGGTTATAACTCTCTCTTGTGAAATAAGTAAGGTTATTGGCAGTTGTGGTAACTCAGGTACTACTGCAAAACACCGCCAGGCGTTGCTACCTGATACATTCCTTGTATATACAAGCCTGTATTGTTTTTTGATCGTGGAGTGAATAGTTGCTTATTGTTGCCTAGTCTTCTATACAATCTGTTACAACGGCAACTCGCGGTATATTGTACAAAATTTCGCGAAACGTGATTTTTTCTTATTCTTCTTGCTACCACAGAACGCACGGTGATGTTCATTTTCATTTGAAACTATACAACATTCAATGTTGCTAAAACGTACTAAATAAATCCGTATTACATAGATTGTCCGCAAAATTCGGTTCGCTAGACAATTAAGCCGAAAAAGAGGGTTATCACTCCCAAAAGGGTGTATTCTGACCCGAATAAGGTATTGGCATAGTTCACCTTAGTAGAGGACTGCGTAGTAGACGAACTGGCAGAAACACTCGACCGTTGGCTACCTGACAGTTCACTTGAAGCTGTAGTATCCGACTGGGATGTAATTACAGGTCCTGACAGTGAGTCACTGTTTTGCCCATTATCAGATGTGGTGGATACACTGTTTTGCCCATTGTCAGACGTAGTGGATACACTGTTATGCCCATTATCAGAAGTGGATACGCTTCCCGTGGCCACCTCGAGCAGCAACGTCGTTGTTGCCATCGATTCCAACGCGTACATGTCAATATCTGTAGAGTGGTAACCAGGAGCTGTTGATGCAGATGGTACATTGGATACGATTGATTCAATATCACTATCATCGGTGTACTTCACGTTTGCAATAGAAATCTCTAAGTCTTCTAAATCATACACCACGTAGGCACTTCTCAAAAAGTTGTCTCCCAAAATGACCAAGGAGTCATATTGGCCAACGATACCCATAATACACTGATCTGATTCCAAAAGAGGAACCAAAAAGTTGTTCAAAGGAACTTTGATCTTCGACCCACTAAAATTAAAAACAAGGAAGTAAGAATCACTAACATTACAAGGAAGAATGTAGTCACCATAGGAGTCTAGTTCCGCCCCTAAAGTTTCGCCAATAAGATCAGCTAAATCTTGGGGAACGTAGGTTAACGATGTACCACTGTCCAAAAGTACTTCATACATGTTCGTTGAGATACCAATTTCGTCCTTTCCATTCAAGAACGAAATACCGTCTAACGCTACAACCAAATCAATGGTTAGATCTGTGCCATATTCTATTTCCCCATTTAGCACTGGAACCGTCATCAACGTCCCGGTGTATTTCGCATGGTCTACAGCACCGAACAATACCGATCCAGAAGCAGCATCTGGCGAGTTCAAATACAACGAGTATGCGATTTTCTCGATAATTCCTTCTTGCTTCATTTTGACCGGCAAATTGGCATAAAGAGGAGTGTCGAGATCTACCGATTCCAAGTTTTCTAACCCGAGACCCAAAACCCCCATGGGTGATGATGCTGCCCTGACAACAGCAAACGACAAATCCTCGACAGTAACATCGGCTATCACGATATCATCGTATCCCCAAATCCCAGCACCAAACGAAGTATCCTGGTACTGAATCTCAAACTTACTGTTGTTCTTGTGGAATGTATCGGAGTCACCAGTGTTGAATGAACCATAACTGGTACAAGTATCGGTGGTGGGCACCCCGGCTGTGGGCAATTGGTTTATTGCCGATTCATGAGGGTCAAGGTCATTGACCTGCTGCTCGAGTTGATAGCATTTCACATCCGAAGTGGGAAACCAAAGGTCAGAGGATCCCGTATCGATTTGGACCCCGACCTTATTTTTATTGGACCCAACTTCAAGTTCAACCAAGTACCACGTCTGTTCATTTTCCAACTTTGCAATTGCATCTCCATCCCGCTTGAAGTAGGGCTGGTTGTTCGACTCATCCAACTTATTAATTGAAGTACCACGCCGAACATTAAAGTCTAACTTTAACGGCACGGCTGCACAGCATAGCGACATAAAATACACAAGAAACAACATTGTTGCAGATGAAACTTCCTTTACACTTTCCAACCTTTTTATATTCATGGAGTTGGCGGTCTGCGGTAAACCGGCACGGCTCATACAACGCATGGCACCTGATAATCATTCTTTTCAACTGTCGCACTGCCGTGTACTCCACAAAGATATTGTTCGTATTTTCTCGTCATTCACATTAGCCCCCAGTTGTTGCACTCTGGTGCCCCTCATTTGCTTAATTGAATGTCCCTGATTACTTTACGCATTTGCAAGAATTTCCTTTTGATTTGACCCCGTGCGTCTAGACTTCTGGTGCACTTATATTGAATACCAGGGCCATCACATCAAATCGGTTGCCAAGTCAGAAGTGGTTGCGTTTACATTTGTTCTATGCGTTGAGTCCCTCGTTTCAGGCACAACTTGCATTGGTAGTGGTGTGCTGCAATTGTGGAGATACGAAAAGGAACGTCATACTTGAGGACAATACGTATTTCTGTTCCGCTGCTAGTGGCGATCCCCATTGTTGGCCGATTGCAAGGTTCATTTTTGGTCGATACGATGAAAATTTCTGTTCCAGTCCGATGATTTCATTCGTGGCCCTTACTGTGCCAAGTAATGGTTGTATCACTGCAACATTGACATCAATGGGTTACGTAAGTGTTTCATGTATCAGTCACTTCCCTTATCGTATCTTGCGTACCATCATCGTAATTGTAGTCACTGTGATTGAATGTGCAAGGCTGTGGCTTCACTTTTGTCTTTTTCGTCAGTTTTGTCCGTTTCGTCAATCTAGTCAATTTTGTGGTAAATTCGCAAATATGTTAAATTAAGCAAGAAGCGCCAAAATTCTTCTAAAATAACACCCAACACGGTCAAACTGTATCGCCAAGAGTATACATGTTGATCATATACACTAAATATATATTACTTTAACGATATTGCAATTTAGACCACACTGTTTCCTTTTCTTCGCTTTGCTCTGGTGTTTGCATCAATTTGCCCACACGGTATATCAACTTTTTTATAGCGTTCCTTTTTTTTACAAAACTTTGCAACAAACCTTCACCAAAAATCCCCTGATACCCCGCCTACACTTTGGTATTTAGAGACGGTTCTTAGACGGGTTTTTTTGGCTACACAGACTGGACTAAACTGGTCCTGTTTACAACAGGCATGATCTGCTCAGTTTTTGTCCTGCAATCCTACAAACTTCACCAAAGTAACACATCGCCAACACATGTTCAAACAGGATACCACACATACACCACCTCTATCTTCAACACTTGCAATTGCTCCCGATAATTCTTTGAGTTGGTTGCAAAATCGGTGTCCAAGAATTTTCGTCAAACCACACGACCAATTCATTGTCGTGAATTTTTCACTGTGTATACCGTGTTCGTTGATTTCGGGGACAATACCAAAAATTGAATACTAATTGCAAATACGGTGGGCTATAATGGCAGTTCTTGCAGCTTCAATATGTACTCGTGGAGGGAAACCATTGTTATCGAGACAATTTCGTGATTTATCCAAGGACAGAATCACGGCATTGTTGGCCAATTTGCCTAGTTTGATCAGCAATTCGTCAAGCCAACACACCTCCGTTGAAGATGAACATGTGAGATATGTGTACCAGCCATTGGAAGAATTTTACGTGGTGTTAATAACCAACAAGACCTCGAATATTTTGCAAGACATTGATACGTTACATCTCTTTGTTTCCACCGTGTCAAACATGTTGAGAAACATTGATGATAATGAAATTTTCGACAACAGTTTTGAGATTATTTCTGCGTTTGATGAAATCATCAACTTGGGATACAAAGAGAACTTGACTCTCAGTCAGATTGAAACCTTCTTGCAAATGGATTCCCACGAAGAAAAGATCCAAGAAATCATTGAAAGAAATAAGGAATTGGAAGCTACAGAAGAAAGAAAAAGAAGAGCAAAAGAAATCCAACGAAAGGAATTGGCAAAGAGAAACTTGGAAACCATTCCCTCGTACGATTCCTTCCAAACTCAACAGTCCCAATCTTATCAACCTAGCTACAATCCACCAGTCATTGAAAGTCAACAACAACCTAGATCATCACTTTCTTCTAAACCTATTTCCGCTAGAGGTGGGTTACAATTAGGTAAAAAAACTGGTAGACCCGGTAATCAAACAGAATCTGCTCAACCATTGTTGACAAACCAACAACCAATATTTCAACACGCACAAGCTTCTCATTCTCAACCTACTTCATACCCTGTTAGTCAAAGTGCCACTCCAGTCCCATCAGCTCCTAAAGTTCCAAATAACGGTATTTTGATTACTATCAACGAGAAAATCACCGCGTCGTTGTCTCGGGAAGGTTCAATTGAATCTTCGGAAATCAAAGGTGATTTACAATTGAGAATCAACAACCCCGAGTACTCCAACTCCAAGATTTTATTGAAAACAGCAGAAAAATCTAAAAATGTACAATACAAAACTCATCCAAAGGTGGACCGTAATTTGTTTACATCTGCAAACACTATTGGATTAAAAGATAAAAATAGCGCATTCCCAAGTAATGATAACGCTTTAGGAGTGTTGAGATGGAGAGTTGTTGGAAAACAAGAGGACACCGCATTGGTTCCATTGGTGCTTACTGCGTGGGTGTCAATGGGTGACTCAGGACTTGCTAATGTAACGTTAGAATACGACTTGACTCCTGAGTTTGTGTCGAACATTTTGTCTAACAATACCAACTCAATTGACGATGTGAAAATTTTGGTTCCAATTGCATCAGCCGATGTCAATTTGACACAGGGTGACGATGTTTCTTACGAAGTAACGGAAGAGGGAGTGCTCTTCACCATTGCGTCAATCACCGGTGAGAATCCAAACGGTTCATTTGAATTTACAATTCCAGCCAATGATGAAGACGCTGTATTCCCTATTCAATTACAATTTGAAGTCAACAACACCAACGGTACTGAATCAGATACCGTGTTTGGTAAAGTCCAAGTCATAGACGTAGTCTCTAATGATGAAGATGAAAAATCATTACCATTTGATTTGCATTTGAATATCAGTTCGGAAGGCTACGATGTCAATTAGTACAACTTATAGCTCAGAGAGTCCTATTAGATGACTTGTTTTATATTTCCAGAATACATAAACTTTTTATACAAATAAAATGACAGAATCTACCATGTAACCATGAAGTATTCTACTTTTGTGTATAAATATCTAAGCCATCGATGGAATCAAAAGTCTTCCAGGAAATGATGACATTATTGCATCAAAATCAGTCATACCACGTAGGAAACACCACTTAATGCAATAGAGAACTTGATTCCGAGACCCTCAATTTCATTCATTCTATCCAACTCTTCAATAATCGATCTACGTGGGTCTAAAATCTCAACTTCGCCGTGCTCAAGAATGGGCTCTTTAACATGATTAACGATGATATGAAAGTCTTTCAAGGGAACTTCCGGGCAATTGGGCCATTTCAAACAGAGCATGTTTAGTTGCTTCATCTCATAGATCAAGTGGTCAGGTCGCAAGTGGCCATATAATTCTGATTCACTCGAACATGAATGATTGGCACATTCCAATATAATGGTGGACAAGTTTCCTGAGATGATCAATGGGGCAATATCGAACCAAATCCTGTAATTATTATTCAATTTCGATACCACGTCACTTTCGAAATCACCGAATACGAGAATTGATGTTGACGTTAGTGAATAAGTAATCAAAAATGCTGAAGATTGATAGAACTCATCGCAGTTCTTGGGGTCACCAGACAGAATTTTGCCGTGGGACAATTCAAACATGGTCACGGTGTAATTATCATTATTTATGGCAAACTGCTGGTTATATTGACGAGGAAGCAAATTGATCAACGAGAACTTGGGCAAATTGGGCCAGATTATTCCGTTGAAAATGTACTTTTGTAATGCTGAAATGGTACAGCCTGAACCAAAGACGTTCCGAGGATTCTCTCGATTATAACTCGACGAGTTGATCACCAAGGCAGCGACGTGGTCAAGATGAGCGTGGGATATGAGAAACGATTTCATCGAGTGTGATATCAATTGGGCAATTTCCAACGGTGCAGACGAAACACCATGTAAGTTAGCAAACGGAGTGACAAACGGAGCTTTCGAGTACGAGTCAAGACTGTAGAACGAATCACTATAGTACATGTGGGTCAATTTGGAGTATGGTTTTGCGTGGGTCAATTCGTTGTGGATGATTTCCGTCAACAGCGATAGTCCAGCCCCAGCATCGATACAGAGAAGCTGGTCCCGGATTCTCGACGTAATTATCTCCGAGTACGATATATGGGCAGGCTTAATTAAAATAGAACATGTAGTGCCTTCGAGCGGGCCACCTGACGATCCCAAAAAAGTAATATGGAAACTCATAGACCCATCTATCAGCTATCAATTAGGTTAACCACTAGCGATTGGAAGAAGCCAATTGACCAGCGAGAAAAAACACAACTAAAACAAAATGTTGTTACACACGCCACAATGAGGGGACCTACACAAGTTTAACTATAATGCCGGAGGCCCACCACTGTGATAACAAGACTGAACTGGGGAAAAAGGGCGGCACAATCACTTCCATAACGCAATATATCGGACCAAGATGAGGATATGCGGTTTTAAAGTCACTGATACAAGACATATGCGGCCAAGAATAGACGAACAACAGAAATCTCAGTTTGACAGAGTGAATACCAGGAAATAGTGGGAGATTGGGTTAGAGCAGTAAGGACTGGTGAATACCATGACTGGCGAATACCGTGACTGGTCTGTTACCACCCAGTCAGTGTAGGAATGGAGTACGATAGTGATGTGGGCGTTTCCGTTGGTGTCACTATTTTATGCTTTCTAAAAACCGTACCATGTATGGAATGCTGTATGGAATCACCACGGACGTATACGAAGGGGGACATGCACAGACCACCGTGGTTACACAACACAAAGTACAGAGGGTATTGTAGAGTGTAGTGGGCGGTGTAGGACATCCACAAGCCACGTACGTTTCGATGGCCGTGGTTGTGATCCTAGTTGCTGTTGCGTAGGTTACTTATTTCTAGCCTTGATGGTGAATTTACTCTGGTGGACCGTAAACACTGTAAATCCCAAGGATGCATAAACATATAGTACGATACCGGCGTCGGGTACATTACTGCTATTCGTAATCGGCCCAAGTACTAATTTTCTCGAGTACTTCATCAGTACTCGAACGGATGTACGAACGCCAATATTTTTAGACAACAGTCACACCACCATCACCATTCTGAGATGTGACACACTATCCACATGCTGTTGCATATCACTAGACGATATGTCACTGACAGTATCGGCTAGCAATTGTATTGGGTTCTTCCACGGTGCTGCAGCAATTCCATGCATGGTGAAGTATATTTCAGGCAAGCAGCTGCAAGTCTGAGCGAATCGTTTTACGACCTATTTTTGCCCAGTTGCGTTGCGAGCAGGAAAACCACCGTTCTTCACCTCTAAACCAGTTCGTTTCACCGAGTTTGGTTGCTGCCGGGAAGTTCCTTAATTTTCTCTTTGTGTTGTGTAAACTACGAAAATTGTCTTTCCACTGAACATAAAGTACGTAACAGCAAGTTTTACCAAGAGGAAAATAACCAGTAATACACACGTATTCATTCGTAAAATGTTTGGTGTATACGTAAATCCTTCAATTTCTATCTATTTCGACAGGTAACACCGAATGGTCGTACTTAATGAATAGACCCATTTAGCACAATTCTTAGCAAGACTTCAATGGCTACATCAGCAAGATCGTACCATCATAGTTCGCTAACTTCGTATTTCAAAGTTGCGCAGTATTACGTTGTTCAAGTTGTGTGCTTACGTAGAAATGGTGCTACCTCACATCAATTAGGACGAATCCCGCTTTCCATTTTCTGCACTGTGGCTTTCCATTTTCGGGAGCACCAAATTCCACTTGACCGTTTCTACTTCCATTTCTGCGTGCGTTTATTAATCATCTACTTATTGTTGTTTTGAACCATAACCTATGATATCTTTGGCAAACCTCCAGCTTTGGTTTTCAATCTTAACATCCTTTTCGTACTCATACTTCAACTGCGAGTCTTGTGACTTGATCGTCACCAACGAGAACTTATCCATCGATCTTGCATCCCTATAAAATAACACTCTCATAGAGTCATGAATCACTTTCTTAGCCTCTTGTTCATCAATGTTGGCGTAGTCCTTATCGTATGGAATCAAGTTTCTCAACAATGGAATAGCCAAATGACTTCCAAACCCCGTGGCCAACGTGGACGACCCATAGGCAACACCTAGTAAATCGACATATTTCAAAAACGGCGTATTGTCGTCGTTGAAGCCTCCTACAAGAACAGAGTTCCACAATGGGTTCATCTTGGATCTTCTATTGTACAACACCCGGGTCAAATATTCGTGAATGTGTGGTGCTCTCAACTTGTCGCCACCTTCGTTGTCGTAGATATCTTCCTCAACTACCAACTCATCAAGAATCCGTTCAATATGCTGTAAATCAGAGATGTCACCAGAAATCCCAACGACCGTCTGGTCCCCAACTCTGATCAAACGCTCAATGTCATTAAATCTCATTAAACTACCGTAACTGCCCATGTTATCGGCTGCCATGATAATCCCATCTTTGTACTTCAAGGCAATTACTGATGTCCCAGTAATAATTGGGTTCTGGGTGTGTTTCTTGGGAAAGTCATTATTGTGGTGATCAATTGCTTGGGCATTGGCTATGTCGTAGTTATACTGCCCATACGTGGCATCGCTGGGACGGCCCCATTTGTAGGGATCGTGGTTCATTGTGTGGTGGATACTGGTCGTAGGCACAGTGGCAAGAAATTCAGTTTTCGTTGCGTGTGTAGGTGCGGGATGGTAGCGCGAATGTTTTAAGGTTGGCGACGCTTGGATGGTAGCGCCGACTCCGGTGGGACGACGTGGCCCACGCTGTGGGCGCTGTGTAGGCTACGTCGATTCAGCTGGCTTGTGCGCGAGCTCGCACCTGGCTGCTAGCTACTGTGCATATTGCTACATTTATTGATAAATACGTATGAACAAGGGTTTCAGATTACCAAACAAGATCAGCTCCACCGCTGATGATGTCTTCGATTTCGTCTTCCTTTGGTGCCTTGTACTGGAATCTGCTTGGCAATTCAGATCTAGAGAAGTATTCACCTTCGCCAGCCTCAATTGGAGTTGAGTTGGAGTAGCTGGTGGCAGCAGCAGCACCACCGCCTGGCAAAACGCCGTTTCCAAGTGGATGGGCTTTAGCAACAGCAGATACATCTAGGCGTTAGTAGTTTTCTTAGTATTGTTTGCTGAATTGGGCATTATTTGCTGAATTGATAATTATTTGCTGAATTGAGCCCACTACGTGCCCCAGTCACAATGGTGACATAACATGCAAAATACAAAAAACTGCAAACAGCTCCTCCAGGACTCCCAAGGCTCCGAACTGATGGCTTGAGCACAAATAAGCAGTTTTTCATGGCTGGAGCTACACAGCTAGGGAACCTTGATCCCAGATCCCGGGGCCCGTTGTACGCAGTGGTCCAAAAAATACATACTGTGAGCAACATGTGGTCCACCAACGAACTTGATAAGCGGAACGTGCTTCAATAATGTCATAGTCAGTCTCATTGTGTGATTTCGTACGATTTCTACCGTTGTATTTCTTCTTCAAACTTTCTCCCGGTAATTTACTTGGACATCTCGGAAGGTTCCTTTGGTCACGTGATCGGGGTCGTGAGACAAAATCTGCTCCGGTTTACAAATGGGTGCAAAAATGGCTGCGAAATCGGGCAAAATGATACTGGACGGATAGTCAGTATTGGAGAAAATGATGTTGCAAAAGCTCCCAGATGAGATTATTGTGAGGATTTTATACACGGTTTTTTTAACGAATGGAAAGGTTTCGCTGATCCTTCCCTTTGTCACCATGAATCGAGCCCTTTACCTGAAGTTTGGCCACCTCATTTACATATGGAAACCCTACATTATTGCCAGTAACGTCACTAAATATGCAGAGAAGATTAGAGTTGGGGTGGTTATGAACACCAAGGTTTGCAGAAATATCAGCCAATTTATTAATTTGGTTTCGGCTTCCGTGAGAATACGCACATCTGATGATTTGATGCTCATTCCCCATGTTCCGTCTACGTTGAAGCATTTGGGGATATTCATCAGTACATGTCATTTTATGAGACCAGCAGATATAGCTAGACGTACTTTTGATCTAAAGTGCAAGTTCAAGCTTGAATCTTTTGCAATCTCTTGTGCAACGCCATTCATCGTGTCAAAGTTCAGAAAACTTTTAGGTTCAGAACAGTTCCACATAATTGGACCGTGGCACCAGTCAAAGGTTAATTTTGGGAAATATATTTCTGAGCTATTAAATAAAAATAGTCGAACGCTTCAGTTGATTCAATTCGAATTGTTTGACGCATTGTTGGTCTTTGGTGATGGGATTTTGTTTTCAAACCTCAAATTGATTGTTTTCGATACTGTGACAGCCCTGAATCTTAGGTGGCTACGTGATTTTCACACGCTCAACAAGGAGACTTCGGTGGCCATACACAATACATTTTTGCAACAATTGCTTCTTAACGATTTGAACTGGCGAACATGGCTTGTCCTACCTAATCCTCGTAAGTCGTTGGATACTATAAAGAAAAACTTGTCACTTAATTTTCCGTAGAGTGAATCAGTCAGTACTCTGAAATTCCATGGAATTGTTCCTTTCTGCAACTGTGTTCTTGAACTTACCACTGACAAATAAGACTTGCAAAACCACAAAATCAAAAAAAAATTCAGAATAAATGAAATGATCCCACAATAAATATAACTACAACTGCAATAAACTTCATCACGCCTCCTTTCCTTCTCATTCCAACCGTGGTGTTGATAATGGACCTGGAATTCAAATATAATTGAAAATGGTAGCGCCCACAAACTACTAGAAAAATAATTAAGTTTCACAGGGACAGCTGGAGAAAACACAAGGATGTCAGACGGGAAGTTAACCAGAACCATTGCACGGTTCCAAGCAAAGATTGATAGTGGTTCGTACTACGAAGCTCACCAGACCTTGCGAACAATCACCAACAGATACGTTAAGTCCAAACAATACCAGGATGCAGTTGAAATTTTGTACCAAGGGTCGATAATCTTGACAAAGAACAAACAATATGCTTCATCGTCCGATTTGATAAGCTACATGATACAAGTGTATATTGAGGCAGGAATTACGTCGCAAAACAAGGAAGCTAAATTGAAATTAATTGAGTTGATTGGTGCATTACCTGATACAGAGAAATCATTGATTGATTTAAGTAAGCAAAGTCTTAACTGGTCAAAAGTGGACAACGAAGCAAACAAATTCGGTGATTGTGATTTACATACTTTGTTTGGTACCAAATTATTGAGTACAGTTGGTAGTAGTGACGATCCTTCTAAGTTATTTGCCATTACTGAACTTCACTTGATTTTGGGAAACCATGAGTCTTTGCCCAAATACGTTGATTTTTTGTATGACTGGTACTTAGAAAACCCTACTGTTGATGCCGGGCTCTTTTTGAGCAGAGCTGTAATTAACTACTCATACTTGAAAAATGTGAAGTTTGTTGATGAATGTGTAAGTAGATACATTTCCAAATTGAAAGCTTCGAATGCCAAATTTGAGCAAATCACCCACAACGAGTTGTCAATTGACTTCTTCCCTGAGCATCCATTATTGAACTTTTTACAGTTATTAGTGGCGACTATTCATAAGGAAGATTCATCTAACAAGTTCTATGGGCTCTACAATGAGTATAAAGGTGACTTAGAAGAATATGGAATCATTTCCTCAGTTGAGTACATTGGTAAGTTGTATTTTGGTTTAAACCTCGGTAAGCCAAAAGGTGGTAACATGATGGCCAATTTATTGGGAGATTTCTTCAAGTAGATTTAAATAATTAAGCAATAAGTAGAATGACCACTAAAGGAAGCAAATTAATTACAGTTATAGACCTACACAGTAAATCAATACTCACCAGTATTGTCTTTTGTTATGGCAGACAGGTTGAGTGCCTCGACCAATTCGGGACGGTTGGCCTTCTCTAACTCGTGTTTGGCCTCGGAGTATGTACACCATCTTCTTTGTCTGAACGACGATTCCGGCCATGTTTTACTCAAGTTGTCAACGATCATTTCATAAAAATGAAACTCTGACTTTGGCACCACGACTGCAGGATCAAAGTCGCCCTTTACCACGGGTGCCTTTGAACCACGAGAGTCTTGTACTATAGGCAACTTCTGGGTAATCTTACCCTCTACACCGGCCTCTTCCCATGTTTCTCTTATTGCAGTTTGTACAAACGAGTCCACTTCGTCCAATTCAACTCCACCTTTGGGCAAGACCCATTTGTTTGGATGGGAAGTAGACAGAACCATAACGACCTTCTCTTTGGCTTCGTCAAGACATATGCACCCTGCCACGATCCGTGTGCCTGTCTTGGGGCAGTAATATTGGTTCTCTCTTCCTTGTCTTGCTTCTGTGGCCCTCGACATTGTTTGCTAGTATTAATCTGTAAAATCTAGTTTAGGGTGGAGAAAACCTTTCGCAATGGGAAAACCATCAAAGTACGATAATCATATCAGTAATCAGAATATCCAAACAAAACCGCATGCCTAACTATATGGCTACATTGTGCATTACCACCGTATAACTAAGTCACAAGCGTGCTGGACGACACAATGGCCACAACAATTTCGCGGATCTGCACTAGCACCGCTGCCCCAGACTCTAGGTGGGAAGATATAAACAGGAACCAGAACCCAATACAGTCTTACCATTGTCTGTAGAAAGTATGGTTACGTAGATAAGGACAGGTTTTCAGGTATTCCGTGTCTAGTACAGAGCGGGAATACTGTTGTGGGCCCGTACCGTACCGTCCACAGTGAACATTTGTCATTCGTTTATTTCGCTTATGCTAGTGAGTTTCCGTGTACTACAACATCACTATTCATAGTCAAGGGTATTCGTGATAACAGCATTATGAATGCTCTCAAAAGCCTATCGCTGCTACCGTTATTTGTTGTGGGTGGAACGTAGGTCACCCTCTACACGGGAATTTGTGGGAGCCGCACCGTGGTATAAAATACCAAAATACATAATCTGCAAGAGTTTAAACTGAAGTTCAAACATTATGAAGTTCCTATCTGTGCTTATATTTACTGCTACAGCATTGTGCCATGGTGGCTCTA
>ERZ778017.2652-NODE-2652-length-14048-cov-93.435575_pt1 | contig 14048 bp, 7 predicted proteins | sample MGYA00375747_ERZ778017 | MGnify/ENA primary metagenome ERZ778017 (study PRJEB29350, sample SAMN05509838) | bioreactor metagenome | biome: bioreactor; material: wastewater | place: South Africa: University of Cape Town | collected 2014-03-17 ... | reverse complement strand
GATGGTGACCCGCCACCTGCTCGATTCGCTGGCGATCCTGCCGTTCGTGCAGGGCCACAGCCTGGCCGACCTCGGCACCGGCCCCGGCCTGCCTGGCATCGTGCTGGCGATCGCCGCGCCGGGCCGGCAGATCCTGCTGGTGGATTCCAACGGCAAGAAGGTGCGCTTCCTGCGCGAGGCGATCCGCAGCCTGAAACTGGAGGGCGTGCGCGCCGAACAGGCACGGGTGGAAGACGTCGCCGGCCAGTTCGACTGCATCACCGCGCGCGCCTTCGCCAGCCTTGCCGACATGCTGGCCTGGGGCGACCACCTGCTGGCACCGCAAGGGACCTGGCTGGCGATGAAGGGGAAGCTGCCGGACGACGAGTTGGCGGGGATCCCGGACGGCTTCATCGTGCGTGCCACGCACGAACTCCATGTGCCCGGCCTGCCCGCTGAACGCCACCTGCTGGTGCTCGGCCGCGGGTAGGGCGGGCAGTGCCCGCCGGTCTTTGTCCGAGATCGCGAGAGCGGCGGGCAGTGCCCGCCCTACGCCACCACGGTTGTTGTAGGAGCGCACCCTGTGCGCGATGCTCTTCGTCACGCTGCACAAAGGCATCGCGCACAGGGTGCGCTCCTACAGATCCAGCACCGCGCCGTTGCTCTCGATAATCTGCGCATACAGCCTGGCGCTGGCCTTGGCCGTGCGCTGCTGGGTGGCGAAGTCGACGTGGTAGAGGCCGAAGCGCTTGGAGAAACCGAGCGACCACTCCAGGTTGTCCAGCAGCGACCAGGCGTAATAGCCGCGCACGTCCACGCCCGCGGCGATCGCTGCGTGCAGCGCGCGCAGGTGTTTGCGCAGGTAGTCGCAGCGCAGCGGGTCGTCCACCGCGCCGCCTTCGGCGACCGGTGGGTCGTAGAACGCCGAACCGTTCTCGGTGATGTACAGCGGGATGTCGCCGTAGCGCTGCTTGAACCAGACCAGGGTATCGGTCAAGCCCTGCGCGTAGACTTCCCAGCCGGTCTCGGTATGGGTGCGGTTGCGCTGGGGCACCGACACCGCGCGCAGCGGATAGGCGTCCGCGTCGTGGCGGACCACCGCGCGGGTGTAGTAGTTGATGCCGACGAAATCGACGCGCTGGCGGGTCAGCGCGAAGTCCTCCGCCGGGAAGTCCGGCCACGCCTCGCCGAAGATCTCCTTGAGCTGCTCCGGATAGCTGCCCAGCAGCGCGGGGTCGGCGAACTGCCGGTTCATGTAGGCGTGCGCGCGCGCGGTGGCGGCCATGTCTTCGGCGCCTTCGGAATACGGGTATTTCGGCTCGATGTTGAACACCACGCCGATCTCGTGCCTGCCGTGCGCGCGGTAGGCCTGGATGCCGGCGCCACTGGCGCGCATCAGGTTGTGCGCGGCGATCGGCGCCTCGTACTTGTTGCGGTGTCCGGGCGCCAGCGCGCCGTGCAGGTAGCCGCCGTCGGTGACCACCCAGGGTTCGTTGAGCGTGGACCAGCGCGGCACGCGGTCGTCCAGCGCCTTGAACATGACCTCGGCGTACTCGGCGAACCAGTGTGCGCTGTCGCGGTTGAGCCAGCCGCCGCGGTCGTCCAGCGCCGCCGGCAGGTCCCAGTGGAACAGCGTGGCGTTCGGCGCGATGCCGTGTTCCAGCAGCTCGTCGACCAGCCGCGAGTAGAAGTCCAGCCCCTTCGGGTTGACCCGCCCGGTGCCCTCGGGCAGCACGCGCGCCCAGTTGATGCTGAAGCGGTAGCCATCGAGGCCCAGCGCCTTCATCAGCTGCACGTCTTGACGGTAACGGCGGTAGTGGTCGCAGGCGACGTCGCCGGTGTCGCCGTTGGCCATCATCCCGGGCGTATGCGCGAAGCGCTGCCAGATGCTGGGGCCGGCGCCGTCGGCCAGCGGCGAGCCTTCGATCTGGTAGGCGGAGGTGGCGGCGCCCCAGTGGAAACCGTCGGGGAAAACGAATCGGGGTGCGGTCATGGGGTTCCCTGAGAGGTTGTGCTCTTTCAACCTCGAAGCCCGGCCATGGATGGCCGGACGCGGATCGGGCACGCAAGTGCCTGATTCGCGTGAGCGAGTCCGGGCGTGTACCGGACTCGCGATAGAAGAAAACCACAGGAAGTGGTTTTCTTCACAAGCTCTGAGGCCCACGCTTTGATGTAAACGCTTACATGGGCAGAATAGCCCAATGCCCACCGGCCTGCGAAGGGTTCCGGTGGCGCGGCCGTACCGGCCACCGCTGTGGAGATGCCGATGGCCGAGGTCCAGCTCGATCGCCTGCGCAAGGTCTACCCCGACGGCCACGTCGCGGTGGCCGGCGCCAGCTTCACCGTGGCCGACGGCGAATTGCTGGTGCTGGTCGGGCCGTCCGGCTGCGGCAAGACGACCTTGCTGCGCATGATCGCCGGGCTGGAACCGATCAGCGACGGCACGCTGCGCATCGGCGGCCGCGTGGTGAACGAGGTGGCGCCGAAGGACCGCGACATCGCGATGGTGTTCCAGAACTACGCGCTGTACCCGCACATGACGGTGGCCGAGAACCTGGGCTTCGGCCTGAAGCTGCGCGGCCACGGGCAGGCCGACATCGACGGCCGCGTGGCGGCGGCGGCGAAGACGCTGGAGCTGGAAGATCGGCTGGCCTCCCGCCCCGGCGCGCTGTCCGGCGGCCAGCGCCAGCGCGTGGCGCTGGGCCGGGCGCTGGTGCGCGAGCCCAAGGTGTTCCTGCTGGACGAGCCGCTGTCCAACCTGGATGCCAAGCTGCGCCTGTCGATGCGGGTGGAGATCGCGCGGCTGCACCGCCAGCTCGGCGCCACCATGGTCTACGTCACCCACGACCAGATCGAGGCGATGACCCTGGGCCAGCGCATCGTGGTGCTGGACGGCGGCGTGATCCAGCAGATCGACACGCCGATGGCGCTGTACGACCGGCCCGCCAACGTGTTCGTGGCCGGCTTCCTTGGCAGCCCGGCGATGAACCTGCTGCGCGGCACGCTGCGCCAGCGCGAAGGCTGGCGACTGGCCTGCGCCGCGGGCGAGCTGGCGCTGGGCGACGCGCTGCCCGATCCGGCCTGGGCGGCCTGGCGCGACCGCGAGGTGGTGCTCGGCGTGCGCCCGGAGCACCTGCAGCCGGCCCCCGGCGGCGCAGCCCTGCAGGCGCGGCTGGAAGTGGTCGAGCCGGTCGGCAACGAGATCTTCCTGAACCTGCGCTTCGGCGACCAGGCGCTGGTGGCACGGGTGCCGCCACGCGCCCTGCCCGAGCCCGGCAGCCTGGTCGCGCTGGGCCTGTCGCCGCCGCACCTGCACCTGTTCGACGGCGCCGGCGGCGTGCGGATCGGCGGCTGAGGCGCGCCCGGCCCGGAGCGTGATCCCCGCCGCACGCGGCGGCAGACCGGCCCGGCCGGGGCAGGCAAGGCCGGGCGGCAATGCTAATCTAGCCGTCCTTCGCGAACGGAAAGCCTTCGATCCATGGCCCGCATCATCGCTGTCGCCAACCAGAAGGGCGGCGTCGGCAAGACCACCACGGCCGTCAACCTGGCCGCCGCGCTGGCGGCGGCCAAGCGCAAGGTATTGCTGGTGGATCTCGACCCGCAGGGCAACGCCACCATGGCCTCGGGCATCGACAAGCGCACGATCGCCGCGAGCGGCTGCGAGGTGCTGCTGGAGGAAGTGGAGATCGGCGCGGCGATCGTGCCCACCGATGCGCACTACGACGTGCTGCCCGGCAACGGCGACCTCACCGCCGCCGAGCTCAAGCTGATGGACGCGCTGGCGCGCGAGCACCGGCTCAAGGACGTGCTGGCCAAGGTCGCGGACAAGTACCACACCATCCTGATCGACTGCCCGCCCTCGCTGAACCTGCTCACCCTCAACGCGCTGACCGCCGCCGACGGCGTGCTGATCCCGGTGCAGTGCGAGTACTTCGCGCTGGAGGGCCTGTCCAGCCTGCTCGACACGGTCAAGGCGGTGCGCCACCGGCTCAATCCGAAACTGGAGATCGAGGGCCTGCTGCGCACCATGTACGACGTGCGCAACAACCTCGGCAACGAGGTCTCCGCCCAGCTGACCCAGCACTTCGGCGACAAGGTGCTGCGCTCGATCATCCCGCGCAACGTGCGCCTGGCCGAGGCGCCGAGCCACGGCCAGCCGATCCACCTGTACGACCGCAGCTCGCGTGGCGCGATCGCCTACATCGGCCTGGCCGGCGAGGTGATCCGGCGCGAACGCGGGCTGCCGCCGCGCGCCGAGCCGGCCGACGAGGCCGACTCCGCCGCGCACGACGACCACCACGGCGTGCTGCTCAAGGCACCCGCCGCCAACCACCAGGACTGAGGCATGGCAGCGAAGAAACGAGGTTTGGGACGCGGGCTGGACGCCCTGCTCGGCGGCGACGGCGAAGGCACGCCGGCGGTGCTGGCGCAGGAGGGCGAGCTGCGCACGCTGCCGATCGAGCAGATCCAGCCCGGCAAATACCAGCCGCGGCGACACTGGAACGACGAGGCGCTGGACGAGTTGGCCGCCTCGATCAAGGCGCAGGGCCTGATCCAGCCGGTGGTGGTGCGCGAGCTTGGCAAGCACCGCTACGAGTTGATCGCCGGCGAACGTCGCTGGCGCGCCGCGCAGCGCGCGCAGCTGGGCGAGATTCCCGCGCTGATCAAGCAGGTGGCCGAGCAGGCCGTGCCGGCGATGGCGCTGATCGAGAACATCCAGCGCCAGGACCTCACCCCGCTGGAAGAAGCCGACGCGCTCAAGCGCCTGATCGAGGATTTCGAACTCACCCACCAGCAGGCCGCCGACGCGGTGGGCCGCTCGCGCGCCGCGGTGTCCAACCTGCTGCGGCTCACCGAGCTGCCCGAGGCGATCAAGAAACTGCTCGACGACGGCAAGCTGGAGATGGGCCACGCGCGCTGCCTGCTGACCCTGGAGGAATCCATCGCCGTGCCGCTGGCGCGCCAGGCCGTCACCCTCGGCTGGAGCGTGCGCGAGCTGGAGGAGGCCGCCCGCCGCGCGCAGACCGCACCGAAGGGCAAGGCCCGCCACGCGCCCGCGCGCGATCCCAACATCAGCGCGCTGGAACGCGAACTGGGCGAGCGCTTCGCCACCCGCGTCGAGCTGGCCCAGGGCAAGGGCGGCCGCGGCAAGCTGGTGATCCACTACCACTCCAACGACGAACTCGACGGCATCCTCGGCAAGCTTCGCTGAGCCAGGCCGCGTAGGTCGGGACTTATCCCACTCCAGGCCTTTTGCGCAGGGCTTGCCGGGATAAACCCAAGCCTATGGCGTAGCGTGCCTTGCAAGGATGTCCTGCACCTGCGCCGGCTCGAACGCCACATCCCAGCACCACTGGCCGAAGCCACCCTTCTGGTTCACGCCCTGCACCCAGGCAGCGAGGGCCGCGCGCTTGGCCTTGTTCTGTTCGCTGTCCTCGCCCTTGATCTCCAGCACCAGGGTCTTGCCGTTGGCGAGGCGCACGAGGAAGTCGGGGATGTAACGGCGGCGGGCGCCGTTCCACAGGTAATACACCTGAAAGCCGAGGTGGTCGTTCTTGGCGTAGGCCTCCACCAACGGGCTGGTTTCGAACACATTGGCCGCGTGGCCTTCCCAACTGCTGTCGCCAACCACATGGCTGATCTGCGAGCGCACGGTGGGGAAATTCGGCTTGGTGGTGTACCAGGTGCGCATGTGCCGGGTCGATCCGATGGGAAACTCCTCGTCGAAGATCGGCTCCATCCGCTCGCTGCTCGATTCGTACACGTGCCGCAGCAGGTGCTGCACCACGATGTCGCGGTTCAGCGCCAGCAGGATGCGCCTGCGCAGCGGGTCGCTGTGGTAGAGCGAGGGGATCACCAGCTTGTCCGAGTCGAAGAACTGCTCCAGCAGGCGGATCAGCTGCGCGATGAGGTACTCGGCATTGCCTTGGAACTTGCCGCGCAGCTCCTCGAACGCGCCGCGGGCCGACAGGAACAGCAGGCGTTGCAGGCGGAATGCCTCGGGGATCGCTTCCAGCTCGATGCGCTCCACCTTGCCGAGGTCGGAGGCACTGCCCAGCGCGGGCGCCAGCTCGGCGCTGATCGGGGTTTGCGTCGGATCGAGCGTCAGCGGTGCCAGCATGTCCCAGTTCACCGCCAGCACCGGCTTCACGATGGCGTCGACGCGCAGCACGTTCGGCCAGCGGATTTCCAGCGCGTTGCGCTCGTCCAGCGACTGGATCGCCGTGCTGGGCTTCGGCGGTGGCGGCGTCTCGCCACCTTCGCCAACCTCCTGGAAGATCGAGAGCGGCACGCCGAAGATGTTCACGTACTCGGGCAGAAACAACCCGTTGTCGTCCATCTCGTAGCTCACCCGACGCAGGCCGCGGCCGATCACCTGTTCGCACAGGAGCTGACTGGTGAACGCGCGCAGGCCCATGATGTGGGTGACGTTCTTGGCGTCCCAGCCTTCCGACAGCATGGCCACCGAGATCACGTTCTGCAGCTTCTGGCCGGGCGTACCCGGCTTGCCCACGTTGTCCACGATGGCGCGCAGCAGCTCCTCCTTTTTCAGCGCCAGCAATTCTGTCTGGCGCGCGGCGGACAACCCGGAGGCCTCCACGATGGCCTTGAGGCGTGCCTCGTAGTCCGTTGCTTGCGCAAAGTAGGCGCGCTGCTCCTTGCTCAAGGGTGCTGCCGCAAACAAAGCGAATGCAATCTGCTCATCGCCCAGAGCTGACACCCGCTTCTTCTCGGTGGCAGAAACCGGGAGCAACGAAATGAGGTAACGAAGCTTGTTCGCCTTTTTCTTGGTCGTCTTGTAAACGTCCTTCTGTTCGCTGGTCGCGCATAGGCATGCAACCACGGCCTCCATCTTGGCCGACGCCAAAGTTTCACTTTGTGCCGTGTTGCCACTCTCGGCCGCGTCCAGCACGCGCGAATCCACGCGCAGCAGCCGATCCTTGTCGTGCAGCTCGGGCCACCACGCACCGCCGCTGGCGAAGTAGTGCTCGATGCGCGCCGCCGTCTCGGTCTTGTTGCATACGGTCAACAGCACGGGCGGCATGGTGTGGCCCGCCTCCTGCCAGTTGTGCAGCGCGGCGCGCCAGTCGGCGCCGAGCAGGGTGTAGGCGTCCTGCACCAGTTTCGGCAGCGCCTCGTGGGGTTCCGCGCCGCGGCGGTTCAAGTCGTCGCGCACCTCCTCCTCGCGGTACAGGTGGTACAGCCTGGAGCGCAGCGTGGCGGCATTGGGCAGCGCGTCGTCGCGCACCACCACGCGCGGCGTCTTCACCAGGCCGGCCTCGATGGCGTCGTTCAAGCCGAAGTCGGAGACGATCCAGCCGAACAGGCCCTTCTCAGTATTCGCGCGGCCGGTCGGGGCGAACGGGGTGGCCGAAAGATCGAAGCAGCGCTGCACCCGGCGGGTGGCATGGATGCGGTCCAGCCCCTCGATCCAGCGCGTGGCCTCCTCCATGTCCAGGCCCATTTCCTCGGCCTGCCGCTTGGTTTCGCGGTCGCGCTTGTCGTCCGCGCTCATGCGATAGGCGTGGTGGGCCTCGTCGTTGATGATGACCAGGTCACGGCAGTCGGCCAGCTTGCCCAGCACGCGCCGGGTGAATGCCTCGTCCGACTCCGCGCCCTTCTTCACCACCGAGCGCTCCGGCTCCTTCAGCGGCATCAGCGTGTGCCAGTTCTCCACCAACAGATTCGCGCGGTTCAAGCGCTGCCGCAGTGCCTCGGTGGGGCACAAGTTGAACTCGTCGTAGGCATTGGCCGGGTTGCCCGGCATCAGCACCTGCAAGCGCTCCCGCACGGTCAGGCCCGGCGCCACGATGAAAATGGCGTTGGAAAAATCCTTGCCGCGCTTGGGGTAGGTCTGTGCGTTCAGTACCTGCCAAGCGACGATCATCGCCATCACCGCGGTCTTGCCGCTGCCGGTCGCCATCTTGTTGCACAGGCGCGGCCACGCGCCGCCATCACCTGGTACATGGATGCCTTGCTTGTATTCGCTGGCCGCCTCCACCCACCAGATCAGCGTCTCGATGGCTTCGAGCTGGCAGAAGTAGAACGGATGCTGGCGCGCCTCACGGTCGTGCCAGTGCTCCAGCAGGCTGCGCGTGACGCTGGTGATGCCGGGGTAGTCCGCCGTGCGCCAGCTATCCACGCGCTCGCGGATGCGCATCACCGCGTCCAGCGACTCCGTGCGGCGCGTGTTGGTACGGGTGTCGAACACCTCGTAACCGGCGGGCCGGCGCCCCTCCGCCAGCGTCAGGCGGCCGCCCTGCTCGGCCCAGTGGCGATCCGGGCGCACGAAAGGCGAGTTGATGATGAGCGATGCGGTCACGGTGTGGTGTCCTTGGCTACCGTCCGGTAGGCCTGGTCGCGATGGCTGCGCTGGGCGGGGTAGCGCAGCTCCAGCAAGCCCTCGTGTTCCAGCGGGGTGACGTAGCGATCACGCAAGCCGGCCGGGCCGCGATCCAGCAGCAGGGAAAGCTCGCGCAGGCTGAGAAAACGCCCGGCACACAAGGCCAGGATCGTTTGCCGCACGACATTGGCCGGCGCCTTGCCCTTGCTGCGCACGGCTTGCGCCAGCGCCAGCAAGGCCGGGTCGCTCAGTGGATCGGCGCTCGCCAAATGCGGGGGGCTACCGGGCAAATGAGGGGGGCTACCGGGCAAATGAGGGGGGCTGTCGGGCAAATGAGGGGGGGCATCCCCCCCCATTGAGTTGGCCATGGACGCACCCAGGGTGTAATGCGTGCCGCGTCCCATGCCTTCGGGCACCAGCAAGCCGCGGTGCACCAGGGCGCGCAGCATGATCGTGATGTCCACCCGGTGGCGGCTCAGCATGTCCTGCAGGCGGGCATTGGTCACCTGGCCTTCGGCGTGGGCGGTCATCAGTGCGCAGGCTTCGTCGTGGTCCAGCGTGTCGAACGCCGCGCCAAAGCGCCCGCGCAACTCGGCCAGCACCGTGTCCGGCAGCACGGCCACCATCGGCAGGTCGAGCACCACGCGGTCGGGGCGCACGTTCTCGCGCAGGTCGGGTGCCTGCCAGCGCTGCGCCAGCCAGCTCGCCATGATGCGGTCGATGCCCGAACCTGCCTTGTCGCCCGCGCCCAGCATCTGGAACATCTGCTGCAGCGACTTGTTGCGGCACTCGCTCACCCCGCCCTGTCGCAACTGTTCGCGCGACACCAGCAGCGAGCCGGGGTTGGAAAACGTCAGCCGCGTCGGGTAGCGGTCGATCACGATGCCGCCCTGGCCAAGGTAATCGGCGTGGATCAGCGCGTTCACCAGCGCCTCCTGCAGCGCCTCGGTCACCGGCCCCATGCCGCGGCGATAACCCTCGGCGTCGGTCTGGAACGGCAAGGTCACGCCCGGCCCGGTGGACAGCTTGGGCCACACCCGCTGGTAGAACTGGAACAGGTTGCCCTCCCAGGCGCCATCCAGCGTGATGCGGTCGGTCCAGCGCACGCCGGGTTCATCCGTGAAGTGCTCGCGGTAGTCGAGCTGGTAGCCGGGCACGCCTGCCGGGTCGCGGATCGCCTGCTCGCGGCCGAACATCAGCAGACCGGCCACGGTCGGCCCTTCCGCGCCGCTCAGGCGGTCGCGGCGCCAGCCACCCAGCCGCGCCAGCAGCTTGCGGTCGTCTTCGGCCAGCCACGGGTGGCCGGGCTTGGCCGAGGCCATGCGGTGGCGAAACTGCGCCAGCGACTCGCCGTGGATGTCGTCCCAGCCGAAGCCGTCCAGCACCCGGCTGTCGGCCGGCTCGTCCGACTGGTCGGCGAACATGCGCCGCACCTCGTCCTCGCGGCACAGGAAATCGCCCTCGCCATTGCGCCGGTAGGTGCCGCGCATCGGGTCGTTGCCCACGTACACCGGCCGCTCGCGCCGGTTGGCGCGCGGCACCACCAGGCGAATCAACGGCCGTCCGGGGTGTGACGTCGGCACCAGGGTCACGTCCGCGTCGCGCAGCAGGTTGCGGCTCACCTTTTGCCGGTTGTTGAGCGCGTTCCACAACTCGGCGCGCCGCTGCTCGGCGTGCTCCACGCCGTGAATGTCCAGCGTGTCGCCCTGCTGTGCCACGCCCAGCCACAGCGTGCCGCCGGCGGTGTTGGCAAAGGCGCTGTAGGTTTCCCACAGGCTGCCGGGCACGCCGCCGCGGGCGGACTTGTACTCCACATCCACCGTTTCTGAGTACGCAAGCTCCTCGAACAGCTCGCCCTGCATCTCCATCGGGCTCATGGCAGCGGGATGACCTTCAGCGACTCGATGCCGCGATCATCCACGATCTTCACCGCCACCTTGCGGTTGGCGCCGGCCTCGAACGGCAGGCTCAGCGCGCCATGCAGCTTCGGCAGCAGGGTTTCGTCCAGCTCGGCCTTGATGTTTTTCTTGAGCTTCTCCCAGCCATCCTTCTTGCCGGCCATGGGAAAGAACACCTGGGTCGGAAACAGGCTGCGCTCGTCGTAGTCGGTGTCCAGCGACCACATCGCGATCTTGCCCCTGCCGCCGGAAACGAGGTCGCCCTTCGCCGTGTCGAAGTAGTCGAAGCCGTGCACCTCCACTTCAAAGCGGCCATCCTTGCGCTGGCGCAGCTCCACGTCCGGCTGGCCCATCAGCCAGAAGCTCTGGTTGCCGCGCTGCTTCTTCTTCAAATCCTCGGTCAAGAGGTCGGTGTTCATCTGCGCCTTCAGCGCGATGATGCCCTTGGTGTTGTCAATGTCCTTGGCCGCCTCGGGGTCGAAGGTGAAGGCGGCAAACACGATCATCTTCGGCCGCGGAAACAGCTCGCTGGCCTCGCGCATGGCCATCTCCACTTGGCGCTGCTCCAGCGCGGCGTACTCCGGGCCAAAGCTCACCACCACGCGATCCCCGCTGTCCGCCAAGGTGCCGGTCACGTGCAGGTGCGGCATGCCGGGCAGGGTTTCCAGCGTGGCGAAGCGCAGCATCTGCCCGCCCTTGCCGCGGATGCCGGCGCGCATCAGCTCGTCGCGCCAGCCGTGCTGGCGGGCCGACTCGCCCGAGCGCGCGATGCTGGCATCCGCCTCGATGCTCTGCGTGCCGGTGGATTCGTCCAGTGCCGCCACCGAAGGAAACGGCACCGCCTCCACCGTGAACGGCCCGGTCACCCGCAGCCGGGTTTTCGACACTTCCGGCTGGTCGTACAGCGTCTCCTGATCGGCATGCGCGGCGATCGAGCGATCCATCGCCTGCTGCAGCGCCTGGCGCGCGGCGTGGAAGGCGTCGAACGCCGCGCGTGCGCCCTGCGGCCAGCCGGCGGGAAAGTCGAACGGTACCTCCCACACCAAGAGCGCGCCGGCCGGCGCCTGCTCGCCCGAAGGTAGCGCCACCGTCTGGCCGATGGGGGCGGCAAAGTCCACCAGCTTGCCCTTGCGGCCGCCCTCGGTCACCACGAAGGCCGGCGCCTTGCCGGCGCGCAGCGCGGCGTTCAAGCCCTGCAGCGCGGCTTCGATGGCCGGCTGCAAACGCTCGTAGATCGCGTCGATCTCCGGGTTGTTGGCGATGGATTTCAGCGTGACGTGGGGCACGGTCTTGTAGATGAAACCGCTCTTGAGTCCCTCGTGCGGGTACTTCAAATCGAAGTAGTCGTAGCTCGCCGTCATCAGCCGCTGCTTGGCCAGCGTCACCGCCACCCGCGAGGTGTCGCAGGTGATCCAGCGACGGCCCCACTTCTCGGCGACGAACGCGGTAGTGCCCGAGCCGCAGGTGGGGTCGAGCACCAGGTCGCCGGGATCGGTGGTCATCAGGAGGCAGCGTTCGATGACTTTTGCGGATGTTTGGACGACATACATCTTCGCCGCCACAAACGTACTTTCAACAGTGTCAGACCACATGTTGTTAATTGCCACGACGGGGAAGTCATTGGCAAATCGCTTGAAGGCGAGTGTCTGGCCGACACCCATGAGGCGCCCTGCTCTTTGAAGAGTTGGAAGTTTCTTGACGCCAGGTTTCCAATGAGTGCCGGACGACGGCAAGAAACTTTGGCCCCAGCTCGCGAACTCATCGTCCTGTCCAGACTCGCCTTGTGACGTAAGATTCGCTGTTCGAAATCTCCGGCCTTCGCTGAGAATCTCCCCAGAACGAAGTTCAGCGAGTTTCAAGCGCCGCCAAGAACCGTTTGGAGCAAGCAAACAGTTGTATGAGTCATCGGAAACCTCACTACCAAGGGTGGCATATAACTGGCGATACTTGGCTTTCCCCTTGTTCTTTACGTACCACACCAAGTAGTCACAAACGCCCGCAATAAGCGTGCTCGCCTGACCGCTTGTCTTTTTGAATGGGATAAGCCCGGCTAGATTCTCCGCTCCAAACAACTCGTCCATGATTTCCCGCACGTGATGCAGGTTCTCATCCGAAATCTGCACAAACACGCTACCCGACTCGTGCAGCAATTCCTTCGCCAGCAGCAGCCGGTCGCGCAGATACGTCAGATACGAGTGGATGCCCAGCTCCCAGGTATCCCGGAACGCCTTGATCATCTCCGGCTCTTGCGTCAGGTCTTCGTCCTTGCGGTCCTTCACGTCGCGCTTGTTGACGAAGGGCTGGAAGTTGGAGCCGTACTTGATGCCGTAGGGCGGGTCGATGTAGATCATCTGCACCTGCCCGGCGAGGCTCTCTTTTTCCAGCAGGCTGTTCATCACCAGCAGGCTGTCGCCGGCGATCAGGCGGTTGGCCCAGCCGCGGTCGTGCTTGTAGAACTCGATGGCCTCGCGCAGCGGCAGCGGGCGATCGAACCACGCGCGCAGCCAGTCCTGCTGCTGCGGCGCGTCGGCCACGCCGCCCTTGCCCTTGGCCAGTTGTTTCTTGATGCGGCCAAGCACGGTGGCCGGGTCGATGCGCTCGTGCACGTGCAGCGAGACGGTGTCCACCTCGAAGCTGGTGCGCTCGGCCTTGCCGCTCCAGTTGAGGTAGGGCGCGGCGTGCTGCTTGAGCTGGGCCAGCGCGGCGCGCATTACGGCGGCGTCGCCGCTGGCCAGGGCGTCGTCGATCAGGTTTTCCACCTGCGCGCGAGCGCTGTCGAACTGCAGCGCGGGGTCGATATGCGGGTCGTAGGCCCAGCGCGTCTTGGGCTGGTCGGGGTCGTCGTCGGGCGTGACCAGGCCCACCTCGGGGTTGTTGGTGCGCTGGTCGCGGTGGTGGTAGGCGGCGAGCTTCTTTTCGCCCTCGTTGGCGCGCGCCTTGGCGCGGGCGGGTTGGCCGGGCTGGCGTTGTCCCAGCGCCATGCCGGCCTGCCGCGGCCTTGGCATGTCGGCCCCCGCCGGTTTTTCGGGTGCTTGCAGGGTGAGGGTCGGTGCCGCTGCACCATCCAGCACCAGCCGCACGGAGCCGCCGCGGCCCTGGCCCTTGGCCACGTGGCCGGCGGCCACCAGCGCGTCGCGCGCGGCCGCGTAGCTCGCCTCGCTCACCTCGGTGCCCAGGCTGGCTGTCAGTTGCTTGCGTAGCGCGATGTTGCCCACCGCGCTGCCGTCGGCGGGCAGGGCGGCCAGCAAGGCCTGTGGCAGCGCATCGGCGGTGGGCTCGGACATCGGCAGCTTCCTTACGCAAATAATGCCGTTCACTTTACCTTGTCCTCCCCTCGCCACGCCGGCCACCCGCCACGCCCGCATGCACTAAAATGCGCCCCTGTCGTCGCATTGCGGCACCCGTCCAAGTCAAGGCTTCGCCATGCCCCAGCTCTCCGTCGTCGTCCCGGTGTTCAACGAGCGCGACAACATCCCGCCGCTGCTCGCCGAAATCGCGGCTGCGTTGCGTGGCACGGCCGACTACGAAGTGATCTACGTCGACGACGATTCGTCCGACGACAGTCGCGCCGTGCTCGAAGCGCAGAAGGCGCAGCATCCCGAGTTGCGCGTGCTGCACCACGTCACCCGCAGCGGCCAGAGCACGGCGGTGTGGAACGGCGTGCGCGCGGCGCGCGGCAGCTGGATCGCCACGCTGGACGGCGACGGCCAGAACGATCCGGCCGACATCCCGAAGCTGCTCGCCGCGCGCGACGCGGCGGCGGCCGAGGTGAAGCTGTTCGCCGGCTGGCGCACCACCCGCCGCGACAGTTTCAACAAGCGCATCTC
>ERZ778017.2643-NODE-2643-length-14079-cov-4.202082_pt1 | contig 14079 bp, 7 predicted proteins | sample MGYA00375747_ERZ778017 | MGnify/ENA primary metagenome ERZ778017 (study PRJEB29350, sample SAMN05509838) | bioreactor metagenome | biome: bioreactor; material: wastewater | place: South Africa: University of Cape Town | collected 2014-03-17 ... | reverse complement strand
TTAGTCTTCAATTTTAACGACCCTTCCACCCAAAATTTCTATTCGTGTTTGCTAAATGTCCAATATTATAATCGGTTGTACCTAATCCATCGGTCGAACTTAGTCAGAATGGCAAAGTCAAACTCAACAAATCCAAATAACTATAAATACCCAAGTTGGGGTATTTCTTTCCAGGCAGCTAGAATGATTAGCATTGTTCTGAAAATTTTACTTGAACGTGATCAAGTGAAATACTGTCCAGTTATGTTTGTTTACATCGTTTTTTCAGCATTGAACATGTTAATTTACCATATCGATTCAACATCTCAAGTAATTGCATCAGCTGCAGCAGACTCATTATTCATATCAAGAGCTGCATTGCGAGAATTAACTAAGTTTTGGCCAATTGCTGGTGTCTTGTACAAATTATTCGAGAAATATGCCAATGACAAGATTAAACGTGCCAATGTTATTGAAATTGGATCCAAAATGGCAGATATGGCGGAAGGTGAGGATGGCATCAATCAGGATAGTATCAATGGCAATCACAATCCAGGAATTAGCAACATTCACAACTTTAATAACACTGAAACGGCTTCGAACGTATCACCAGGAGGCAACACGTACCCAATCTATGACGCTGCCGATAAGCAAAAAGATATCAATTTGCATACCAAACCATCCTTCACACCAAATCAACAGTTCCAAGACCGTTCATTCCAACCCACGCCAGTACAACAAACTCCTCTTCAACAGACGCCAGGACCCCAAGGCACAAGTACGCAACAAGGAGTGGCACCTATGTTTGTTGAAAATAAAACTAACGAAACAAGCCCTAGCTCAATCCACTCATTCCCAGATATCTCACTTGTCACAGAAAGCTTACCAAAGAATCCAACCTTTTTTGAAAATTTCGAACCCACTCAATTGTTTCCCGAAATCAAGTTCAGCTTGCCACCTACTAGAGCTCAATCACCCAACCCTGAATCTCCAGGAGAAAACAACACCAACCAACCTGTCTTATATGGTCAAGAAGATATTGCTCAAACACCAGGAGGACACATCAATACAAATTTTATGGACAGCTCGTTTATTAATATGAATTTACAATCAGGTATTGATAACAAGTTTGTCGACGACATTGGGAATTCAATGTTCAATTTCCAATACTAGAGAATTTTCTGTTTACGGCTTTAGAACCCATCATGATTTTGTTTATATATGTATATTACCTTAATTCACTTCTATTTAATTCTAAGTTACTGATGATTAAATTGTAGCTTACGTCAAACAAAACCTGTTTGTAAACACGTTGATAGTGATTGAATTGTCAATATTTGCGAGAATCTGCTTCGTATATTCGTGAGTTGTATCACAGTCTTACTTTTTTCTTTTGTTTTGACTTGCTTAACTTTTTGAGATCTTCAAATATTTCATCCCGTTTCAATTTTTGACTATATCCAATAGTGCTTTGGACAACTGACTCATATATTTCAAAATCCTTCTGTAATTCTCGTAATTGGTCGTTCCACAAACTACCTAGCTGGATAAGTTCGTTGTAATTGTTTTGGAATTCCTTAAGTTTTTCATCCACTCGTTCGTCGTTGTGTTCCAAAAATGATTTCGACGAATTGTTCATATTATCAGTTTCAATTCGTGAAAGAATTTCGTTAGTTGCTTGCAAAAGCAGTGCTTTTTGGTCTTTCGAGATTTTCAAGTCCTCGAATTTAGGTAAGTTGAATCCATTCCAATCGATATCCTCAGGCTGTAAGTCCAGCTTTCGGTGAGTTTCATCTTTGTTCATGTCAATTTCTATATGCTGGTCCAGTCGTCCATCATTTAAGTCGTCTAGGTTGATTGGTATACCTAAAATAAGTAATAGGTTATGACGAATTTTCAGTTTCACCCAGTTTGGTGGTTTTAGTTTGGGAATTCTAGAAATCTCAGTGTACACTTGTTGTGATCTATCCGATAATAAAATTGTGGAATCCCAATTGTCTTTTGGTGGTATTTGTGAAAACACTGTGCCCATTGCTTTCGAAAGGTTTTGGCCAAACATTTCGTCATTGGAAAGAACCACCTCATCAAATCGCACTAGATCTGCTTCATTAAATTGGGGTTGTGGTTGTTGTTGTGAATTGAAGTTGTCAAAGTCACCAAAATCGTCCTCGTCTTCATCATCTTTTGCCTGGTTGAAATCATCGAAATCATCATCATTATCGTCATTGGCTTGGTTAAAGTCATCAAAATCGTCTTTGTTGTCCTCTTCGTGTCTATCCTCGGTGATACCGATAGAATTGTCAGAATGATCATCATTTTCACTATGTGTTATGTGATTACTTGATTCAATATTACCATTTGACGTTTCAAGATTGCCAAAATCATCACCAGTTTCTGTCTTTTCTACATGTTCGGAGGTGTCTTCTTCTGCATTTTGGTCATTCGTAATGGCGTTGTTGACAACATCCATATCGACTGTCGTGTTATCGTCTATGTTCAGATCATGACTTGGTAACAAGTGTAACGAACCGGTCATTATGAGCTAAACTCGACGGAATTTCACGGTAAAAACAGCTTAATATAAACAAGAAAAGCTCAAGCAATCCACTGGTACCAATGAAACTAGAATTTTGTTACAGAATAGTGACTTTTCACGAAGCACAAAAATATATTCTTAAGTGTACAGAATCAATAGTGAAAAATCTCTATATAGTACCACAATAAAACTATAAAAAAAAAACCTTCGTCAAAGACGGTAACACAGTTAAGTAGTCACCCTTTTGGCTGAATATATCATCACTAATGGATAAAAAGAACCTATTGGTGTTTTCAGTAGGCAATCCTGGCAGAAGTAACCGCCATTCTGCTGGACATTTAGGCTTGAAGTATTTAATGGAACAAACACAATGTAAACAATTAGTCAAACCTTCGTCCAAAAGCGTGTATTCAATGAGTAAATGCGAAACTTGCACATTCGTTAAGTCAACGGTCTACATGAACGAATCGGCACGGGCGTTGAAACTGGTAATGGATGACGAACGGCTCTCTCTCAATCAATGGAATATCGTTGTGGTGTATGATGACTTTGAAACCAACTTGGGCACAGTAAAACTAGCGGAATTCAAGAAGAACGAATCCCACAATGGAATTAAAAGTATCAAGAATTTTGTGGCCAGCTTAAATGTTGATTGCTCTGTGTTTAAATTGGGTATAGGTATTGGACCTAAACCAGCTAACTCTACAAAAGAGTCCATGGCGACATGGGTTCTTTCTCCCTTCAACCAGGCGGAATTACAACTCTTACAATCAACGTCGTTTCCCACCCTCTACATCTATATTCACACCATTGAAGATAGTGATTTCATCAATGTGAACAAATTAAATGCTACCGTTAAAAGGCTAATTCAAAATTCATAAATGTCATAAATTCGTAATGCTCAACGTGTTGTAAATGAACATGTTGTGTACACAGATCTAGAATATAGTGTTCCGTCTGTTTCTCATTAAGGCCTCTCCAGCATCAGCTTCTCCGCTAGTTCGTCCCGTGTCACTTTCGTTAACTTCCTCGTCTTCCTCCACCGTAGTATTGGTGGTATCAGTCAAATATTCGCTATTTGGATCGGTATTAGAATATTGTGGCGGACAATCGCTTGATTCTGCTTCATATTCGTGGTCCTCAAAGTCAGAATCGTCGTCATATTCCACTGAATGAAATTGGAAATCGTTTCCACCAGTGGCAAGGTCAATTGTGTTATTGATTTTAGTTGATAGTTTGGAAGCTTTTCTACCCTCTTCTATAGCCCTCTCTATAGCTATTCTGTTACGTATAAAAAGAATTCTTGGGAACATCGACCGTTCCCCCTTAAGGATCATTTCTCCAAGTCTTTCCTCAGTTGGGTCACTTAATATATACCAAAAGTCTTTTAGTTTGTTTCGCGGCCATATAGTTATCGACCCCGTGAATCGTTGTAGCCAGATATTCAGCCAGTCTTGTTCAAGGAAATGAGGCAACAAATCTAGAGTTTTCACCATTTGTAACCACTTTGTAATTTCCAATTTGAATAGCTGTTCTAATGCGGTAGCAATAAATCCACCACGTAAACTGGAATATTTTCCCTTCGAGACTTTTCTTCTCGCAACTGGTCTACCTACGGTTCCCTTTGGTGCAAAGAAAAACAACGAAATGTGAGGATTTACTTGTGAAACCACCAGAAAATTGACGTTGTAGTACGTGTTCAACGCATCAATTGGGATATCTGTTCTTAAAGAACCATCTCTCCATTTGTTTCCTAATGAAAATGGAACAATTTCACCAGCATGGCTCTTCATCATCAACACCACCGGGTTCAAAATTCCTGGTACGGCTGAAGATGCTAATAGTGCCGACCAAATGATACAATTGGGTGAGGTAATGCTGTTGCACAAAATAACGGGTGAGTGAGGATCTGCTGGGACTGTTGAAATGTTCAATTTTCGCCCTGTTCTTTCAAATGCTTCTTGAAAAGTAGTAGATCCTCGTGTAAAGAAGTTTGCTTTCTTGGCCCAACTAACAGCATCGAATCTGGCACCGGTTCGCCAGAATCTCGGTATCCAGACATACCACGGATCTTCACACGCAGTGATTTTTTTCGCCAATTGTGGTACTAACAATTCTTTCAATTCTTCGTTCGACCTGGTGCAAGCAAGAGCAGCAATTAATCCTCCTCCAGAAGTACCAGAAATAATGTTCGGCAATAAATCTTGATCGAGTAATGCTTTCACTATACCAAAATGCGTGTAAGCAAAGCACGCACCACCACTAAGAACAAGAGCAGTTTTACCATAGTTTTTCAGAACAATCTTGAAGAAATGTCTTTTGGAATGAAGAGGAATTTTCTCAGAGTTCGTGATATAGTTAATGGAATCTACCACGGTATTTACGTACGTCTGGATGAGGTTCTTCGTACCAAAGTACCGGTGTGAGTACAATTGTCTGTTCTCGATACCAGCAAAATTAGACTTCAAGCACGATTGAAGAACTAGCATAAGCTCCACGTCATTTTGCTGGCGACGCAACCGTTTAATCGTCTGAATCGTCAAGTTGATAGTTTTGTAATCGTAGTACGAAAATTTTGGATTTAACGACCATCTGTCTAACGTCAAGTACTTGTCTAGTTTTATAGCATTCTCTATCCATTCTTCATAAGTGACTGAATCACGGAGTTTTTGCCGTAAGCGTTTCTGCTCACCAATCCACGTAAACAAGTACTCCAGTAGAGCCACGTAGATTCTCACAACACCATACATTACACATAGCACCACGATCCAAAACGTGATAAATAAAAGTATGGGCCATCGTAACATGTGGTAGGAAAAACTCGATCTGTACTCGTTTCGAAGCTTTCTTTGCTTTATGGCTGCGTTCTTGATTGTTGGGTTCGAATTGTTCTTGCTGGAGACTGGAAGTGGATCGTTTATAGGATACCAATCACTCTTAGATATGATCAAATCTGGACGTTTACCCTGCCGCAGCGAATCGACCGAGAGTTTACGGGAAAAGTAATCCGTCAGAGGCCGTCTCGATATGGAGTTCTCAGTCCCGTTTTCGTTCGCTCCGTTGCATCCATCTTCGACGTATTCATCCAGCCATATTAATGCTTTAGCAAACTCGTGGATGTGGTCCTCGTTGACATAATCACCCTCGTTCATGGTTTGGGTGTGGTGCGGTGCAAATTGTAACTGAAATCAAACAATGCAGCTGTATTTTGTTGAAAAATGATGGAATGGCGGAAAAGAATGAAATCTGGCTCCCAAGACAACTTGCTGCAATAATGCAGCCCTACATGATGCCTGGTTCGCACGAACCTCATCGATCAGCCGGAGCTAACCGAGCGGAGTAGAGCTGTACACCAGCGCTACCATTCTCAAGCAGAAACATATACCCACCAGTGGAGCAAATTCGCTGCAGCACGTTTCCATCATCATCAAAACACAGATCAGTTTCTCTTTTGCACGGCAAGACTACGTCGCACTACCACCGCAATACATCACTATAGAAGCACCCTAATTCCGTCTCGTCAATGCTTTCGGCAGTCGTTTTGGATATCGAAGGTACCATCTGTCCCATCACGTTTGTGAAAAATGTCTTGTACCCATACTTCACAGAAAGGTTCCCTGCTATCGTCAATGGGCTCGAATTTCCCTTGGATTCCACATCATCTGACCCAATAGTGTCGCTCCTTGTACAGCTACCACCGGAAATCATCGTTTCACCAACATCAATTATCGAATATTTCGCTGATCTCGTGGCTAAAGATATAAAACACCCAGTGTTGAAGGGTCTCCAGGGCTATATCTGGAAACTGGGGTATGAAAATGGTGAAGTTGTCGCTCCGATTTACCCTGACTCGGTCGACTTCATCAGAAACTGTCCTATTCCCATCTATATCTACTCCTCCGGTTCCATAAAGGCACAAAAATTACTCTTTCAGTACGTTGGCGATAAGGGGAACAAAACCATCGATTTAAACCCCAAATTGTCGGGGTACTTTGATATCACCACCGCTGGTTACAAGAACTTACCGGGATCATACACAAAAATCGTTCAAGAAATAGGCAAGTCGCCAAACTCGGTGCTCTTTTTGAGTGATAACGTAAACGAAGTAAACGCAGCATTGCAGGCGGGATTGCAGTCGTCAGTCGTCATCAGAGAAGGCAATGCCCCTCTCTCGGAGCAAGACTTACAAAAGTTTACCACGATACGGTCATTGGACCAAGTGAAGCCCTGACTTCGCGTAGACTATTTATATTAATTAACATACTATTATACATCAGTGCAATAGAATCATCCACTTCACATATCCCTAAATAAAATATCAGCAGCAACTTCTTCATTCTTGTCGCATGCCATGTACACTTGGATTACCAAGTTCCGGTCAAAACCTAGCTCGCATAATCTATTGATGGCATTTTGGTCCTGCTCGGTCACGGCAATACGCACTTCACCTTCCTGGCCCGCTTCACCTTCTGCTTCTTCACCTTCCAATTCGAAACCTAAATCGCCGTTTCCTCCTTCCAAAAATGTTCTTATAAACTCTTCTGGATGTTCTTGGATTAATTGAGCAATTTGTGGGTTTGATTGTGCTATTTGCTCCAACAATGGCTGGATCAATTCTGGGTTCGATTGTAATGCAGTTCTTAACAAGTTCATCTGTTCTTCGTCCCCCAATTCGCCTACAGCTCCACTTTCTTCCGCACCACTTGGTTCCTCTTGTCCTCTGTTGGCCTGTGCGGCTGCTGCTGCTGCCTCAAACAAGTTTGCTCCGTGTTCTTGCTCATGTTCTCCTGAGTGTTCAGCTGGTGCTGGTGCTGCTTCTGCTTCGTCACCTGCTGCGGCTGCTGGTGCCGGTGGTTCTGGTCTCGTTGCCGATTCGGGAATACCAGTTAACAAATATTCAACCGCACGGTGAGGATTGTTAAATGCTGCTCTCAATGCTGCTTCAACCTGGGCCCTTTCGTAACCCATTTCCATGATGTTTTGGATGGTCTGCTCTCTTTCAGAACCTAATGCAAATGCAGAGTTAGGCTCAGCACCTTCAGATTCGGCTCCTGGTGCTGCCTGTTCTGGAGCAGCTTCGGTGGTGGATTCTTTGCTCGAAGCAGCTGGTGTTTGTTCTGCTGGTGTTGCTGAAGTTTCGGCCACAGGAGCAGCTTTCTTCAGCTTAGAAATCATGAAAATGATCGAATCACCATCTTTGATCTTGAACGACTCCAACGTCTTGTCGTCCTGTAACACTTTCCCCGAATAAACAAACTTCAACTGGTCAGCCTCGCATTGTTTTTCCTCGGCCACCTTTTGTTTGATTTCCAAGACCTAATAGTTAGTAACCCTCTTAATTTAACCATTCTACCGCTGAAATTTGATTGCGTCTGTGTCCAAATCACCGAGCTTATTCAGATTCTCAGCACAGTTTCACAGATACCAAATGGTGGTGAATGACTTCCGCAAAAAACACTGGAAACACCTCCCAAAGGGCCCCAACGTGCCACTGGTCTCGTTCTGACCGTGCATTTGACAAACATCGCCAAAATTGTCCCGTAGGAATCATTGGTTCATCGCAGTTGTTCGATGGTGAAAAGCAGTAATTAGATCTGCAAAACTGCAAATTTCAACGGAAATTGCCAACACATACCGTTTCTGTGCCTTCCACAGTCAAAGGAAGCTTGTTTTTCTTGAAATCCTTGAAGATAATCTGCATTTGCCCTAAAAAACACTAAAACTTTTCCAGGTGTGATTGTTTGTAGTGGCAAGTTTAGGTACCGCACTAAAAAAACGTTTTCGGTATGTGTTAAATGTCGCGGTGAGCCAAACTGCTACGGTTTCTCACTACCATGGGTCGACCCCGTGGTGGGCTGCCACCATATGTAAACCTACTGCTATTCATATGCTTTCTTCTTCATGGCCACTTGGTACAAAGACTCAATACTGCAATGGACACACGCGGTATTCATATGTGACAACGTCAATATTGCAGCATTGATGCAAGTCGCATTGTGTCATTTGGGGTTTTCCTTCTTTCTTAAGTTACTTCTTCATTATTGACCCTACAGAATATTTAAGCTACAAAGGGCCGTGTATATGCTGGTTAGCACTATTCATGGTACGGTTTGAAGTACAGTACACTATAATCAGCCTACTTTGTTTGCTACACCTCAGATCGTACGTCAAACAAGACACCTGCTTCTTGGCTCTTGCTTCTCAATGCTCTCTGGCAATCGTGGTTGTTACCGTCAAACTTGGTGGTCTTTGTACGGAACCCCACTGTCATCGCGATCCAGCGCTACCACCGGGCTGTAGCACTACCACCGGGCTGTAGCACTATCACCACGATGCCGCCGCACTGACTATGGCAACGCTACCATGACAGACTGCTGCACCTCATTTACCTCATTTTCTACTGTCACTCTCTGCTCACTTGCTCTTCATCCTAGCTTTCTTGAAGTTTGTACTAACGTGTCGACTTGCTTCCTAGTACGATTTGTTGGCGTGGGTTGTTGTGTTGCGGTTGGTAGTGGCATTTTTCTGTACCCTTTCGTTTAGAAAATCCTTCATTGCCACTAGTTGCAAAATCTGACAGGACGAGTAAAGGGCGATCTTTCTTTTGAGATAGACTGTGTTCACGCAATATTGCGTTTATCTAGTAGCTTGTTCCATTTCTGGACTTTTCACGTCGTTGCTGAGTGCTTTTTGTCTGCATCCTCATAACGCAGTCCACGCGTACGGTCGAATATTCCTAGTTATATCTCGGTGGTGAAATATGCTGCGTCGAGGTGGTCCTAGTGGAGTCAGAGGTCCAAACTCAGCGTTAACGGAGTTTCTTAGAAATGAGGGGATTACCGATGCTTTTAGACAGAGACGAGCTAATGAACAATCACAAAATAATCGCTCGGCTTCGGCTTCTACAGCAGCAAGCGAGGAGCCAGAAGAAGTCCTGGTTAGCCCAGTACGTAGAAGGACCCGTAATACAATCGTTGTGGATGAAGATGATGAAGAAGTCGAACAAATAAAATTGGCTGCAAAAAAGAAATTAAGGGCTGCTAAAAAGTCAGATAGGAAACGGAAGGGCGATGGTGGCGGTGATAGCAGTAGTGATAGTGATGTAGACGACGATTATGTGGATGATTCAGATGCTGAATTTAAAAAATTTGGTGATACCGATACTTGTGCTCAGTGCAACCAAACATTTCATTTGACGGTGTATTCTCGATTTGTACGGGATAAGAATGGCTACATTTGTGAAAATTGTAATCTGATACTCAAGGCTCAAGAGCGTAAATCCAGAAAGAATCAGTTGTCTGCTCGTAAAAAGAGAAAAAAGGTTGCTGCAGCTCTTTTAAATAAAACTAGGGTTGCCGTTCCTAGTCTACAAGATGTTTGCATCAAGAAAATAGCACAGAATATTCAAGATGTCGATGCACTAGGCGATATTGGTCAGATGAATCTAAATAAGATCTCAATGATTTTGTCCAAAAACAGATCGTTAGATGATTCGACGATTAATCTCTTCTTGAATCCTGGACTCAAGCATTTGGAGTTTTGGGATTGTTCAAATGTCAGTTCTGATTCGTTAAATAAAATAGCTTCATTCTGCCCAAATTTGGAATCGTTGACATTGTTCATGTGCGGACAGTTACATAATGATAACCTAAAGTATTATCAAACCAATTTAAAAAATTTGCTGAAATTAGCTTTAAACGGCGCATTTTTGATAAGTGGGACTATGTGGCAAGAATACTTTGAAACTTGTGGCTCTAACTTGGCTACATTCGAGCTTCGAAACACCCATAGGTTTACAAATGATTCCTTGATTAGTTTGCTTGAGAATGCTGGTAAATCACTTACAAGTCTTAAATTATCAAGATTGGATGGATTGGACTCAGCACCAGTTTATGAATTAATACCCCATTATCTTCAACTGTCGCAAGTAACCCATCTTGAATTGTCGTACCCTCATTCTGAGGAGTTAATAACGGATGATTTAATTATAGATATTTTATCCATAACTGGAGAAACGTTGACTCATTTGAATCTTGATGGTTGTTCTGGTCTCACCGATAAATTCTTGATTGATGGCATAGCTAAATTTTGTCCCAATTTAACTCATTTATCTTTGAAACATTTGGATCGCTTAACTGATGAAGGATTTGCGTCTGCCTTCCAAGAGTTTAAAAACGTCAACCATGGAGGATTGATCAGCGTTGACTTGACAAAATGTGTCGAGTTGGGCGATGAAGCAGTCTATGAGCTATTTAAGCACTCGTCCCACACATTGGTTGAACTTGTCCTAAACTCAGTAGATCGGATAACAAAAGAGTTTTTGTTGCAGATTTGTACTGATGATTTTCATCCATCTAAACAATCCTTGAAAAGGAGAATTGAGGAAGAGTCAAGTGAAGAAAAGTTTTACGAGCAAATTACCTTGCCGTTACTAACTACTTTCGACTTTGGGTTTGTAAGAGCCGTGGACGATGAAGTACTTCTGTACATTGGTGAATTATGTCCTAGGTTATCAATTCTCGAAGTTTATGGGGACAACAGGTGTACATCAAGAGCGAAGTTTAGGGAAGGTATTTTGGTTATCGGGCGTCAAAATGATGAAATATGATTATGCTACTTATGTATATAGAATTGTAAATGAATTACTCATGAGGAAAATTGATCGGCAAACTTGCTTTTTCGACATTTTTGAATGTTGGAAATGGAGGAACTTCTAGTTTACCATCCAACAATGAAATTCCCTGGGAAACAAGTTTGTTTGTTATATCTGGTGTTGTTTCTATGAATATACCCGGATGTGAGGCATGCTTTCTAGCAATTTTCAACACCCTTTGGTCTTTGGAACCTTGGTTGTAGTTTTTGGTGTCTTTGTAGTACGAGCTGTTGGATAGTCTCTTCTTTGCACTTGTATTATGGACTAGCGATGTGGCCCTGTCGTTGTCTTTCAATATGATTGATTCAAACAATGGATAACTTACTTCAGATGCCTCTAATAAGTTAGCTGAAACAATGTCGTAGTTGAGATCCATTAATAGATCAATGGCTGTTTGTGGTAATTGAGTGTTTGACTTTATTTTTGTGATGATGAGTTGAAGATTTGTCAAGTTTCTGTTGATGAGTCCCTCGTATTCCACATAGAATTTCCAAAAAGCAACAGAATTTTGAAGACAGCTTTCATGGGAGTATTTATTGTAAAATTTTCGTATCGTTACTTCGTTATCTTCCGATGAATGCAATAATGTATTGAGATAGGATACCACAATAATGGATATAGAATTGTTATTCAAGATTTTCGGCAATACATCAAGGAGTTTCACGTTAAATGAATCAGTTACGGCGATTCCTTCCGTTATTGCTGTTTTCGATAAATCCTGTTTACCAAAGTAAGCCTGAATTATTCCATCATATAGCTTTTGGACAGTGGGTCTGTCTAAAAGTTCCTGGATAACGTATGTGAGCTGTTTTATCGAGTCCATGTACTGTTGTTTCATGTATAGTTTTCTATCGTTATAACATGAGATCGTTTCTATCAAATACTCCAAACACTTATCATACTTTTCATACTTGAGCAAAAGCTTACCGTAGCTGAATTTAACTAGCGTTTCGTCAACAGGAAGAACTTTTATGGCTCGCTGGTAAATGGAACTTGACTTATCAAATGCATCGCCAGAATTCAGCTTGTGGATAAATGCCAAATATTTTAACCAAAGCTCACTTTTGTAGCAATACGGCACCAATGCTCTTTCGAATAAATTATACACCCCTTCAATGGCAGTGGAGTCTTTGAAGAACGCCGAGATCTCATTATTCAAATAGTTGAGCCAGTTCTCGTACTCATCATCTGATGAGTTCACTGAAAATTCATGCTTTGTGATTGTCGACTCGTAGTTCCACTTCTGTAATGCTTGTTCCTGGGTAATAGTATTTATTCTATAGCAGAAGTCGTCAATTATCTGGTGTCTTTCTATGAGGGAAAACTCTCCTGCTGACGATTTGTTAAACTTTGCGACATACTCTTCCAACTCCTGGGGCAACATGAGAGCAGCAATATCGAAGTTTTTGTTAATTTCAATAAACTGTTTGAAGTATTGTGCGTACAGATACAAGGGTATTCTGATGAGTTTCAAATAAAGATCAAGCACAGTCTGGGAAGTTGCGTCGATTGACGTTTCGAATTCGAGGACCTTGTCCCATAATGACTGAGAATTGTAGTTGTACCCATTATAGGAAATGGCTCGTTGGTAGGTCAATCGTATGAACTCGATTTGCAGGGCATTTTGTGCTTTATCCGTGTCCAATTGCGAAATCAACGCACTCAAGTACTCAGTCCATAAATCAACACACGTAGGGAACTCCTTGACGGAGTTGGCGAGAACTTCTATCGATTTCTCGGTCCCGTTTAGTTTGAACTCAAACAACTGCCAACTCTTCCAAAACTTCGTCAAGTACGGAAACCGTTTCAAGAGCTGTTCATAACAGGTATACACCACCAGCTTGAAATCATCGCTGATACCACTGGGATCTTGCGAGTAAAGTTGGTTAAACTTTTCATCGAGCTTGTCAAACAACAGTTCCCATTTTCTCATATTGGCAGGGCTCTCGCTCGTCTCACGCCGTAATTTCTCAATAGCATCGTCCAACGTATTCTCCAGCGACATATCGTCGCGTCTGTGTTTCTTTTCGCCGCTAAAATTGGCTGCTGGAGCCATCTCGTTTAAAGTATTCTATAGTGCATAAATTCTCGCTAGGAATTTTTCTGGTTATTTACTTGACATATTGCGAGATAGAATTGTTCAGCTGTAGAACTGCCTTGTGATGGTAAACGGAGTTGACGAAGGAAATATACAGTATGTTTCGCCATACTCGATTCCCAAATCCAACAATAAAGGTATTTTGTCCTGCTTGAAACCATTAAATGGCCATGTTCCCACCGATAGCGAATCGACATTACCACAGTTTAGTCCCATTACCGTCCCCATCGTGAAAACCATAGACATTTCTAGTGTTGTCGAGAACAATACAGGCAAGCTATTGGCAGCGAGAGCGTCAGTATACCATGATATGAACACCGATGAGCTCGATGAGGACTTAGACCAAGGGGTCCTGACTGGCAGTGAGAAGGAAGATCCCACCAACTTTGTGTCTATCGATGAATTGTACCCTCAAAACATGAAGCAACAGCTTTGTACTGTCATAATATCCAATTTCCCTAACGTTCGACGTCTAGCTATAGAAAAGATCTTAATGAAATTAATAGACTCATCGTTCAAATGGTCGTTAATTAACTATGAATTTATTGAGAGCAAGTCGTTATTTGTCAAGCTAGAGGTGGCAAAATCCGCATATCTATTTTACCAACAGTACAATTCCAACCTATCTTCCATTCTAGAACATGAAAACATCAAAATATCAGTAGACCCACTACTCATGGACTATTTTAAAGACGAAGAGGTGGTGGACAAGGAAGTACCAGAAAAAACAATCGCAGCTGTCAGACAAATTTTACGAAATAAAAAGAACGTAGACAAGTCCAACCTGTTGGAAAATGTCGACGAAGTGTCTCG
>ERZ778017.2641-NODE-2641-length-14086-cov-5.256575_pt1 | contig 14086 bp, 16 predicted proteins | sample MGYA00375747_ERZ778017 | MGnify/ENA primary metagenome ERZ778017 (study PRJEB29350, sample SAMN05509838) | bioreactor metagenome | biome: bioreactor; material: wastewater | place: South Africa: University of Cape Town | collected 2014-03-17 ... | reverse complement strand
TCAGTAGCATGTTCTTGAGCTATCCGTTGGAGTTCTCCACCTGAAGTTATAACAATTATGGAAGCTTTCTTTTTAAGCCCTATTTGGAAAGCTTCTAACGTCTCTTGTGTATTTCCTGAATAAGATACAACAATCAGTAATGTATGTTCGTTAACATAAGCTGGTAAGGTATAGTCATGATTGACCACTAGTGGAACAGATAGTTTATCCTTAATCAAATTTTCTACAAGTTTTCCTGCTATTCCTGAACTACCCATGCCGGTAATAATTACGTTATGAATATGCTTTTTGATAGGATTAAGCTTAGCTCTTTTGATTAGGCTGATCGCTTCTTGAAGGTTTTGAGGAAATTTTTTAATGATTAAATACATAAAAATTTAACCTATGTTAGTTACTTGTTGCTTATTTATGGTATGATTATTTAAAAGCTGACTTTTATTATTTATATAATAAATATATCATTTGTTTACCAGGTATTAAAATATTTGTAGGTTATTTTTTATGTACCATTGTACAGTTTTTTGCAATCCTGTTTCAAAAATTTCTTCTGCTTTCCAGCCTAAAGTTTTTTCAGCCTTTTGAGCAGCTAGCGCATAGCGCTGATCATTACCAGGCCTATCTGTTACAAAAGTAATGAGTGATTGGTAAGAATTTTTATCAGATAAAGGCGCTAATTTATCTAGCAAAGTGCATACTTGGTAAGCTATTTGTAGGTTGGTTTGCTCATGATTACCACCAAAGTTATAGTGTTCTCCAGTTTTTCCATAATGAAAGGCTAAATCAATTCCTTTACAATGGTCTAGTACATAGAGCCAATCTCTAATAGCAGTTCCTTTGCCATGTATAGGAATGGGCTGTTGTGTTAGAGCACGTTGGATAATAATAGGTATAAGCTTCTCGGGATATTGTTTAGGTCCATAGTTATTGGAAGCATGAGTAGTTATAGCATTAAAGCCATAGGTATGTACGTAACTACGTACTAGTAAATCACTGCCTGCTTTGGTAGCACTGTAAGGGTTATTAGGTGCATAGGATGTTTCTTCTGTGAAAAAGCCAGTAGGCCCTAAGCTACCATATACTTCATCTGTAGATACATGTAAAAACCGGCTCTTCACATGAGCGCTTTTTGGTTCTCCAGGCTTTTGCATCCAATGTAGGCGTGCTGCCTCTAAGAGAACAAACGCTCCTTCTACATTGGTTCTAACAAATAAGGAAGGATCTTGAATAGAGCGATCTACATGTGACTCTGCTGCTAGGTGGATAATTCCTTGAAAGTCAAATTGTTTAAATAAAGATTCTACTAATTCTCTATTGGTAATATCACCTTGTATAAAATGATAGCGTGGATCCGAGGCTACTTCTGTTAAATTATTTAAGTTGCCAGCATACGTAAGCTTATCTAAATTAACTATTTGATATCCTGTATACTTGTTTAAAAAATAGGGTATAAAATTAGATCCTATAAAACCTGCTCCACCAGTTACTAGTATATTTTTCATAAGAGGCTATTGTTTGTAATTATGTAAGCAATACGATAAACTTTCTTGCCAATGTGGGATTGTTAGTCCAAAAGTACTTTTTATTTTTTCTTTATCTAGTACGCTATAGGCCGGTCTGTTAACAAAGCCTGGAAAATCGCTGGAATGCTTAGCTATGATATCACAGTTTAGGTTAGCTTGCTTATTAATATTCCAAGCTAAATCGTATCTGCTGGCTACTCCTTCATTAGCATAGTGATATATGCCTGGTTGGTATAAGTTAGGGTTTTGATTGAGCCGTAGGATGATTTCCCATAAAGCTCTAGCTAAGTCTTGTACATACGTAGGACTACTGATTTGGTCATATACCATACTTATATGTCTTTCTTGTTGTGACTTTTTCAACAGCCTGGTAAGAAAATTGTCTCCTATAGTGCTGAAAAGCCATGATGTCCTTATAATGTAGGATGAAGTGTTATATGCTAATATATTTTGTTCTCCAGCTAGTTTAGATTTTCCATAATAGTTAACAGGGTTGGTTACCATAGTCTCTGTTAATGGTTTTGCTAATAAGCCTTCGAATACATAATCTGTTGAAATGTGTAATAGCGTAAAATTTAGTTCTTGTGCCAAGCTAGCTAGGTAACCTGGTGCTATTGCATTGATAGTATAAGCATGCTCTTGATCCGTTTCTGCTTGATCTACCTGTGTATAAGCTGCGCAGTTGATTAGGTAATCAATAGGGTTATTTTGTAAGTAGCTTTTTACCTTTTGCCTGTAAGTTATATCTAATCCTTGCTTAGATTGGTATGTAGCTGATAGATAGTTGTGTTTAGGTTGTGTATATGCAAGCGCCTGTGCAAGCTGACCTTGAGCACCTGTAACTAGTACTGTAATCATAACGGTTTATACTCAAAGTTAATAATTGCTTTTTCTAAATGAGGTAGTTGTTGGTCTCTATTTGAGAGTAGAGGAGAAGCATCTATTTTCCAGTCTATTGCTAGCTGAGGATCAAGCCAATAAATACCTGCTTCTGCTTCTGGATAGTAAAAGTTATCACATTTATAAATAATGGTTGCTTGTTGGCTTGTAACAGCGAAACCATGTGCATATCCACGTGGTATAAGCAACTGTTTGTTATTTTCAGCCGAAAGCATAACACCTTCCCATTGGCCAAAGGTGGGACTTCCTTGGCGGATGTCTACTGCTATATCCCATATTTCTCCATCTATTACACGGATAAGTTTAGCTTGTGCATGAGGATTTAATTGGTAATGTAAGCCCCTAACGGTTCCTTTTTTGGAAAAGGACTGGTTTTCTTGTACAAATTGGTTGTGTATACCGAGCTGGGCTATTTTTTTTTTGTGATAACATTCCATGAAATAACCCCTAGGATCTAGTTTGATATCTGGTTCAATAATTTCTAGGCCTAGAATTGGAGTTTTTGTTATTCTCATAATATGTTTTTCAGTTGCTATACATGCATAGCAAACGTTAATTAAAAGATGTATGTTACAAAATTAGCACTAGCCTTTTAAGTAGATTAGCATAATAGCTGCTTTTTAACCTAAATTGCTTTAATACAAATTCTGTATGTTTGTAAATTTATTAAACCATTGCAAAAGTAAATGCTAGGGATAGCATGGAATAAGAAATATATGGGTTTTTAATAATATTTGTTGTGTTAATATGTAAGAATATTGGTTAGTAGGGATTATATCAATTTTTATTAGATTAGGATGGTCTTGTTGTATGACTGTCTTGCTAGAATTTGATTAAAAAAACAGATATGAGTAGAGTAACAATAATAACTTCTATAATAATAGGGATGACTATTTCAATATCTCTTGGTAGCGAAAAATTTAAAGGTAATGCTATTGTAAATAGTGAAATAGATATATATCAGGAGGATTTATTGAAAGCACATATACTCCCTTTACATATTTGGCAAGCTAACCAAGCTGCTATTAATACAAATGGAAACTATATATTTTTGAAATTACCTATTACAGTTAAACAACTACTAGGTGCACTTTACTTGTTCGCTTATAATAAAAGTCTAGCTAATCATTCACTATTATCTTTTCATCTATGGCTAAATTATACTTGCTTTCAAACTTACGATCTTCTATTACAATCAAGAATAAATAGTCTTTTAATTTGTAATTATATATATGATCCTGAGCTAGACTTCGAAAAGTTAGCTAAGCCATTACTATTGGAAAATCAACCTACAAGTTTTATTGACTCAATTGTTCCAATGGAGCCTACTTTTTATATTCCACTACGAGCGCTGTATAATCATCCGACTGTTGATAATGTCGTTTTGGATTCTTTTGGAGATAAGAAGGTTAAGTTATGTGTGAAGAATGATATGGAAGTCCGTGAAGAAAGGATGTTTAAACGTGCCATGAGAAGATAAATAGATTAAATAAAAAATTGTGTATTTACAGCTCTTATACATTACGTTGGTAGTAGTAGTAACTCTCATTCTGTACTAAAAATAGAAAAATGCTAATGTAAGTATTTGCGAAAAGTGTCGTGCTTTCTTAATAAGCTAGGTATAATTAATAATTTACACTAGGTAGATAATAAATAAGTAGGTGTATCTTTTATTCTACAAGGATTAATTCTTGTGAAAAAGCTTGAAGTGTTTCCGTATAACCCCTATATGGCCTCAACAATTTAAAGCAGTGGCATCCAAGATTAAAGCTAAATTAGGGCTTAGCTATTTATCATGTTGGTTCTACATCAGTAACCGGCTAGCTGCTAAGCCTAAGCTAGATATTATAGCTGTTGTCCAAGATCCTGTGTCAGGTTATAGGGCTTTTAAAAACAATTGGATTTCAATACAAGGGAGAATATAATATTCTCATGCATTATGGTTTTAGCACGCGTGGAGAACTAGCTGTCAACCTACATGTTTACGAAGAGTGGCATCCAGAAATTGAATTAAATCTTTGTTTTAGGGATTATTTACGAAATAATATTGCTGTACGTAATGAATATGAGACTATCAAATATAAGCTTTTACAAGATGAGCTAGCTTTTGAAAAACATAATAATATGTTTGTAGGATACACGTTGGGAAAAGATAGCTTTATCCGAAAAATACTACAGCAAGTTGGATTTAACCGCTTAAGATTCTTGAGATGCACGCATCATGTCGAATGGAGTGCAGCTAAACATTTCAGACAAAAGTATTTTTTTGATAATATCTCCGTAGATGATCCATACGAATGGACATTTAATCATCTTGATCATGAACATGTAGTGTTGTTGTCAAAGCACAGAGGTTGTTGGGTATGCACATATTCAACTTTTTAAGGAACATCAATTAGCCATTCGGATTATTGTAATTGATGAATCAAAGCGTAATCAAGGATTAGGTAGATATTTTTAGGCTTGATTGAAAAATGGCTTAAACTTCAAGGATATAAGAGTATACATATCAAATCTTCACCAGAAGCCTTGCAATTTTACAAATACCAAGGTTATAAAGAAATGCCATTTAATGATCCAGGTAATTATGAAAGTGATATACCCGTTGGGAAGCAATTATGAACTGCTAAAGCTATTTATCTTATTTTATATATTCCATAAAAATTAGTTGAAGCTAAATCTAGAAAATAAGTAAATGCTGAATATATCCCTTTAAATTTAAAATATAGCTAGCTTATCTACTCGTTATAATTGTTATACGCTGGCTTAGAGAAGGGATGCTTTTTTGTTGATTTATTAATTTATGAGGATATTAAATTCTATAATAAAACTAGATGAAAAAAGTATTATGACTTACCCAATTATCCAGCCTACCTTCTGTACCTGAGCTTAAAAAGGCTATAGGTGATTTTTTCTGCCTACTCTATATTGGAAATAGGTATTGATGTGTTAGATCAAGACCCTATTTCTTTGGAAGTCAGAAAAGAAGACGGTGATTTGGTTACTTGCTTAGTGATGCAGCTGTTTTGGGACAGCTTTATATTAAATATCTTTCTGTAGATAAACCTTATCGACAGCACGGCTATGGACGTTTGTTGATGGAGCGTGCTTTTGGATTTGGCAGAAAGCAAGGGTTCAAATTTGTATTTTTAGAAAGTATGAATTTTCATGCACCTAAATTTTATAGAAAATTATGTTTTCAAGTTGACTTTGCTCGGCATGATTATGCTAAGGGAGGTAGTTATTAGCATTTTTCGAAAGCTTTATATCAATCAAATAATAGACTTCTTTCGAAACTATGGTAACACTTGCGCTTAAATAGACTCATAACTGAATTAAGTTTAGTTTCGAAAGAAGTCTAATAATAAAATTGAAATACAGACACTCATTAACACAGATATACCTTCTATTGTTAATAGCTTTGCAAACACTAACTGGCATAAATCTGTTCCAGTTTTTGAGCTATATTGTCAAGAGCAGCAACAAGTCCTATGCGGGGTATGGCTTGTACATATAAATCATGAAGGTTTATGTTACTTTAAGATGGCAATCAAAATATAGGCCTTTTCTTGAGCAAGGTATACCATCATGGATTTAAATGTATCGCCAGCGTTTTGCAACCAGGGTATGGGTTCTTATCTTTTAGATACTGCAGAAGAAGCCGCCGCAAATAAGAGCTACCAGGTTGGGGTTGGTTTATATATCGATTATGGTACAGCACAAAGATTGTATATAAAACGTGGCTTTATACCAGATGGTAGGGGAGTGACTTATAATTCCCACCCGGTCACTCCAGGTAGCAGCGTGCCTTTAGATGATGAACTTGTATTGTGGTTTGTAAAACAGTTGAAATAAAGCTTGTTTTGGATAATCTAATGAATATATTTCCTTATCATATCATTGATCTTACGCATGCGCTTGATACTAAAGTGCCTACTTGGGATGGTCAATGTGGCTTTACAACTACAGTAAAATCTGACTATAGTGCTTTTGCAGAGGATGTAAAATTTAAAATACAAAATATTAGCATGCATGCTGGTATTGGCACTCATATAGATAGCCCTGCTCACTGTATTCCTAGTGGAATTACTGTTGAAGGCTTATCGTTACAGCACCTTATAGCTCCTTGTGTGGTAATAAATATATCTGCTCAAGCAACATCTACATATTCTTTACAACCTGATGATATTTTAAAATTTGAAAAGGAATATGAAAAAATTATTGAAGGAGCTTTTGTAATTGTTTATACTGGCTGGGAGCAATATTGGACTGTGCCACCAAGCTATCATAATAACTACATGTTTCCAAGTGTCTCTTTAGAAGCTGCCAAGCTCTTGTTAGAACGAAATATTGTAGGATTAGGGATCGATACTTTAAGTCCGGATAGGCCTACAGATGGCTTTCAAGTGCACCAGCTATTACTTGGCAATGGTAAATATATTATAGAAAATATTGCCAATGCACAACAGCTTCCTGCAGTTGGCAGCTTGATACTAGCTTTACCCATTAAAGCTGCAGGTCTTACAGAAGCGCCTATTAGGTTGATAGGATTGGTTGGATATAAAAATAAAAATTAATGCGGTTGATGCTTTTACCTATACCTCTAAGCTACCTTATACCATAGTTGTATGCTTATAGTCTATATATATTTCTAGCACATAAGGGATACATAACACAGTAGCTTATCATACAGAATATTCAAGGCTTTGTTGTAGAGAATATGCTTGTTGTTTGCTAAAAATGCTTATAAATTTCTTGACATTAAATAAAAAATTGGGCATTTTAATGCATAAAATACACAGTAGATTAATATGCCTAGAAATAAGAAAGAAAATATTCCTCCTATTTCTGTAGCTCATAATGCTAGAAAAGGATTAGAATTTAGAGAGAAATTTAAAAGAGGCGGTACAGAAGTTGGCATTGCAAGGGCTCATCAGCTTAGTAATAGAGAACATATTGATGAAGCAACTATAAAAAAGATGTATAGTTACTTTGCAAGACATCAGGTTGATAGGCGGGGAAAAAATTTTGGAAATGATGAGAAACCTTCCAATGGCTATATTGCCTGGCTTTTGTGGGGTGGTGATTCGGGCAAATAGTGGTCCACAGAGATGCGAGAAGCACTAACAGATATGTAACAAAAAGCAGGTAAGTAGCTTGTAAAAAGGTAAGGTAATGCTAACTAATATTGTAGTAATATTTAAATAAAAAGATGGTTAGCTGAATTTGAATTTATTCTTCTCTACTAGCATATTATCTTGTAGCTTGCTTATAGTTTATATGAGTAACGAAGTATAGATAATAGTAGTCAGCTCTCAATAGGTTTATACATATATCAAATTTTTATATACGGTGGTCTGGCTTTGCTCAATAGTAGTATAATACATAGTATATAAAAAATTATCCTTCTTATCTTTTCCATTAACAGTTAATTCCATATTCTAGATACTATATTTTAATAGCTTTATTGTTGTTTTTCAATAATATATCAATTAATATTATAGTGTTTTAAAATAATATAAATCTAATATTGGAACGTTCTAATATTAGATGAGCTTGATATTGGAACTAGTTGTAATAAATTATGAATACTTATCATCGTACCTATGTTACTGCTCTGCAGCAAGTTTTAGAAAGGGATAATGTAATGTTGTTTCTAATGGGAGCTAGGCAAGTTGGGAAGACAACACTTTCTCAACTTATAGCACAGGCATACAAACAAAAAGTATATTTCAATTGGGATGTAGAGGAACATAGGCAGCAAATACTTTCGGGCCAAAAGTTTATTGAGCGTATATTTCCTTCCCACCTTATTGGTCCTAAACCATTGCTTATTTTTGATGAACTGCATAAATATCGATCGTGGAAAAATTACCTGAAAGGTTTTTATGACCTATATAAAAATGACTACCATATTATTGTAACAGGAAGTGCTCATTTAAATATTTTTCAGCAAGGCGGTGATAGTTTAATGGGTCGCTACTTCCCATTTACTATCCATCCTTTTTCCATTGGAGAGATAAATCCTAATCCTATTGTAACACTATTTCGTAATCCCTACGAGGTACCAACAGTAGATATTGAAGCATTCTATACGTTTGGAGGCTTTCCAGTCCCTTTTCTAAAGCGAGATAAAGCAACTTATCAGCGATGGAAGCGGACTAGAAGATCCCAACTATTTAGAGAAGACATTCGTGACTTAACGCATATTCATGAAATTTCCCAATTAGAACTTTGTGCTGAAATTTTGAGCCATCAAAGTGGTCAGATACTTAATAGATCTAATTTGGCGAATAAACTTCAAGTCAGTATACAGACTATTGGTAGATGGGTAGAAACCTTGCAGCAATTTTATTATGCATTTACCATTTTTCCATGGTCCAACAATATTCCTCATTCTCTTGTTAAAGAGCCTAAAATATATTTGACTGACTGGTCGCTTATTACAGATCCGGGAGCTAAGTTTGAGACTTTGGTAGCCTGTCATCTAAAAAAGTCTGTTGATTTTTGGAACGAGCAAGGGCAAGGAGAATTTGACTTATATTTTTTAAGGGACAAACGCCAAAGAGAAGTAGACTTTTTGATTACAAAAGACCAGCAACCTTGGATGATGATTGAAGCTAAAACAAGCGAGCAGCCGATAACAGCAGCTATGCATTATTACCAAGAGAAAACAAAAGCTCCCTTTGCATTTCAGGTAACCAAAGATATGTTTTATGTAGATTATGATTGCTTTTCTAAGGAAGGTATGTTTATCGTTCCTGCCAGAACCTTCTTATCACAACTTGTATAACTGAATTACTACAAAATTATAATCCTGGTCCAGTTATTCTGTAAAAGCAGTACAGATAAACCTTTTTCAATAATCGTTTCTAAATAAGGGTCTATATATTTTGCAGGTTTTGGTTAACTTTGACATTGCTAACCATGGATATGTGTTACTAAACTAGCTTGTTACAAACAACCATGATAACTTCCACACCTCAATCTATTATATGGAATCCACAAGAAATCAGAAGGCAGTTTCCTAGCCTTCAACAAAGGGTATATAGAGATAAGCCATTGGTTTATTTAGACAATGCTGCTACTACACAAAAACCTCAAGTAGTGCTTGATGCACTTACCCACTACTATCAATACAATAATGCGAATGTACATCGGGCAATGCATATTTTAGCAGATAGAGCTACAGAAGCTTTAGAGAACGCCCGTAAGGCTGTACAGAAATTTATTAATGCACGAGAAGCCGAAGAAATAATTTTTACTTCTGGTACCACGTCAAGCATTAACCTGGTAGCAAGTACTTATGGGCAGGCGTTTATACAACCAGGTGATGAAGTTATTATTTCCCATATGGAACACCATGCTAATATTGTTCCTTGGCAAATGGTGTGCCAAAGCAGAGGAGCACAACTCAAAGTCATTCCCATCAACGATAGGGGAGAGCTGGTGATACCTGCTTTTGAAAATTTGCTTAGTGCAAAAACAAAGCTTGTAGCTATTAGCTATGTTTCCAGTAACTTAGGTACGATCAACCCTATACAAGAAATTATAGCAAAGGCACATGCAATTGGGGCTGTAGTGCTCGTAGACGCTGCACAAGCTGCACCGCATCTGCCTATAGATGTACAAAGTCTAGGCTGTGATTTTCTGGCTTTTTCAGCACATAAAGCTTACGGACCTACAGGTGTAGGTATTTTATATGGCAAAAGAGCATTACTAGAACAAATGCCCCCTTATCAAGGAGGAGGGGAAATGATTAAGGAAGTAACCTTATCTAGTAGTACTTATAACGACATACCTTACAAATTTGAGGCTGGTACTCCTAATATTGCGGATATTATAGGCTTTCGAGCAGCTTTGGACTTTATCTGGAACTTAGGATGGTCGATTATTAACAAACATGAAAAAGAATTAACTAGCTATACACAGCATCTTTTAGGCGAAATTGATAGAATCAGACTTATTGGCACAGCAACAGATAAGGTAGGAATTGTATCTTTTACAGTAGATAAAATGCATCATTTAGATGTAGGAATGTTGTTAGATGCACAAGGTATTGCTGTAAGAACAGGCCATGGTTGTGCACAGCCACTTATGCAACGGCTGGGAGTAGAAGGTATTGTACGTGTATCTTTAGCTGTGTATAATACTTTTGAAGAAATAGATTATTTAGCAACAACATTGTCTAATATTATTTGCAAAAATTAAACTGCATATATATGGTAGCACACAACATGCTATCTCCAGAAGCTATTCAAGAGGAGATTATACAAGAATTTCAATTCTTAGAAGGAGATAGGGAAGCCATGCTACATTATTTAATAGAAATAGGAGAGAAGCTACCACCTTTAGAAGACATTCATAAAACCGAACAAAATAGAATACCCGGTTGTATGTCGACTGTCTGGCTTACCTATAAACAACAAGACAACCGACTATTTTTTGAAGCAGATAGTAACACCTCCATTACTAAAGGGCTCATCAGCTTATTGCTACGGGTATTGTCTGGTCAGAGGATAGAGGCTATCTTAGCTACCAATCTTTATTTTGTAGAAAAGATAGGCATGCACCAACTTATAGGCTCTCAACGGTCTAGTGGCTTTGCTAATATGGTTAAGCAAATAAGGATGGTCGCTATGGCCCATTAATCCATAGATTCAGTATAACATGACCGAGCAAACCCCTAATATTGAGCTAAAAGAAGAACAAGTTATAGAAGCTATTAAACAAGTTCATGATCCTGAAATCCCTGTTAATATCTATGAGTTAGGTCTCATTTATGAAATAAACATTTATCCTGTTAACAACGTACATATTTTAATGACGCTTACTTCACCTAGTTGTCCTGCTGCTGAACTGATACCAGGACAAGTAGAAAGTAGCGTACGTGCCATAGAAGGGGTTAATGATGTGCAAGTAGAATTAACTTTTGACCCACCTTATAGCACAGATAGAATGTCAGAAGCAGCAAAGTTAGAACTTGGTTTCTTATAAGTATAAGTATTATACTTTAGCTAAAAGAATAAGTAGCTCTTAGTTATATATGGTAATGATTGCGCATTATATGATCCTCTTGAATAGGCTCAACTATTTTGTGAAGTTAGGTTCTAAGCTATATTCATATATTTCGACAACCTCACCTTTCATTTTCTTTTCTTTACTAAAATGCAAACTTTTTTAGGATAATATCTTTTGCAAGGTTTTTGAGAAGAATCAAATTTTCCTTACATTTTCTGCGTGCTTTTTTGAGGTATTTTATAACAAAATGGGGTATCAGCAACATTCTTGCGAAAAAGGTACGGTTTGGATTCAAATGGCTGTAATCTATCTTCTTTTAAGCCATTTTCTTAATAAGGAATGCCGTACTTCAGAATATATTGAATAGCTGCATCACGGTCTTTTTTAAATCCTAAAACACCATATTTAAGGCCCTGAGCTTTCAGATAATAAGCCCAACGTTTTCCTTCACTGGCTTGTTCCTCAATCCAGTTTTTCAATTGAGTATCATCTCGCTTATAGATCAGGTTATTACCTTTAACAAGTCCCTTTATTTTTCGCCTAATAGCCACCTCGTTGTCTTGTTTAACCAAGGATTCAATGAAAGCAATAGCAGCTTTTCGGTTCTGCTCATATCCATAGTTACCATGAGTAAGCCCTTCTATTTTTAGCCTAATAGCTTCCTCGTTGCCTTGTTCAATCAAGGATTCAAGGAAAGCAATAGCAGCTTCCGGGTCCCTCTCATACCCCCAATTATCATAAGCAAGTCCCCCTATTTTTCGCCTAATAGCTCTTACATTTCCTTTATCAACCAAGGATTCATTAAGTGCTACAGCAGCTTCTGCATTCTTCTCATAGCCATAATCACCATCAGTAAGCCCCCATATTTTCTGCTTAATAGCTTCCTCGTTGCCTTGAAGAGCTAAAGACACAATGAAATCACCAGCAGCTTTGAGATCTGCTTGATAGCCATATTTACCCTCAATAAGCCCCTCCATTTTCCGCTTAATAGCTTCCTCGTTGCCTTGAAGAACTAAATTATTATTTAAGAGAACTGCAGCTTTTATATCCTTTTTATATCCATAATTACCCTCAAGAAGTGCCCATATTTTGCGTCCGATAGCTTGCTGACTGCCCTGTTCAACTAAAGAATCAATTAAGATAACAGCAGCTTTATGATCCGCTTTATAACCATAGCAACTATGACTGCCATAAATAAGCCCTGATATTTTCCGCTTAATAGCTTCCTCGTTACCTTGTTCAACCAAGGATTCAATGAAAGCAATAGTAGATTCTGGGTTATGTTCATAGACACACCTACCATCAGCAATTCCGTTTATTTTCCAAATAATAGCTTCCTCATTGCCTTGTGCTACATACTCATCTATTATGTCTATCATATCTATCTTTTTGATTGATATATCTCCTTCTTCTTCTGGTATGTATATCTCACAGTTATAAAGATTAAATAATAAGCTTTTGTATTTACTAAAAGGATGTTGATCATTGAGGTTATACTTGTTTACTAAATGTGCTATGTTGTTAGGATCAGAGAGAGTATTCACATGTATCCGTACCAGATGCTTCTTAGCTTGTTCCTTACTAGCATCACTAGCTGGGTAATCTCCATTAATACGAAGGCGTAGTGCTTTCCATAAAGCAGGATCTTCACTTAAAACGTGCCAATATCGGCATACTTGGCTTGCTTGTAAAATATCTTTAACCGATAATTCATTAAGAATTTGAAGCATGACTTCATCAGGCAGCTCTATATCATGAAGAGTAACCCTATTTACTTCTGTTAATTCGTTTGCTTGATTTGCAGCAGCCTCTTCAGCCATGCTTACTGAATGGTCACCATCTGTATCTGTTCTACTTCTTTTATAGTCCGTTTCTTCAGCTTTTATTTTTGCTTCTATTCTTTTTCTTTTACCTGCCAGAGGTTCAACAATATCTTCACTCGCTGGTGTGAGGTCAGGATTACAGGAAGTGAGCAATAAGCCACTTATCAAGAGCATATTAAATGTGCGCATCTTTTAATCTTTTATTTTATATGGGTATTTCACTTTAAATATCGGAAATTTTGCATAGCCTACATTTCATCCTTATTACATAAATTATGGTATAGCTTATTTAGGGTTATATAGGAGAACCTATTAGCACTCTTTTAAGACTAAAGTTTTACCTGAGGTTCTTTAAATGGTACATACGTTCAGGCATGATATTAGCAATGTTTATCTTAAAGAATTAATCTCTTGTAAAATCATGTTATTTTATATGAATAGATCAAACGAAGAAAATCTGCAGTTCGTTAATTCCAAACCGTAACTTTTTATACACATGTTGATGTTACCACAAAATCTGCTTTTTTAATGCTATTTTAAAGATTTTTTAGTGGTGTTAAGGTTAATATGTAGAAAGGGAAATGGTAGTACTATTCAATATAAAGATGCTGCTAATAGCAACTAAGATAGGGCAATGCTTGTTCAAACTTTATCCCGTTTTTTAAGAAAAGCAACAACAATTGGTAAAGATAACAATCCATTACATATATCTTTTAAGCTAAAATACTTATCAGAAGTAAAATTGGTATTGTTAAAACAAGATAGACAACTGATTATTTAGTTTAGCCACAAGCAGGTTAAGCGATTTTTCAATCATATGTA
>ERZ778017.2635-NODE-2635-length-14138-cov-9.620464_pt1 | contig 14138 bp, 12 predicted proteins | sample MGYA00375747_ERZ778017 | MGnify/ENA primary metagenome ERZ778017 (study PRJEB29350, sample SAMN05509838) | bioreactor metagenome | biome: bioreactor; material: wastewater | place: South Africa: University of Cape Town | collected 2014-03-17 ... | reverse complement strand
GAGATGGACGGCTTCGAGGGCGGCGAGGGCGTGATCGTGATCGCCGCGACCAACCGCCCGGACGTGCTCGACCCGGCGCTGCTGCGTCCCGGTCGCTTCGACCGCCAGGTGGTGGTGGGCCTGCCCGACGTGAAGGGCCGCGAGCAGATCCTCAAGGTGCACATGCGCAAGCTGCCGCTGGCGGACGACGTGGTGCCGATGACCATCGCCCGCGGCACGCCCGGCTTCTCCGGCGCGGATCTCGCCAACCTGTGCAACGAGGCGGCGCTGTTCGCCGCCCGCGAGAACGCCAAGGAAGTGCGCATGGAGCACTTCGACAAGGCACGCGACAAGATCCTGATGGGTGCCGAACGCCGTTCGATGGCGATGAGCGAGCAGGAGAAGACCCTCACCGCCTACCACGAGGCGGGCCATGCCATCGTCGGCCGGCTGGTGCCGGAGCACGACCCGGTCTACAAGGTCACCATCATCCCGCGCGGCCGTGCGCTGGGCGTGACCATGTACCTGCCGGAAGGCGACAAGTACAGCTACAACAAGATCGCCATCGAATCGCAGCTGGCCTCGCTGTACGGCGGCCGCGTGGCCGAGGAGCTGATCTTCGGCGCCGACAAGGTGACCACCGGTGCGTCCAACGACATCGAGCGCGCCACCAAGATGGCCCGCAACATGGTGACCAAGTGGGGCCTGTCCGAACTCGGCCCGATCACCTTCGGCGAGGAGGAGGACGAGGTGTTCCTCGGCCGCAGCGTGACCCAACACAAGAACGTGTCCGACGACACCGCGCGCCGGATCGACGACGTGGTGCGTGGCATCCTCGATCGTGCCTACGCGCGCACGACGCAGCTGCTGAACGAGAACATCGACAAGCTGCACGTGATGGCCAAGGCGCTGCTGGAGTACGAGACCATCGACGTGCCGCAGATCGACGCGATCATGGACGGCCGCGAAGTGCCGCCGCCGATGGGCTGGAGCAAGCCGGGCAGCAAGCCCGGCGGCGACGCCGCGCCGCCGGCCGCGCCCATTGGCGGCCCGGTGGTGCAGGGCTGAGCGATGCTTGCCGCAGGATGACGAAAAGGCCAGAGTTCGCTCTGGCCTTTTTCGTTGGCGGATCCCGATGTTCGACACCTCGCCCCAGCTCGACTGCAACGGCCGCGTCCTGCGGCTGGACCGCCCGCGGGTGATGGGCATCGTCAACATCACCCCCGATTCGTTCTCCGACGGCGGCGCGCATTTCGACGCAGGCGCCGCCATCGCCCACGGCCTGCGGCTGGCGGAGGAGGGCGCCGACATCCTCGATGTCGGCGGCGAATCCACCCGCCCGGGGTCGCAGGAAGTGACCGTGGAGGAGGAGCTGCGCCGCGTCGTCCCGGTGATCGAAGGGTTGGCGCGGGAAACCACGCTGCCGATCAGCATCGACACCAGCAAGCCCGAAGTGATGCGCGCGGCGGTCGCAGCCGGCGCCGGCATGCTCAACGATGTGTACGGCCTGCGCCGCGAGGGTGCACTCGATGCGGCCGCGGAACTGGCGATGCCGGTGGTGCTGATGCACATGCTGGGCGAGCCGCGCTCGATGCAGGCGGCGCCGGAGTATGACGATGTGGTCGGCGAGGTGCACCGATTCCTGGCCGAACGGATGTTTGCCGCAGAGATGGCGGGCATCGCGAGGAAGAACATCGTGGTCGATCCCGGCTTCGGGTTCGGCAAGACCACCGCGCACAACCTGCAGCTGCTGGCGCAGCTGCGGCGCTTCACCGAGCTGGGCGTGCCGGTGCTGGCCGGGCTGTCGCGCAAGCGCAGCATCGGCGAGCTCACCGGTCGAAGCGAGCCGCGCGCGCGCGTGGCGGGCTCGGTGGCGGCGCACATGATCGCCGCGCAGAATGGCGCGATGCTGCTGCGGGTGCATGATGTGGCCGCGACCGTGGACGCGCTGAAGGTGTGGAATGCCGTCGCCGCCGTAGCGCCGCCGCGCAAGGCCGCGGACCGGCCGGAGATCGCCTGGCCGGAGTAACCGGTTCCGTGGCGGGGTAAAGTGCGCCGTCCAACCGGAGCGCGCGCATGACCGCCAGTACCCCGCTGCTGATCACCTTTGGCCTCTACCTCCTTGCGATGGTGGGGATCGGATTGGCGGCCTGGCGCTCCACCCGCAACCTCGACGACTACATCCTCGGCGGACGCTCGCTGGGCGGCTACGTCACCGCGCTGTCCGCCGGTGCCTCCGACATGAGCGGCTGGCTGCTGATGGGCCTGCCCGGCGCGCTCTACCTGACCGGCGTGAGCGAGGCGTGGATCGCCATCGGCCTGTGCATCGGCGCGTGGTGCAACTGGCGCTTCGTGGCCGGCCCGCTGCGGGTCTATACCGAGCGCACCGACAACGCCCTGACCCTGCCGGACTACTTCACCACGCGCTTCTCCAGCGATGGTTCCGCCGCCAACGGCCGGCTGCTGCGGGTCGTGTCGGCGCTGGTGATCCTGGTGTTCTTCGCGATCTACTGCGCCAGCGGCATCGTGGCCGGCGCGCGCCTGTTCGAGAGCGTGTTCGGCCTGCCGTACGCGCAGGCGCTGTGGTGGGGCGCGGCGGCAACGATCCTGTACACCCTGATCGGCGGTTTCCTCGCGGTCAGCTGGACCGATACCGTGCAGGCCACCCTAATGATCTTCGCCCTGTTGCTGACGCCGATCATCGTGATCCTCAGCGTGGGCGGTCCCGGCGAGACCCTGCGGGTGATCGAGCAGGTCGATCCGGCGCGACTGCAGTGGATCGGCGGTGGTGGTCTGGTCGCGGTGGTGTCGGCGCTGGCGTGGGGGCTGGGCTATTTCGGCCAGCCGCATATCCTGGCCCGCTTCATGGCGGCCGATTCCCTGGCCGTGATCCCGCAGGCGCGGCGGATCGGCATGACCTGGATGGTGCTGTGCCTGCTGGGCGCGGTTGCGGTGGGGCTGGCGGGTATCGCCTGGGCCACCCAACATCCGCAGCAGGCGATCGCGCTGGGCGAAAACCCCGAGCGTGTCTTCATCGTGCTGGCCGAAGCGCTGTTCAACCCGTGGGTGGCCGGCGTGCTGCTCTCGGCGATCCTGGCCGCGGTGATGAGCACGCTCAGCTGCCAGCTGCTGGTCTGCTCCAGCGCGCTGACCGAGGACTTCTACCACGGCTTCTTCCGGCCGCACGCGGGCGAGCGCGAGCTGGTGTGGGTGGGCCGCGCCACCGTGTTGGCAGTGGCGCTGCTGGCGATCTGGATTGCACGCGACCCGGACAGTCGCGTGCTTGGCCTGGTCAGCTACGCCTGGGCCGGCTTCGGCGCGGCGTTCGGGCCGGTGGTGCTGTTCTCGCTGTTCTGGGCGCGGATGACCGGGATCGGCGCACTGGCCGGAATGCTGGCTGGCGCGCTGACCGTGGTGCTGTGGAAGCACACCGGCAGCACGCTCTACGAAATGGTGCCGGGGTTCATTGCCGCGAGTATCGCGATCATTGCCGGCAGCCTGCTGTCGCGCGCGCCGCCGGCCGCGGTGCAGGCGCGCCATGCGCAAGTCCAGGCCAGCCTGCGCGAAAGCGGCTACTGAACCCGATGGGGCTGGACCCGCGCCCGCGCGCGATCGCGTTGATGGGCCCGACCGCGTCGGGCAAGAGCGCGTATGCCATCGCGCTGGCGCGGCGTCTCGGCGGCGAGATCGTCAGCGTCGATTCGGCGCTGGTCTATCGCCGCCTCGACATCGGTGCGGCCAAGCCCACCCGCGAAGAGCAGGCGCTGGTGCCGCACCACCTGATCGACCTGCGCGAGCCATGGCAACCGTATTCGGCGGCGGAGTTCGCGATGGATGCGAAACGCGCCATCGACGGGATCGTCGCGCGTGGCCGGCTGCCGATCCTGGCGGGTGGCACCGGTCTGTATTTCCAAGCGTTGCTGGATGGTCTGTCCGACATGCCGGCAGCCGATCCGGCGCTGCGCGCCGCGCTTGCGGAGGAGGCCGGCGTGCGCGGCTGGGCCGCGCTGCATGCCGACTTGGCGCGGATCGATCCCGCCGCCGCCGCGCGCGTCCACGCCACCGACGCCCAGCGCATCCAGCGCGCGCTGGAGGTGTACCGGCTCAGCGGGCGCAGCATCAGCGACTGGCAGCGCACGGCCTCCGGCCAGCGCCTGCCGCTGTGCACGCTGAAGCTGGTGTTGGCGCCGCCGCACCGCGCCGACCTGCATGCCCGCATCGAGGCCCGTTTCGACGCGATGCTGGCCGAGGGCTTCCTCGATGAGGTGCGCGCGCTGCGCGCGCTGCCGGAACTTGCCGCGCATCCGCAGCCGCTGGACCTGCCGGCGTTGCGCGCGGTGGGCTACCGGCAAGCCTGGGAGTATCTGGACGGCGCGTCGTCGCGGTCCGGGTTCCGCGAGCGCGCCATCGCCGCCACCCGCCAGCTCGCCAAGCGCCAGTTCACCTGGCTGCGCGGTGAGCTGGATGCGCGCTGGTTCGACCCTGCACTGCAACGCGATGCGCTGGACGCGGCGGTGGACGGGTTCCTGGGTCGTTCCTGCGTGGCGTAGGCATGCGCGTATGCCGGCGCCATGGGGCAAGGACTCCGCCGTTCCCCCGGAGCTGACTCCTGCGTTAACATCGGGGTGCACCCGCCGCGATGGACGGGTGCGGGGCGGGGATCGCCGCAGGCGTCGGCCCACGACAACAACAAACAACAACGCACGACAGTACGGGGAATCCATGACGAAGTCGCAGTCCTTGCAGGATCCGTTCCTGAACGCTTTGCGCCGCGAGCGCGTACCGGTGTCCATCTACCTGGTCAACGGCATCAAGCTGCAGGGCACCATCGAGTCCTTCGACCAGTTCGTCATCCTGCTGCGCAACACCGTCAGCCAGATGGTCTACAAGCACGCGATTTCCACCGTGGTGCCGGCGCGCAACGTGCGCCTGGGCGGGGCGGGGGAATCTGGCGATGCCGGCGAGCCCGTGCAGCCGCAGGTCGAAGCCGACTGACCCGGTCGCGGCGCGGGCTTGCAATCGCGGGCCGTCGCCCGCACTTACTTCCCGATGCCGACCCAATTGTTCGAACGCTCGCGCGGCGGTGAAAACGCGCTGCTGATCCAGCCCCACGCCGGCGGCCCGCCGGCCGAAGGCGTGCTGGAGGAATTCGCCGAGCTGGCGCGGTCTGCCGGTGCGCGCGTGCTGGCCACGCTGCCGGCGCGGATCGACAAGCCCAATCCGTCGATCCTGATCGGCACGGGCAAGCTCGAGGAAGTCAGGGCCGCCTGCGAGGCAACTGGTGCCGACCTGGTCCTGGTCAACCACGCACTCACGCCGATCCAGGAACGCAACCTGGAAAAGGCGCTGGAGCGGCGGGTGGTGGACCGCACCGGGCTGATCCTGGACATCTTCGCCCAGCGGGCGCGCAGCCACGAGGGCAAGCTGCAGGTCGAACTGGCGCAGTTGCGCCACATGGCGACCCGGCTGGTGCGCGGCTGGACCCACCTGGAGCGCCAACGTGGCGGTTCGATCGGCCTGCGCGGGCCCGGCGAAACCCAGCTGGAAACCGACCGCCGGCTCCTGCAGAAGCGCATGGAAATGCTGCAGAAGCGGCTGGAGAAGGTCGAGGTGCAGCACACCCAGATGCGCCGCGCGCGGGTGCGCAGCGAACTGCCGCGGGTGGCGCTGGTGGGCTACACCAACGCCGGCAAGTCGACCCTGTTCAATGCGCTGACCGGCGCCGATGCGTATGCCGCCGACCAGCTGTTCGCCACCCTGGATCCCACCGTGCGCAGGATCATGCTGCCGGGGGGCGGCGTGGTGCTGGCCGATACCGTCGGTTTCGTGCGCGACCTGCCGCACGAGCTGGTGGCCGCGTTCCGCTCCACCCTGAGCGAGGCGCGTGAAGCCGACCTGTTGCTGCACGTCATCGATGCCGACGATCCGCTGCGCGACGAACGCATGGCCCAGGTCGATGCGGTGCTGCACGAGATCGGTGCCGGTGACATTCCGCAGCTGCTGGTGTTCAACAAGATCGACCGCATCGAAGGCGCGCAGCCGCGGATCGACGCGCGCGGCGAAGCGCGCGCCGCGGTCTGGCTGTCGGCGCGCGACGGACTGGGGCTGGACCTGCTGCGCGACGCCTTGGGCGAACGCCTCGGCCTGCGCCGCGTGGTCGGCGAGGTACACCTGCCCACCGACGCCGGCCGCCTGCGCGCGCGCCTGCACGCGCTGGACGCGGTCCGCGCCGAACACCACGAAGCGGACGGCTGGCGCCTGTCGATCGACCTGCCGCAGGCCGACGCCGCGCGGCTGGCGGCCCAATCCGACGGCGCGCCGCTGCGCGCGCTGCTGCCGGAGGAACCGGAGTTTCCGGATGAGCCCCACCCGGCGGACCGCTTCTCAGTAGAATCAGGCACATGACGACACAAAACAGCGGCCCGCGCGGGCCCAAATCGGTCTGGATGGCGTGGAACCGGCCCGGCGGCAATTCCGGCCGGTCCATGGGCGGTGGCTTTGGACGGTTGCTGGACAAGCTGCCGGACTTCGGCGGTGGCGGTAGCCCGTTGCGCTGGATAGGACTGGCGTTTGCGCTGTGGCTGGCGTTCAACTGCTTCGTGCTGATTGCCGAACAGCAGCGCGGCGTGGTGCTGCGCTTCGGCATGTTCGACCGGGTGATGCAGCCCGGCCCGAGCTTCAAGCTGCCGTGGCCGATCGAGCGCGTCATCAAGGTCAACGCCACCCAGATCAAGAACTATGAAGACCGCGTGCCGGTGCTGACCAGCGACGAGAACATCGTCGAGGTCGCGGTGAACGTGCAGTACCGCGTAGCCGACCCGCAGCTGTACCTGTTCGGCACCCGCGACGGCGACGAAGTGCTGCGCCAGGCCGCGCTGAGCACCGTGCGCGAGCAGGTGGGCCGTTCCACCCTCGATACCGTGCTGGGCGCGCGCGAGCAGCTGGCGGTAGGGGCGCGCGAGCGCCTGCAGAAGTCGCTGGAGGCCTATCGCACCGGTCTGGTGGTGACTGAACTCAATCTGCCGGACGCGCGTCCGCCGCAACAGGTCAAGCCGGCGTTCGACGACGTCAACAGCGCCCAGCAGGACAAGGAGCGGCTGATCTCGGAATCCCGCGCCTACGCCGCCAAGGTGGTGCCGGAAGCGCGCGGCCAGGCCGCGCGCGTGCGCACCGTGGCGGAAGGCTACAAGACCGCTGAGATCGCCCGCGCCACCGGTGACGCCGAGCGCTTCAGCCTGCTGGTGGCCCAGTACAAGGACGCGCCGGAAGTGACCCGCAAGCGCCTGTGGCTGGAAACCGTGCAGGACGTGCTGGCGCGCAACCGCAAGATCGTCGGTGGCGACGGTCGCCAGCTGATCTACGTGCCGATGGATGGCGGCGCCAAGCAGGCACCCGCGCAGGCGGTGCTTCCCGAACTGTTGTCGCCGACGGTCGAAGCCGCCGCGCCGGAGGCGCAGGCGCGCCCGGGCCGCAGCGGCCGTCCCGCCGGTCGTGAGGAGAGCGTGCGATGAGGTTCCCCGGATGGATGGCGGCGGTGGTTGCCGCGCTGGTGCTGCTGATGGGCTCGGTGTTCGTGGTCAGCGAAGGCCATACCGCGATCGTGTTGAACCTCGGCCGCGTGTCGCGGGTCGATCTGGGCCCCGGCCTGCACTTCAAGTGGCCGCTGGTGGAAACCGCGCGGGTGTTCGACAAGCGCCTGCAGGTGCTGCCTGCCGAGCCGGAGCGCTACCTGACCTCCGAGCGCAAGGACGTCAGCGTGGACTTCTTCGCGGTCGGCCAGATCCAGGATGCGCGCGCTTTCTATCGCGCCACCGGCGGCGACGAGGGCGCGGCGGTAGATCGCCTGGCGCCGATCATCAAGGACGCGCTGCGCAACGAGATCAACGCGCGGACGCTGCAGCAGGCGGTGTCGGGCGACCGTACCGAGATCGTCAAGAGCCAGCTGGACATCATCAACAAGGGTGCGGCCACGCTCGGCGTGCGGATCATCGACCTGCGCATCAAGCAGCTCGACCTGCCCACCGACAGCCGCGTCATCGATGACGTCTACAACCGCATGCGCGCCCAGCGCCAGCAGGTGGCCAGCCGCCTGCGCGCGGAGGGCGAGGAGCAGGCCAACGAGATCCGCGCCGGTGCCGACCGCGACCAGCAGGTGATCCTGGCCGAGGCCGAGCGCGATGCGCAGAAGCTGCGCGGTGAAGGCGATGCCGAGGCCGCGCGCATCTACGCCGATGCAGCCAACCGCGATCCGTCCTTCTACGCATTCCAGCGCAGCCTGGAGGCTTACCGCAGGGCGTTCTCCGGCGGTGAAAGCGTGATCGTGCTGGAGCGCAACGACCCGTTCCTGCAGTACATGCGCAGCGACCGCTGATGACGCCCTCCGTGAAGGCGTTCTCCAGGCACCTGCATAGCCGTGGCTGACCTCTGGGCCGCACTCTGCCTGGTGGCGGTCATCGAAGGCCTGTTCCTGTTCGCCGCGCCCGGTGCCTGGAAGCGTGCCGCGGCGCAGCTGCTGAACCTGCCCGACGAGCACGTGCGCCGGATCGGCGGCATCGTGCTGGCGCTCGGACTGGTGTCGCTGTGGGTGGTGCGCGGCTGAGTCTTGCCTCCGGTCTGACGCGTCATCCGGGGGCCTGAACGGCGGTCTGCGCCGGGTTCGCGGCTGCCTTCATAAGCGGGTAGAATGCGCAAAAGCCGGGGTTCGCCTCGGCTTTTTCCGTGTCTGGCGTTCCCGCCGCCGCGGGCCGCCCCGATGGCAGCCCGCAAACGGTGGCAGGCTTGCCGGCACACCCATCCAGCGGCCCCGATGGCCGCCAGAAAACAAGGAGTTGCGGCCATGGGCCAGTCGGTCGTGGTGTTGGGCGCCCAGTGGGGCGATGAGGGCAAGGGCAAGATCGTTGACCTGCTGACCGAGGACATCGGTGCGGTGGTGCGCTTCCAGGGCGGCCACAACGCCGGCCACACCCTGGTCATCAACGGCAAGAAGACGGTGCTGCACCTGATCCCGTCGGGCATCCTGCGCGAAGGCGCCCTGTGCCTGATCGGCAACGGCGTGGTGATCTCGCCGGCCGCCCTGCGCAAGGAGATCGAGGAACTCGAGTCCGCCGGTGTCGACGTGCGCAGCCGCCTGAAGATCTCGCCGGCCGCGCCGCTGATCATGCCTTACCACATCGCGCTGGATCAGGCGCGCGAGAAGGCCGCCGGCGGCAAGGCCATCGGCACCACCGGCCGCGGCATCGGCCCGGCCTACGAGGACAAGGTGGCGCGCCGCGGCATCCGCATCGCCGACCTGCACTATCCCGAGCAACTGGCCGAGAAGCTGCGCTCCGCGCTCGATTACCACAACTTCGTGCTGACCAAGTACCTGGGCGTGGAGCCGGTGGATTTCGACACCGTGTATGCCGAGGCGCTGGCGTTCGGCGAATACGTCGAGCCGATGAAGTCGGACGTGGCCGGCATCTGCCACGAGCTGCGCAAGCAGGGCAAGCGGGTGCTGTTCGAGGGCGCGCAGGGCGCGCTGCTGGACATCGACCACGGCACCTATCCCTACGTCACCAGCTCCAACACCACCACCGGCGGCGCGCTGGCCGGCGCGGGCGTGGGCGCGGACGCGATCGACTACGTGCTGGGCATCGCCAAGGCGTATGCGACGCGCGTTGGCGGCGGCCCGTTCCCGACCGAGCTCGACGACGAGGTCGGCCAGGGCATCCGTGACCGCGGCGCCGAGTACGGCGCGTCGACCGGGCGTCCGCGCCGCTGCGGCTGGATGGACATCGTGGCGCTCAAGCGCGCTGTGGCGATCAACGGCATCAGCGGCCTGTGCATCACCAAGCTCGACGTGCTGGACGGCATGGAGACGCTGAAGATGTGCATCGCCTACGAATACCGCGGCAAGCGCACCGAATATGCACCGCTGGATGCGCAGGGCTGGGAAGAAATCACCCCGGTGTACCTGGAGTTCCCGGGCTGGAGCGAGAACACCCACGGCATCACCGAATGGGACAAGCTGCCGCCGGCGGCGCGCGCCTACCTGCGTGCGCTGGAGGAGCTGGCGGGGTGCCCGATCTCGATCGTCAGCACCGGCCCGGACCGCGACCACACCATGGTGCTGCGCGACCCGTTCGCCTGAGTCGGGCGCAATGAAGAACGGCCGTCCCGCGCGAGCGTGGCCGGCCGTTTGCGTTTCAGGCCTCGGGCGTCAGGCGAAGGCGTCGAGCAGGGTGCCCAGCGCATCCTCGCGGGCGCGGAACGCCGAGGTGTTGGCGGCGAAGGCCTGCGCGGCGTCGCGCGCCTCGACCGCGTCGGCCACCACGGCGTCGTCGCCGTCGTTGCGCATGCCGGTGGCGACGACGCGTGCCTGCACGCCCCCGTCCGGGGACGCCGACTGCACCACGCCGCGGCGATCGAACCCGTCGGTCTGCCGATTCGCCGTGTTGCTGGCCGCGGCCTGCATCCGCTGCGCGGCGGCATGCATGCCGGACAGGGAACTGTTGGAAGAGACGCCGGTGAGGGCCATGGCGGGCCGCCTGGTTGCGGGGAACACGCCGCACTCTACGCTTCCGCGAGGCCGGAAACGGCGACCGCCGTTGTGTTTTGACGATGCGCAGGGGCGCGCCGACGGGCGGCTGGACGCGCTATCCTGCTGCGATGCAGCACACCCATTCCTGTTCCAATGTCGTCCCGCACCCCGGCGAGGAGCTCGCCAACGCGCTGACCCACGGCGTGGGCGCTGCCGCCGCGCTGGCCGGCGGCGCGGTGCTGGTCACCCTGGTCGCGATCTACGGCGACGGCTGGCAGTTGGCCGGGGCCATCGTCTTCGGCGTGGCGCTACTGCTGCTCTACACCGCCTCCACCCTGTACCACGCGATCTCGCATCCGGTGGTCAAGGGCCGGCTGAAGGTGTTCGACCACTGTGCGATCTACCTGCTGATCGCCGGCACCTACACGCCGTTCACCCTGGTGGGCCTGCGCGGCCCCACCGGCTGGTGGCTGTTCGGCACGATCTGGACGCTGGCACTGGCCGGGGTGGTGTTCAAGCTGTTCTACACCGGTCGCTTCAAGCGCCTGTCGACGCTGATCTACATCGGCATGGGCTGGCTGGTGATCCTGGCGGCCAAGCCCATGCTGCACGCGCTCGGCGGCGGTTCGCTGGCGTGGCTGCTGGCCGGCGGCGTGGCCTATACCGCCGGCACGTTCTTCTACATGCGCCCGCAGCTGCGCTGGTCGCATGCGATCTGGCACGGCTTCGTGATCGCCGGCAGCGTCTGCCACTACGTCGCGGTGCTGCTGCACTTGCTGTAACAGCGAACGGCGCGCATGACTTCCGGCGGTGTGCGCTGCCGGGCGCAGGCCGGATGATCGGGCTTCGTATCCATCGCCCCGAGGAAGATCCATGCGCCGCATCCTGACAATCGCCATCGCGCTCGCCCTGGCCGGCGCCGGCGGCGCCGCATACGCGCAGTCCATCGCTGCCGCCCCCGCCTCGGCTCCGGTGGTGGTGACGACACAGCTGCCGCGCGATGTCCGTCCGACCAATTACGACATCGAAGTGGAGCCGCATGCGGACCGCATGGCATTCGACGGCAAGGTGCGGATCAACGTCGACGTGCTGGCGCCCACACGCAGCATCACCCTGAACGCGGGCGACCTCGAGTTCGGCACGGTCCGGCTGGCGCGCGCCAACGGCAAGGCACTGGCGCCGAAGACCAGCGTCGACGCCGCGGCGCAGACGGCGACCTTCAGCTTCGACCAGACCCTGCCGGTGGGCAGCTACCTGCTGACGATCGAATACAAGGGCAAGATCGGCACCCAGGCCAACGGCCTGTTCGCGCTGGACTATCCGACCGAAGCCGGCAAGAAACGCGCGCTCTATACCCAGTTCGAGAACTCCGATGCGCGCCGTTTCATCCCCTCCTGGGACGAGCCGGCGCACAAGGCCACGTTCCGGCTGGCGGTGACCGCGCCGTCCGCGCAGATGGTGGTCAGCAACATGCCGGTGGCCAGCACGCACGGCCTGGGCGACGGGCGCACGCTGACCCTGTTCAAGCCGACGCCGAAGATGTCGACCTACCTGCTGTTCCTGTCGGTGGGCGAATTCGATCGCGCCACCCTTGCCGACAACGGCGTGGAGATCGGCGTGATCGCACAGAAAGGCAAGGTGGAGCAGGCGCGCTTCGCGCTGGAGGCCAGCCGCGACGCGCTGCGCGAGTTCAACGACTACTTCGGCGTGGAATATCCGCTGCCGAAGCTGGACAACATCGCCGCGCCGGGTCGCAGCCAGTTCTTCAGCGCGATGGAGAACTGGGGCGCGATCTTCACCTTCGAAGCCTCGCTGCTGCTCGATCCGGCGACGTCCAACGTCTCCGACCAGCAGCGCGTGTTCACCACCGCCGCGCACGAGATCGCCCACCAGTGGTTCGGCAACCTGGTGACCATGGCCTGGTGGGACGACCTGTGGTTGAACGAAGGTTTCGCCACCTGGATGGAGGGCCGCACCACCCGCAAGCTGCATCCGGAATGGGACGTCGACAGCGTCGATGCGGCCTTCACCAGCCGCGGCGCGATGGGCCAGGACGCGTTCGCTACCACCCACCCGGTGGTGCAGCACGTAGCGACGGTGGAGCAGGCCAGCCAGGCCTTCGATGGCATCACCTACGGCAAGGGCGCGGCGGTGATCGCGATGCTGGAGGATTATGTGGGCGAGGACGCCTGGCGCAACGGCGTGCGCAGCTACATCGGCAACCACGCCTACGGCAATGCGGTGACCGACCAACTGTGGGACGAGATCGAAAAAGCCGCACCCGGCAAGCAGTTCGTCGCGGTCGCGCATGATTTCACCCTGCAGCCGGGCGTGCCGCTGATCAGGGCGAGCAGCGCCTGCGTCGACGGCAGCACCCGCGTGCAGCTGGAGCAGGGCGAGTACACCGTGGACCGCCCCGACAAGACGCCGCTGCGCTGGCGCGTGCCGGTAAACGTGCGCGGCGGCGTCGACGGCAAGGCGGTGCGCGTGCTGGTGGACGGCAAGGCCAGCGTGACCCTGCCCGGCTGCAGCGCGCCGGCGCTGGTCAACGCCGGCCAGAAGGGCTATTTCCGCACGCTGTATGCGCCGGCGCAGTTCAAGGCGCTGGCCGCCGGCTTCGCCCGGCTGCCGGTGGTCGACCAGATGGGCCTGATGCTGGACACCGGCGCGCTGGCGGCGGTGGGCCTGCAGCCGGAATCGGACAGCCTGGATCTGGCGATGCAGGTGCCGGCGAGTGCGGCCCCGGAGCTGTGGCAGATGGTCGCGGGTTCGCTGGGGGGATTGGACGACCTGTTCAAGGGCGATGCCAAGCGCCAGGCCGCGATTCGCGCCTTCGCCATCAAGCGGCTCGCGCCGAAGTTCGCCCAGCTGGGCTGGGACAACCGCGCGGGCGATTCCGCCGCCACCCGGCAGCTGCGCAGCAGCCTGATTTCGACCCTGGGCGAACTGGGCGATGCCGGGGTGCTGGCGGAAGCGCGCCGGCGCTTCGATGCGTTCCTGGCCGATCCCGCCTCGCTGTCGCCGGACCTGCGCCGCACCGTGCTGGGCATGGTGGCGCGCAATGCCGATACCGCCACCTGGGAGCGATTGCACGCGCTGGCGCGGCAGGAGAAGTCCTCGATGCTGCGCGACCAGTACTACGGCCTGCTGGCGCGGGCCAAGGACAAGGCGCTGGCGCAGCGCGCGCTGGACATGACGCTGACCGACGAACCCGGCGCCACCAACGGTGCGGCGATGATCTCCGCGGTGTCGTGGGAACACGCCGATCTGGCCTTCGATTTCGCCGTCGCCCACCGCGAGCAGGTGGACAAGCTGGTCGACTCCACCTCGCGCGCGCGCTTCTATCCCGGCCTCGGTGGCAGTGCCAGCGACCTGTCGATGGTGGAGAAGATCAATGCCTTCGCCGAAGCGCATATCGCCCCCACGTCGCGTCGCGATGCCGAGCGCGTGGTCAACGGCATCCAGACCCGGGTCAAGCTGCGCCAGCAGCGGCTGCCGCAGGTCGATGCGTGGTTGAAGCAGCAGGGCGTGTGACCGCTGTTGCGCCTGCAGGAAATGAAGAGGCCCCGCGATGCGGGGCCTCTCTTTTTTGGTTCTTCTCCCAACTGAGGGGAGAGGCGCACGGCCGACCGGGCAGACT
>ERZ778017.2632-NODE-2632-length-14142-cov-4.368638_pt1 | contig 14142 bp, 6 predicted proteins | sample MGYA00375747_ERZ778017 | MGnify/ENA primary metagenome ERZ778017 (study PRJEB29350, sample SAMN05509838) | bioreactor metagenome | biome: bioreactor; material: wastewater | place: South Africa: University of Cape Town | collected 2014-03-17 ... | reverse complement strand
CAAAGGAAAAGATCTCCAAAATGGTCTTTTTGTAGATTACTTGGAATCTGATCCTCTTCAGTCATTCACCAAGTACTATGACGAGGCATTAAATAGATCAGAAACGTACCACCCAAGAAAATTAATTAATCATACCGACCTTGTGGTTACACCTCCTGATGTCAACAAACCAGTACCACCATTACCACCCAGGTCCAATATCATCGAAAACAAGCCATATATACCGTTGCCACAAGAAATAAAATCACCAAACACTGCGTCAAAGCCATCTTTTGTTTCTCCCCCATCAACACCATATTCTGTACAAAGAAACTTTACTACCGATTCTATCGATTCTACTGTTAGTAGTGGCGATGATGATGACGATACATCCTCAGTAATATCAGATACGGCATCAGATGTTTCATCATTAGTTTCCAACGATATTCTTGAACGGTCAGGAAAAGATGGCATCCAGAGACAATTACAGAAGTTGTACAATTCACAAAAGAATGAGATTAAAACGACCCCCATTGCTCCTGGTGGGCATTTTCATATCCATCCTCATGCAAATGACACATTTAGTCTGCCATCTACAATGACAAGAAAGCTTGACGAGTTTAACAGATTATTTGACAAGATTATTGCCACTACGAAGAACTCCACGTCACCGCCAAAGCATGTTAAAGCAAAGTACGATTTTAAAGGTGATAGGCCAGGCGATTTATCATTCAAAGCTGACGACGACATTGAGATTTTATTGGACTTTCAATCTATTAATACTTTGTACGACAAGAATGGTTCCAACTGGCTGATTGGACTCGTCAGATCATCAGAATCAAACTACAGAGTAGGGTTCGTGCCGAACAATTATTTATCTACATAGATGTACATTGTATATACAATGAAGAATGACACTAATGTAACAACTTCATGCAAACTGTAGCCAGAAGCATTATACAAAACTACCCATGCAACTGTGTGTTCTCAAGAATAGTATATAGAGACATAAAGTGTAGTAGTTAAACACTAGACGGGTGCACTATTTCCTGTGCCGGTAGCTGTACGTCGGACGGTAGTAAACGCAGCGCGAAGATTTTGCTGCACTATTCTATTTAAGATGCAAACGCGTATCAGTATTTATGTTTCGCAATCTACCTATACATCGATTGATTAGAGCACCAGAACAAGATGGCTCGTAAGGGTTCCCAAGCTAAAGATAATTCTCTTGCACTGGTGAATACGGATATCATTTCAACAGTAAAAAATCCAATCTCCACCAAGGACTTGTTGTCTCGTTTAAGTCAGTTGCAAAATTACCTTAGTGGAATAGATCAGGACAGCGTTGATTTAAAGCAATTCAAGTCAGTCAGTGGTGACTTGGTCAACAGTAAACTATTACGTCATGCCAATGTTGGAGTCCAAGCATATGTATGTTGTTGTATTTGTGATATATTACGTCTCCATGCCCCAGATGCTCCATACAATGATGGCGAACTAAATGAATTCTTTAAAGCTATCTTTCGACAGTTTGCCAAGTTGGACAACTCAGAAAATCCATATTACACACAACAAGTTTATATATTGAAAAAGGTTTGTGAAATCAGATCCATCATTTTAATTACAGATTTGCCCACATCCAGCGAATTGATAGAGCAACTATTTGACTTATTCTACAACTTATCCAATAGCACTATAGATACGAAGTTACAACCTTTGATATGCGACATGCTTTCTGAGGTCATTGGTGAGTGTGAGGTCATTCCACATAATGTGTTAAAGTTGATTCTTGACAAGTTCTTGTCGAACAACGTAAATTCCAACTTGACTAATGTATCCAATCCTGGACTCAACTTTTCTTTACACATATGTGAAGCTAATATTGATCGGATGCAACGTTTAGTTGCTCAGTATTTCTCGGAAATTTTGTACACACAAACGAACCAGGCTAATGTCTCAAATGATCCACAATCAGGCATATCAAAGAAGATGAAGAATAATGCGGCCTATGCTATCGAGAGCTTGAATAAAATACATCGACTCTCTATTCAAATTTGGAGATATGTACCTGAAATTTTGGACTCTGTTATGAGCTTGTTCGACGACGAGTTGAATGCTGATGATGAAAAAATCAGAATATTGGCAACAGAAACTGTAGGGAAGATTATTGGTTCCCAAAATGTTGTTTCGTCCACTATGATCACCAAAGTGAACTTCTTTATTGCTCATAGAAATACTTGGCAGAATTGGTTGAAGAAGACTACAGATGTATCTCCAGCTGTTAGAGTGAAATGGGTAGAGCAATTCTCAAATATCATAAAATTGTGCAACACATCCATGTCAGAGGTAAGCACTGCTTTGAACAAATGCTTATATAAATGTTTGATCGATTCACACGATTCTGTTCGAAGTGCTGCTTGTAAAGTGTTTGAGGAAATTGAGTTTGAGACTTTTACCAATAGAGTGTGCAACCCCGACGTTATGACAGCGTTATCTCATTGTACAAGAGAAAAAAATGCTGCAATTAGAAATCAAGCGATAAAGACTCTTGGAATATTGTACAATAATTATACTAAGGCCAAATCTAGAAACACGGTAATAGATTTTGGTGCGTTTGACGAAGAACAAAGCGAAGCCTTGGAGAAACAAATTTCTCAAGGAATTCCAAATGATTTATTGAACTTGTACTATATCAATGACAAAGCAATCAATGCAATTGTCGATACCACCATTTTTGATACCTTGCTACCAATATCAGAAAGTATTGCTACATCTAGAGTGAACCGTCTAGCGCAATTTTATAGTAGTTTATCTACAAAAGCAAAAGATTCATTCAATGCTATGAACAGAAGACAACTTCAAACAGCAAATGTTCTACAGTCTTTTGTGGGGCTTTCTGAAGAATATGCTCGTTTAACTGGAACAATTGATAATAAGGAAAATGCTCAGATAGAAAAATCGAGTGATAAACAAACAATTATTTCCAAGCTAGATAAGATGGTCAAATGGTTAAGTGAACCCTTCCCTGACGACTGGAACGCATACAATTGCATTGAAAGATTTTTCAAGTTAAAAAATAGTAGGTTTTTCTATTTGTTAAAGTCTTGTATTTCTCCTGATTCTGATTATAATACGGTGAGGAATTCTATGAAAGAACTTCTACGGAAATTAAGTGATAACAAGAATATTTCGATTGAAGGTGAACCAAATATGATAAGTTCTGGCACAATGGTTACAATCTTCAAATTGTTGCTTATTAGGTCTTCAAACATCAATTTTAATAAATCAAATGTTCTTGAGCTAATCAACTATTCTAAGGATTCACATAATCAATGGCACAAGGTGGCAAATGAACTTTTAGAATTTATTTCTATCATCCTGCCAGATCTGTTTAAGACCCACGTTAATGACTTAACAGAACTTGTCATTAATGAGATCCCAGGAACAAATAACTCGATGTCCCATACTTTAAGAACTATTTATCATTTCATTAAAAGATATCCCGACTTCTTCCCAAGTCAACGTCATTTTGTCAAAGTTTTAGAAGAGTTTGCAGTGAATGGTTCACCAAAAGAAGCAAAATATGCTGTTAAAATATTAGGATTTTATGAGAATAAACTAGCCTCAACAAGTGCTATTTTCAATAAAATATACCCTCTTGATCTTGAGAGCAAGAAATTTGCTACACATCTCTCAACCATTGCAGAATTGTTTTTGGTTGACGCCGATGCTGTTCAAGATGAAGTTGGCGAATTGACACAATTACTCATAAAAGAAGTTTTTCTTCAGAACAGAAATATCAACGTCGAAGCTGTGAAGGATGACACTATTTGGATTGACGACAATGCTTTAGAGGAAAATTTCGAAGAATACTCGACCCTATACGAAAAGCTTCTTGCTTTGAGAATATTGATTAACAGGCTCAAGTCATTGACTAACCTACAAGATGTTGAAAATAAAGAAGATATCACAACAAGTGCACAACCTGTCTTCAAGTTGTTGGTTTCCTTAATTGGAAATGGTGGCGAAATTATTAATAAAAACTCTCCAACATGGCCAACTCCCGAGATATATAAACTGAAAATTAGACTCGTGGCTGGTTTACTTTTACTTAAAATTGCAAAATATGATGTCTATGATGAAATGGTACATCCAACGACAATTAGAAGATTGACCTTCTTATTGTCAGACTCTAATGAAAATGTCAGACGTCAATTTTTGGACAAATTGAACTCCAAGTTAGTAAATAACTTGGTATCTGATCGTTTTGTACCAATAATATTCTATAGCGCATTGGAACCAAACCAACAAGCCAAAAAGGAGGCAAAAATGTGGATCAATACACTTTTCAAGAGACAAGATACTGCAGCATTAACTTTTGAAAAGTCACTACTGAGGTTGATTCACTTAATTACACATGATGACCATATCTCCGAGTTGACTCAAGATGATATGATTGAGAATGCAGAAAGTGATAAGAATTATGTCCAAGCATTTACATATGCCATTAAAATATTCACTTATTATCTTGATTCAATTGCCAAACCTGAAAATATATCCCTCTTATATTACCTTGCAAGCAGGGTGAAACAACATAGAGATGCGATTGTTGACCCCGAGGAGTACGAAAAAGATCCTCCACCAAAGACTGTTGTTAACCTTTATCGAATTGCTGAACTAGCTCAGTTTGTCATTAAGGAATACAGCGACAATAAGAATTGGATATTACAAACTTGGCCTGGAAAACTTAAACTCCCAACTGATGATTACGTACAAATGGGAAGTATCAATGAAGTGCAAAACGTAATAACAAAGGTATTTATTCCTGAACGAATTCAAATAGAATTGAAATCTGCTATGAAGAAAAGACTATCGGTCTCAACTAGAAGAAAAGGTAACCAAGATTCAAGTGCTCCAAAGAAACGTTCACAACAAAATCAAAGAAAAATCAAAGTTAAGAAAGCAAGGAAAGCAGAAGAACATCACGAACCCACCAGAAAGAGTACTAGAGTTAAGAGTACTGTGCAATATAATGAAGCAGGTTCAGAATCTGAACTTGAAAGTGAAAGTGCGTACAGTGATTATGAATAAATCTCTATGATCTATTGTATGTAGATATATATGCTAAAATATTAATTCTCCATTTCTTTAAGTGACTCTATCTTGTTGTGGTTCATCCAGTCTTCTCCCAAAATTAGAAGACGAGCAGCAGCTGGAAATTTCTTATCTGAAACTGAAAGGGGCCAATCTTGAATCACAGAAGATAAAAGCTTTTGGCTCTGTTTACCATACTTAGGTAAAAAGTTATTTGCAGCACCATCCCACCAGTTAGCAGTGACAGCAAAGTGTGTGTTCGTCAACAATTTCTTATCGGTATTTAAAAGTCTTGCCAAGAATGACCATGATGCTTCAAAAGAGTATTTTGGGTGTTGTGGGAATTCTGTAAGTCTTGTCATCACTGACCAAACTGTACAAATTCCTGATACTCTTTCATCGTACTTCACGGGATCTTCCCACTGATTATCTTTACGTTTATATCCCATCCTTAACCTACCTTCTTCGGTTTCAATAGTACACGAGTATCCTATTATATATGGGCATTTCTTCACAAATCTTGCAGTCAAGTAGTATTCAAATTCGGGAAAAGTTAGTAACAATTGGTATGATAATCTTGCTAACGGTAATGCTGCTGTAGGTTTAACAATGACTTCGGTCTCTGCTTGATCTATAATGGCTTTTGCCACAAAATTCATAATCCATTTGTATGCCAATTCGTTACCTTGAGCCATTTGTATATATTGCACCACTTCATCAGTGATTTTCTTCAACTGAGAAAATGAGTTTGAAAGTTGACCAAACTTGGGGTTAATTTTCCTTTTCAATTGATTAGCATGCTTCTTTACGTCCGGTGATTCCTGTAATTTTTGGACAACATTCTGTTTGATATCTGCAATATCTTGCTTATACTTTAAGAACAGTTTTTCTATACTAGCAAAATTTGTTTGGGAGCTTGCTTGCTTCGCTTTCAATTCTTCTTGCTTAGCTTTTTCCAATTCCGCTTGTTTCTTTTGTTCTTCTAATTCTTGCTTTCGCTTGGCTTCCAACTCCTTCTCCCTAGCCAATTCCTCTAACCGTTTCTTCTCCAACATTTCCTTTTCTTTCTGGATTCGCAATTCTTCCTGTCTCTTTTCCTCCAACTGTTTCTTTCTAGCCTCTTCTTCTGCTTGTTTCTGTTTCTTTTCCTGTAGCAATCTTTCTTGTCTCTCTAGTTCTTGCTGTCGGAGTAGCTCCTGTTCTTTTCGTATCCTCTCCTGTTCACGTTGTATTGCTGTTTGCACACGATCATTCTGTGTATCTAATGATTGTTTCACTACAGACATAAGTCGGTTTATGTTGGATTTAGCAGTAGATTCATATTCCGGAAACTTCTGTTTGTATTGTAGTGAGTTGGAATCTTCTTTTGCCTTGTGGTTTATTTGTTCAATTGCAGCACGCAAGTCATCAAATCGGGAAAATTCATGTCGCTCATCATTGGTGGCCTGTTTCATGCCAACTAGGTCCGCTAGTTGACGATGGTAGATATCCAACGGTGCTTTTGAGAACCTAGTTTCGTTTTCATATTGTAATAACTTTGGCTGTGGTGGAGCTACCGTTACCAAATTTTCAGAAATTACAGGTGGGATTTCCACCACAACTTCGAAGTCTTCAGGAAGACCGAATCTCATAACAACTATGCAAAGTGTGGGACTTTTTTTGTAAACACTGGTTGATACAGATAATTTTTAAACACTTCTTCATGTATACACGACTACAATTTTCTCATACTAAAAATTTTTCAAGATTAAAGTCGATTAAGATCCGCAACCGTACAGCGAATAAGGTGGTTTCCGTGATAATAGTAGTATTTTCACCTGGTAAATAGGGATATATTGAGTCAAACGTATCATTGTGCACTTTTTTTCCGGGAAAATATGAGATTTGTACGTCACTTTTCCAACACTGTGGTTGCGATGAAGCCAGGGTACTCCAGTGTCCAGCCAGTGCACCATTTAGTTCCTATTGCCAAAGCAGCATTGAAGCCAGGCTACAAGGAGCTTCTTGTGCCCAAGGACGATATTACTTCCGTGGGTTTCAAGCCTACTGAAACCCGTCAAGATCGAGTAGCAGAGTACTTTGAAAACAGTGTCAAATCAGACTTGATGTTACACTTTTACGACCATAATGCCGAAGTAATTGAGGGTAACAAAAGACGGTCGTGGGGTACTGACTCGCCATATAAGTTGTACAGAAACTTGAAGAAACCTAAGGGAGTTTCCAGACCAACTAGAGATGTCCATCCTATCACAAACAGAAACATTCCTCAAGTGACATCGGTGGTGATCCAAGCATTCGAGAAGAATGCGTTGGAAGAACCATGGTTGAACATCTCGACAAGATTACAACTTGCGCAGATCACCAATGTCAAGCCCAAACAAATTTATGCCAGAGCCAATATCTTGCCATGGAGATTAAGAGAAGGAAAACCTTGTGGGGCCAAAGTAGAGCTTTTCAACAGTGATATGAACCAGTTCATTTCCACGTTAACAGAGATTGTGTTACCAAGAATCAGAACCTTTAGAGGGATCAAGAACACCAGTGGTGACAATGGAGGAAATATCACATTTGGTTTGGACCCTGAAGATGTGAAAAACTTTCCAGAAATCGAAAACTTCCAAGAATTGTTTCCAAACTTGACTGGTATGCACATCACATTTAAGACTACCGCCAGAACCGATGAACAAGCAAGAACCTTGATTTCGACCCTCGGTTTCCCATTCTACAACCCATAATTGTCATGTAGTATATATTCTGTATAGTACACTGTAAATAGAATTAGAAATTAACAAAAGTTTATTTCAAGTTTGTGGTGTAGGGTAATCAAGAATGGAGAATCCGTATTCTCACTCTGTTGTTCATGAGTTCTCCATATTGTATACTAGTAGAGTTTCTCAGAAGAATAAGTGTTGGTTTGATGGTACACTTCGGTACTTTGAAGTGAATGGAAAACTCGAAGTTTCTAACGAAGAAGGGTCGGTGATTTCCATTGATTTCCTTAACAAACCACCAAATGTAGTGTTGCAGACGGTTTTGGTTCCAGAAAAGGTCCTTAAGCTTTCAAATAACGCGTTGCTCTTAGAGATCATCGCCCACACAAACGATTATGAACGGGATGTTTCTTGTATTAACAACAGGTCATTGTTGAATGCTGTTACAAAGAGAACTGAATTTGCTGACTTAGAATGTAAAGAGTCATTAAATGCTGTAGCCAACAAGAAATCTAGCATGAAGCCGAGCGGGACTTTTGATAACTACAAAGTAAATATCCTAGAGAGTTTGCCTATGAAACCCAGCGAAACACTGGTGAACAATAGTGCATCAGCAGTGCTAAACAAAGATATTCTACAGAATACAAAAGGAGCTTCTCCCGATGATTCAACTCCACCTTCCTTAAAACTCAAAAAACCGGTTTACAGAAACCAACTTTCTAGGAGACGTAAAGGTGCTAATGACAACTCGTTAGAGGCAGCAAACAACAACTCTGCTTTGTCATCAACATCAAAAGTTACAAAGAAACGCAATACAATCCATCTTCCTAGAGTTCCAGTAGGGTCCTCACAGTATTTTCAGTACTTGAACAAGTCTTGAAATTGGGAAGAATCAAATAGATAGACATGTATTGGGGCTAAATACTTTCAGCTATTGCTTTGTTTTATTCTTCTGGTCTCGGGCTACTAAAACTGGTACGAAGTTGGAGGTAAAGATTTTGATAACTGGAAATGATGAGATTAAACCATTCAAAGCTGCAAGAGCCGGTTTGTTGGACATTTTGGTAACATATGCTTGTGCTGGTAATTCGTTGTATTCAATTGATCCGTGGACAGCCATTTCAAAATAACGAATTGAAAAGAGTGGTTTGCAATTGTGCAATTTAATTTTAGATGGTTTTGTAAACTAGTCAAGAATTTTTGTTGCCTGATCAAAACTTGCAAACAAATTAAGAAAGGCTTGTTCTGGCAACGCTTTCGATAGAATTAAAAATTTTACAACACTTAAGCTGGAAACCAGAGACAGTTTTGGGATGGAAAGTTTAGACTTACTAATTGAATTGAGCTTTTGAGTCATATTAGCAGAAAACTTACTAACGGAAGAATGAAAGGATTTAAATGCATGCCTCTTATATTTGTACGATTCTGAAATGGAGACTTTTGTATCCCAGTGATCCAAGTGCTGATAATTCTTGTTATCAATATTTGGCGTACTCATTATTGGAATGTGTAAAATAAAATCTAACTTATATGTCATTTCTAACCAGTTTTGTAGAAAGTTATCAGCAAAAAGTGGGAATGAAGACTTTGGAGTTCCTTCGTGAAACAAAGCTCCGATGAAGGAATTTGGTACATACAACGGTGTGTTTCTAAGTGCGTAAGCTTTTGATCGCGAAAGTATCAACTGATTGAGATGTGAACTGGTTTCGTTACCGGAGAATATGATCCTTTCAGTCCAGGGAATTGTATCATTTAATGATAAATCATAGATTAGAATGTTATCGTGACAACTTACCAAGTGGTACTCGTATTTCCAGGTTTTCAATTCGATTCTACATTCTACTCTATAACCGGTGTATGGTGACGAAAATGACTTGTAGCAAACTCTGCTTTGAATAGCTTTTAATCCACCTACTAGTGAAATCCAATAGATGAGTAAAACAAAGTAAATCATATGTGTATGTAATATTCGTACCGCATTGTATCGTTTAGTTCACCATTGTAAACCTTTTTTGCAACCTATTTATATCCTGCACTTGGAATTAAAATACCAGTTTCTTATTATTTGGGAAAACCAACTATTCCGACAAGTTTTCCGACTTGAAATTCTATTTGGGATGCTAAGAATATATATGATACCACAACTGTCATTATGTTGCAGTTGTCAATAGTATTATCTAATTGAACTTTTCAGTAAATGTTACTTAATGCACTCAATCACCAATGTACCAGCAGCTGCACCTTTCTGTATTAGGATATTTTTTTTCTGTAGTCCCCTCGTATGAAACTTTGTATGCGACCAACGTTCGATTCAAATGCAGTGACGCTTCCTGACTAAATTGATGTTTAGCGAGGAATTTCCCCACTTCATTTTCTTAGCTCGCTAACAAAAACACAATTTGAACACCTTACTCTTGGCTTGTTGGGCACCGTTTCCTATCTAGAATTGGCAGCGTATATGCCTTTATCACAGTGATAGTTATAGGCATTCTCCACTTGAGTCGTCATAAAGATTATGAAGAAAGACCAGCACGCTTGGGACCTTGTCTGGTTTGTATGCACCAAAAAAAGTAATGTAGAAATGAGAGGTTTCTCTAAGTAGTTGACGGTCAAAGTGACATTAGCAAACTAATTTATACTTCGATTGTAAAGATGTTACTGAAATGTAAACAGGAGGATTTGATGCATCGAACCATAACTGAATGCTATAAAGCTTTTTTCACTGACGAACATGTTGTTTGTCATAATCCGTGAGTGAAATCAATCTAACGGTATGGTTTAGTTCGTTAATTTTTAGTGGTAATGTTGGCGTGTATCTTAAGTGTTCTAGTACAAAGCGAAGAAGTCGTTGCAGGGGCCTTGGATTTTCGTTTGTTGGCAGCCTATCATTGACGAGTTAGTTAGTAACGGATCCAGTCTCGCACTTTGGATGCCATCCAAGAATAACAACTACCGGTGATTCATATCGCTTTGAAGGGGGTATACATGCGGTGTACATACTAAGAAAACTGATTACGTTCTGTCATTCTATGCACTGACGTGCAAAATTATAAACGTATTATTTGAAACAAAAACCTGATAACTATAAATGATGATAAATAGCAACAATTAAAAGGATGTTCCCACTATAATTATTACTTTGGCTTATTAAATTCAATAAATTCGTTGTACCATGTCCATAGTCTATTATTCATTTAATTTATGACCCCGGAGAATTTGAAATAATCAGAACGTTTCAACGTAAGTATTATTTGACGTTATGCTTGGCACGCAAAGATGAGCAAAATTGTAGAACTTTTACTACAATCAGAAGGATGACATACGTATGTTCTTTGCAAGCTATCCCCACTACCCGGACAATCGCCTTCTACCCCATTTTGAAAAGGTTACGACAGTACGTTATAGGGCTGCATTTTCCACGATTGGCCAAATTGATGGAGGTTGGTACCACCAGGATTTTAAACTATTAAATAGTATTATAAGTTGGACATAACTTTTGAGACTACATGTATATACGTCAACGAGATAATTACACGTATGAGGCTTAACTATTGAAGTTATATTTGTTTTTGCTGACTGAAGAGTTCTCATACAATAATCTTAGTGGAATATATGCAGTATACAGACTAAAATAACGTTAACTGGTTTCGCATCGTCTAATTATAACCCTAAAATGAGCATTAGGACTTTTGTTTTTGAATAACGGAAAAGGTTGTCGATTATTTTCTCCAACCAAGTTCGATTGTTGGGTATACTTGTACATCAACTACTTAGTGTAATTGAAATGTTATCTATTGCTTGTTTCGTTTGTCCTTCCCCATTCTCCAGTATTGATGTGGAGGAAATCAACCTTATGCATAAGACTCCGAGATAAAAAATATTACCATATAGCATAAAATAATTATCCACCTAAAAATACTAAACACATTTCAATATCAATGTTGCAAAACTTACTATAAATATGAGGTACTCTTTCCTAGCTAAATTTATTGTCCTATATCAACAATTGTTAGTTTGTATATCATGCAAATAAAATTTACGCAAGAAAAGGAAAAAGAAGAAAATGAAATTCAATCTATTGAATCTTCCCAGAGAGAACAACCTAAGATTGTTGCAACAAAAAAGCGCTGGTATCAATTTTGGTATTTGCCTCCAGATGTTTCGCCACCGCAAATTTACAATAGAACTCTTTACACAAGTATGAGTGTCTTTGGTATTTTGGGATCTGCTAGAGGTTATGATGAAGGGGTTATTGGTGGTTCGATTGCACAGCTTGGATTTAAAAGACATTTTGGACTTTCCGATCCTACAAAATCGGAGTCCTACTTGATTAATAGAGAGTCAAACATTACCTCTATGGTTCAATTAGGTGCTATTGCTGGAGCTGCTATTGCTGCTTATACTGTCGATAAATTTGGTAGAGTCAGAACTTTGCAGGGTTTATGCGTTCTCTGGGCGATTGGAACTATTATTCAAATTACTGCTGGGCCAATTGGACAACTTTATGCTGGTAGATTCATCAAGGGAATTGCTGTTGGTCATACGACCACTATTGGCCCAACATATATTTCTGAAATTTCCCCTTCAAGAATTAGAGGAAGGTTAAACACTATTTTTTCTGGAGCTGTTTATATCGGATATGTAACTGGAATGTTTTCAAATTATGGATGTGCAATCCATATATCTTCAGAGAGCAACAAACAGTGGATTATCCCTACAAGTCTTAAGCTCATATATGCTGGAGGGATCTTCATCGCATCAATTCTTTTTGCTATCGAAAGTCCAAGATGGTACATAAAGGTAGGTCAAAACGACAAGGCAATCGAAGCTTTATCCAAAATAAGAAAGCTACCACCAGATCATCCGTATATAGTAAGCGAAATTAGTGATATTAACGAACAGGTTTTAGCTGAAACAGAAGCACAGTTGGGCACAAGTTTAATTGGAAAATTTTGGAAATTGTTTACCGTTAAGTCTATTAGATACAGATTCTTCTTTATTTCCTGTGGTGTTCAACTTTTAGGTCAATGGTCAGGTGCTAACGCCATTTCAATTTACGCAACCGTATTATTTGGGTTTATCGGTGCAAGAGGAAATGATAAGTTAAAATGGGCAGGGATTCTAGGTAGTATCAAACTTTTTTCGTCATGGGGAGGTGGTCTTTTATTGATTGATCTTGTGGGTCGTCGGAGATCGTTGTACATTGGACTTACACTTCAGATGTTGGCTATTTGTTATTTTGGAATATTTTTAAAAGTTGTCCCAGAGGCTGCAGCTGGGGAAATTTTGACTGGATCCAAGGCAAGAGCTGCCAAAGGAGCCATCGCTGCTCTATTTTTAAGTGGAGTGGGATGGACAATTGGTTTCAACAATATCCAGTATCTTTTAGGTGGAGAGGTGTATCCTTTACATATGAGATCATTTGCATTGTCGGTGACAATGGTTATTCACTTTTTGAATCAGTTTGGAAACTCTAAGGCTACAACCAAAATGATGGCATCAATGACTAACTATGGTACAATGTTTTTTTTTTGTTGGCGTTTGTCTGGTAAGTTTGTTTTGGTGTTGGTTCTCTGTTCCAGAAGTTGCTGGAAGGTCGTTGGAATCTATGGAAGAAATATTCAGCTTGCCATTGTACTTAGTTGGAAGAAAAGGACCGGTACTTTGTCCAGACCATTCTCTTACCACTAGAATTAGTTATGATGGTCATTCAAAGGGGAACACTTACAATGATCATGTAAGCTTTCATGAAAAACCAGAAGCAACACACTTTGAAGAAAGTTCAGAAAGTAGAAAGCAAAAAGAAAATCCATCCAATTAGAGTTACAAAGCTCTGAAGTCTGATCTGTTTTAAAATTTACAAATGTTTATATGCCATTCAATTTAAGAATTTTATTGTATACTTCTATTCTTAAATACAGCTAAGAAATAAATTTCTTCTTTGAATAACATATCAACGTATAAATTTAGGCTGATAACTCTTAATGGTGTGTTTAGCCTTAGTGGATGTGACAAACATACAGGCTTGACATGGTACTGCAACTTCATGGTGCGTCTCGGTAATGTTTTGCAAATGCAGGTGTATGCATCAATACTATGCATGCATAAAATATTCAATTCCAAACCACCTAAAAGGAACTTCCTGACTTCAGCTAGAGAATGGAAATTAAGCTAATATATACAGTGGTTGAGGCTGTTCAAATATGCTCTTCTGTAGCATTGGTTAAAGTTGGTATATTTGCAACGCTGAAGTAGTAATCGTACACGATTTGAACTGAAGCAAACAACTGCACCATTATAGAAGACAAACCACATTAGTTTACCCATAGAATACCTTTGTTTATGATGCTTGGTGTTG
>ERZ778017.2631-NODE-2631-length-14145-cov-5.706884_pt1 | contig 14145 bp, 13 predicted proteins | sample MGYA00375747_ERZ778017 | MGnify/ENA primary metagenome ERZ778017 (study PRJEB29350, sample SAMN05509838) | bioreactor metagenome | biome: bioreactor; material: wastewater | place: South Africa: University of Cape Town | collected 2014-03-17 ... | reverse complement strand
TCGGCGCGATCGAGGCGATCGACGCCGGTGTGACCACGACCCTGGACTGGTCGCACGGACTGCAGAGCGTCGACCACGCCGAGGGCGCCCTGCAGGCGCTGCGCGAGGTGCCGGGCCGATTCGTGCTGGGCTACGGGAACCTCTTCGGTGCCCCCTGGGAGTGGAGCCGCACGCCGGAGTTCCGCGACTTCGTGAGCCGCAACTTCTCGGCCCGCGACGACATGCTCGGCCTGCAGCTCGCTTTCGACGTCACCGGTCAGCCAGGCTTCCCCGAGCAGGCAGCGTTCGAGTCCGCGCGCGAGCTGGATCTGGCCGTCACCACCCATGCCGGGGTCTGGGGCGCCACCACAGACGACGGCATCACGCAGATGGCCGAGAGCGGATTCATGACCCCGCGCGTGACCTATGTGCACTCCGCATCGCTGTCGCAGGACTCGTACCAGAAGATCGCCGCCTCCGGGGGCAACGCCTCGGTCTCCGCCGAGAGCGAGGACAGCGCCGGTCAGGGCTATCCCAGCACGCACCAGCTGCGCCGGCACGGCATCCCGATCTCGCTGTCGATGGACACGAGCGTCTGGTGGAGCGCGGACATGTTCTCCGCGATGCGCGCCACCATCAACGCCGACCGCGCTCGCGACCACTCCGACGCGCATGCGCGCAACGAGACCGTCGTGAACAACGACGTGCGCGCCGAGGACGTCGTGCGCTACGCGACGCTGGGCGGCGCACGCGTGCTCGAGCTCGACGACAGCATCGGCTCACTGACTCCGGGCAAGAAGGCCGACATCGTGCTCATCAAGAACGACGACTCGCCGACGATGACGCCCATCCTCAACCCGTACACGCACGTCGTCTTCCAGGCCGGCCGCGGCGATGTGCACACCGTGCTCGTCGACGGCAGGCCGGTCAAGTACGCGCACCGGCGCCTCGCCGGCGACCTCGTCCGTGCCCGCGACGCCGTGGCCCGCACCGTCGACTACCTGCGATCCGAGATGGGCGAGGCGCAGTGGGCCGAGGGGATGTCGCCGGAGCTGCCGCCCGCGGAGCTCATCCCGAACCCGTACAACTACACGGAGTGGGACGGCGGCTCGCGCCTGGTGCGCGCCGAGGCCTGAAGGCGAGAGCACGATGGACGTGAACCTGGGTCTGCTGATCCTGCGACTCGTGCTGGCCGCCCTGCTGTGGGGGCACGCCATGCAGAAGCTGTTCGGATGGTTCCGCGGCCAAGGCGTCCGCAAGACCGCCGCGCTGTTCGAGCAGTGGGGCCTGCGACCCGGATTCCCGTTCGTCGTGCTCTCCGGCGCATCGGAGCTCGTCGCCGGAGCGCTGATCATCCTGGGCGCGGCCATCCCGCTGTCGACGGCCATCGTGGTCGGCTCGATGAGCGTGGCGATCGCGTTCAACCTGCCGCACGGGCTCTGGGCGCACCTGGGCGGCTACGAGGTCGCACTCGTCTACGCCCTGCTCGGGATCGTCATCGGCGTCGCCGGTCCCGGCGACTGGTCGATGGATGCCGCGCTGGGCATGAGCGGTCTGCACGGACCGTTCTGGACGCTCGGCGCCATCGCGCTCGGGCTCGCCGGCGCGGCCGTGCCGATCTCCTTGCGCACCATCACCGTCACCCGAGCGCGCCAGGATCCCGCAGCCTGAGCGCCGTTACACACACAGAGACAGAGGAAAAGCACTGTGGCAACCCTGGCCGCCGTCCTGGCAACCACCCATCACCCGTTCTATCTGAAGCTCACCCATCTCGACCCGCCGGAAAAACGCATCCCGCAGGCGGCCGAGTGGAAGCGCAAGGTGGAGGCGTACCGTGAGACGCTCACGGCCGCCAACCCCGACATCCTCGTGATGATCGGTGCCGACCACTTCCATCAGTTCTTCCTCGACAACTACCCGCAGTTCGCGATCGGCAAGGCGCCGCGCTACGACGCGACGTACTACAACGAGATCCGCGAGTTCAGTCTGCCGACGTTCGTGCTGGACGGCCACGAGGAGCTCTCCCAGTTCATGCTGGAGGGTCTCATCGACCGCGGTTTCGACATGGCCGTGAGCAACGAGCTCAAGCTGGACCACTCGATCATCTGCCCGATTATCACGACCCGGCCCGACGCCGACCTGCCCGTCGTGCCGATCTACACGAACATCTTCGTCCCGCCGTTGCCGACCCCGCAGCGCTTCTGGGACCTCGGCCGGGCGATCCGCGAGATCATCGAGGAGTTCCCGTCCGACAAGCGCGTGGCCGCGATCGGCAGCGGTCACCTGTCGCTCGAGCTGGGCGGCCCGCGGCAGTTCGAGGAGCACGGCCCGGATCCCGAGTTCGACAAGCGTGCGATCGGGTGGCTCGCCGAGGGCGACATCGACGGGCTGCTGGCGAATGTCACCCGGGAGAACCTCGGGACCTTCGGCAACGCCACGCACGGGTTCCTCGACCTGGTGACGATGTTCGGCATCGCCGGCCCGATCAAGGCCGACTACGTCGACGACCTCGACCTGTTCCACACCCGCGAGGCCTACATCACCTGGTATCCGAACGGAGTGGAGCGATGAGCAAGTACTACGTCGACAAGTTCCTGTACACGACCGACCGCGATCCCGATCTGCTCGAGCGCTACAAGACCGAGCCTGCGCAGTACCTCGACTGGTGGGAGCAGCACCTCGGCCGGAGGCTGGGCGACAGCGACGCCGAGACCACCAGCTGGCTGGCGTTCACCGAGCAGGAGCGCACCGCGCTCATCGCACACGACTACGTGACGCTGTTCGAGTTGGGAGCGCACTTCTTCCTCTCGCTCACGATCTACATCGGGATCTACAACGACGACTACGAGGCCGTCACCGGACCGCTGTCGTTCCAGCGGGAGTACCGCGACAAGCTCATGCATTGGCGGGGGAAGACCTATCCCTCGGTGATCTGTTGACGCCGCGGCATCCGAGATCAGCACACACGAGGAGGGGGCGATCGTGACGATCGGCTTGGCGCAGGACACGACGGCACGAGAGGCGCTGCGTCCACACCCGACGGGACCGCTGGCCGGGATCGTCGTCGCGGACTTCTCGCGGATACTCGCGGGGCCGTACTGCACCATGCTGCTGGCCGATCTGGGCGCCACCGTCATCAAGGTGGAAAGCCCCGCCGGCGACGACACCCGATCGTGGAGCCCGCCTGCGCGCGGCGACGACGCGACGTACTACCTCGCGATCAACCGCAACAAAAGCTCGATCGCGCTGGATCTGAAGGATTCCAACGACCGCGCCGTCGCGCAGCGACTCGCCGCACGTGCCGACGTGTTCATCGAGAACTTCCGCGCGGGGGCGCTGGCGCGGTTCGGGCTCGACTACGACAGCGTGGCCGCCGGCAACCCCGACGTGATCTACTCGTCGATCAGCGGATTCGGCACGAAGCAGGGGGCGCACCTTCCCGGGTACGACCTGCTCGTGCAGGCCCTGTCCGGTCTGATGAGCATGACCGGAGACCCCGACGGGCAGCCGTTCCGCGCCGGCATCTCGGTGTTCGATGTGATGACCGGGCTGCACTCGGCGATGGGGATCCTCGCCGCCCTGCACCACCGCGATCTCACCGGCGAAGGCCAGCACGTCGAGACGAACCTGATGTCGTCGGCACTGTCGGGTCTGGTCAATCAGACCTCGGCGTACGTCGCGGGCGGCGTGGTGCCACAGCGCATGGGCAACGCTCATCTGAGCCTGTTCCCCTATGAGCCGCTGCCCACCGGCGACGGCGACCTCATCGTGGTAGCCGGCAACAACGGGCAGTTCTCGAAGCTGTGCGAGGTTCTCGAGCTGCCGGACGTCGCCGCCGATCCGCGCTTCGCGAGCACGGCCGACCGCAACGAGCGACGAGAGCAGCTGCGCCCGCTGCTGCTGGAACGGCTCGCTCGGCACAGCGCGGCGGAGTGGTTCGAGATCCTCACCGAGGCCGGCATCCCGTGCGCGCCGATCCAGGACGTGGCAGCGGGTGTGCAGCTCGCCGAGCGTCTGGGCCTTGCACCCGTGGTGGCCGTCGGCCGTGGCGCGGATGCCGTGCCCACGATCCGCAACCCGATCTCGTTCTCCCGGACCCCGCCCAGCTACGACCTGCGCCCGCCGCGCCTGGACGGCGACCGGGATGCCGTGCTGCAGTGGCTGACCGGGCTCGACCACGCGGCATCCTCCGCCGCAGATCCCCACGAACAGGAGCCGGCATGACCGACCAGACCCCGCTGTCGTTCCCCACCGCGATCGGCACCTCCACCCCGACCTCCATGACGCTGATGGGCCATGACATCGCCAGCGAGCTGCTGGGCAACATGGGGTTCAGCGACCTGTGCCTGTGGCTGATGACCGGCGCTCGGCCCGACGCCGGACAGGTGCGGGTGTTCGACGCCGTCATGGTGGCCCTGGCCGATCACGGCCTGACGCCCATCGCGATCGCGTCGCGACTGACGTACTACAGCGCGCCGGACTCGATCCAGGGCGCTCTGGCGGCCGGTCTTCTCGGCGGCGGATCGCGGTATCTCGGGGTGACCGAGGACACCGGGCGGTTCCTGGCCGCGGCCCTCGCCGACGGCACGCCCACCGACGATGCCGGCTACGACGCGCTGGCATCGAAGGCCGTCGGCGCGGCGCGCGACCAGCACCGCCTGGTCCCCGGGCTGGGGCATCCCGTGCACAAGGACGGCGATCCACGCACGCCCGTGGTCATCCGCATCGCCGACGAGGCGGGATACCGAGGGCCGCACCTGCGGTTGTTCGAAGCGGTCGGCCGTGTGCATCCGGCGATCCTGAACCGCACGCTGCCGCTGAACGGCGCGGGCGTGTGCGGCGCGGCACTGGCCGACATCGGCGTGCCCGTAGAATTGCTGCGCGGTGCGGTGCTCATCGCACGTTGCGCGGGTCTTCTCGGGCATCTGCGCGAGGAGATGACCCGTCCGCTGGGCGAGTCGATCTATCTTGCCGTCGACCGGCATGCCGAGTACCGACCCGAGCAGTCATAGCGCGAGCGGCGCCGTTGTGAGACGGGCGCCGTTGACGGGCGCCGGTCTCAGATGGGCGCCGATGAGGAGCGAGTATGCGTCGAGATGCCAACCCCGACTTCATCGAGTCCATCGCGCGCGGTCTGGACGTCATCCGGTCGTTCGACGCCGCGCACCCCGCGATGAGCCTCAGCGAGGTGGCCGCGCGCGCCGACCTGCCGCGGCCCACCGCGCGACGCATCCTGACCACCCTCGAGCTGCTCGGTTACGCGCATCGCGTGGAGGACGCGTTCATGCTCACGCCGCGGGTGCTGGAGCTGGGCTCGGCGTACATCGGGTCGATGAACATCTGGCAGATCGTGCGCCCGCACCTGGTCGAGCTGGTCGCCCAGACCAAGGAGTCATGCTCGATCGCGCAGCTGGACGGCTCGGACATCGTCTACGTCGCCCGGGTCGCCGTCCCCAAGCTCGTGACGCTGTCGGTGACGATCGGCACGCGTTTTCCCGCGTTCGCGACGTCGCTCGGCAAGATCCTGCTGGCCGCGCTACCACCGGATGAGCTCGACACGGTGCTGGCGACCCCCAGTCGTTCCGGAGTGACCCCGCGGTGGCATCCCGATCGTCGCGAGCTGGACTCCGTGCTGCGCGACATCCGTGACCGCGGCTGGGCGGTCACCGACGAGCAGCTCGCACTGGGCATCCGCTCCGTCGCGACGGCGGTCACCGACGATGCCGGGCGCACGGTGGCGGCGGTCAACGTCAACGCCAGCAGCGCCGAGACGTCGATGTCCACGCTCGTGGACCACCATCTCCCGCCACTGCGCGAGGCCGCGGTCGCGATCGGCCACGACTGGACGGCCTGGCATGCGCGCCCCTTCCTGACGTCGCAGGCGTAGCTGCGCACCCGCCCCCTGGTTCGCCAAATTCACATGAATTTGGCGAGATCACATCAATCTGCCGGCGGTTTGATGTGCATTCGTCGAATTCATGTGAATTTGGCGCAGACGCCTGCCGGTTCGCGGGGGTCAGACCGGGCGCGCGTGCCGGAACCGCACGGGGCTACCTGGCCGCGCCTGTGCGAGCCGGTCGAGCGCGGCATCCGTCACCACGGCGATCACCGGATATCCCCCGGTCACCGGCCCGTCGGCGCCCAGGATCACCGGCCGACCCGCGGGCGGCACCTGGATCGCGCCAGGGACCATGCCCTCGCTGGGCAGCTCTCCGAAGCGGGCGCGCTCGAGCCCCGGCCCGTCGAGCCGGATCCCGACCCGGTCGGCCCGGTCGGCGACGGTCCACACCGCGTCGAACAGAGCAGCCCGCCCGGTGGCCGTGAACCAGTCCGCCCGCGGCCCCTCGGACACGGTCAGGACGATCTCGTCCGACGGGGGCACACCCATCACCGGCTCCGCTGGCGGAATGGGCGCGGATGCTGCATCCCCCGTGCGTAGCGCATCCCCTGCCCGGAGCGGCGCCGGCCCGAGCCCGGCCATCGTGTCGGTCGCGCGTGAGCCCGCCACCGCGCGCGCGTCGATCCCGCCGCGCACCGCCAGGTAGACCCGCGCCCCCTGGACCAGCCAGTCGACGTGCAGCTCGGTGCCCGCCGGCCACTGCACGGCCTCGTACGGATCGATCTGGTGGCCACCGATCCGAATCGGCCCCCAGCCGCCGGTGACCGCGATCCACACGTCGCGGCGCGCGAGCGCACGCAGACCGCCCATGGTGATCTCGAGGCCGGCCGCGTTCTCTCTGTTGCCCACCAGCCGGTTGGCGGCGCGCAATGCTGCGCGGTCGAAGGCACCCGAGATCGCGATGCCCTGGCTCGCCCGCCCGGGTCGACCGAGGTCCTGCACCGTGGTCAGCAGCCCCGGCTCGACCACCTCGAACGCGAGGTCCCCCGCCGCCCGCGTGCAGAACTCCTCCACTTCGCCGTCATGGCCACCCCTGGCCGCCGGATTCGAGCCTTCACCGCCCGGATTGGATGAGTTCTGCGCGGGCGCCGCGGGCGCGGAGGCGCCGGCCGCTGTGGGCGCCGCGGGCGCGGAGGCGCCGGCCGCCGTGGGTGCCGGGGGCGCGGTGGGCGCGGCCCCTGTGGGCGCGGAGGCGCTGGCCGGGCCGGCCGCTGCGGCCGCCGCGGGCGCGGAGAGGGGCACGGCCGGGGGTGCGGCGGCGGGCGCGGCCGCGCGCTCCACGAACCGCACCCGCGCGCCGGGGATGAGCAGGGCGGGATCGGCGGCAGCCGCGTCGAACAGCGGCGCGCCGGTGGTGCCGATCAGGCGCCAGCCACCGGGGGTCGCCCGCGGATACGCTCCGCAGAACTCGGCGGCAAGGCCCACCGCACCCGCCGGCACACGCGTGCGCGGAGTCGGCAGCCGCGGTACGTCGAACGGCCAGTCGTCGCCGATCAGGTATCCGAACCCGGGCGCGAACCCGGTGAACGCCACGGTCCACATCGTCCAGGCGTGCCGGCGCACGAGCGCCTCGACGCTCATCTCGAGCAGCTGTGCGGTGTCGGCGAGGTCCGCACCGTCGTACACGATCGGCAGCTCGATCTCGGCGGCCGGCTCCGGCGTCGCATCCGTCGTCTCCTGCGTCCCGATCCGCTCGATGCCCGCGCGCACGTCGGACAGCGCACCAGGCCGCGTGCGCACGAGGATCGTGCGGGCGGCCGGCACGATGTCCACGACCCCGGGCAGCCGGCCGGCCGCGAGCCGCGCGCGAAGCGCGAGCACCGCATCGACGGCTCGCCCACTCCGCGCCTGCGCGTCGACCTCGATCAGCAGGGCCCGGTCGCCGAACGGAAGCACGCGCATCGTGGTCACCAGGGGGCGCGCACGGCGATGCCGGCGGCATCCAGCGCCGCGCGCACGGCGCGGGCCATGGCCACCGACTCGGCGGTGTCCCCGTGCACGCACAGGGATGCGGCATCCACGCGCACCACTGTGCCGTCGGCCGCCACCACCTCCCGCTCGCGCGCCAGGTGTACGGCACGGGCGGCGGCCGCCGCCGGGTCGTGCAGCAGGTCGCCCGACTGCCCGCGCGGCACCAGCGTGCCATCGGGAAGGTATCCGCGATCGAGGAACGCCTCGATGACGAACGGCAGGCCGACCGCTGCCGCCGCATCGGCGAGGGCACTCCCCTGCGCGAGGATCGGGACGGCCCGCCCGAGCGTGCTGCTGAGCTCGGCCGCGGCCTGCACGACGGCTTCGGCGGTCTCCTGGTCCGAGCCTGCCCGGTGGTATAGAGCGCCGTGGGGCTTGACGTAGCGGACATCCGCGCCCGCTCCGGCGAGCGCATCCAGCTGCTCGGCGATCGTCGAGCGAAGTTCGGCCGGCTCCATCGCGAGGGCGACCCGGCCGAAACCCGCGCGATCCGGATAGGACGGATGCGCGCCGATCGCCACCCCCGTGCGGGCGGCGCGCTCGACGGCCGCGTGCATGGCGGCGGCATCGCCCGCATGACCGCCGCATGCGATGCTCGCGCTGGAGATCACGGCGAACATCGCCTCGTCGTCGGCGGTCGGAACCCCGTCGACGGTCTCGCCGAGGTCGGCATTGAGGTCGATCTCGTCCATATGCCCACGGTAGACCGTCGGATGCTGCGGGAGGCCTGTTCAGAACTCATCCAATCCATGCCGCAGATGCCTGTACGACCTGGATTCGTGTCGTCGACGCACGAAGTGGATGAGTTCTGAACGCCCACCCCGGGTAGCCTGTCCGCGTGGGCAGGACCAGGCAGCGCGACGAGGACGCCCCGCACGCGCGGCTCTCGGACGGGACGATCGCCCGCGTCGTCCCCAGCCCTTACACCAGCGGCTTTGAGCTGATGGTCGGCGATACGCCTCAGTCGCACGTCGACCTCGACGATCCGACCCATTTGCATTTCGAGTACGTGGCCCGCATGGGCGCGGTCATCGACCAGTTGCGCATGCCGGGTCAGCCGCTGACGGCCGTGCACCTCGGAGCCGGAGCCCTCACGATCCCGCGCTACATCGCGCACACCCGGCCCGGGTCGCGACAGCAGGTGATCGAGCTGGAGCCGGCGCTGTGGGACCTTGTGCGCGAGCACCTCCCCCTGCCGCGCGGAGCCGCGATCCGCGTGCGCATCGGCGACGCCCGCGACGGCATCCATCGGCTGCCCGAGAGCATGGCCGGAGCCGTCGACCTCCTCGTCTGCGACGTCTATGCGGGTGCCCAGACCCCTGCCCACTTGACCACCGTCGAGTTCTATCGGACGGCGGCAGCGCTGCTGGCTGCCGACGGCGTGCTCCTCGTCAACGTCGCCGACGGCGCCGGGCTCGGCTTCGCGCGTCAGCAGGTCGCCACCGTGCGTGCGGTGCTCGAGCACGTCATTGTGTTGGCCGAGGTGCAGACTTTGAAGGGCCGCCGTTTCGGCAATCTCGTGGTCGCGGCATCCGCTGCCGCCCTGCCCACGCAGTGGCTGCCTCGGCTCATGGCTGCCGGTCCGCATCCGGCCAAGGTCGCCCAGGGGCGCGAGATCGACGATTTCGCCGGGACGCTGGCGCCGGTGACGGATGCCACGGCCCGCCCCTCGCCGAGGCCGAACACGTCCCTGTTCGGACGGTGACGGGGCGAGCGAGCCGGGAGCCGGGGGTCCGTGGCGCCCGGCGTCCTCGCCTACGCGTCGGCGGGCGCCAGCGGTTCCAGCGCCGGCCTGCCCACCGTCCGCTCCCAGATCGGGACGAACTGTGTCCAGCGCTTGTCGATGACCTCGCGCCACTGGTCACGCGGCACGATCGCGCGCGAGCCGGGCAGCCCGATGCGGCGTCCCTCGACGACCTCTGACGCCATGCCCGCAGCGCCCACGGCCGAGAGATTGCTCTCATCGACCACCCGGACCTCCCGACCGAGCGCATCGGCGATCATCTGTGACATCGCCGTGTCGTCTCCGAACGCCCCCGAAAGATACAGCTCGCCCTGATCGGCGTGGACGCAGCTGTCCACCACCATCCGGTCGACGAACAGAACGCCCTCCAGCACGCCACGCGCGGCAGCCGCACTGGAGGTGTGCGCGTCGAACCCGACGAGGGCGGTGCAAGGCTCCGTGAGCCAGAGCGGCCCGCGCTCCGGCATGACGTGCGGGATGAAGACGGGCGCGGTGGCGGCCTCGGACGGTGTTGCGCGGGAGGCCGCTGCGACCAGCGCCTTCACCGAGGCGGCTCCGGTGCCCAAGCCGAGCAGGCGCGCCCCCGCAGCCAGCGCGTCGCCGCCATTGGTCACGCCGTTGATCAGCCACCGCGATTCCCGCACGTCGGAGCGCTGCAGTGCGAGCGCCCGGTTGTCAGGTGCGTCGAGACAGTTCGAGACGACATGGGTCGTGCCCATGAGCAGCAGCGGGATGCCGGAGGGCGCCGCGCCGAGCGCGAAAGAGGCCGCCGGCGTGTCGGCGGAGCCCACGATCACGGGGATGCCGGCCGGAACGCCGAGCCGCTTCGCGGCGGCGGTGTGGACGGTTCCCAGGGTGGTGAGCGAACCCTGGAGTCGCGGGAGCCGCTCCTGTGGAATGCCCGCACGTTCGAGGAACGCGCTGAGCCACCGGAGGCGGCCACCCGTGGAGGTGAACGCACCGGTATACGACGCCTGGGTGGGATCCAACGCCGATTCCCCGGTGATCCAGCGTCCGAGCCAGCTGCCCACGAACCCCAGCTCGACGGCGCTCGCCAGTGCGTCGCGTTCGTTCTCGGCGAAGAAGGGGTACGCGGCGATCATGAAGGTGGCAGGCGACACCCGGTTGCCGGCGAGCTCCGCCTCCTCACCGTCACGCGACCCGGCAAGGCCGGCGACCACGTCTGGCAGGTCCGGATGATCCCACGTCAGTCCCGAAGCCAGCGGAGTGCCGTCACGATCATAGAGCAGCGCCGTCGGACTGTGCGCGGACAAGCCGACGGCGCTGACCTTGGCGATCACTGGACCGAGCTGGGCACAGGCGGCTTCCACGCTCTTCATCCATGCCCCCGGATCCACCCGGCCCGGCCCGATCGCCCGGGCATCGGCGTGCAGCACCCGCGATCGCGCGACCACCGTTCCGTCGGGCTCGATGATGACGGCCTTGGTCGCCGTGGTGCCCAGATCTATGCCAAGGTACGTGCTCATCGTTGAGACTCCTGGAGAGGGGGACGTCAGGCCAGCAGCTTCACGGCCTCGGAGGGATTGAGGCCGTCATGCACGACGGCCTTCAGCGCCCGCACCATCTTGCCGGGGTTCTCGGCCTGCCAGACATTGCGGCCGGCGGTCAGACCTCGCCCGCCCGCGTCGACGACGCAGGCTGCTTGGACCAGCACGTCGATAGGCGCCTTCGCCGGTGCACCGCCGGCGGCCACCACGATCGCGGGCGTCCCCTCGACCACCCGGCGGAACTCCTCGGTCGACCCGGTGTACCAGGTCTTGACGATGTCCGTGCCCAACTCCGCCGCGGCACGTGACGCATACAGGACAGACTCCGTCGATCCCTTCCGATCGCCCCACAGTTCGCCGCTCGGGTACGCGTGACAGACGACCGGCATGCCCCAGCCATGCGCCCGTTCGACGATGCCGTTGAGCATCTCGAACATCGCGACCTGGTTCGCGGAGCCTGCCGAGATGCCGACGGCCACAGCATCCGCACCCAGACGGATCGCGTCGTCGACCGAGCCGATGGCGGCGTCGTAGGTGGGGTGAAAGTCGACCGAGAACATCGACGCCTTGAGAATCCCAGGGTGGCTGATGCGTCGTCCGCCGAACAGATGACCGGCGATGCCCTTGGTCACCGTCACTGCATCGGGAAGCCCGGTGGCGATGGCGTCGTACGTGGATCTCATCGACGCCAGCCGCGGAGCGACGCCGCGCGGAACGGCCTGATCGAGGGCGACGGTGACGGTCCGGCCGTCTGCGCCGAAGATGCGCCGAATGCGCAGCTCGCGCCCGAGCGCGGACGTGGTCCCGGTGGGGTTGAGGGCGAGAGTGTCATCGGACATGAAGTCTCCTTGGGATGTGTGATGCGTTGAAATTCAAGGGCGAGGATGCTGCCGTTCAGCGCCAGGGGTCGACACCGACGCGCATGTCGTTTCCGGAGGCGGCCAGCGCGAGCGCTTCTTCGGCGCGGTCGAGCGGCAGAACGGTGCCGATCAGATCGGCGACCTGCAGCCTGCCGTTCGAGATGAGGTCGGAGACCGCGTGAAATCCGTCCAGTCGGCAGGATGAGGCGCCCACGAACTCCCACTCGTTGTAGTGGACGTCGTTCGCGACCAGTTCCAGCACAGCGGAGGAGGGGAACCCGGCAAACACCGAGACCCGGGCACCGGGCGCGAGAGCGCCGAGGTAGGGGACGAGCGCGTCGGTACGGCCGACGGCCATGATGAGCACGTCGATGCCCCCACCGCTCCACGCGTTGATCTGCTCGGCGGTGTCGTCTCCCGGGGCGAGGACGAGGTCGGCACCCGAAGCCCTGGCCACCTCCCGCCGTGCGTCGATCGGGTCGACGGCCACGACGTTGGCGACGCCGAGCGCCTTGGCCAGCCGGATGTGGATGAGACCCAGTGGTCCGCAGCCGACCACCAGGAGCGTCGATGCCTCACTCGAGCGCACGAGCTTCTGACCGTTGTACGCGCACGCCGTCGGTTCGACGATCGCTGCTTCCGACGCCGAGACGCCTTCGAGGGGAACAATGTTCTGGCGAGCGTTCGCCGGAACGCGGACGAACTGCGACAAGCCACCGGGGAGCTGGTAGCCGAAGGCGACACGCGAGCGGCAGATGTTCTCGTGCCCGCGTCGGCAGGCAACGCACTGACCGCAGGGGACGAGAGGATAGACGCAGACCTGTTGATCCATGCGGACGCCGTCGGGAAGCGCCCCGTCGTGGTCGACGACATGCCCGGCGAATTCGTGACCGAGCACGGTCGGGAAGCTCACATTGCGGCTCTTGGTGCCGCTGAAGATCCGCACGTCGGTGCCGCACAACAGCGCCGCATCAACCTGGATGAGGACGTCACCAGGTTCGAGCCGGGGCACCGGCACCTCTTCGACTCGTAGATCGTCGGGGGCGTACAGCTGCGCGTGCCGCATGGTCAGTCCTTCGTCAGGGGTGTCTTGCATCGGCGATCTCAGCGATGCGGATATCAGTGGCGCCGGCCAGGCGTGCGCGCTCCAGCGCGTGCTCGTCGGCGTCGGCGTCGGTAACGAGCGTCCACGACCGGGTCAGTGGGGTCCAATGGCTGAAGTCGCCGCCGCCCAGCTTCGACGAGTCGGCCAGGATTACGATCTCACTCGAGCTGGCCATCATCTGCTTCTTGAGGATGCTCTGCGAGAACGTGCGGGAGGCGATTCCGTGCTGCGGGTCGATGGCATCGGTGCCGATGAAGGCGCGCGAGGCACGGACGCCGGTGAGCATCTCCTGCGCCACGGCGCCGACGATCGTCTCGTTGATGCTGCGCAGCTGCCCCCCGAGCACGATGACATCCGGACCGGGATGAGCACCGTCGAGCACGCTGTTGATCACGCCGATCCCGTTCGTCACGACAGTGAGGTCATCGAGATCGCCGAGGCATGCGGCGAACCGAGCAGTGGTGGTTCCGGCATCCACGATGATCAGATCGCCCGGTGAGACCAGCTCGGCGGCCAACCGGCCGATGGCCGTCTTTGCCGCACGGTGAGAGGTCTGGCGGTCCCGTACCGGGACCTCGACGCTGCGCATGAGCGCGACGCCGCCGTAGGTCCGCGCGATCGTGCCGAGTTCACGCATGCGGTTGAGGTCTCTGCGCACGGTCGCGAGGGAGACGTCAAGCTTCTCGGACAGTTCCTCGACGCTCAGATCGCCGGTCGGTCGCGATTGCAGCATCGCGAGGATGCGTCCGCGACGCGCATCGCCCTTCAGATCGCGGCGCTTCTGGCTCCGCTCGTCGTCGACGGTCATGCTCATTTTCTACTCGTTGGCCCTCAAGACGTCAAGTCTTATATGCGTGTTCTGCGCATATAAGACTTGACTGCCTTCATATTTCTCCAAATTCTCGGTCTATATGAGCGTAAAACGCTTGTTGACACCGCAAGATGAGTTAAGCAATCATGGGGAGGCGCCCCGAGAGGGGACGACGGGGTCTCACGGACGAGCGGTCCGTGCGCACAGTCGGTACGAGGAAGTACCCACGGCGTTTGAAGCGAAGGAGCGTAGTCGTGACGAAGGACAC
>ERZ778017.2628-NODE-2628-length-14162-cov-5.536329_pt1 | contig 14162 bp, 9 predicted proteins | sample MGYA00375747_ERZ778017 | MGnify/ENA primary metagenome ERZ778017 (study PRJEB29350, sample SAMN05509838) | bioreactor metagenome | biome: bioreactor; material: wastewater | place: South Africa: University of Cape Town | collected 2014-03-17 ... | reverse complement strand
TAATTAGTAACCGTTTTTCTACTTCGGTTGCAAAAAATATTGCAACCATTTCTTGAATGCAGAATTGTACTTAAATGTTAAAGTTAAATTGGACATGCGTAGTTGTTGCTGTAAAAAAGACCAAATGAAATTAGCTTCAATGTAATCGAGATGAACATAGTAAATTTTTAAAGCTGAAGGAGAAAATTCATTAGTGGTTTTTTTAAGTTTTACTAATTTCATTCAACAGTTGGTAACAAAACTAAAAAATTGAGAAATACATTTTGGTGTGTTACAAAACAAAAATTACCAAACTAGGTAAACATGGAAGAACACAAATTTTGGAATTTCGCAGAACAATGATTCACTATCCTACCTCCATAGTAAAAACAGAAACCGTTTAAAGCTGACCCAATCTCGATGGTGACTTCCTTCTAGAATACAACTGTCTATTGTGTTCATGCAGTCTCGCATCCCAGACATCTAAAACTTACCAAGAACCACGGTTCGATTCACAACCACGGTATCAACGTCACTATGATTTCTGCACGCACGATTACGTTCCAGACTGGTATTACTACGTAGAGAACCACGGGTCTCAATCTGACCACTAGTTTCGATACAGTCGCGTTTCACAATCAACACTGGAATAGCCCACCACCACGTTACAACAAAACATTCTAGGTAAGTCTCCAATAAAACCCCCATCCAAGCCTCCAGTAGTCACAACACTTATCGAGGAAAAGTCCACCAGCAAATCGAACCTGGGACATTCACATAATTCGCCACATTCAAACAATGAATATATGGCAAATTTCGTTTTTATTTTGCTAAGGCGTCGAAAATAAAAAACGCGCTACTACGTCCAATTGAAAGGGTTGTTTAAAAAAAACTACAGGCGCATCAAGTTATCTAGAGACGCTTCTTAACTCTTACAGTTGTCGTTGTCTAGATTCAGACTAAAGGTACTTTCATTCGTTTAAACACGGTATTTTTGGTGTTTTCTGGCTTAGATTCAGATCAAATTGAAAAATTTTCAGATCATTATCATTAAAAAATAAAGCCATCCTATCTTTGAATTGAACAAAACCGTTGAAGAGAATTGTTTGGTTTTTTCGGTGTCAGCTTAAAGAGGTTTTTACTTGCACCTTCAACTCCATCTATGAACGTGTGTGTATTGATTAGACATCTTTAGTTTAGCAAGTCATACCATGTTCCCGTCCAGATCAATAAATATTTTACCTAGATCGGATTCGTCGTCATCAGCATCATCATCGGTGTCCTCAGATTACTGTGACCACAACAAGTCGGCTGAATGCGAGAAGCCGGTTACTAATAATGCCACGGTTATTGCCATTTCTATCGTGATTCCATTGGTGGTGATTTTCATTGGGTTGGGATATTTACTATGGAGAAACTACCGTAAGGAAAAGAAAGAAATGATGGAACATGACCCTGATTTCGATGAGAATGGTGATGTAACCGCTTTGCCAGATTTCCCACCAACAATTCCTAAAACTAGAGACTCGGAGAACCCATTTCACAATAGAAACAGTATAGCCCCTAATAGGCTAACCACATTGCAAAACAATTCAGGAATTAGTTTGTCAAATGTTAGTTCTGACCCATACATCGTTTTGCCATATACACATCAATCGGGGTCAAAAGCTAGCTTGGAAGAATACTCAAGACAATTGGGAGACAATTTGGGATACCAACGTGGCTCCAATTATATGTCTCGTGCAACATCAATGATTCATGATCCAAATATTTCACCACAAAAGTCAAGTTTGAGATACGAACAGCCCACTTCTCCAACGAAAAAACACGATGGAAAAAAATACACAAATATCCCAACTCTTTCACAAACCAGTCTTGGTGACTCCAACGGTTCCTATGATACAAACGAGAAGGATGTCGAGGAGAAATACCCGGCTCCAGACGTGACAGAAGTTAATTCCAACTCCGATGAGGATTCCGATGACCACCAGAGAGGTCTACCAACTTTTAAGGTTAACGACAATGATGTTGATGATGGTGAATTTACTTTTGGTGACGAAGTTGATACAAATGGCAATATTGTCCATGAAAAAGCGGAAGTAGACCACTCCAAAGATACTTTTGACGATTCAGACTTGAAAAGAGATATGGAGCCTATTGCCAGCTCGCTGTTTGCACACAATGATGACAGCGAGATGACGAACCAGGACGCAAACATGACTCAAGATCACAATGAGGCTGACGGAGATTTATCAGTACCATCAGGGAGATCCAAAGTATCTAAATCCCCGCGCATATCTCAATTTGACTTGTTGAATAATGATAGTGACGAGGAAGAACACGCGTTAACAAAAGAACAAGAAGAACAAATTCAACGTATGAAATCAGTCTATAAAGTATACTTTGATAAAGAAAAAGGCGAGAGAAATTTCTCCCATGATTCGTCCCAACCATTGCCAAAAATCGACATCGAAGAAACTGCCAGAATTAATAAGGATTTGACTGCTGATACGGATTATAGTAAAAGAATGACGACAACCTCCTCCATATACACTCGTGACAATTTTGCAAATAATGATCAGGGATATTATGATGCAAATCAACACCCATATCCAGAGCAAAATGGACAATACTATGCATCAAATTATCATGGCCAATATTATGATCCAAACCAAGGGTACTACGATCAAAATGGACAATATTATCCACCACAAGCATACGACAACCAACATCAGGCAGTTCCACCAGCACCATTACCTCCATTAAAGACATTAGGAAGTGCATCTGACATTCGGAAGTCCACAGTTCAAACATACACTGATTTCCAGCCACATACAAAAGGTAGCCAAGCATCATCAGGAAAGGTGCCATTTGTTCCTATTGAAAATGAAGGTGTGTGGAGTTCTCCAGTCAATTCCCCTGTGATTGAGTCTGATGGGCAATTCAATCAACCAGCCCAAACCCAATCGACAAACTCGGGAGGAGTGCCATCTGCATCACAATTAGCACGTACATCAGTTGTCATGTTGAACCCAGTGACAGAGATCACCAAGAATAGAAAGTTCAAACCGGCAGGATCATTGCCAGCATTCCAAGGCAACTTGCATCCAAACATGTCTGCTAACAACTCTCACTACCACGAAGAATTCGACCATACAGAAAATGATTTGATTCCAGGAAATAGAAAAAGCGCTGTTAGGAGAATGATGAATACTAATTTTTAGGACAGGGTACATAAATAAAGCGTATACTTGACAATAAAGTTAAATATATTATTACAAACTAATATACAAAAGAAGTAAAATAATGCAATCCAAAACCAAGATCATGCCAAATCATAATCATCAATTTTATTCTTGTATTTAAGAACGTTTCTTTTAATCTTGGATGTATCTACCCAAGTCAAGTAATCCTCCAAATTTCTAGTAACCAAATAAGCTGGATCAGTGATGACATTGGGACCCACTCTGACGTGACCTTGTTCAATGAAAGTTACAGCATCTTTAACCGTTTCTGCCATTTTTAATCTACACATAACCACCCCGATTCTTCTTCTACAAAAAGCTGATACTGTCACCTTGTTTTCCAAATCAGATATCTTCGACTTGGTAGCCAACACACCCATATTGTACAATTTCTCCAACAATAATTGCTCGTGTTTGATTCTGTACGGATCAGTTGCTTGCAATAACGACAATTTGTGGGCCAATTTTCTAATTTCACCGCATATCTTGTTGTACTTGTGGTAGTCTTCTCTATTTTGTATGTGGTAGGTTCTCATCACCTGGGTATCTCGGTGGCCCTGGTCCTGTTTCCAATCGAGGAAGTCGACTTTCTTCAACAACTTCTGTTCATGATGTTTCAACGCCCTTACCATTGTGTCAACTGTTATGTATTAGTCTGTTCTACTGTTGGCAAACTCTTGGTTGAATTTCGCTAGTGTGAAGAGCATCGCATAAAAATTCTTCGGTCACGTGAATTTCTTTAAATTGTCGAACCCGGTAAAAATAAGAGTGGAAACCTACATGTTGGAGCAATGTGACATAACGGTAAGTAAAGAGGTGCAAGCTAAATAAGGCGTAAGATCCACCTAACTGGCTTTTTAACTAGATTTCTTATTGAGTTGACGTTAACATCATCATACCAACCACGCACGTGACTTTCAACCCACGACAAAATCACGTCACATGACTATACACGTGCGCAATTATCGATTTAACAAATTTTTCACTTTTAATCAAGCGACAGAACTTCCACCACAACGATGAGTTACAGATTGGGCGTGGGTTTAAGGAGATTCGCCACTGCGAGTGTCTGTAGATCAAATATCGGGAAGGTTCCTGTCAGGTTACCACAAGAAGTGACGTGTTCCATTGAAGATATCCCATTCGAGTTCTGTAAAAAGTTCACTAGAGGAAAAGACACCTATGTTTTAAACAAACAAATCATCATTAACGGACCAAAGGGATCATTGAAGACCGATGTGCCACCATTCGTGTCAATTTCGCAAGAAAACAGTGAAATTACCGTATCTGTTCAAGACCCTACCAATAAAGTCCAAAGATCAATGTGGGGTACTACAAGAGCGTTATTACAAAACAACGTCATTGGAACCACCGAGGGCCACTTAGCCATTGTGAAATTCGTCGGTACCGGTTACAGAGCCACCCTTGAAGAGAATGACGGCAAGAAGTATGTATCGTTGAAGATCGGGTTCCCCTACACTCCCAAACTCCCAATCCCAGAAGGATTGACGGTAACATCACCAAATCCCACCAGACTACTTATTGAAGGTGCAAACAAGCAACAGGTGAAGCTTTTTGCTGCTGTTATCCGAGAATACAAGAAACCAGAACCATACAAAGGTAAGGGTATTTTTGTCGACGACGAAAAGATCAAATTAAAAGAAAAGAAAGTCAAGTGATCCACTCTACAAATATCACCACATTGACCCTGCCAAACTACTTACTTACATCTCACCTTGTATATATAATGTCATTTATAGTCATAATCAACTATTGGTATAAACGGCGTGCGCGACCCCAAAACTTTTATGTAGCTAAAATTTTTCACCACAACGATACGACTATACCACTCCATATTGGAAGCCAACGGGATAGTAGTGATGAATAGAATACTGTTTATCGGTGCGAAGGTGACTACACCGGTGGTGTTTACTCGTGGAGTTGCCCAGATCACCTCGATCCACGCCATTACATCCACCAAGACTAAGGTGCCCAAGGTGAACCATTCGTTAGAATTATCCAATTTACGTAAGAACCTCTTGGGCAGACCAGGATTACTTGGTATTAAACGGGGTATGATTACTTGGTTCACTGACGACGGGAAACAATTTCCTGCTACTGTGGTGGAAATCGACTCTTGTGAAGTCATCAAGAACAAGACTGTAGACTCTGATGGGTACTGGTCGGTGATGTTGGGGCAAATTGACAAGTTGAAGAATGTCGACCGTAACAACTTGAAGTTGTTTGAAAACGCCGGTACTTCTCCAAAACAACATATCAGTGAGTTCAGAGTTCGTGATGAAACTGGGTTAATTCCAGTAGGTACAGAATTGACGGCAGACTATTTTGCTGTGGGCCAACTAGTTGATGTCCAGGGCACTTCAAAAGGTAAAGGGTTTGCTGGTGTTATGAAGAGACACAATTTCGGGGGGTTGAGAGCATCACATGGGGTTTCTAAAGCTCATAGACATGGTGGTGGTTCTGGTGGTAATCAGGACCCAGGTAGAGTTTTACCAGGGAAAAAGATGCCTGGTAGAATGGGTGGTAAACCAACAACCGTTTATAACAACGAAGTATTACACGCAGACAAAGAATCAGGTATTTTAGTTATTAAAGGTCAAATCCCCGGAGCAAACAAGTCATTTGTCAAGATCAATGATGCCAAAAAACTTTACGGTCAATCTTTAAATAGCATGCAATAGTGCCAATATTGCCAACTCATGTATATATTTATAATAACACGATAAAGAGAACGAATGTAGAGGAACTTTATGAGGTGCCCAAGAAACTTTTTTTATAGATTTAGGAATAAGGAACGAGTAACTAAAAATTAGTAATTAAATTTAAGAAGCGGTAATTAGGCCAGGTCATCTTACGTTACAGTCATCAATTTGCATTTCTTCAAGCTATTATCTTGGCCACAAAAGAATAGCTTGAAAAAATGAAATTGTTAATTAAAAATTTAACAATTCAAATGGATTCATCCATTGAAAATTTCCAAAAAATAATCGTACACCATTAACAAAGACAACTCCCGGATGGTTCTGGTAAAAGGCAAGAACCATGTTCGATTATGAAGTTGATCTTCTGGCGACAAGGAAAATAAAACAAAATTAAATTTTCCCAGAAAAATATCAATTTATAGTCGCTGAGACTAGTGCGGGTAACCACCAGCGTAACAAAATAAAAAATGGTTCAAATCTGATGGAGCTACATTGATATCTAAGCTAGCTTTGTTTATTATTATAGAGCGATATGCTTCATCGTTGGAGCCCGATGAAAAATAAAACATACTGTAGAGAATATTTTAATCATCCATTTCTGATGGTTTGATTAAACCTCCAACTTGTAAATCTTTTTCTCTTTGTAACCTTGATTTTTCTTGTTTTTCAATTTCTTTATCTTCAGCAAATAAGTAATCAGTGGCATCACCACCGTATTGTTTTAATTGCACTAAGAAATCTCTCAACGTGGCTTTGAATCTACCCAAATCGTTGTATACTGTGGTTAAGACATTAAGGAAGTTAACTAATTGATCCTTTTGTAAGTTTTCAAATGCTGATGATAATAATGATCCCAAATATTGTTTCAAGTATTCAGAATTGGTGGTTCCTTCTGGAGCTTGGTCGGGGGTGTACAATGGATATTTGATTACGTTGTCCTCAACCAAGTGAATCAATTGGGCTAGTAATTGTGATTGATATCTGAATCCCGATTTATGGTCTGGTTGGGTAAACACATAGAATGTATCAGATAAGATTTGGAAGTAGAAATTGGTGTAGAATGCTTTTGTAAAAGGAGTGTCTCCTAACTTTTCGACATTCTCAATCAATTCAAGAGTTAATGACAATCCGTTTTCTTCAACATCTCTGTTGTTATGTTTGAATGCCCATAAAGCTGCATTGATCAACGATTGGAATGCATCTCCAGATAATTGTAATAATGCTTGGAATGATCTCGCATTGATTTCTTTCAATAATCTGTAGAACTCAACTCTATGTTCAGGATATTCGATGAAATCATTCTTAATCATGTCCAATGTACATTCAAAGACATTTTGTAAGATTAATACAACACCTTCTGGAATCAAATGTCCCAATTTTGCTACTAAGGTTGTCATACAGTTTAATACTTCTGCATCTCTAGCATCAGGTTCGTTAGAAGAATAGTCTTCCAAAACAGCACCAAATAATGGTTGCACCAAATCTCTGACAATTTCTTGCAAATTATCTGCTTGATTAACATATGATTCAATCATTTTCAACACTTCTTTCTTGATTGTTCTCAACCCTCTAACTTTCGGAGTTTTCGTAGCAATAACACCATCTTTCGCAACAGCATCAGAGATCATGGTCGAAACAGCCTTATATAATGAAAGCATATCAACATACATTATTCCCAATTGTGGATAAAATCCTGGACCTAATGATTTACAAACCGACACATTAGTTTTGATGATATTAGCAATGATTTTAACAGTTTCACTATTGGTTAATAATGTTGGATCTTGACCGGCTCTTTCAATAATTTGATTCCAAGCAAAATTTGGCAATGCCATCAATTCATTAAGTAATTTATCCCTGGCGTCTTTTTGACTTTGTGCAGATACAATGATACCACAAGCTTCGTAAAAAGTATGAACTTGTTGGGGTTGTAAATCTTCAGTGATTGATTGGATGTTTCTAATGATTTCATTAATAAATGGCTCTCTTTCGTTTTGTTGAACAACAACAAAATGTTTTTTACATTTTTGAGTGATCTTGATGAAAGTATCACAAGCCATATCTTGAACACCTTCATGGGTTTCATGCATGAACTCAAATAACTTGTTGACAACGGTCTTGAGGAATTTCCAGTGTGCTTTCAAAAATCTTGGGTATTGCCCAACGATGTACATAATATTTGATGCAACCACTGCTTTGTTATCTTTACCACGTTTCATTTCTGTCAAAGATAACAAATCCTTGATGACGTTGACTAAAAATCTCTTTTCCATATCCTCATTCATTGTACCAGAAATGGAACCAATAGCCCAACATAAAGTATTGATATTTTGCCATGACCATTCTGATTCATCAATTTGTCTTGCTAATTTTTCGCTCATAATTTGTTCAGTATCTACCACATTAAGATGAGTCAAATAAACCAAAACTTCTCTTTCAGATTTATATAACTGAATTGTATCACTTTCTTTAACAAATTCTCTGACAATTTCCCCTTCATCATTCTCGACAATCAACACTTCTTCTGGTCTGACCATGTTTTCGATAATCACCAATCTTAACTTGGACAAGATTTCGCTGTATTTGTTTTGTCTTAATGGGTATCTAGCCAAAATTTGAGGATCTGGAGCACCTCCCGCAGAAGGTCTATAGCTCAATTGCATCAAAGGAGATAACTCTTGTCTGGGCAAGTTTTGGATTTCTTCAAATAAGTCATGAACAAAGCTAGACCAAAAGTCCAAGCAGGTTTTGAACAATTCACGTTCCTCGATTCTAGATAAATCCAATAAATAATACAACGAGTTTAATAACAATTGGTTTGAAGCTTCATTTTTTTCCAATGGTGTCAAGTGGTTTGATAAATATGTGCATAAAAACATCGCGAAATCTTGCAAGAAAGATTGGTCGTTTGACGAGGCAACCTTGTAGGATTCCTTTAAGTTAGTTTGTAATGGGATAATTGTATAGATTTGCTCCAAAGCATTTTTGAAGAAAATGATCATTTTCTCTTCGTTTTCTGGCAAAGCTTGAATACTGGCAACTTCAGTCAAACATTTCAACGCAATTGCTCTAGTATCTGGAGGTGCTAAGAATTTGCAGGTTAAGAGTTCCAACAAGTTTGATTGGAAAATGTAGGTCGATGGGATCCATTGAATATACTGTTTCAAAGCACTCAAAGTAGCTATAATAAGCGATGGTTTAGAAGTCTTATCCAAGACATCGTAACATAATCTGAAAATTTCTTCAAATTCCGCCTTCATGGACGTTTTTAACTTTTGAGCTTTAGCTTGGGTTAACTGGTCTTCTGAATAATCAAACACTTCTTCCGACAAAAGTTTCAAAATGATCATATTATTTTCACAAACATTGAATGACGATCTCGAGCTGGCTACGATTTCTGGAATGAACTGGGGCCAGTTGTGTGGCCATTCCTGCTTCAAGATTGCCACTAACGTCAAATCAATTTTGTTAATCAACGCCTTCTCTGACTCGAAAACAGACTCATTGTCACACAAGGAAATGATCATATTGACAATAAAGTCCCGGATTCCGATTCGTTCTTGGTCAACGATGGTCTTCCATCTGTATTTGATCAACTTGTCCAAGCAACTCAAGGCAATGTACTTGGACTGAGCATTGTTGGAATTGGACAAAATCTGGTCAGCTCGTTTCCACGAGTCTGGATGCTCCTGGAACTGACTCAACACTTGCAGCGCTGTCCGCTGGTCATCTCTGGAAGCAGACCCGTTGAAAAAACTGTCGACTACCCGGTCAAACAAATTGATATCAAGCTCCTGAGAAAAGTCAAGAATTGATTCCATGGTTACTTCAATCTAACTATACTGGTAATAGCGTTTGTTTAACTCCTAACAACCAATTACTCAATAAATTACCTCCTCAATTGTGGTGTTTACTCTTCCTGCTTCAATATTACAAATTTTCTCGTTGTTTGTATGAGCCCAGTAGAAGGTACTGCAGAAAATAGAAATATCATGGACGGGCCAACTGTGGTAGCAGCTTTCCCCTACGGCCCCAAAATGCGGCCTGGGACTCCTTCGACTCCTTCGCGGCATTGTGACAAGATGGTACTAGTGACGAGCTTGAATCTGGTGGTTTTCGATCGGTAATGCTGCCTATTTTGATGGTGCTACGGCTACTTGTGTTTGGAAGATTGCTATACAGGGTATGGCTTATAATTGGGTCTCTGTACTACTAGTGAATCGTGGTACACATTTTAATTCGGCAGGTGCAGCGGTATTATTTGGGATAGGAGACTTTCGCTTTTCCGTTGGAACACCTACCCCTGGAATTTCTGGTACTACCGTGTTTGGTAATGGTTGGAGGACGGAATTATTGTAACTGTACCGGATTTGTACTACAAGAAATAGACTTTTGATAAACGGCCTGGAGACGTCTTTGTTTGTCAGTTTCTGACTTGTACATTGACGGCTGGGGTGCATGCCTTGAACAAACTTAATTGGGTTGCGGTGGTGGTACTTGCAGCCGTGTTCCATACGACCGGTCCCATTTCCCGATGACGGATGTAGTGTGTACTACTGAGGAACTACAAATGCACTGGAACTGGAACTGGAACTACAATCGACGGTAAGTTTTATCTAATTGTATATTGTATATACGTATATTGCCCTGCAATATAATAAATAGTGAATCAAATTGCTCGACTCTGCATCTATTGTTTAGTGAAAGCAACCCCCTTTTCGATGTTCTTGGACAATTGTTCAATGGCAACACCCAATAATTTCTTTTCATCGTCGGAGATGGTGTTCAAGATTTCGTATTTGACTTCTTCAATACCGTTCTTACCTAATCTGACTGGCAAGGAGAAGAATTGCAAGTTGTTGACCAATTTCTTGGCTTCAGAAGCACCTTTGATGGAGTCGTCCAAGTCGACGAAAGAACATTCAACAACTTCGTCAGAAGAGTTGAAAGATTTCAACAAGGATTCAGCCAATCTGTAACCAGCGAAAGCCATAGATAAGGTGGCGGAACCAGCACCGTTCTTGGCTTGGACAACTTCGTCACCACCAAATTGGACTCTGTGGACCAATTTAGCCTTGTCTTCAGCAGACAATTTGTCTAACAAGGACTTGGTGTTACCAACAGAGTACAATGGAACAATGGTTTCACCAGAGTGACCACCGATAACGTTGACGTTGAAGTCGGTTGGCTTGGTTTCTTTAGGATACAATTGACTGATGAAGGTGTTGGCTCTGACGATATCCAAGGTGGTGACACCGAATAATCTCTTTGGATCGTAGACACCGTGTTTCTTCAAGGTTTCAGCAACAATTGGAACGGTAGAGTTGACTGGGTTGGAAATGACCAAAACAAAAGCCTTTGGTGCGGTAGCAGCAATACCTTCAGCTAAAGATTTGATGATACCAGCGTTGATGTTGAACAAATCGTCTCTGGTCATACCTGGCTTTCTTGGAACACCGGCTGGGATGATAACCAAGTCGGTATCTTTCAAAGCAGCAGCAAGAGCAGTGGTGTCTTCTCTGGAAGATGGTAAGTGAGAAGAAACAGAAGCATCGGTGTTGATGTGGGACAAGTCAGCACTGACACCTGGAACGTTGACAACATCGAACAAGGACAATTCAGTGACATTTGGGTTGATCTTTAATAATAAAGACAATGGTTGACCAATACCACCAGCGGCACCACAAACAGTAACTTTAACCATGATTAACTTAATATAAAACTTTTACAAATACAATTGAATTTGAAGTTCAATGAAATTTCGTCAACATGAAAAATTGGCAGTTTGGAGCTATTTATACTATCTGGGGTATATCCCGGAACTTTAAACCTCGGAACAGGAATATTTCCCGAGTATCATATGAAACCGCGCACCGTTGTCGTGCTACTTTGCTACCGTCCACCCGCGATGGTACCACCTTATGGTGGTGCTATGGTGGTACTATGTTGAACCGGGACCAACCTCCGGTTTGTCAGTTGACAACAACACGTGTATATTCGAGTCTGTGTGTTCTGAAAACGGGTAGGGGTCTACATTGTGGCAACAGGACCAGGGAAGGGCTGTACCGGGTGCTTTAGCAGCAATTGATGTTGTTGTGATTCAACGTGCTTTTGTCTTCGGAACATGGCGTAGTTTTTAATTGGTTATGGATTATATATCGGATGTAGTACCGGGGGTATGGGTGCAAAATCGGAACAGTCGTCAAGGCAGTACCTAGCTAATACAAGCGAGCTGGCACAAGGCATGTTCAACGGGCTTGATGGGCCCCAGCTGAGGTATGTCAAATTATTGTCATCGGAAATGATTGATACGAGACTGTGGAGAAGTGTAGAAAATAGACGAAAATTGGAGAGAATAAACAGGAAAAGTGAGAAATTACGTTACCGAAAAATATACACAAGGTGGTCCACCAAAGAGGAAACGTAACGAGATTATAGAGATTCATAACGAGAGTTAACAAGATTCTATACGTGGTGTTGGGTTGAGAGAATGGAAAGATCTTGCATTGTGACTCTACCGTTACTTGTCATGTATGTAGTACGTGGGTAACAATATCGTCGATCAAGATACGATCTATCTACAGTATTGTGTGGTACCACGGCGATTTCCACTCCAGAGAATTAGGGAGGCGAGAACAAGAAGGCTCGGCATTGAAGCAGGATGTTTTAACTGCTGGATGTGAAGTAAGAATATGTATTCTGAATGGTGCTCTATCTCTACAATACTAGATTGTTCCTGGTTCGTATCTGCGAAATCCAAATCTGTATCGTATTATTCATTCGAGGACGAGTTGTGTCAATTGGCCCGCTAGGTCGACCTGGGACCGGACCCTAGCTGTCCTCCACACAGCTATACAAGCACAACTGTGTTCCGATAGTGAAACGGTACGATAAAAATAGTATACAGTCTATCAGTGTTTAGTCAGCAGGGCTCTGGTGTAGAAAGTAGCAACCCAGTGTCCCGATGGGAACAGATGCAAAAGCATCACGGAAGTAAAGGGCAGCACAATACAGAAATATATTGACAACCGGTTAATTAAGGGAGACTAGCAATTCAGAACTTGATTTCATCTGGGACTACGTCAGCACACATAAGCAGATGGTACTTTTTACACAGCAGCACACTTGGAGATGCAGCACCAATGAATTTTCACTGAAAAGGGCCAATAGTCGTTCCAAGTCAAAGATTGCAGCACAGAACACTTGCCGGCACTGGACCCCATTTGGAAAACATGAATCAAACTGTACGGTTCTTGTTGTTAAAACGTACCGATAAGCATTCGTTATATGCAGACACAAATAGTACTTTCAAGATGAGGTTGAAAGGCAGTACATTGGGCTCCCAAGCGTGGTTGGACGAGGACGAAGCGTATGAAGTGGCCAAGTAATGTTCAAGTATTTGAAAAGCCAATATGACAATTAAAAAGTGGGAAGCGGTCAAGAAGCTCCGGTTTGGCCGAGCAACAATACCAGAGTAGTGTTGCTGTAAAAGAGGTGAAGTGTGGTTTCAGCCACCATCGACTCATGCCCACTGAAATGGCACGATCGCAGTCACAACGTCCCAAATAGCATGGAAGGCCACCCAGACACACCTTGCTCTGTCCAACCAGCTTGTGGCACCACAATGCTTGTAGAGCTGAAACAACAAAAAACACCATGTAACGAAGCAATGCACTAACGCAGTCGACGTATAGAACGGGCCTACATAACCATGCGCACAGACTTACCTGCAGTACTTACATCATCACACAAGACAAGAAAAATCTCTACCACTGAACAATGCGAATATAAGGTATAGATTTGCATGAAGTAACCACCAGAGTATGAACAACCCAGGTAGAATGATGGTACGAAAGGTACCAGGATGTAGAATAACAGTAACAAAAGACAGTGTATACATACTGGGGAGTACAGGAAACACACTGTGTGTCACCGACCTGATTGGATACAGTACGAGGGTCTCAGATACACACCATCATCAAAGCCATAAAGTGGAGTCCCATAGTGTGTATAGTACGAGGGTGATGTAGTTTAGTGAATTGTTGATACAAGCAAGATAAATTGCGATAAACTTTCCTTTTTTTATTGAGCTATTGAGCAGTTGTATTTCACCCATCGCGACTGAGTTTCATCTGTAATACGCTGCCTTATCTTGCCGTCGGACTTGGGCTTGCCATATCGTTTAGTATATCAAGTGCCGTCTCCTTCCTATTCT
>ERZ778017.2627-NODE-2627-length-14173-cov-66.422510_pt1 | contig 14173 bp, 9 predicted proteins | sample MGYA00375747_ERZ778017 | MGnify/ENA primary metagenome ERZ778017 (study PRJEB29350, sample SAMN05509838) | bioreactor metagenome | biome: bioreactor; material: wastewater | place: South Africa: University of Cape Town | collected 2014-03-17 ... | reverse complement strand
CGATGTGGCGCGGCAGGTGCCCTTCGTCCTTGACGGCGCGCAACAGCCGCCGCTCATACAACCAGTAAAGCGGTTTGGAGACGGCGGTCACCACGCCGAAGGCGCGGAGCGCACCGTTCGTTTGGGGCGTTGAGGGCACGCGGTACTCTACCGCGATGGGGTTAGTAAGCGCCCTCGCGCTTCAGGACCACGGCCGCCGTCTTCACCAGGATGTCCACGTCGATCCAACCGCTCCAGTTCCTAACGTAGTAGGTGTCGAGCGCCACCCTGTAATCGTAGGAAGTGTCCGACCTGCCGGAGACCTGCCAGGCGCCAGTCATGCCTGGCCTCACCTGGATGTAGTAGTGGAACTGGTCGCCGTACTTGGGAATCTCGTCGTCCACTATCGGGCGAGGTCCAACGAGGCTCATCTCACCACGCACCACGTTCCACAGTTGTGGAAGCTCGTCCAGGCTCGTCCTCCTCAGCAGCCGACCCACCCGCGTTATGCGCGGGTCGTTCACTAGCTTCTGAGTGGCCTCCCACTCCTTGCGGGCCTCGGCGTCGTTCTCGAGCAGTGACTTCAGCCGTTCTGGAGCGTCCGCCACCATGCTGCGGAACTTCCACACGAAGAAGGGCACGCCGTCGCGGCCGATGCGGCGCTGCTTGAAGAACGCGGGCCCCGGGGAGTCAAGCCGGATGGCAACCGCGAGAAGCGCCACGAGGGGGGCAGCGAGGACCCCACCGAGCAGTACGGCGGCCATGTCGAACGTGCGCTTGAACGCGCGGTTGGCTGGCGAAGCCAGGTTGTTCTGAACTTGGAGACTCAACGCCATGCCGAGGGGCCTCGCGACGACGTCTGAGCTGGGCACGTCGTGCAGGTCGGGGACGACCTGGATATAGCGGAACGCGTCCCTTCCGGCTGCGCTCAGGACGCGGCGGGGTAGCTCGGAAGGTTGTTGCCCAGGCTGAACGATGCAGTGGTTCGACATCGCCTCGACGCCAGGGCTGAGGTCGTGGTGGGCGATGGCCGTGAGGGCCGGGTCCATCGCTGCCTTCGGCTCCGCATCGACGATGGCGACCGGGCGCAGCCCGAGTAGTGGCTGCGCCAGCAGCGAGAGGGCGAGTTGATCTGCGGACCCTTGGTGACCAACGATCACGACGGGCCTGCCCCAAACGCGGAGGGTGTAGAGCGCACGCTTGGCTATGGCCCGCCCAAGCGGGTTGATGACGCATGTGATCACCGTTGCTAGGAAAGTTACCGCCAGCGGCACGTGAATCTGGCTGGGGAACGCAGCGCTTATCAGCAGCGCGAACCCGCCTGCCGCGACCGCGCCGCTGAAGCTCCATTGGAACTCGGCCCAACTCGGCCGGCCATACGCTGGGTACTGCCCTGCGAGCGCGTTGGCCAGTGGCCAGAGCAAGGCGAGGTAGAGGACTATCAGGACCTCGTCGTTCGCCGTGGCTGCTGTTGGCGCTGGTCCTGCGAGGACGTACGCCGTGGCGAAGGCGGTTACCGCCAGAACCCAATCGGTTGCCGCGAGGCTAACGCGCGTGAAGAGGTTCGCGCCTGAGCCCGCCTCGTGACCCGCAACCTGTCGGTGGCCCGCTGCTCGCCAGCCGAGCACGGCGGCCAATGGGTAGATGACGGCCCCTGAGAAGATAGTGGAGTCGAACATGTTCAGCACGATGATGCCGGCTAGCACGACTAGTGCAGCTTTATCACGCTGTTGAATGGCGCGGAGGAACAGCAGTCCGATCAAGCCAAGAAGGCCGACGAGCCCTACGATGCCGCGGTCGACCCACGTACCCAGGAAGGCGTTATGAGCGTGCGCGGCTACGGGCCGTAAGAGCGGTTCGTCGGCGTGCGCCGCGGCCACGGCCCTAGGGAAACCATCGGGACCCCAGCCGAGGAGAGGCTTCGCGCGAATGGCGCTGATGGCATCTTGCCAGATCGGTAGACGAGACTGACTAAGGTCGGTGACCCCGCGGACCGCCGCGCCAGGACGGTAAAGCGTGCTTGTGTACGACTGCACAAGCTGTAGCTCGGCGAAGCTCGCCGTTATTCCGGTGAGCACGGACCGGTCCGGAACGACGCCCACATACCAAGTAAGCGCATTGGCGCCCGTGTACTCGAAGGTGACGATCGCCCTTACCCAATCCCCGTCGACGGCTTCGCTACTCGTAGAGATGACTTTGACTTCGGCGGCAGAGTTGACGCGGTGAGTGTCGCCTTCCAGGACGGTGCCAACGGTGACGGTCGCTCCTTGCCCACCGTCTTGACCCCAACTATCGAACCCGGGTGTTGCGCCGGATGTGGCTTTGAGGAGCGCGCTCAGCGTGTAAGTCTCTCCCGGATTCAAGGTCACGGCCTGTTGCAGCCTGGACCACGGTTCGGGAGAGGTCTTGGTGACATCCATGACGGACCGGACTTTGCCATCGATGGTCTCGTGGTGACTCGTGAACGTGACGCCGAGCGGGAACCACCAGTCGCCGTTCGCGACCTCGGTGCCGCGGAACAGGTTCGGGTTATCTGGCGGCGGCACGTAATCGGTCAGGAAGCCGGTGCGGCCGAGCCCCAACTGCGTGGCAAGGCCCGTAACGAGGAGCGCCATCATGCCGGTGAGCACCCAGCTGGCGATCTTGGTCCCGCGACCGCCGCGGCGGCCCACGAACTGCAGGCCGATGGCGATGACCAGCCACGCCCAGACCGCTTCGCGGGCCCCGGAGATGATGACTCCAGCCGCGCCCAAGCCGAGCGCGATCACTCTCAACCCAGGCGAGGGGACGACCAAGGCGAGTAAGGCGGCCATCACGAGGATCGCGTGTCCGAAAACGGCAGGGTGAGTGTTCCACGTGATGGCGTCTAGGGCGGTCTTGGCGACATCGAAGCGAAAGTCGCCCAGTTGCCGCAAGCCGAACGCGAGCGTTACCCCAAGCCCGACGATCAGGCCAGCGCCGAGGTCGTCCGAGATGGTCCGGCTGCGAACGCCGCTCCTGAACTCGGCCGCCGAGCGGTAGATGAGCCACACCGCGGCGATCTGCAGGGCGGTCAGAAGCGCCGCCACGGGGTGACCCGCGAGAAGATAGGGAAGACTGAGTAGGGCCGCCGAAGCCAACCACCAGAAATCGGCCCGCTGGATGGCAAGCTGACCGGTGAAGATCGTCAGAATCGCAAGGAACGGCCCAACCGAGGGGATGGCCGCGATGCCGATGCCCGCGATGAAAGCGAGGCCGCGCCTCAGGCGTGGGGTGGCTACGGACATCAGGGCATCTTACGTCAGTGCGACTGGCGTCCCTAGCTGTGAGGACGCCAGCAGGCTAGCACCAGACTGGTCGATTCGGAGGGATCACTTCGCCCCCGGCCGGGACGCGCCATTCGCGACCAGCAGCTCGTCCGTGTTGACGCCGAGAATCAACAGTGCCAAGACCGCGGAACTGAACAGGGTGTAATCCGTCGTACTGAGAAGGAGGGCGACCAAGGCGATGGTCGCTCCAGCGCTCCGCCGCCGTAACCACGCGACCCTCAGCAGGCCCCAACTGAATACGGCCACGGTGAGGCCGCCGGGGATGCCATATGCGACCAAGAACTCAAGGAGGAGGTTGTGAGCGTGGGTCACTTGAGGACTGGAGGCACCAGCGTGAGCTAGTTGCCACGCGTCGGCGAATCCTCCAGCACCCCAGCCGAACCAAGGTCGCTCCGCGCTAAGCCCCATGGCGAACCGCCAGATCTCTTGCCTTGGCACACTGTTCCCGTCGATAACGAAGCGAGACAAGCTACCTAGTACCTCGGGCCGAAGCAGAAGGAGAGCGACCACCGCAAGTGCGCCGGCAAGGAGCGTGAGTAGCCGGAGTCGTCTAGCGCGTCTCTGCGCCATGACGAGTGCAATAGCCCCCAGTGCCAGTGCGATCAGCGCCGTACGGCTACCGGTCAACGCCACGGCGCCGCCACTAGCGGCCAGCAAGATGGCCGCTAGCCCAGGTGAGGACGTCAGCGACAGCGCAACTAACCCAGCCATGGCAACTGAATGACCAGCGATATTCGGGTCTCCATACCAGAGCTGCGCCCGTGGTGAGAAAGCGATTTGACGAGGAACACCGCCACCGTTGGAGCTGACGTGGATGGCGCGCGCCTCGACGGCCTGGCCGGCTGCAACCCGCAAGACAACGGTGTGGCGGGTAGCTCGTTCGCTTCGTTCGACCGGGAACGTCCAGGTAGTCCGGGCCCACTCTGTGGTTGCGTCGGCCGCGGGCGATAAGGGCTGGCTCACCTGGCCACCGGCTCTGGTCAGGAAGGCCCTGACTGTTGCGGGATCCGCGCCGGCGACGGGGGTCCGCAAGTCTAAGGACACGGAAAGCTTCGAGGTCCCAGCAGGCACTTCCCACAACTGTCCGAAGGCAGCGTCGCCTCCTTTAGCTACTAAGAGGCTGGTGCCACGCAGCCAATCGAACGCAACACGCAGCTGATTGGCGGAGTAGGAGTATGTATGCCAGCTCTTGCGCTGGATCACGGTGCTCGCGAAAGCCGTCGCGACGAAGATTAGGATCGCGACACCCAAGCCGATGATCACTGGCGTTACCCTGCGTGGCTTGATCACGAGTGAGTAGCTGGCGCCAGTGACTGCGACGGCGATCAACCACCAGCCGTCTCCGAACGTGATGCGCCACAATCCAAGCAAGAGAATAGGGACCCACACGAGCAGCCAGGGAGTCGATTCTCGCCAGCGCTTGTCCCCCAGCAGCCAGTACGCCGAGAAGTTCACGACCGCGGCGGGCGCGAAGAGCAAAGCCGCGGTTGAACCGAGGAGGCTTAGCCACCAGCGGATGCTCATGCGGTTCTGTTGGTAGTTTCCTGCCCGGCCACTAGGACCCTCAGGTCGCTGTCGACACTCTCGAACGTATCCTCGCGGATCCGCGAGGCTCGAACGAACTCCCTGCCGCGCTCTCCCATCTCCCTCGCTGCGCGCGGGTCTGCGAGCAGTCGCTGAATCGCCGTAGCCAGTGCGGTGGGGTTCTCGGGCTCGACTGCGACTCCGATGTTGTTCTCTTCCAGGACTTCGGCCGTCTCGCCCTCGCCTGCATGTATCACGGGTCGGCCAGTCGCCAAGTACTCCCAGACCTTCGCGGCCTGCACCCACTTGAAGACGGGGCTGCGCCGAAACTGAGATACGAGAACATCGCAACCTTCGTAAACCGCCACCAACTCGCTGAAAGCCATATAGGGTTTGACCGTCACGTTCGCCAGTTCATGCGCGGCGTCCTCAAGCACGCCGCGGTCTGGCCCATCACCAACGAACACGAAGTCAACATCGGGCAGTTGACGGGCGGCCTCGACGATCTTAGTTGTCGCGTGGTTGAACCCGAAGAGCCCGACATAACCGACCTGCGCCCTCGGACGCCCCGGCGCGAACGGCGCGGGTAGCTGAGACAGCGCGTCATATATCTGACGCGTGACGCCGTTGGGCACTACTCGAGCGGCTCCCCGCACTCGGCCGAAGTAGTCAAGTTGTCCTTGCGTGGTGGCGGTAAGGAGGTCAGCGCGGCGTCCTGTGAACTTCATCGCCTGTGCGAGGAGTAGGTCCAAGCCGAACGTACGCTTGCCACTCGCGCTGGGGTATTGCCATGTGAGGTCGCGCACGTCCCAGGCGAAGGGTTTAGAACGCACCAGGGCCACCAGATAGGCGAGGGGGCCGAGGAACATGTAGGGACTGGACGCCAGTATGACGTCGGTGCGCGCGCGCAGCAGGTGGGGGAAGGCTCGCAGAGTAAAGACGGACTCCGAAAGCAGGCGCAGGACTAGGCTCTGTTTAGATACTATCCACGGCTTCAGTCTGATGATTTTCAGGCCGCCGGTCTCCGTAACGTGTGGAGTAGCCACATCGTAGCCAGCGTAGATGCTGTTCTGAGGTTGGTGGGGCAGTTGTGTGACCACCACGACGTGCCAGCCTTTGGTCACGAGAAGGTCAGCGAGCGCCGTGATGCGCTTAGCTCCAGCGTTGGATTCAGGCGCGAAATGGGGAATCACGATGGTAATGCTGCTCACGCCTTGCTCCCGTCCGTCGGCTGGATCAGTTCCAGTAGTCTAGCGGCGCCATCCACTGCAGAGAACTCGCTGCTAACTCGAGCTCGCCCGCGCATCCCGACCTCTGCGGCCCTCTGCGAGTTCGTAGCTAGTTCTCTCAAGGCGCCTGCTAGAGCCGGGGCGTCCGCGGGAGGCACTAGTACGCCGGCGCCTTCGCCAAGTAGTTCGGGTATCCCACCCGTACTAGTTGAAACGACGGGGATGCCGAAACTCATCGCTTCCATAAGTGACACAGGTATTCCCTCGTGGTGGCCGTTGCCTAGGTCAACGCTTGGTAGCACGACCACGTCGATCTCTCCCCGAGCATAAGTATCTAGGAGGCGTTCGTGGGGGACTACACCTAAGAAGTCCACGGATGAGGCGATTCCAAGCTGCTCCGCTTGCTGCTCGAGCGACTGCCTGAGCACGCCCTTGCCCGCGACCAGTAGCCGTACGGCGTCACCGTTGCGTATCAGTTCCGCAACGGCGGTGAGCAGGTAGCGGTGGCCTTTGACCTCGATGAGATTAGCTGCGCACAAGACGGTAAAAGTGCGGTTCTGAGAAGTGGGCTCGACAAGTGGTTTAGCGGAGACGCCAAGGTGAATGACTTGGCAGTTCGCGTCCGCGCTGAGGTTGCCTTTCGCGAGCTGCACCCCGCTGCGGGAGATGAAGCGCACGAACCGCGCGGATCGCGACTTTTCACGCAAGAGATTGTTCTCGACGATGTCCCAGCGGTGGGTCGACAGGCTCCAGGGGACATCCGCGACCGTGCTGGCGATGATGGCCATGGTGCTCACGGTGGCCGCCCAATGGCAGTGGATGTGATCGACTTTCAACTCCTGTGTCAGTGCGCCGAGCCACAAACCTTTAGGTAGGACGCCTAGGTTCCTCATGAACATGGCGGGGTTCCGGGAACGAAGCAGCAGGCCAAGTACCTTCAAGAAGGCGACGGGCCGGCGGGCGATGGTTCGAATTGCCACTCCGAGTATCTCGCCGGAAACGAGCTTGCGAACGTGCGCGTCGGGGAGGAACTCGGCGGCGTCGCCGTGAACGACCTTGGAGCCTGGCGACCTGGGTACGAGGATCAGGGCGCCGACGCGCTTCTTCATCTCGCTCAGCTCTGGCGCAAGGAACGCCTCTGCTGAGCCTTGCGGGAACTGCTGGGTTACCACGAGGAGTCGGAGCTCTTTGTGGCTGGCCGCCGTCATGGTGTGGTCCGCTGGCGTTGATTGCGGCCTGATGTCAGCCGGTGATATAGCTCGCCATACGAGTTCGCCATGGCGTCGATGCTGAAACGTGCGCGTGCCGTTTCTGACGCCGCCGTTCCCAGCGCTGACGCTAGGTTCGGGTTGGAAGCCAACTTGATCATGCCCTCTGCCAGCCCTTCAGGAGACCCAGGTTGGACTAGGAGACCGTCCACGCCGTCAGTGATCAGCTCAGGGATTCCGCCTACCGCCGTCGCGACGACCGGCCTTGCTGCCGCCATGGCCTCCATCACCGCTAGCGGGTTCCCTTCATAGTCGGACGCGAGCACGAACGCGTCGGCGGCCGCTAGGATCGCAGGAACGTCAGTGCGGCGGCCGAGGAAGCGAACGGCGTTGCCGAGTTCGGACGCAGCGCTGGTGAGCGCCGGCCGCAACGGGCCGTCTCCTACGAGAAGAAGCATGATCTTCTGAGGCGACGCGGCGACGACTTCCTTGAGTGCGGACAACAGCAGCGCGTGGTTCTTCGCTTGACTAAGGTTGGCTACGCATACGAACACGAAGTCGTTAGCGCTAAGTCCCAGACTCTCCCGCAGTTTCGTGCCAGCGGCGGAGTTGTCACGATAGTCGGCGACCGGTATCCCGTTCGGGATCGTTAGCGGCGAGATCTTGTATACGTCTTGCACCGTGCGGGCTACTTCATCGGAAATCGCTACGGGCGTGACTCCGGACTTGAATGCCAGGCGCTGGATCATCCTGCCCGACCACTTCGCCTCCTTTTGCGCGACGCTGTGAAAGGTGTGCACCCTCGCAGTCACCCCGCTACCTACGAAAGCTGGCAAAGCATATTGCAGCACCCGCAGATGCGAGTGGGCGACGTCAGGCGAAAACCGCCTGAAGGCGCGGTGCAGTTTGGTAACCATCGAACCGTCGAAGCCGGGACGCTTGTCAAGGTACTCGAGTGGAATCGAGCGAGAACTAAGCATTTCACTCAAGTCCGAATCCGTTGGCCCGAACATGGATACGACCTTCACCTCAAACCGTTGGGGATCGAGCGATCGCGCCAGATGAACCGCTAGGCGCTCCGCGCCCCCCATGCCGAGGCTAGGTAACAACTGTAGAACCCGAACGCGACTCACTGGGTCCTCCAGTGCTTCGCCCCAGCTGCGGTCATCGCGGCAAGTGCCCACCACCAGTCGCCGATGCGCGGGATCGAGAAGCTGGGGCTCCCGAAGCCTGAAGCGAGCAGCACCACGAGCCAGACGAGCACGATGGTCCCTAGGGGCCCGAGCGACCTTACCTGGTAAGCGCAAAGCACCAAGATACCGAGAATGAATAGCAAGCCGACCGCTCCACCCATGTAAAGCCACACGACATACGCTGAATCGCCGAGGAAAATACCCGGCTGACTGATGAAGCCCCAACCAGTCAACGGCATGCGGCGTACGGCCTCGATGGTCGGTACCAGGAGGCCCTGGTCGCCAAAGCGGGTTGCGAAGACGTTCAGGTTGCCCAACCGCGCCAGCTGGTAATTGAGCGATCCGGCCGCCACTGGGCTCTTGCTTACCGAGAACGCGAATAGGGGTAATGCGAGTGCGGCGGCGACGGTTCCGGTAGCTACGAGCCGAATCCTCGCGCTCCATGGGCCGACTGCCAACAGAACCAAGACCAGCGCGGCAAGGCCAGCGATGGAGGTGCTCGAAAGCGTCATCACCCCGCCGATGAGTGAACTGACGACACCAGCGATCAGTAGGGTCCGCACGCGGTGGCTAAGGCGTTGCGCCTGCCCGGTGAGCAGCCACAGCCCGGTGCCGACGACGAGGAGAAAATACACAGCGGCGAACGAGGGCGCCTCAAATGACCCCGTAGCCCTTGAAAGTCGACCGAAAGTGGCGATTTGACTAGCGAGCGCGCCCCGGTTCGCCCCGGAGTATGCAGCCAACGTGAGACTCACGATGGGACCTAAGTTGATGGCTTGCGCGACACCCAGCAGGCCCATCGGGATTCCGAGATAGACGAACCACCTGAGCGCGCTTAGCAACTGGGCAGGCCGTACCCCGAGGCTGTAAAAGAGCACGGTTATCGCGACAGTTCGTGCGTAACCGAGGGCAGATGCATAATGTAGCCCTCCCTCGACCCCGCGCGCTAATGAGATACAAGTGACGATCGCGATCCAAAGCCAGTACCCGGCTAACAACCACGCAACGCGCGGAACCTTGATTCGGGGTAAGGCCACCACGAGTAGCACTGGCAACCAAAGCATCTCGATGCGTATCGTTGTCGTAGGTGTGAGGTGTATGTATGGTGCGACGAGCGAGGCAAGTAGGAGCAAGAGCGCGACATCGGCCAGTTTCGGCCGGCCAAACCGAACGGTCAACGCCTTGACCCGGTTTCCGTTAGCTCGCCAAGCTGGTGATCGCACGGTCAGCTTCCGCCGCCGCTGCTCGCATCACGGCTGGCATTTGGGTTTCAAGCGTCGCGCGATACTCGCCTCGCGCCTCATACGCGGACTTCACGCGGCTCCAGAGCTCGTCAGGCGAAAGTTCACCGATGTCAAGCACATGATCGGACAGGTCGAGCATTCTCATGATGCCTTGGGTCTTGAAGCCGTGATACGAGATCGCAATCGCGGGAGTCAGGCTCGCCAACGCTAGAATCACGGAGTGGAAGCGGGTGCCGATGAGCATCGAGGCCCGCGAGTATAGCTGCCGTAGCTGCCCAGCTGTGAAGTCAGTGGTCAAGAACTGAACGCCTTCAAGTCCTGCAAGGACCTTAGCTAGCTGCTCACCAGCTAGTAGGTCGTTCTCCAGTTCAGTTGGTCCGATGACTTGGGGCACGACAACGACAGGAACCCCCAAGTCGGTGACCAGTCGCCTGATCACGGTTGCCAACGCCTCTAGGTAACGGGCGTAGAGCGCGTCACGATCCTGCGAGGGTGAATAAGGAAAACGCCATTGCCTTACGGTTACCGCGACGAACTCCGAAGGAAGGAGTGAAATCACCCCTGGTGGTAGCGGTTCCTCGCCCACGGCGAATGCAGTGTCCCAAACGAGTTCCGGCTTCGTGCTCGAGTTGCCGGGTAACAGAGCGCGAACATAGTCTAGCGACGGCTCTTCTCTCACGTAGACGAACTTGCAGCGCGCTAGGGCAGAAGCGAGAAGACGCCGATGCGGCCCTCCGATTACTGGCCCGACTGATTGTGCATAGATGCCCGTTGGGATCCCCAGGCGTTGGGCCAAGAGCAGCGGGTAGAGGTTGGAGTAAAGGCCGACAAGCGAGAGTGGCGAACCAGTGGTGGCGTAGATGTGCCCGCCTTTGCTGACGACCATCGACGCCTGGCGGAACTGCTCCAGCGTTTCTGCTTGGAAAGGCGACAGCCACCCCTGAATCATGCTGCTGCGTGGCACGGCCAGCGCAACAAGCGAAGTTAGAAGCTGGGCCGAGCGCCGGAGCGACTTGCCCAAAGCGCCGCCGCTTGCCGTTCGCAGGTTCGTTGGTATCACCGCTCCGAAGATCCCACCTTTGAACATTCGCTTCGAATGCCGGTAGTGATAACCAAAATCCTCGGATTCCTTAGAGAAGTTCGAGACGATTCCCAGGTTGAGTTCAAATCCGCGGCGCTTGGCGGCCCCACCCATCAGGACTTGGAAACCTTGGACGATGGCGGCATCGCCCTTGTTATCGTCCGACCACCCGTTGACAAGCAGCACTTTCCTGACCCCAGGTGAGTGCTCGGGTTGCCCTTCGTCTGCGATTGAACTGGGTTCACCAGCGCGAGCCCCTCGCCGGTTACTCATCCCGAAGCCCGCCCGGGGGTGCGGCGGATCGAGTCCGTGGCGATCCTAGCGGCCCATACCATCCGCGGATTCTACCCCGCAGGCCTTCTAGGTTGCCGCGCCCCTCATGAGCCGCCTCAAGAGGCTAGTGATGCGCGGGAACCTTACCTTCGCAAAGCGTTTGACTCGCGAGAACCCTGAGTTGGGTCTTAACTCTTGGTCCAACCAGGAACTGAAGTCGGTCTGCGCGAACCAGTCGATGAGCTCCAGCCGGGTGGACGTTTCAATGCGCGAGGCATCCATTCGTGACTGGGCTTCGTGGGCCCAAGTTTGGATGTCTTGCCACATGTAGACACCGTTCGCGCCCAATTTGAACTCGTGATTCAAGAAGCCGTTCCTGATGCGTTGCATCGCCTCGTCGATGGGCGCCTTGAAACCCCAGCGGCAGGGGTCTTCGTCCAGGACGATCAGTGCCGCCATAGTGCGCAGACACTTCTCGCACTTGCAGCAGTTCTCGCCGTCATTGCTGCTGGCGGCGTAGCAAACGCGGATGAGGGCGGGCGCACTGTTCGTGTTGCGGAAATAGTCGCGGCAGAAGGCCAGTTTCCCCATGCGCGTCAGTTCGAACCCGTCGTGAGCGACTCGAGTCTGTTGCCAACCGATGTGGTTGTCGATCGTCGGGTGCGACCCCCATGGTGCGTGAAAGGCCGTGGAGTGGGAGGCAGCAATCAGGACCTCGGCAGTTCCTAGATGGGTAGCAAGCGGGGCAGTAAGCCCTGTAAGCCCGAGGCCGTGCTGAACTCCCCCCCACCAATTGGTAATGTCGTCGCTGAAATTGTTCAAGTAGTCTTCGTTCAGGAAGCTGCGCAGATTGGAGCGTACGAAGGCCGTGTCATGGCCAAAACGGGCGGCGTAGTCCCGCGTCCAACCAGCTACGTTGCGCCACTTATGCTCATCGCTTAATGCAACGTCGGCGCCCCATACCGAAACCAACAACTGTTTGTGCTTCTGGTGCCGCAGTGAGGTGCATACTGAGTCAAGTCCCCCGCTGAAGAGCGCTAGCCTCGTCGGCGTGCCTTCATCGTGGCCTGGACCGCCAAGGGGGCCTGGCGGGGAACGTCGCAGTGGGTTTATCTGGCCGGACCAATCCAGGTGTGGATACATGCTTTCCAGCGCCGCTTTGGTGCGGATAAGCGTTTCAGAGACGGCGTCGTCTAGCTCGGGAACCTCGAAGGTCATCCCAGACAACCAAGCAACCGGTGCGATATTGAATAGGGCAGGGACTATCTGAACGCTTGGTGGTAGCAGCGCGAGGTCGAACTCTGGAGAGTATTCGGCGAAGAACTCGTCCCGAACGTACCGCCCATAGAGTGCTGGATTCACCTTTGCGCTCAGTCTATTGCCAGCAACAGACACCTTCGTGAATAGCGGTGCATTCGGCAAAGCTCCGATGGGGGCGGTCATCGGTAAAGTTTACTCCTAACCTTTGGGCGTTTCGGACCACTAGAGTCAAGCTGTTGAGGTTAGGAAGGAGGCGCTCGGTGCTGCCGCCGCATGGCGACGGCCTTGAACCCGAAGTACGCCAAGACTATCGCGGCGTAGCAGATGGAGAGTACGTCGCTCAACCGCGTTGGCGTTACAGCCCTGAGCGCGATCAACGGTAGCGCAAGAGGCAAGGCGCGCATGATGCTGCCGCCCACCACTCGCCTAACCTCTCCCCGGGCTACACCAGCGGCTGAACTCAACCATTCCAGTAGCCACCATTGCACTAGAAAACTTGATACGCCGAACAACGCAATTGCCAGCTCTGCCCCACCAAAGTAGTTGCCCGCGATCAAGGCCGCCGAGCGAACAACCAAGGATAATGCGTTGAACAAGAGCCCGACTTCCTGGCGCTCGAGCGTAGTGAATAGCGGCGCCAGCGGCGATGTGATCATCGTCAAGAACACCCAAGGAGTGAGCCACTGCATGTAGACGCCAGCTTCGCGCCAACCTTGGCCGAAGACCAGCTGAGCCAAGGGCGCACAAGAGAGAGTTAGTACCACTGCGATGGGTGAGACTAGAGCCGATAGCCGAGCCAGCGCGGGAAGCACTAGCTCCCCGAGTCGACCTTCGCGGGCCGCCTTCGGGGACTCCGCGAGAAAGACCTGACTTACGGCGTTGCCGAGTGTGCGCATGGGTGTTTGTAGGGCGCGTAGGCCCAGAGAGTAGAAGCCGGTGGCGGCCGGACCGAAGAAGACGGCAATTATGGCCACCGGCACGCTCATGCTAGCCACCAAGAGCAGGCCAGACCACGTCGAGTAGAGCGGGAACCGCCGGTACCGCTTAGCCGCTTCCCAGACCGACTGGCGCGCTATGTCAGAGGCGACGAACCCGTGTGAGCCTCTCAGCAAACGAGCCAGCGAGAACGCGCCGGAGCTCTGACCGACGACTTGCCCCACGATCAGTCCTGTAGCACCTAGGCCTAGCAGGCCAAGAAGTATCTGGGTAGCTGCTCCTGCAAGCCCTTGACGCCAAGCGGTTCCGGCAAGGACAGCGAACTCTTTGGTTCGGATCGCCCACACGCTCAAGAGCTGATAGAGGCCGACGGCGAACACGCTGATCGGTAGCAACCAAAGAAGTGGGCGAGTTACCTCCCAAGGCCCCGGTAACGGAAGTCTCGGGATCACCAAGAAAGCGCAAAGAAGTAGAAACACCGTGGTCGTGACTAGGCCTACGAGCGCCAATACAACTGTGTTGGTCGCCTCGGCCGAATCTTCGGGGAGGGCTATCGCCTGTTCATACCTAAGTGAAGCAACCACCGAGAACAGTCCAAGTATGGATGCATAAACCGCGAGGGCCCCAAGGTCAGCTGGCGCATAAATGCGCGTCAGGATCGGGGACGAGACCACGACAAGCAGTTGACCTAACGCTGTCCCGGAAGCAAGCACACCGACCGAGCGCCCGAGTCTAGACGTCGGGAGCAAGCGACTAAGACCGGAACGCAGCTGCTTCAATTCCGGACCTCAACCGTAGCTTCCGCTTGGCAACTCTTGCCGCCTGTGGCAGTGACCTCACTGACCGCAGGCAGCGGCTATGACGGGAACGTCGCCGCGAGAGAGAACAGCGCGACGAAGCTCGGGTTAGACAGTACGTCACGGTCATACCGTAAAGCA
>ERZ778017.2623-NODE-2623-length-14184-cov-32.304339_pt1 | contig 14184 bp, 16 predicted proteins | sample MGYA00375747_ERZ778017 | MGnify/ENA primary metagenome ERZ778017 (study PRJEB29350, sample SAMN05509838) | bioreactor metagenome | biome: bioreactor; material: wastewater | place: South Africa: University of Cape Town | collected 2014-03-17 ... | reverse complement strand
GGGCGCGACCGCGAAGGCCAGATTACAGTCGAGTACAAGCCCTACGGCGTCGGCCTGTCGTTCCGACCGGTGGTCCTGTCGGAAGGGCGCATCAGCCTGCAGGTCAAGGTCGAGGTGTCGGAGCTGACGCCCAACGGCGGCCTGACCATCGGCGCGGGCACGCCGTCCTCGATCACCCTGCCGGGCCTGACGGTGCGGCGCAGCGAGAACACCATCGAACTGCCCTCGGGCGGGTCGATGATGATCGCCGGCTTGCTGCAGGAATCGACGCGTCAGGCGATCGACGCCCTGCCGGGCATGACCAATCTGCCGGTGCTGGGCCAGCTGTTCCGCTCGCGCGATTATGTGATGGGCGAGACCGAACTGGTGGTCATCGTCGAACCCTACATCGTCAACCCGACCTCGCCGGATCGGATGCAGACGCCCGCTGACGGCCTGCGCATCGCTCAGGACGCCCAGACCATCTTCTTCGGCCAGTTGAACCAGGTCTACGGCTCGCCCGCTCCGGCGGCCCAGCCGGGCGCCGGATGGCGCGGCCCTGTCGGCTATGTGATCGAGTGAGCGCCATGATCCGCACCGTCTCCATCTCCGCCGCCGTTCTGAGCCTGAGCCTGGCGTTGTCGGCCTGCGTCGGCGGCCCGGCCGGCCTGGGCGGGGAGCCGCCGCTGACCCCCACCTCGCGCTTCAGCCTGCAGGTCGAGCCGGGCCTGGATCGCATCGCCCTGGCCGTGCACGAGACGGGCCTGTCCGCCAATCAACGCGTGGCGCTGGACGCTCTGGTCGGACGTTTCGCCATGGAGGGCGCGCCGGTCCTGGTGATCGAGGCACCGGCGGGGGGCGACCCCGTGGCGGCCCAGGCGGCGTGGGACGTCAAGGCTGCGTTCGAGGCGGCGGGCGTGCCCGGCGAGCGCATCCAACTGGTCGGCTACGCCGCGCCGGACCCCAGGGCGCCGGTGCTGGTCGGCTTCGAAACGGTGCGCGCGGTGGTGCCTCAGTGCGGAACCCAGTGGGGCAATCTGGGCCGCACCGGCGACAATCAGTCGGCTTCCAACTTCGGCTGCGCCGTCACCGCCAACCTGGCCGCCCAGATCGCCGATCCGCGCGACATCGTCGCCCCGCGCGCCATGATCCCGGCCGATTCCGGTCGTCGCTCGGTGGTGTTCGACGCCTATCGTAAGGGCGAACAGACCTCCGCCCAGCGCGAGACCCTGTTGTCGCAGACCAAGATTTCACAGGCTGTGCAATGACGACGGCGCCCAAGCCCTTTCCTTCTCAGGATTTCGACGCCCTGGACGGCTTCGATCTCGACGACGAGTTCATGGATCTGCATCCGACCGGCGCCGGGACGCCCGCGCCTTCGGCTATGGGACAGGCGGCGGACGCCTTCGATCCGGTCGGGCGGATGCGGACCGAAACCGAGGCGGCGATGAATAGGTCGACGCCTTCCGCCGCCGTCGCGCCGCCCGTGGTGGCCGCCATGCCCGCGGTCGAGACGTCGACGGCGCTGACGATGGGCGGGGCGGCCTCGGTCGAGGTGTCGATCCCGCGCATCGGGGTGCACATCTTCGCCGAGCGCCAGGACACGGCCGCCGCCGCCGAGCGCGCGGGCCAGGACCGCCGCATGGCGCGCGCCACGACCCAGATCCGCCTCGGCGGCGTCCAGGCGGCGATCGAGGCCTATCAGGCCGAGCCGACGCCGCCCCTGATCATCGTCGAGAGCCTGAAGGCGCCGCAGGATCTGCTGGCCGAGATCGACCAACTGGCCCAGGTCTGCGACGCGGGCACCAAGGTCGTCATCATCGGCGCGACCAACGACATCCTGCTGTTCCGCGAGCTGATGCGGCGGGGCGTCAGCGAATATCTGGTGGCGCCGATCCAGCCGTTGCAGCTGATCGCCGCCATCGGCGGCCTGTTCGCCGACCCGGCCCAGCCCTTCGTCGGCCGCACCATCGCCTTCGTCGGCGCGCGCGGCGGGGCGGGGGCCTCGGCCGTGGCGCACAACACCGCCTATGCGATGAGCGAGCGGATCGGCGTCAACACCGTCATTGTCGACTACGATCTGCCGTTCGGCACGGCCGGGCTGGACTTCAACCAGGATCCCCTGAACGGGGTGGCCGACGCCCTGAACCAGCCGGATCGCCTGGACCCCACCCTGCTGGACCGGATGATGGTCCGCTGCACCGACAAGCTGAGCCTGTTCGCCGCGCCCGCGACGCTGGAGACCGACTGGGACATCGGCGCCGAGGCCTTTGAGGAAGTCACCACCCGCATCCGGGCGACCGCGCCCTTCGTGGTGCTGGACCTGCCGCACCTGTGGTCGGGCTGGATGCGCCGGGCGCTGATCGCGGCCGATGAAGTGGTGGTGGTGGCGACGCCGGACCTGGCCTCGCTGCGCAACGCCAAGAACATGATCGACCTGATCAAGCAGGGGCGCCCCAACGACGCCCCGCCGCGCCTGGTGCTGAACCAGGTGGGCATACCGGGGCGGCCCGAGATTCCGGCCAAGGATTTCGGCGCGGCCCTGGGCGTCCATCCCAGCCTCAGCATTCCCTTCGACGCCAAGGTGTTCGGCGCGGCCGCCAACAACGGCCAGATGATCGTCGACGCCGCCGCCAAGACCAAGGCGGCCGAGGCCTTCGAGACCCTGGCCCAGATCGTCTCGCGCCGAGAGCTGCCGGCCGCGACGACGCGCGCGCCGGGCCGCGCCAAGCCGGCCGCCAAGGGCGGCGGCTCGCTGCTCGGCTCCCTGTTCAGCAAGAAGTCCTGAGGCCGTGTTCGGCAAGCGGACAGCACAGCCGGGTCTGGCCCCCGCCGCGCCCCGGCCCGCCCCGGCCCCCGCGCCGGAGGCGCCGGCGCGCCGCGCGCCCGAGCCGGTGGACGGTTTCTCGGCCGAAGACCTTGATCCTCTGACGCCGCCGCCCGTCGCCGCCGCGCCGCGCAGCGATCGGCTGGACGCCCTGGACGGATTGCTCGGCCGCAAGCCCGAGCCTGCGTCGAGCGCCTCTCCGAGTGCGGGGCCTCGCGCCACGCCGGGCCTGGAGCAGCTGAAGAAGGCCCAGGCCGTCGCCGAGATCGTGCGCGAGCAGAGCGACTATTATCACGCGACGAAGACCACCATCTTCAACGCCCTGATGAACACCATCGACCTGGCCCAGCTGGCGCAGCTGGATCAGAAGGCGGCGTCCGAGGAGATCCGCGACATCGTCGCCGAACTGGTGGCGATCAAGAACGTCTCCATGTCGGTGGCCGAGCAGGAGCACCTGGTTCAGGACATCCTGAACGACGTGCTGGGCTATGGGCCGCTGGAGCCGCTGCTGGCGCGCGACGACATCGCCGACATCATGGTCAACGGCGCCGGTCGGGTCTTCATCGAGGTCGGCGGCAAGGTTCAGCTGACCAATGTCCGCTTCCGCGACAACGGCCAGTTGATGAACATCTGTCAGCGGATCGTGTCCCAGGTCGGCCGCCGCGTCGACGAGGCCAGCCCCATCTGCGACGCCCGCCTGCCCGACGGCAGCCGCGTCAACGTCATCGCCCCGCCCCTGGCCATCGACGGCCCGACGCTGACGATCCGCAAGTTCAAGAAGGACAAGCTGACGATGCGCAACCTGGTGGAGTACGCCTCCATCAGTCCCGAGGGCGCGCGCGTCCTGGGCGTCATCGGCGCATCGCGATGCAATCTGGTCATCTCGGGCGGTACGGGCTCGGGCAAGACGACCCTGCTCAACACCCTGACGGCCTTCATCGACCCGACCGAGCGCGTCATCACCTGCGAGGACGCCGCCGAACTGCAGCTGCAGCAGCCGCACGTCGTGCGTCTGGAGACCCGCCCGCCGAACCTGGAGGGGCAGGGCCAGATCACCATGCGCGACCTGGTGAAGAACTGTCTGCGCATGCGCCCCGAACGCATCATCGTCGGCGAGGTCCGCGGACCCGAGGCCTTCGACCTGCTGCAGGCCATGAACACCGGCCACGACGGCTCGATGGGGACGCTGCACGCCAACTCCCCGCGCGAAGCCATCAGCCGGATGGAATCGATGATCACCATGGGCGGCTACGGCCTGCCGTCCAAGACGATCCGCGAGATGATCGTCGGCTCGATCGACGTCATCGTCCAGGCCGCGCGCCTGCGCGACGGCTCGCGCCGCATCACCCACATCACCGAGGTGGTGGGACTGGAGGGCGACGTCATCGTCACCCAGGATCTGTTCGTCTACGACATCACCGGCGAGGACGCGAACGGCAAGATCACCGGCCGCCACCGCTCGACCGGCATCGCGCGCCCGCGTTTCTGGGATCGCGCCCGCTATTATGGGCTGGAGCGGGAACTGGCCGAAGCCCTGGACGCGGCGGAGTAGGGACGATGCTGCTTCCCATCCTGGCGGCGATCCTGGCCTTCATCACCATCGGCGGCGTCGGCTGGGTGCTGGTCGGCGGCGACGATTCCTCGAGCCAGGCGGTCAAGCGGGCCAAGACCATGGGCGGGGTGCGGGCCGAGGCGGCGGCCAGCGCCAAGCGCGCGGCTGCGGCCAATACGCCCGAGGCGCGCCGCAAGCAGATCCTGCTGCAGCTTCAGGAGGTCGATCGACGCCAGCGCAAGGCGCGCATGACTATGGGCGCCAAGCTGAAGCAGGCGGGACTGAGCCTGCCGGTGCGGACTTTCGTCATCATCAGCGTGGCCGCAGGCCTGGTCGGGGCGCTGCTGGCCTTCGTCCTGGGGGCGAACATCATCATCGTCCTGGGCGTCGGCGTGGCGGCGGGCCTGGGTCTTCCGCGCTGGATCATCGGCATGAAGGCCAAGGCGCGGATGAAGAAATTCTCCCTCGCCTTCGCCGATGCGATCGACATCCTGGTGCGCGGCATCAAGACCGGCCTGCCGGTCCATGACTGTTTCAAGATCATCGCCCGCGAGAGCCCCGAGCCGCTGGCCGGCGAGTTCCGCATCCTGGTCGAGGGCATGGGGGTGGGGCTGACGCTCGCCCAGGCCCTGGACAAGATGTATGAGCGCATGCCGACGCCGGAGCTGAAATTCTTCGCCATCGTCATCGCCATTCAGCAGAAGTCGGGCGGCAACCTGGCCGAGGCGTTGGGCAATCTGACCACGGTGCTGCGCGCCCGGCGGATGATGGTCGAGAAGGTCAAGGCCCTGTCGTCCGAGGCCATCGCCTCGGCGGGCATCATCGCCTCCTTGCCGCCGGCGGTCATGATCCTCGTGATGCTGACCAACCCCAGCTACATGATGCTGATGTTCACCGACATCCGCGGCCAGGTCATGTTGATGGGGGCGGGCCTGTGGATGGCGATCGGCGTCTTCGTGATGAAGCGCATGATCTCCTTCAAGTTCTGAGGCGGAGGCGACGATCGTGAACGGTTTCATGCGCTTCATCACCGACCCGCAGAACCTGCTGAGCATCGGGGTCGGCGTGGCGGTCTTCGCCAGCGTCCTGACCCTGCTGTCCTCCTTCGTCGGCGGCGGCGCGCGGCTGGACAAGCGGATGAAGGCCGTGGCCGAACGCCGTGAGGAACTGCGTCGCCGGTCGCGCCAGGCCATGCGCGGCGGCGCGGGGAACGAAGCCTCCAGCCTGCGCCGGACCGACGACAGTTTCCGCAGTCGCGTGGTCGCGCGCCTGAACCTGATGAAGCTGCTGGAAGACCCCAAGGTCGCCGACAACATGATCCAGGCGGGTTTCCGGGGGCCCGGGCCGCTGAACACCTTCTACTTCTTCCGCTTCGCCACGCCCTTCATCCTGATGGCGCTGACGGCCTTCTACCTGTTCGTCGTGGTCAAGCCGGACCTGCCGATGATGACTCAGGTCGCCATGGTGGTGATGGCGGCGGGCGTCGGCTTCTATGCGCCGAACATCTATCTGAAGAACATGATCGACAAGCGGCGGGCCTCGATCATGGCGGCCTTCCCGGATTCACTCGATCTGCTGCTGATCTGCGTGGAGTCCGGCATGTCGATCGAGGCGGCGATCCAGAAGGTCAGCCAGGAGGTCGGCGGCCAGTCGATCGAACTGGCCGAGGAGCTGTCGCTGCTGTCGGCCGAGCTGAGCTATTTGCCGGACCGGCGCATGGCCTATGAGGGGATGGCCAAGCGGACGCAGCATCCGGGCATCAAGGCCGTGGCCACGGCCATGACCCAGGCGGAGACCTACGGCACGCCGCTCGGCTCCGCCTTGCGCGTCATGGCCAAGGAGAACCGCGACCTGCGCCTGTCCGCCGCCGAGAAGAAGGCCGCGGCCCTTCCGGCCAAGCTGACCGTGCCGATGATCCTGTTCTTCCTGCCGGTGCTGTTCGTCGTCATCCTGGGCCCGGCCATCATCAACATCCAGGACATGATGAAGGGCGGCTGAGGGGCTGAGACGCCTCAGCCCTCTTCGGCGGTCCGCTTCAGGGCCTCGCTGATGGCCTGATAGGCGGGGCGGATGCGGGCGCGATGCTTGTCGTGGAACAGCTCGGCGCGCAGGCCCGTGAAGACCGTGCCGTGCGACACGATGCAGGCCCCGCGCTCCAACTCCTCGATCTCGTAATAGCGCAAGGTGCGGAACAGGAAGCCGCGACGCTCGATCCAGACCAGCTGGGCGTTGGGCTCCCATTCGCCCAGCTGCGCCTGCACCTGACGCTCGCCCAGGTCGGGCAGGCGTTCCGTCAGGCTGATCGGCGCGCCGAAGCCCAGGGCGCCCTCGACCTCGATCTCATGCGGATTCCAGCGGTTCCAGCCGCCGAAGTCCGTCAGCACCTCCCAGAGGCGTTCGGCCGTGGCGCGCACGCCGATGCGGTTCTCGATGCGGATCGTTTCCATGGCGCTTCCTGTGACACGGCTTTTTGCGTTTAGGAAGACGCAGAGGCGCCCGGCGTTTGTCCTTGGAGCCTTCGTCCCGCCGCGTTAAGTCCGGGCCACAGCGCAAGGAGCCGTCATGATCACCCGCATCCAGCCCGACAGCCGCATGAGCCAGGCCGTGATCCACGGCCAGACCATCTACCTGGCCGGACAGGTCGGCGAGCCGGGCGAGGACGTCGCCGCCCAGACGCGCACCGCCCTGGCCGAGGTCGAGGCGATCCTGGCCGAGTGCGGCAGCGACAAGTCGAAGATCCTGTCGGCCCAGGTCTGGCTGGCCGACATCGCCGATTTCGAGGCGATGAACGGCGTTTGGGACGCCTGGGTCGATCCGGCGAACCCGCCCGCCCGCGCCACCTGCGAGGCCAAGCTGGCGACGCCCGACTACCTGGTCGAGGTCATCGTCGTGGCGGCGCGCTGACATGGCGCGCGTCATCTCGAACCAGAGCGAGCTGGAGCGGTTCAAGGCGACCCGCGTCACCGCCCTTTACCGCCTCGACCTGATCGAGAAGGGGGCGCAGCTGACCTATGACGACGGCGCTCCGGTCGACATGGCGTCCGAGGCGCAGCGGCTGAAGGATCAGGTCGCCGACATGGACCGCCGCATCGCGCGGCTGGAAGCGGCGGGCGAGGCGTGAGCCTGGCCAGCGTCCGGGCCTTCTTCGCGGAGCGGGCGCCGGACATCGCGGTCATCGAACTGGACGTCAGCACGGCCACCGTGGCCGAAGCCGCCGCGGCCTACGGCGTCGAACCCGGCCAGATCGCCAAGACCCTGTCGCTGCAGGCGGGCGACCGCACCGTCCTTCTGGTCACGGCGGGCGATGCGCGGCTGGACAACGCCAAGGCCAAGGCGGCCTTCGGCGGCAAGGTGAAAATGCTGGACCTCGCCGAGGTCGAAGGCGTGACCGGCCATCCGGTCGGCGGCGTCTGCCCCTTCGGCCTGGCGACGTCCTTGCCGGTCTATTGCGATGTCTCGCTGAAGGCCTGGGACGTGGTGATCCCGGCGGCGGGAGACATCCACGCGGCCGTCCGCATCAGCCCCGACCGGATGCTCGAACTGACGGGCGCCGCGTGGGTCGACGCCTGCCGCTAGGTCGAGGCGAGCGGCGACGCGTCCAACAGGGCGGCGATGCGCGCCAGCTTGTCCGGGTTGCGGGTGATGAAGACTTCGACGATCCGCCCCTGAGCGATGTTCAGCGCCGTGGTTTGTAGAATCCGCCCGCGTTCCAGGCTGACATAGCCGGGCAGGCCGTCGATCCACAGCGGCCGGACCATTTCAGAGCCCTCGTGACCGTATTTGCGATGTAGCCCGGCATAGAGGCGCAGCAGTTTCGGCGCGCCGTGGATGGCGTTGTGGAAGGCGATGACCTTGCCGCCGCCGTCCGATCTCAGCGTCGCCTCGTCCGCCAGAAGGGCGCCGAGCGCGGCGGTGTCGCCGGTTTTCGCCGCCTCGAAGAAGGCGCGGGCGAGACGCTCGCCCTCCTCGGGTTCGACGGCGTAGCGGGGGCGGGCGGCCTGGATATGGCGACGCGCGCGGCTGGCCAGCTGCCGGACGGAAACAGGGTCGCGCTCAAGGGTCGTCGCCACCTCGTCAAAGCCGACATCGAAGACGTCGTGCAGCAGAAAGGCCGCGCGCTCCAGCGGCGACAGACGCTCCATCGCCGTCATCAGCGACAGGGTCAGGTCATCGGCGAATTCCTCGACGCCTGACGCAGGCTCGGTGATCAGGGGCTCGGGCAGCCAGGCGCCGACATAGGTCTCGCGCTGCATCCGGGCGGACTTCAGCCGGTCCAGCGCCAGGCGGGTCGCGGTGCGCGTCAGCCAGGCGCCGGGTTCGCGGATTTCGGCCGGGTCGATGCGGCTCCACCGCAGCCAGGCGTCCTGCGCCACGTCCTCGGCCTCGGCCAGGGAGCCGAGCATTCGATAGGCCAGGCGCGTCAGTCGCGGCCGATGCGTCTCGAAGGTCTCGGTGACGGGATCAGGCCGCGACATGCGGCTAGCCTGCCGGGTGCGCAGAGCGGAAGCCGACGGCGAGCCGGTTCCAGACGTTGATCGCTCCGATGGCGAAGGTCAGGTTCACCTGTTCGGTTTCAGTGAACTGGGCCTTGAGCACGGCGTAGTCCGCATCGGACGCTTGGGTCTGTTCGATGCGGGTCAGGCTTTCGGCCCAGGTCAGGGCGGCGCGTTCGCGCGGGCTGAACAGCGAGGATTCCCGCCACGCCGCCAGCAGATGCAGGCGCACCTCCCTCTCGCCCGCCTTGCGGGCGTCGGCGGCGTGCATGTGCAGGCAATAGGCGCAGCCGTTGATCTGGGACACGCGGATCTTCACCAGTTCCAGCAGGCTGTGCTCCAGGCCGCCGGCGGCGATGGTCTGCTCCAGGTCGAGCATCGCCTGATAGGCGTCGGGGGCGGCCTTGGCGGGGCTGGCGAGGCGTGGGGTCATGTCATGTCTCCTACGAGCGTGAGTGCGCGTCGCCTCCATGACGAGACAGGGCGGCGGAGTGTGACATGACCACGCGGATCAGGGCTGCAGACGCTCCAGCACCGTGGTGATGACGCGCTCATAGGCGTCGGTCAGGGCGCGCAGTTCGGCCTCAGGCACGCGCTCGTCAACCTGGTGCATGGTCTGGCCGACCAGACCCAGCTCCAGCACCGGGCACAATGAACGAATGAAGCGGGCGTCGGAGGTGCCGCCGGTGGTCGAGGCTTCCGGACGGCGGCCCAGCACGGCTTCCACCGCGTCCTGCACGGCGCTGACGAAGACGCCGGGTTCGGTCAGGAAGGCCTCGCCCGAGCACATGTGCTCCAGCTCGATCCGCAAGCCCGTCTCGGCCTGAAGCGCGCCCGCCTCGCGGTTCAGCCAGTCGATCAGGCCGTCGCCGGTGTGGGTCGGGTTGAAGCGGATGTTCAGCCGCGCCTTGGCCTCGGCGGGGATGATGTTGCTCGCCGGATTGCCCACGTCGATGGTGGTGATCTCCAGGTTCGACGGCGGGAACTCGGGGTAGCCTTCATCCAGCACGTGGGCGTCGAGACGGGCCAGCAGCCTGGCGATGACCGGGGCCGGATTGGCGGCGCGGTCGGGATAGGCGACGTGGCCCTGCTTGCCGAAGACGGTGATCCAGGTATTCAGAGAGCCGCGCCGTCCGACCTTGATCATGTCGCCCAGGTGGTGCGCCGAGGAGGGCTCGCCGACCACGCAGGCGTCGATGACCTCGCCCTCGGCGGCCAGGGTCTGGACCACCCGCTTGGTGCCGTGCAGGGCCGGGCCTTCCTCGTCGCCGGTGATCAGGAAGGACAGGGATCCTTCGATCTCGTCTCGGGCCAGCACGCGCGAGACGGCGGCGACCCAGGCGGCGATGCCGCCCTTCATGTCCACGGCGCCGCGGCCGTACAGGACGCCGTCGCGGGTCTCGCCCTCGAAGGGGCCGGCGCTCCAGGCCTTCAGGTCGCCGATCGGCACCACGTCGGTGTGGCCGGCGAAGCAGAGGTTGGGCGAGGCGGTGCCGCGCCGGGCGTAGAGGTTCTCGATCCGCGCGTCGTGGCCGACGCCGCTCGGTCCTTCGAACACCATGCGGCGGCAGGCGAAGCCCAGGCCGGTCAGGGCGCGCTCCAGTACGTCCATGGCCCCTTCATCGGCGGGGGTGACGGAGGGAATGCGGATCAGGTCGCGGGTCAGTTCGACAGGATCGATGACGGAATGTGATGCGGCGTTCATGAGGCTATTGCTTTAGGCATATCCCGCACTCGCGAGAAGGCCCGAAAACCGTGCCGAAGATCGACATCGACGCCGCCCCGACCCTCAACGGAACCGGATACCCGGACGAATTCGCCGCGCCGTGCAAGCCGCGCCGTCGCCAGCGACTGGGCGATGCGGTCGGCCTGGACCAGTTCGGGGTCAATCTGCTGCGCCTGCCCGCCGGGGCCTGGTCCAGCCAGCGCCACTGGCACGCCGCCGAAGACGAGTTCGTCTGGGTGCTGGACGGCGAGGTGGTGCTGGTCGAGGACGAGGGCGAGACGATCCTGCGCGCCGGCGACTGTGCGGGCTTCAAGGCGGGCGTCCCCAATGGCCACAAGATCGAGAACCGCAGCGATCGCGAGGCGGTCTTGCTGGAGGTCGGCTCGCGCCGCCCGGCCGACGACGCCTGCGACTATCCCGACATCGACATGATCCTCCCCCATGCCCCTCCTCTGGGCGCCGATCGCTATTTCCACCGCGACGGAACCCCCTATCCGAAGACGCCCAGACGAACGTGACGACCGACAATACCTCCGCTTCTCGCCCTGACGACGGCCCGTCCAGTCCCTGGAGCATTCCCGACTTCCGCCTGTTGTGGCTGGGGCGCGTGGCGGCGGTTCTGGGCATCCAGATCCAGTCCTCGGCCCTGTTGTGGCAGGTCTATGAGATCGCCCGGCGCGACCGTCCGATCGAGGAGGCCAGCCTCTATCTGGGGCTGGTGGGGCTGTGCCAGTTCCTGCCGCTGCTCGCCTTCACCCTGCCCGCCGGGGCCATGGCCGACCGGCGCGACCGCAAGCACACCGTCACCCTGTCGATCATCGTCGAGGGCATGTGCGCGGGCGCCTTCCTGCTGATGGCGCTGCACGGCTCGCCGCCGTTGTGGGGCCTGCTGGCGGTGGCCGCCGTCTTCGGCGCGGCGCGCGCCTTCCTGGCTCCGGCCAGCCAGGCCTTCCTGCCGATGGTGGTGGGACGCAAGGCCCTTCCGCCCGCCATCGCCGCCCAGTCCATCGCCTTCCAGACCGGGGCCATCGCCGGTCCGGCCCTGGGCGGGGTCATCGTCGCCGTGTCCGTGCCGATGGCCTACGCCTCGGCCATGGCGCTGTTCCTGGCGGCGATGGCCTGCTTCATCTTGATCCGCACCAAGGGCAAGCCGCAGGTCGATCCGTCTAAGCTGGGCCCGGTGCAGCAGGTCAGGGAAGGCCTGGCCTATGTATGGAAGACCAAGATCGTGCTGGGCGCGATCTCGCTGGATCTGGTCGTCGTCCTTCTGGCGGGCGTGGCCCTGCTGACCCCGATCTTCGCGCGCGACATCCTGCATGTCGGGGCTGTCGGTTTCGGCCTGCTGCGGGCCTCGTTCGGGGTGGGGGCGCTGATCATGGCCCTGTATCTCAGCCGCTTCCCCATCGTGCGCCACGGCGGGCGGTGGATGTTCGGGGCGGTGGCCGTGTTCGGCGTCTGCACCCTGATTTTCGGCCTGTCCAAGAGCGTCTGGCTGTCAGGGGCGGTGCTGTTCCTGGGCGGGGCGGCGGACATGATCAGCGTCAACATCCGCCAGACCCTGATCCAGCTGGCCACGCCCGATCATATGCGCGGGCGGGTGTCGTCGGTGTCCATGCTGTTCATCGGCGCCTCGAACGAACTGGGCGAGGCCTATTCGGGCGTCATGGTGCGCCTGCTTGGCCCGATCGGCGCGGCGGTGTTCGGCGGGATCGGCGCCCTGGCCGCGACGGGGGTCTGGGCCAAGACCTTCCCCAGCCTGAGGAAGGCGAACAGGCTGACCTGATCTCATCCTTCTCCCCTTGAGGGAGAAGGTGGCATGCGAAGCATGACGGATGAGGGGTGTCGGCGCGGCGTCTAAAATTTTGGCGTCTGCCGCCGAGACAACCCTTCAGGCCGAGGCGCTCACACCCCTCATCCGAGCGCCTTCGGCGCCCACCTTCTCCCTCAAGCGGAGAAGGGCAGATCAGCCCCAGGGGCGGAAGTGTTTCGACAGCTTGAGCCCTTGGCTCTGGTAGTGGCTGCCGCCCTCGCCGTAGAGGCGCGACGGGCGTTCCGTCAGCGGCTCATAGACCAGTCGGGCGACGATCTGGCCGTGCTCCAGCAGGAACGGGGTGTCGTGGGTGCGGACTTCCAGCACGCCCTTGGAGCCGGCGCCGTGGGCCTCGTCCGTGCCGAAGCCGGGGTCGAAGAAGCCGGCGTAGTGGACCCGGAACTCGCCGACCGAGGGGTCGATCGGGGTCATCTCGGCGGCCTGATCGACCGGGATCTCCACATCGTCCGACGAGGCCAGGATGTAGAACTCGCCCGGATCCAGCAGCAGTTCGCCCCGGCGCAGGGTCAGCGGCTCCCAGAAGTCGCGCGGGTCGTGGCCGTCGATGTGGTCCATGTTGACCACGCCCGCGTGACGGCGGCCGCGATAGCCGACGACGCCGTTGTCGCCTGCGCGCAGGTCGACGCCGACGCTGCGGGTCTCCAGCTTGGGCGGCTCGCCCGCCTTGAGGCGCAGCTGGTTCAGGCGGGTGCCCGGCTTGACCAGGATGGAGAAGGTCTGGGGCGCGATCTCGAGATAGAGGGGGCCGTCATAGCCCTCGTCCACATCGTCGAAGCTGCCGCCCTGATCGGTCAGCAGGCGCACGAAGACGTCGACGCGGCCGGTCGAGCTCTTCGGATTGGCGCGGGCGTTCAGCCCTTTGGGCAGGCTGAGGCGCTCCTGCAGGCGGGCGATGTAGACGCAGCCCTTCTCCATCACATAGCCGCTGTCGGGCAGGTCGATGGCGTGCATGGCGACGTCGGCGATGCGTTCCTCGACGCGGCGCTGGCCGGGCAGGAAGGAGGCGCGCACGCGCCAGGCCCGGTCGGACAGGCGCAGGTCCAGGCTGGCCGGCTGGACCTGATCGACGTCGAACGGGGTGTCGGAGGCGATGGCGCCGATCGCGATCAGGGTCTCAATGCCCTGGAAGGGAAGGATGCCGGGCTGGTCGGGAATGGAAAAGCGGGTCATGCCGTCCTGTTCTCACACGGATTTTCTCGTCTGTGTAGCTTGTCGGCGACGACAGACGCTTGAACCCCGCGTACGGCGGGACGCATATAGCGCATGCACTCCGCTCCTGCCTATACCGCCGAGACCGAAGGCGTCGTCGTTCGCGTCCGCCCCTCCTATCTGGCGGGCCAGTCGGACCCGGCCGAGAGCCGCTGGGTCTGGGCCTATCAGGTCGAGATCGTCAATCTGAGCGGCGGCCCGGTGCAGCTGGTGGCCCGGCGCTGGACCATCACCGACGCCCTGGGCCGGGTCGAGGAGGTGCGCGGCCCCGGCGTGGTCGGCGAACAGCCGGTGATCGAGCCGGGCGACAGCTACGCCTACGCCTCGGGCTGTCCGTTGACGACGCCGTCCGGCTCCATGGTCGGCGCCTATTTCATGCAGGACGCCGAAGGCCGGATGTTCGAGGCCGCCATCCCGGCCTTCAGCCTGGACGTGCCAGACTCACGGCGGGTGCTGAACTAAGGGCAGGTCTCGAACTTGGAGTGGAGGGGCTGAAGCCATTCGGCCCTCAAGCAGCGCGAAGCGCGTAGGGCCAGTACGAAGTCCCTCAAGCAGCGCGAAGCGCGT
>ERZ778017.2621-NODE-2621-length-14188-cov-8.178377_pt1 | contig 14188 bp, 13 predicted proteins | sample MGYA00375747_ERZ778017 | MGnify/ENA primary metagenome ERZ778017 (study PRJEB29350, sample SAMN05509838) | bioreactor metagenome | biome: bioreactor; material: wastewater | place: South Africa: University of Cape Town | collected 2014-03-17 ... | reverse complement strand
GATGATCAAAAAAAGCTCGTGCGTTCAAATCGTTAGATCATGATCGAAGACTGGTCCACAACAATACTTCGCGGCACCCATCCCCACGCTCAATCACGGAACGTCATTCATACACGGTGATTGAGCGTGATGCCGCTAGTTCTTCTCGTTTCACTGATCCCCGCATATCGCAATCCCCACCATGCGAAAGAGCCGCAGGGCGCCGGAAGCGAATATTGTCCTGACGAACTCCTATTTGTAACTTTGCTCATCACGAAGACTACGAAGAAAGTCCCATCTCAACTAGGAAACGCGAAGGAGCTTTCGTCCAACCCCGATAGCGTTCGGCGCGGCTAAGCACCAAACTCTCCTTGGCCCTGGTTATCGCCACGAAGCAGTTACGACGCTCCTCCTCCATCTCAGGGCTTGTGTCGCCTTTCTGCTTGCTCTGAAAAGACGGCATCACATCCTCGGCCAAACCGATAAGAAACACATAGTCGAATTCTCTGCCCTTCGCGCCATGCACCGTCATCAGCGTGACGCTGCCCGGCTTTGGGGAGGGTTCCTTGGACCGAAGCTGGAGCTCTTGAAGGAACTGATCGAGAGGCGCGTTTCTACCAATGTGCCTCGCAATGTCCGCAGTCAGTTCCCGCCAAGCCGCCATGTCTTCCGCCAGATCAGACAGGCCGTCTTTGTTTGCGACTGCATCCTCGAAAGTCTTGCTCACATGATCTGCGAAAGCCCGAACACCGCCGGTTGCCTGCAGCGCCTCTGTTAGGGGTGCAAGCAACGCCCGTGCCGCGTCATTCGCGGTGCCATCAACCGCGCCCATCCAGGTCGCTAGATAGCTGTGGCCGCTTGTTTCGGCGTCGGCGACGATCTGCCCGACGGCCGTTTCCGTGCCCGTCATCCGGTTGAAGGCCTCGACAAGTACCGCAAAATTTCTCTTGTCCAATGGGCGGGAGATCTGTGTGAGGCAAGCGACAAACCATCGAAGTTCAGCGGATAGAAAATTGTCTCGACGCTGGGCGAATACTGCGGGGACGTTGCGCGCAGTGAGCGCTTCGGACATGCGCTCAAGCAGCACACGCGTTCTTCCGAGGACGGCGATGGCACCCCACTGCGGCATCCCGAGGGCCGCAATCTCGTCGGCAATCCCGCCTGCCTCCTCCTCGTCCGTAGCAAACTGGCGTAGTTGGAGCTGCTGCGAAGCTGGGAGTTTCAGCTCGGTCTTTCCGGCGATCAGAGGCTGCTTGGACGGGGTTCGGTCGGTGTTGTAGGCGACCAGCCGATTGGCGGCCTCGACGATTATAGGGGGACAGCGATAGTTGGTCGGAAGCTGGATGAGTTCAGCCTGATAATCTGCTCTGAACGCCTGGATGTGACGAAAGCTAGCGCCATTCCACTGGTAGATAATTTGATCGTCATCAGCGACGGCGAAGATGTTACGAAAGTTGTTGCCCGCAAGCGCTCGAATGAGACGGTATTGCGCACTGTTGGTATCTTGGAACTCGTCTAGCATCCAGAATGGGTGAGAGCGAGAATATCGCGCTGCGATGGCGGGGAAGGTCGTTGCAAGGCGGTACGCCTCCAGAATGAGTGAGTTGAAATCGAGTGCGTTGAGGTTACGAAGCCCATCCTCGTAGAGCTGATAGACCGCTGCAATGTGATCCCTATCTGGATTCTGGCCGAGCGCCGCAACTGCCCCGGCGGGCTCGATCAGGCGCGATTTCATCCGATCAATGAGCGGTAAGAGTCTTACATCTTCAGGGGAATAACGGCCTCCGTGCCCCGCCGCTTCCACTAGGGCATCTTCCAGCACTGCTTTGCGGTCATCGTCCTGCGAGTAGATAGCGAAATCGGGCTTGATTTGGAGATGGACGCCGTGCTGCCGGAGGACCTGGCCGCAAAAGCTATGAAACGTGCCGATGTTGGCGCGTTCCTCTAGGCCCGGCACAAAGGTCGCCACCCTCGTTTTCATCTCGTCGGCTGCCTTGTTGGTGAAAGTCAGCGCGAGGATGCGAAAATTTTTCTCGGGCGATCCAGCTAAAAGCTGGGCGATGCGGCAGGTGAGCACCTGCGTTTTCCCAGAGCCGGGTCCGGCCAGGACAAGGACTGCTCCCTCGGTCCAATCAACCGCCCGGCGCTGGATGTCCGTCAGCTTCGATAAGGCTGTTTGGAGTACGTCCGTCATACAAGACCTCTCAATCGACCGATGGCATCGCGAAACGCTTGCGGCATGCGTTGGGCAAGAGCGGGATCGGTCGCAATACGATTTGACAGGGCGGCTGCGTAAGCAGTCTTGCTCCCGTCGAGCCTCTTCTCAAGTGCGGCTAAGTCAATCACGAGCGCGTCAGCCTGACCCAGCTCCTGAAGGACGCTGCGTAGTTCGGCTTCAAGTCCGTCCGCAAGCAGTTGCTGCTCGAGGTTTCCACTCGGCAGCGTCTTGCAACGGTCAGTCACGAAAGCGGGTTCGAAGCCACGATTGCGAATGGTGTCGCAGTAAGTGTTACCGGCGTGATCGCCATCGAACACAGCCAGAAAGGGAATGGATAGAGCCCGCGCCAGCGCCGCGAAGGTCGCGGGATTGCCGTTATTCACCGCGTCAATCAACGAGACACCGTATTCATCAAAGTCGTAGCCGAGGCTCTTGGCGAGCGCCGAAACGATCAGGTACTCGGCCTGCCCCTCGACGATCATCCAGCGCGAAGCGAAGAAGATTTCTCCGCGGATTCGCCGCGCGAAAGTCTGTAGCGCGCGCAACTCGTTGTCATCAATGTGCAGGGCGGAACGGCCACGGAGATCTCGTAGGACCCCGCCAATGATCGCACGGTCGGGGTGCGCGCCGAAGATCGTGAGGATATCTCTGTAGGTAGCTTCGTCCAATTTCCCGTTTACTGTGAGCGTTGAAGATGGCAAGTCATATTCCAATAGGCCCCCGGAGTTCCCGATCAGGCCGTTTAGGGCGGCGACGTGCGGAATGACAGCACTGAAACTCGGCGGAAGCCAGCAAACCTGAGTGCCTGTTGGCGTCAACTTAACCAATCGCAAGTCGCGGAAAGGGACGTGCTGCACGAAATAGGGCGAGTGCGTTGTGACCAGCTTCTGGCCTGGCAGCGCGTTGACGTGCGCCCATAGACTCCGGGCGGCTTGGGGATGAAGATGCGTCTCCGGCTCTTCGAGCGCTAGGATCGGCGAACTCTCGGGCTCATAAAGCTCTTGAAGCAGGTGATCCACGAACGCTTGAAACAGGAAGATCACCGACAAGCTCTGCACGCCCTGCCCATGGCGTTGAAGCGGTAGCCAGGGCCAGTCGGGCTCATTACGAAGGATGATTTCGGCCTTCGAAAGCAGATCCCAAGATTTGAGGGGCACGAGCCGCAGGTCAACCGAGCCCGTTCGGTCGCGGCTGGCTACGCGCGTTGCCCCCGAAAGTGTTTGTGCGATCTGTGCAAGGCGAGCGTCTGCCGCAAGGAGTTTGCGATTCAGTAGGTCCAAGACACGCTGTGTCTTCGCTTCAAGCGCTGCCGGAATCTGCATGGCGCGAAGAAGCCGGCCCCAAAATTGGGAGCGCGCGCTGAACTCATCATCAGCGTCCCGTAATGCGCCCAGATAAAAGACCGGAAGGTAGCGCCAGAAGCGTTCCAGATTCAGCCGCCGCGCGGACTGACCAATTAATGGCTGGCGTGCAGCATTTAGAAACATCCAAGACGGCTCATACGCGCCGGTCCCAGCGTCCCAAGCACAGGAAGCTCGTAGGACGACAAAGGCCCTACCTGTAACCGCGTCGACCTGGAGAATGTCTTCCAGACTCTGTTGAAGTTCCTCGGGCCATTCGCCAGCCTCACTTTCCTCCGCGCGCACTTCGATAGCGAGGCCGGGTGACTGCTTCGGATCATCACTCTCGGTATCCAGGTGGATGTCGTACTCGGTGAAGCCCGTTCCGCGCTGACCCCATCGGCGGGTGAGCGCAATCCTGATGGCATCGAGAATGGCGGTCTTGCCCGCATTGTTCTGGCCGATGAGAACCGTATTCTCACCAAGCTCTAAATCGAGAAGCTTAATCGAGCGAAAATTTTCAATTCGTAGCCGATTAATACGCATTAAAATGCCCGCCCCCAAAATCCATAAGCCCTACAGGACACAGAGTATACTTAGCGACGTGCCTATCTCTCTTCTCCTAGCGCCAGTTTGGCACGTCGCCTGTCTGTCTAGATTGCGAACTGCTTCGCCCTGAACTCGGTGACCCGCGCTATCCGGCCGACAAGATATGACCGGTAGTCCACTAGGAGCTCTCCCGCATTCGATGTACCATCGCCTAGAAGCTCATCGATCTCACGCAGAGCCTGTTCGAGGGTTAAACCGCCGGCTTCATTGTCAACCAAACGACCACTTAGGGCATGTTCAAGCTCGAGTCTGAGAGCTTCTGGTAGAACCGAACGCGCCTCGAAATACAGCAAACGGAGCCCGAACAATCGCAGGCGGTCGTCGTCAAACTTTTGAACAATCGATAATCGAGCTTCCCAATCCGCATCATGGAACTCGATCATGCGGGCTTCATCTTGCGGACCAGGAAATCCGTCATAGAGGCGTTCCTCGGCATGTCGTGAAGGAATGCGGGGTTCGCGCGTCGAAGTGTAAGTCGAGACAAGCCGGGAGCAGAGCCCCGGATCATCCTTCACCCGGCGCGCTCGCGCTTCAATCGCATCGATCTCAACGCCATCCAACATCACGTCCGGCGCGTCATAGAGAGCCGTCAATGTCGGTGCTGCGTTGATTCGAAGCCGACGAACCGGACAGGGCTTCTGAGCCAGTTCAGCTCGAAGCTCATCGTCCGTCATCGCTGCAAAGCGATCCACATCACCGTTCAGGCTCAAGCAAAAGCGGCCGTTGGCTTGATCCGGGTCTCGACCAATGCATACCACCGGCACGTGATATGCCTGATTGGCAAAGAACTCGGTGAGCATGAATCCATCTTCGGCTTCGACGAAGTCGGCGACGGTCGCCTTCTTTGAAAAGCGGACGAAGCGCTGCCAGAGTTCTGGTGATCGCTGATACACGAGGTGACAGAGTTCGAGCGTCGCGATGACATCGGACAGAGCATTGTGAGCTTGTTCGTGAGCGACGCCGTTAGCGAGCGCCAATTGTTCAAGACGAAAGATCGGTCGCCCCTCTGAACCAATTGGAACATTGAGACATGCCGGTGACACGGCGGCCGCGGCCATCACCAGCCCCCACACATCCGCACGGCTGTTGTTGTGATTGCTCGTGAGATAGGCGGGATGAAGCGTTTGGAACAACGCGTGCCGCAACATCTCCTCGTCGAAACGAATCGAGTTATAGCCGACAAAGATCGAAGGCGACCACGAGAGCAACTTCTGCCGGATCGCTCTGACCATGTCGTAATGAGACGGAAGACTCGGGTCTAAAAGTCTTCCGATAGGCAGCCCATTTGTGCGCAGCGCTGCCGGATGGGGAAGCACGTGCGGCAGAAGACGCGAGCGCACCTCGAAACGGCCGATCTCGTTCAGGTTCGCGTCGGTCCGTATGGCCGCGAAATGCACGATCTGATCGAAGCCATGCTTCAGGCCTGTCGTCTCTGTGTCGAAGAAGACGAAGCTCAACGGACCCACCTATTCCTAGAAGCGTCCTGCTAATCGATATCGCATCGCCGAGGCGCTCACCCGAAATTTGCGGGCAAGTGCTTCGATGCCAGCCTCATCCTCGATATCCAATCCGCCCGCATCCAGAGCGCTCATAAGGAATTCCCTCGGCATCAGCAGTTCTGACGCAAACGCGTTGGCCTCAATCTCCAGCGGATCGATACCTTGCGAAGAGACGTCGTCACGCAGAAGCACACGAAATCCCTTATCGACGTGAACCGCCTTCCCAATCTCCTGGGCATGCAACTCGTGGTGACCAAGCTCGTGCGCCGCCGAGAATCGCTGACGATTGGGATGATGCAGCGCATTCACGCCGATGATGCCAACGCCGTCCTTGATGTAGGCCATCCCGGAGAGATCCTCCTCCAGCGGGGCGTATTGGAGGGCGATGTTTCTGGCTTTGATGATGCGCTCGACCGGAACAGGCACCCCTTTCACACCGAAGTCCCGCAAGATGGCGCGGGCAGCCTCCCGGGCTCGTTCGGGATTCGCTATCACGACCCAGCCTTTGTGGAACCGCGTTGCGCGAGCGCGCTCGCGATCAGATCCGTGATTTGGGCTTTGCCGCGCACGGTTACAGTTTCGTCCGAAAGGATCATATCCAAGTCCTCCTGTGTTGCTGGTCTCGGTTGCGTCGGCAGCAGATCTGAGACTTTGGAGAACTCAAGCGCCGACGCGAGTCGATAGACATGATGCAGCAGTATGTTCTGCCGACCGCTCTCAATATTGGCGACCGACGCGCGAGAGATCCCCACCCGGGCAGCCAACGTGGCCTGCGTGAGGTTGAGCCCCTTACGGCGCGTCGCCACTGCTCGCCCGAAGGCCTTATAAATCGCTTCGTCCGACATGCTGGATGATTGCTACGCACAAATCCGAATGTCAACATCACAAACATATGTGCTTAATAAGCACATATGTTTGTGAGTGTTGACAACAGGCGACGATTCTGGAATCCATACGGGGTCGACGAGCGGCGTGCTCGATCGGCGGCGAATGAGGCGCCGACAGAGAACACCGTGGAGATCCAAATGACCGAACAAGTTCGTGATGACGTGGCCCCTGAAGAGGCGGTAGGAGAGATCCAGGAGGTCGAGCCCAAGCTTGCGCTCCTCGTGAAGGCTGGACACACCGACGAGCGGACCTTGCAGCTCGAACCGGGGCGCAGGCTGGCCGCGGTCCTGGAGATTTTTGCGGCTGAGCGCGGCTGCAAGGTGGAGGAGTTGGTTCTCCTCCGTGAAGGCGAGAGCGAACCTCTGTCAGCGTTGGTCGTAATCGACGTCGGATACCCGATTCACCGTCGACACCACGTGCATCATGTGGGCGATGTGAAGGTGACCGTCTTCTATCAAGCGGACAGCCGTCATCACGAGTTCAAGCGGCACGCGACCGTCGAGGACATCCTGATCTGGGCTGTCAAGGTTTTCGGTATCGATCCGAGTATGGCCACGGAATTTGAACTCGCGCGCCACGGCCAGAAGGAGGAGCTCCCCGGGACGGAGCATATCGGACACTTGGCCGGACACCATCACGTGCTTGAGCTCGATCTGGTCCGCGGCGACATCGCCAACGGGAACGACAAGTGATCGTCGACCCGAGTTCAGCCCGCGTCGCTGCCGATCTTGAGGAGGGCAACTTCCTGAGCGGCCGAGACGCGGGGCGTTGGCGCATCGTCTCTTACGGATTTCCGAGACTCGATTTCGCAATCTCGGCGACCGAGACGGACGGCAAGTCGAGTGAGTACGGTTTCCGAGCGGAACTATCCAATTACCCCGCCCAAGCTCCGCTCGTGCGTATTTGGGATCATGGATCCAACACACCACTTGCGGTGGATCGGAGACCGAAGGGCGGCGGGCGAGTTCAGAAGACCTTCCAAAAATGGGGCGATGACACAGTTTACCGCCCCTGGGACAGAATGACGGGTCCACACAATAGTAACGCGGCCGCTTTTCCTCACCTTGCTTGGCGTCCCGATCGGCGGCTCTCTTTTATCTTCGAGGACCTGCATGGCATCCTTAATAGCAACGCTCTGGCGGAGCGCGTTCGGGCCTCGGCCTGAAATCGTCTGCGCCGAAGAGATCTGGAACGCTGGCGTTCTGGAATTACAAAACCGCGCCGGCGGTCGACGCGAGAGCGGCGCGTTTCTCCTCGGTTTGAAAGACGAGACGCGGCGGATCGAGGAGTTCGTCTTCTACGACGACATCGATCCGGACTCGCTTAAGACTGGCATCGTCGTAATCGACGGCCGACGGTTGGGAGACCTCTGGGCCTATTGCCGCAAGACCGGTCGCACGGTCGTCGCCGACGTGCACGTTCATCCGGGTGGATTTCAGCAGAGCGCTTCCGACCAGGCAAATCCCATCGTGGCCGAAATCGGCCACATCGCCCTCATCCTCCCTCACTATGCAACGCGCGCGACACGCCCAGGTGCAATCGGTGTGTACCAATATACAGGTTCTCGCAAATGGCGCGATCGAAGCCATGAGCGCGCGTCGCCCCTTCATCTCGGCTGGTGGCCCAAATGGCGCTGAATCGTCAGATCGCGCGCCTCGCCAAAATCCTCGTCGATAGCGAGGGGATTGGTTTCGACGAAGCGCAAGCGAGACTCGAATCGCTCACACTCGAAGTCGTGGTCGGAGACGATGCAGTGTCGCCGGCGGCTCATGCCGCGGTGCTCACAACCGTCTCAGTTGGGCGCCGGACCTTCGTGGGTGGCGTCAGAGTTAGGGGTGCACTCAACCAAACCTTGAACACAGCACTACCTCTGCTAGCCGAAACCTTGGGCGAGGCCGCAGTCGAGGTCGGCGCTTCAGAATTCGAAGGGGCGCCAGCGCGTCGGATTTATATCGGAACGAGCGACGCAGACGATAGGTCATGGTCCGTCGCCGCACGGTGGGACGGCTGGCGGGCAGGCGTCACAGAGGTCGGCGGGGCTACCTCGGGCACGGGCGACAATCCGCTGGCCGGAATCGCAGCCGGTGCGCTCGCAGTTGGTGCAGCGTTTCAGACCGAGAGAGGCCGCGACGTTCAGGTGAAGTCCGAGCTGAATCTTTGGCCGGCCGAACGGTCAGGTGAAGAAGCACCGGCCTTCGCTGAGGTTTTCCTGCCGGGTGCGCTTTGGCTGATCGGACTCGGCAATCTCGGCCAAGCTTTCCTATGGGCGCTGTCCGCTTTGCCGTACGCCGACCCCACGACTGTTTCGCTCGTCCTTCAGGATCATGACAAGGTTACCGAGGAGAATTGGGCAACATCCGTACTGGTCCGGGACGAGACCTATGGTTTACTGAAGACGAAAGTCGTGGAGCGATGGGCTGAGGCCAAAGGGTTTGATGTCCGGAGGATTGATCGCAGGCTGGTCGCAGGCGACCGGACCGACATCGACGACCCACGCCTTGCGCTGTCGGGCGTCGACAAGATTGCGGTGCGAAAACTCATGGGCGCTGTCGGTTTTGATTGCATTGTGGATGCTGGCCTCGGCCGTACGGCCGCCGATTTCGATCGGTATCGGGTCTCGGTGTTCGATCAGACGCGGCCGATCGATCAGCACTTCGCCACAGTCCAGGACGAACCGGTGAAAGTGGAAATTCTGGACCAGGAAGCCTACCGCCACCTCGAAGCTGAGATCGGAAGTTGCGGGACGGCGGAGGTGGCAGGAGCTAGCGTCGCCGCACCTTATGTAAGTGCGATCGCAGCATCGGTTGCTGTGTCTAGGCTTATCGCCGTGACGTCTGGCTGCGCTTGCCCTGCCTCAGAGGTTGGACGTGTCTCGTCTATAGAAGCGAGGCGGACTGCCCCACACACCTCGACCCAAGCGCGCGGCATCCGACATGCAGGCAGGCCGATCGTTACCTAGAACTTTCCGAGAGCCGCTCGGCGGATGCAAAAGGGAAACTCGATACGCGCCGTTCTTTCCCCCATCCTCCGCCAGATTCGGGCCAGAAAAATTGCTCCCGCCATACGATCTACCGGTTGCGCCTGGCTGGCCGCTTTTCCGTTTGAATTCCCTCAGATTGTTAGTTCGTATGCGATAATTCACGATTTTTGCCAATTACCGATAGCTTGGCAATAGACACCATGCGGTCTGTGCGTTATCCTGTGCGCTGAAATTCGCACTTTATGATAAGTGTGGCATATGAAACAAAACGGATCTCATCTTCCCCAAGGTCGAGTACAGCTCGTCCGCGTCCTATCCGCAGCGGGAGACGTGATCCACGTGGATGACGTCGCCAGCACGCTGCAACTCGACCGCACCGCGGCCGCCCAGCGCCTTTCGCGCTGGACCGAGCAGGGTTGGCTGAGACGGGTCGGCCGGGGAGCCTATGTCGCAGCGGCGATCGATACGATGGGATCCGACCGCGTTCTTGACGATCCTTGGGTTCTCGTCCCCGCGCTCTTCGCGCCAGCATATATCGGCGGGCGTACGGCGGCCGAGCATTGGGATCTCACCGAGCAAATCTTCAAGGACATCGTGGTGATGACGGCACAGGCGGTGCGCCAGAAACGCCAGGAGCGACACGGCGCGCTGTTTTCGTTGAAGCACATCGACGAACGGAAGCTCTTTGGCATGAAGAGCGTCTGGCGGCATCAGACCCGCGTGCCCGTATCCGACGTGCACCGCACGGTCATCGACATGCTGGATGACCCCACGGTCGGCGGCGGCATCCAGCATGTAGCGGATTGCCTTGCTGCCTATCTGCGGCGCGGCGATCGCGACAACGAGAAGCTCATCGAGTACGCAGTGCGTCTCAGCAACGGCGCCGTCTTTAAGCGCCTCGGGTTTCTGGCCGAGCGATTGCCCGACGGTGCTGAGCTCACCCGCCTTTGCGAGCACCATCTGAGCGGCGGCCATGCGAAGCTCGACCCTGCCCAGGATGGGTCGCATGTGGTGACAAAGTGGCGGCTGCGCGTGCCCCAACGCTGGGCTCGCGGGGGAACGACATGATCGAAAAGCGCGAAATCCTCGCGATCTCCCAGCAGACGTCCCTCACGCCACACGTCGTTGAGAAGGACTATGTCCTCGGATGGATGCTTGCGGGCATTTACGGCCACGAAGACCTCGCGGAAAGTTGGGTGTTCAAAGGCGGCACGTGCCTGAAAAAGTGCTTCTTCGAGACCTATCGTTTCTCCGAAGACCTCGACTTCACGCTTATCAAACCAGAGCATCTCGACGCCGATTTTTTGAAGGATACATTTTCCGTAATCGATGAGTGGATTTACGAACAGACCGGCATCGAGATTCCAGCCGACAAGCAGGAGTTCGAGATCTATCAGAATCCGCGCGGTCAAATCTCGTGCCAGGGAAAGATCAGCTACAAGGGCCCTGTCTCATCGACTCATGCTCTTCCGCGGATCAAACTGGACCTGACAGCTGACGAGCGTGTCGTTCTACCGCCCGTTCGCGCGCAGATTTTTCACCCGTACACCGACGCCCCAGACGACGGCATCGACGTCCTGGCTTACGACTACATCGAGGCGTTCGCCGAAAAATTCCGAGCGCTCGCCGAGCGGACGCGCCCGCGTGACCTCTATGACGTGGTGAATCTTTACCGAAACGGTGAGGCCCGCCCGGAACCGCGACGCTTCATGGAAGTTCTGCGCGCCAAGTGCGAATTCAAGGGCATCTGTATTCCGAGCATTGCTGACCTTGAGCCTCACCGTGCGGATCTTGAGGCAGGCTGGATCCATATGCTGGAACACCAGCTTCCTGCGCTGCTTCCCGTGGCGACCTTCTGGGATGCGCTCCCAGAAATCTTCGCATGGCTCGAAGGCGCCGTCCCGCAACCCCTCGCGGCTATGCCTATCGGCGCCGGTAACACGCTCATCCGCGAACGCATCGTCGGCCTCCCCGCCGGCGGCCGAGGCCAGAACTACATTGAGATGATCCGCTTCGCTGCGGCTAACCGGCTCCTTGTCGAAATCGATTACAGAGACAAACAAGGCAATCGGTCCACACGCGCGATCGAAGCCTACTCCCTCCGTCGCTCGCAAGCAGGCGACGTACTCCTCATGGCCGTGCGTGCGGACAACGGGCAGTCCCGCAGCTATCTGGTCGACAGCATCTTTGGGGTCACAACTACCCAAACACCATTCTCGCCGCGCTACCCGATCGAACTTACGCCGTCTGGTCCTCAGAGCATTCCGCAGACAGCAAGCTCTGGCTCAGGAGGGGGCTTCGGTGTGCAGCGTGTGCCAGTTATTCGACGTTCGCCCACTCGCAGGCCGACGCGCAGCACAAGTTTTGCCGGCGCAAACGGTCCAACCTACGTATTCAAATGCTCAGTCTGCGGAAAGACCTTCAATAAGAAGAGCTACGACGCGGCATTGAACAAACACAAGAACAATCGGACAGGCTACGAATGCTACGGCACGTTCGGAACCTACGTGAGAACGAAATACTAGGACAATCCATATTCCCGACATTGCGACAGACGCCACTTTGCATGTTGGCTAGATCTCCTTGCCGAACACATGTCGGCGTGAATGAGTGACGAGAGACGGCATCGAGATGCGCCGCCTGTCTCGCCTTGTCCCTGCTCATCGCCTAAGCCGCCTGCGCACACTCAGGTCATTCGCCTAGTACCATCTAGGCGACACGAAAGCGTGATCGTCATTGCCACCGAACAAATGCTCGGCGGCAAACCGATCCTCGATCGCTTGCACCGAAAGGCGCGCTTCACGCTTTGCCAAATGCTCCTTCGCCCATGCGAGAAAGGTCGATACGCGAGGCGTCGGCTCGGCCGGAGCCTCTGCGGTGAGCATGGCGATGAGGCGGCGCAGCCGATCGAGTTCGTCGAGTTCAGCCAGGATCGCGCCAAGTCCGGCGGTACGGCGGTCTTCGATATGCTTGATGCGCGCCGCCAGCTCGCGCCTCCGCCGCTCCTCCTCAACCCTCCGCTGCTCCTCCTCACGCTTGAGGCGCTGGTCCGTCTTTGCAGCAGCGAGAACCGCGAGCCCCACTGCGATGTCGCTCGCCATGGTCTCGAGCCGCTGGATCTTCGCGTCGCGGAAGCTGCGACGCGGTGCCGTTCCCCCAGAGACATAGACCTGCTCGAATTCAAACGAGAGCTGACCGGTCGGGTGGTAATCCCATTCGGGAAAGCGCGGCCTATCGAAGAATACGTCGCCCCAAGAATTGCGCCGTGCCGCCCGGTCACGCTTGCGCTGCCATGCCTCCTCCTCGGCACGCTCGGCATCGGTCAACACGTGTTTCTCCCGCCTGACCAGTTCAGAGATCGAAAAGTCGATGGTTTCGGTGTCGGATTTGAAACGGGCCGATCCCTCGCCGGCCACGAGTTGGAAGCCCTGTAGTAAGGCTGCCCGCAGAATCCGCGGCAAGATAACTGTCAGGCGATCGATGGATTGCGGCGCAACCTCGCACTTGATGAGGCCGGCGCCGTCGGCAGCGACGATACCGATATCGGAAGGTTTCGCCTTGCCTAGCTTGGCGAGCGCGCGGTCGATGATCGGATGCGGTGACGCAGCCTGGTCATCGCCGCCTTCGGACGCAAGAATGCGCGCCTGTTCACGCACGATTGCGAGCGTCGAGGATTCGCGACTGAGGTCGGCGCCAGCGATGGTGATCTTGTCAACTGTCCAGACTTTGGTCTCCGGCAATGGCGTCTGCTTCACCGTCTTGCCAGCCGCCTTCTTTGCCCACCACCCTAGGGGTGGATTGGGGATGCCGTGCTTTCTGCAGATCTTGTGGAGTGCCACGTCGGAGATGGCGAACTCCTTCGCGAGGTGCGTCATCGGCTTGGACCAGACCAACTCGTAGAATTGTTCACGCGTGAAGACTCGGGCCACGATTGTCCTTTCTTGTCTTCCGAAGTGCCGTGCTCCGCCGCCCAACACCCAGTGCCCATCCTAATTTACAGGCGCAACATTCCTCTTGGCATGGAGACCACCGTACATTTACACAAGTGATCATGATTTTTTGCAGAAGGTGCAACAGCCTGTTGCACAAAGCACTTACTGATCCGCGCACCGCACCGTAAACGGCGTGTCCAGTTTTAAAGACGCAAGGATTGGTGGCGTGTCTGATCCAATTTTCTTGACGACGGAGGAGGTCCTCGCCCGCTACCGCAGCCAGATCAGCAGGGGCACACTCCGAAACTGGCGTTCGATGCGGTTGAGTCCATCTTTCGTCAAGCTCGGAAAGACGATCCTCTCTCCGCTCGCCGAACTGGAGACTTGGGATCGGCAAAGCCTTGTCGTCTGCCGGTCGGCAAAAGGGCCGCTAGCCCACGCGGTTGTGCAGGGATATACTTCTAACGGACAAGCACCGCTGAACGGAGGCGGGGCGATGCTCCAATCGCAGGTTCATCAAAATCCTTGCTCGAACGGGACAGCACGGGATGACTCAAGCACCAGCGTGGTTGAAAAGGAACAATCACGAGTACGCACTTTAGACATACCCCTAGCCCAGACCCCATTGAGTTTCGAGAGACGCGTAAGTATCTAAATATGAACAGGAATTTGATTTCGAGAAGTTTGATGCACAACCATCCTTCCGGCGATCCGACACCCAGCCAGGCCGACATCGCGATGAC
>ERZ778017.2618-NODE-2618-length-14195-cov-4.165064_pt1 | contig 14195 bp, 11 predicted proteins | sample MGYA00375747_ERZ778017 | MGnify/ENA primary metagenome ERZ778017 (study PRJEB29350, sample SAMN05509838) | bioreactor metagenome | biome: bioreactor; material: wastewater | place: South Africa: University of Cape Town | collected 2014-03-17 ... | reverse complement strand
ACGAGATATTGGCGTGACTGGAGTTCAGACGTGTGCTCTTCCGATCTAAGATTCAGGTTCTCAACACCGCTCCCTCCTTGCCGGACACCAATCTACTCCTCAACGTCATGACGAAGAACATCACGCAGGGTACGTTGCCGGAAGTCTTGTGGGGTGGTGGTCCTGATTCGCAAAGTGGCTTTGCCGTGGCCTTGCTCAGCGGCGCGGCGCGTGATGCCACGTTTGGCGTGATTCGCGCAATGGAAAGTGCGGAAGCCGAAGTTAACCGTCTCGCTTTGATGCTCCTCCGAGATCACTACACGGCCCCCATCGGCATTATTGTCAAGGATGCCAACGGCAACTGGGTCAGTGGCGAAACGATTCTGCCGTCTGAGATTTCGCAAGTGGGTACGCGGAATGTGGTCAAGTTCCAGGATATTGCACCCAAGGACCGGGTGCAGATGACGCAGCAAGCGGTTGTCGTCACCGACAAGCACCTGATGAGTCGCAAGCGCGCCATGTCAGAACTGTTGGGTATCGAAAATCCTGAGAAGGAGATCAAGGAAATCCTCTCCGACATGACCTATCAGGATGAGGATATCGTCAAGAACGTGCTCAATCCGGCTGCCTTGAAGGAGATGAGTCCTGACTATCTCTTCCCCATCTGGCTGGCCTGGCAGCAATTCCAGCACATGAACACGCCGCCACCGCAACCTAACACACCGCAGCCACCAGCTCCGCCACCAAGCGGCGTGGTTCCGGGTCCGGGTGTACCCCCACCAGTCCCACCAGCACCACTGAACTCCAACATTCTCTTCAACGCCTTGCAGCACGCACAAGCCTCATCCGCTGGTGGGCAAGGCTTTCAGCAGCCGCCGGGCTTGATTGGCGTCGGTGGTCAATTCCCTGGTGGCATTCCGCCACAGTAAAGATAGGTAACGTATGCCGCCGAATATCTATGCGTTTAACTCTCCGTATGCCATTGCGGCCAATTCGTATTATCAGTCAAATGTTCGAAAGCCGACATGGCGGGACATCAACCCCTTCACCGGACAGCCGTTTCTCCAACCACGGCAATTCTCACCGCTTGAGATTCAGGCGATGCAGCAGTTCAACATTGACCCCGCCTCGCTGGCGACGCCGCAAGGGCAGCAGGATTTCAAAGATGCGGTTGCGCTTATTCAACAGCAAAACGCTCAAGCGGCGGCGGCACAGTTCATGCCGATGCTGGCAAACAGCACCATGCCGGGTGCCAATATTCACAACCCGGACCCTGCTGCTCACATGACTGATCCGAATATGCCCTTTGTCAACTTCGTGGCCTCAAACCCACGGGGAGGACTGCAAACCTCGGTGAATACCGTGACGACTGACCCGGTTACCGGGGCGCAAGTGGTCACTCGGCAGCGCGTTCCGTATCAAATGACGGATGCCGACAAGACCTTGCTCACCCAGACCTTTGCCGCGTTGCCGGATGATCAGAGTAAGACGAATTACGCCAATCTCATGGCTGCGAATGGTATTACCACCAACAAAGAGAACTTCCAGCAGTACGTGAATCGGATCAACAAGACCAACACCGCGCTACACGCGCCTGGTGGTTTTCTTCAGACTGACCCCCTTGCTGGACTCTAGATAGGATACAGAATGCCCGCCCCAATTCCAATTTCCTCACTCTTCGGTGGTCAAATGCCGCCAAATGCTCAGATTGCTCCGTCACTTGGTCAGTCTCCGCAAATGCCTGTTCCGCCGATTCCGGGGATGCTGCCGCAGCAAGGTGGTCAAATGCCGCCGGATCAGTTGCAGGCGGAGATGGAGCTGATTCAAATGTTGATGCAGAATCCCCAGTTTGCTCAAGCTGTCACAGCGCTTCGTGCCAGACGGATGCAGGCGGCACAGGGTGCTCCCGGTGCTGCTCCGCCGATTCCGGGTGCGGCGGGTCCGGCTCCAAGTGGTGCGCCGGTGCCGGGTGGCTTCGCGGATTTTGTGAACAAGGGACGGTAACGCCGTGTCAGTGTCCAATCCGTACTCGTTTGACGATGTACCTGATGCGCAGAAACCGTTTTATGAGCAGAATCCCGGCAGTGTTTTCACCAACTGGCTGGCCGCACAGAACACCAGTAACGCGGATCAGTCACTTGCCATCAACCATTACAACGATTTCTTCTCCAAATATCTCTATGACACCATCACCAACCCTGATGCCACCGGCTACTATGGTGACTTCTTGAAGCATCAGAATCTCAAGAATTATCTCGCAGCATTTACGCCAGCGCAACGTGGTGTGGATACTCGACGCTACACCGCGCCAACCCGTTGGATTTCCTTCTAGAGAAAGCATCAAACATGGCAACACCAGGGTATGTTACCGGCTTCAATCACAGTCTCCAAGACTATCGACAAGATCCAAACAATCCTTTTGCAAATCAGACAAACGATGTTGATTACGGCAAACTAATTCAAGGGATGCCGAGTCTGGCGGTGCCGTCTGCTCTACAAACGATTGGTAAAAGTCAGTACGGGCCGTTTGGCTCCTACATCATGTCCACCGTGGCGCCAAACTTCAATAACATCTTTGATGCGTTGACGCCCTTTGGGGTAGACGACTCGAATGCGGCACGTGACAATTTCTATGACCAGTACACGGCAGGCTTGTACAATGCCAATTCGCCCTACAACGTTAATTACGGCGAGGCTGGGAACATTCTGAAGGACGCCTTGTCTGGCGCAAGCAATACGATTTTCTCGCACAATCTCGCGGCGTCATCAAATGATCCAGCGTTACAAGCCAAGCAGATTGACGATTATCTCAAAGGTGTTGGCGCCACGACGATGAGTGCCACAAAGTACAATCTTATCCACGCGGAACTTGTGGACATGCTGAGTGACTATGCGGGACGGCTTAAGAACCATTCAATTGACGGCAACACTACGTCGTTTGTGAGTTACCTCGTGAGTCGGAGTGCTGATTTCCTCGACAGGATTTTCGGCGGTGTTGACTTCGGATCTATCACGCCGATTAGCGGTTCCACGTACCGTGATCCGCTGGCCGCGCCGACCCCGCCAGCCAACGTACCGCCTATGGGTCAAAACCGATAGAGGTGACACATGGCGACGAAGTATGCCGGGTTTATTGATTTTTTATCTCCCAACCAAAATCTTCCGAAAATGCCAGATTTCCTGCAAAGTTACAACCGCAACTTCAATACCCAACTCAGCAACCTTTTTGCACCGATTCATCCCGATGGCTGGGGGGCATACGTTCTCGGGAAATCAACAGACACGGCGAAAAACTTTTCTGATGTTGATTTAGGGTCCAACGCTTCCGGCTCTTCAACCCCATCAAGTAACGGCTCAGGCACGTTGTCTGGCGGTGATCCCGGTGTCTTGAAGTGGTCGTCACAAATCTCCGTGGCTTCCAAACAATTCGGTGTCCCTCAGGATGTCATCGCTGCCATCATGCAAAATGAATCACACGGCAGTCAGTACAGTTTGAGTAGTGCTGGTGCCATCGGCTTGATGCAAGTCATGCCCTTCCACTTCGATGACGGCGACGGTGATCCGTATGACCCGCAAACCAACATCAACAAAGGTGCGTCGATTCTCAAGAGCAACTTCGATATGGCAAAGTCGAAGTACGGCGTGGATGACAATAAAGCCTGGGACATTGCCGCCGCTGCCTATCTCGGAGACTGGAACTGGAAGTCAGGAACCTACGCGGGGTCCAGCGATGCCTATGGCACGAATGGACCCACCTACGTCCAGAAGTTTGATGACGCGAGGAAGCAATACTCCGTATCAGCCCCCCCTCCAACAACAGCAGATATTGGAAATACCGGCTCTGTTTATTCCATCTTTGGCGGACAGCAAGAACCTATTTCACAGGGGTACGGCCCCTCAGATTTGAGCGGTGAGCCAGCAGACCACGGCTACGCCCATTTCCACGAGGGATTGGATATAGCAGTGCCGAAAGGCACCGCGTTGTATGCACCGGCTGACGCGACGGTGGTCATCGCAAGCGCGCCACGTGGGGTTGATAACGGGTATGGAAACGAAATCTATCTGAAAACGTCGTGGGGCTATCTCCTTCTCGGACATCTCTCTAGTTCTGCCGTCACTGAAGGGCAGCAAATCAAGGCAGGGACGCTCCTTGGCTATTCTGGTTCTACTGGTTACTCCACCGGCCCACACACCCACGTTGAAGTACGGGATCAAGACGGCAATGCCATTGACCCCTCTACTGTCTTTTCATTCTAAGGATAGACATGGCTGGCTTCGTTGACTTCCTCAAGAAAGCGGCGGATGAAACCGATGCATTTCGGACTGATGCCACAGATCTTCTCAAAGGCGGAGCCGGTGATGTGGGTCTTGCGGCGCTGAGTCTGGCTGGTAGAGGGGTTGGCGCCGTCGCCAACTCTCCCGTCGTTGAGAATCCAATCACGCAGAATGCGCTCACCCACGCCGCCAAGCAGACGGCTGAGTTTGTGCTGGGCGCTAGTCAGAAGTACGTCACCAACCCCACCTTCGGCGCAGTCGCAAAAACTGGTGTTGATCCTGGCTTCTTCTCACCACTACCAGCCGCAAAACATCTTCTCACTACGGCATACCATCCGCTTCGCTCCATTGAGCATCCCAACGCTGACATCAAACCCGTTACGTATTCCGCTCAAGAAAAGGTTGCGCAAAAACGGGGTGATGTCGAAGAAGCTGACAAAATCCGTCAAAAACGACAAGCGATTCAGCAAGCCCCATCCTTCACAGCCGCATTCAATGCGTCGATGGCAGATGACCCGTGGAATCAACTTGCGTTACAAATCGCGTATGACCCTCTTACCTACCTCGGTGGTGAGACGCAGCTTGCGAAGATCCCCGGCTTAGCCGAAGCCGCCGAAACATCACGTCTTGCCAGTGCTGCCTACAAAGGCGCGAGAGGCGTGGACTTCGCTGCTGCTAGCTTCAACAAAGCCATTGAAGCGCCCATCGCAGGTGTCCTCAAGGGCGGTGAGAAACTTGGGCTTGCAACCAAAGCGTTGGAGTTTACCAACAAAGGTAAAGCCGATGCCGACTTCTCCGAAATCCTGCCAGCGTTGGGCGAACTTCGGCAGCGAGGCTGGAACTTCGATGCTATTCAGACTGGCCCCAATCAACTGAAGTTAGAGTTCAACAATCTGGGCCATGCCGAAGACGCGGTACGCAGTCAGGTTGAGAAGGTTGCGCCGTTTGATTGGCAGAGCAGTGTTGACAAGAAAGCCAATACGCTCACGCTCACAACGACGTTGCCGGATACCATCAAACCACAGGACGTTATCAACAAGGTTGGTCAGCGCAACATCGCACTCTCCGACGCACTCAAGCCGCCGTTTGAAGGCGACGCGGTTGAGCAGGATGGGATTTGGTGGTGGGATCAACCACACGAGATGACTGTCCAAGGTCAGGGCACGAATCGGCTGACTGGTGACACACGACGTACCGTCCAACTCACGGAAGGTAACAACAAGAAGGTTATCTTCTTTGATGCCAAGCCGGATGAGAATGGCAAGTTTAGTGCAGTAGTTACACATTATGCAGTGTCGCCAGATGGGACAAAACTTTCGCCAGCCGGACCACGCTTCGCATTTCGCCTCGATAAAGATGCCAGATTCAACACGGCGCAGGAAGCCATCGACGCAGCCCAGACGAAGTACGAAACCGAACTCAACGATTTCTACACCAAAAACCAGAAGCTTCATGCCAATAAGGTCAATCAGATTGTGAGAGACCTCAAGGCAAACGGCGTGGTTGACGACTCAGTACTTGAGAAAGCGTTCCCACCCACCAACTTCACTGAGCATAGTGAACCGCTCTCCAACGTCACTGACGCCTTCCAGCAGCACACACTCCGCGATGCGTTAGCCCAGATTCAAGGCGAAGTGCCACAGCCCGGTGAGCAACTGTACAACGTCGCACACGAAGTCATTGAACCAGCCAACACCACGATTCCGCAGACGGGTGACATCAACACCTTCCCGGTACGTAAGAAAGTCACGCAGCAAGTCAGCGGCGATGCCATCTTCAATGCGCGACAAAACGTGGCAGATGATGTCAACACCATTGCGCAGAACCTTGGTTTTGATCCTGTGAGTAACCGCGTCAAAGCCGCTATCAAAGTCCTGACCCCCTTTGCCGATGCCAATACTGACCTGTTTGCCGAGAAAGGTTCACTCCTCAATACGCCGCAACTCGTCTCCGGTGTTGAAGACGCCTTGCAGACTGACAATGCCCAAGCCCTGCACCAGACGGTTCAGAACCTCTTTGGTCAGGCGCCGAAAGCACTCCCCAATGCGGGTGACGTTCAGTATCCGCTCAGCAATGCGCTGAACAGTTCTGTCGAACAACTCCCCTTCAAGCTTGCTGAAACCCCAGCGCTGGAAAGTGTGCGTAACCAGGTCACCAACCTCGCCACCGCGATGAAGGCTCAGCCGCAACAGGTTGAGCAGGTGATGTCGGTGCTGACACCAGTGATTCAAGCTAACCCGCAGCACTTCATCGTACAACGTATTTACGACAACCCGATTCTCCGTGACGGTGTGCAAAGAGCGCTGGCAGCCCCGAGTCAGCAAGCGTCTCAAAAGATTCTGGCTGATACCGTCGGCAAGATTGATGGCGTCTTCTCAGAGATGGGGATGCACGTCCCAGCTTTTGAGAAATACTTTGGCTGGATGGACACCAAGCATGTCACACCCGCTTCACACATCGGTGAGATTGATGCAGGCAAGCTCTCTGACAAAGCCTCAGCCACGTTGCAGCGGGTCAAAGAAACCATGCCGAAGACGACGGAGGTGATTCGGAACTCAGACAAATACATTGCAAAGTTCAGCGATGAGAAGAATGGATTCCTTCAGCAAGCAACTCAATTGGCGGAAGCCAATGGTGCTCTACCGCCTGATGGTCCACTCTCCAACCTCAATGACGCCAGACGAGTCATCAAGAAGTACGGCAGCAAGGATCAGCTCAAAGGCTTCGACAAGTTCATGAAGACCTGGGGCTTTCCCAAGGGTGACAGTGCGGATCAAGCCTACACCAACTTCGTCTCAGATACCGCTATGCAGGAGATCAAAAAGATCTACAATATCGAGGACAAGACGGGGGCACGCAATGCCTACAATCTCTTGTTCAACATGTATCGCGAAAAAGCCCTGCTGAGTGTCAGGTATCACGTGGCGAATGCACTGGACATGACAGTACGTAGTGTGCTGCACGGCAACAATCCACTCATCGCATCATCTGTTACCAAACTCCTTGCGGAAGACGGTATTCGTGGTCTTCCCGCTGAAGTCAGCGCCAATGCACAGCGCGGCTTCGGCCCTGTTGAAGAGTCATCCTACGGGGTTGATGCGACATCGGGTTTCTTCAGCGGTTTGAAGCAAGCGGCGAGAGCCGGGGATAAAACCTCACTCGGTAAACTTCCGGTAATCGGCAAAATCGCCGGACCCGCCGCCGCTATGAATCGCTATCTCTCGCTGGCAATGGACACCGCCTTTCGAGAGTCCTCTTTCTATAGTGGTTATGTCAGATTCAAACATGACCAGATGCTGCCTCGTTTCACGGAACTGTTGCGTCAAAACCTCAAACCGGAAGATGCCAAAAAGTTTGATTCCTTGTTGCGGGACTCTGAGTATCGGATGCCTGCGACAGAAGTCCAAGCCCAGGTCACCAAACTTGCCAGAGCCAGTGGCTCAACCCGTGAGGAAGCCGCTGCTTTGGGCGCACAGATGGGTGGTTACTGGCAGCAAGGCTTGGATGAAGCGACGCGCTACGGGGTGGACTTCACCAATCAGGTCTTCTACAAGTTCAGTGATGAGCGACAGATTGAGCAGTTGCTTCATTTAAAGGGGTGGCTGCCCTTTCATGTTTGGGCCACCCGCAACATCCCGCATTACGCTGAAACACTGGCACAGAATCCCTGGCTGGTGCGTGCTTACCTTGAATACCGGGGTTTGAGTGACCAGCAGCAGAAACAACTCAACCTGACCGGCAGCTTTGCCGGGAAGTTGAGCATTGGTGATCTGCCGTCACTGCTTGTCGGTGCCAACAATCTTGCCTTCATCAACCCCACCGTGGCGGTGTCAGTCTTTGACCAGACCCAACCACACGGTGAAGATCCCAACGCCAATCTCTTTGAGAAAGCCGTCTATGACCTCGGCAGAGTTGGTTTGTCACCGGCTCCGTGGATCAGCGGTACGGCCAACATTCTGGGTTACACGCATGATGCTGGAACGCAAGCTCTCTTCAATCCGGTGTCGGGTCCAATTCAAGCCTTGACAGGTGTGAATCTCGATTTCCCCACTAATGTCGTACAAACCAAACTGCGGAATGTGTTGAGTGGTCAGTTGCCACACAGCACGTATGTCTCCGGCTACGTCCCGCCGTCGGGTGATCCGTATCTCGAATATAACGTCGATAAGATCATTGACCAGATGTCGGTGGAGTTCACCGGCCATGCTAATGACCCGCTGTTTGACAGAGCCAAGGCGATTCCAGACAGTCTGATCTATCAGGATGCGCTGAAGAAAGCCAAAGCAGATCAACGCTTTGGTGAACTGTATCGCTTCTTCTCACCCGTACCGCTCACCACCACGAATCCCACTGAACTCGCCATACGTGGGGCTGAAGCGCAGTTGCCGCAGCGTGGCAGTACCGGCTACAAGGAAATGCTGGGTGCTCAGATTCAAAACGGCAATATCGGTACGGCGCACTTCAACACGTCATTTGGAGATCAGCGCAGGACCCAAATCAACGTCGGTTTGAGTTTCTTGCAGCAGTATGGCTGGCCCTCTGAGTATCGCACACAATTCGGTACGGCGAATAGTGGTCTTACCGGAGATCAGATGGCTGTCCTCTTCAAAGACCTCCCCTGGTTCCATCAGTACTACACCTGGTTGCAAATGCAGCCGGATGGTTCCGATAAATCAGTAAGTCACTTCCTCGCAACGAATCGTAACACAACACCGCAATAACGTACTCTTTACACACACTAAAGGAACACAACTACATGGTTGATACCATAAACGATTCTGTCCTCGGAAACGTGGATCAGTCCGATGCTGCCTCAGCGCCTTCCAACAGCCTTGAGGATGTGGATCTGACTGCCGCCTACGGTGACGAAACAGAGCCGGAAACTGGTGATGTCAGCGCCGAAACAGATGATGCTCCGGCCTCAGAAAATTGGGAAGAACGCTTCAAGGGTCAACAGACGGTTGCCAATCAGAAGGCACAGGAGGCCCAGCAGTACGCCCAAATGCTTGAGCAGGAACGACAAGCGCGGTTGTCGTATGAGCAGCAACTGATGCGGTATGAACAGGCGATGTACGCTCAGCAACTTGCCGCCTCGGGTATGCCCCAGGAGCAGGTGCAGCAGCAGATGCAAGCCATCCAAGCCCAGCGAGCCTTTCAGGTACAGCAACAGCAGCTTGCTCTGACAGCCCAGCAACTCTCGCAGCGGGAACAGGTGCTCTACCAAACCGCTGAGGAAGCAGCGCGTCCTATCGCGGCGCACAAAATCGCTGAGAAGTACAAAGTGCCGATGGCTGACATTCTCGACCTCGACTCTCCCGCAGCGATGATTAAAGTTGCCGAGGCAATTGCCAAAGCCCGAAAGTCCACCAAAGCCCAAGCCGGGAATGCCAACAAGTTTGAAGGGCAAGGACTTGGTTCTTCTCCCGTTAAACCGACGGCGGACCTGGATGAGGCGGCGCAAAACTTTATGGCGGAAGCCAAACGTCTCGGCTTTGCATAATAAGGAAACACGTCGATGGCAGGTGCCAATCTCACCAATCTTGCGGAATTGATCCGCGAACAGTTCCGTACCCCGTTTACCGATGGGATGCAGCGCAACACGTTTGTCTACGCTTTCTTCCCGACGAAAAAGGTTGAAGGTAAGCAGCGTGAGTGGGAAGTCCACTACGCGGGCAACACGGGTGCCCTCTCGTATACCGAGTCGGGTGACATCCCCACGGCAGGTAACCAGAGTTATAAGAAAGCCACGGCTCCCTTCAAACTGGTTGGCGTGCCGGTGCAGGTCACTGGCTTTGTCGATGCGGCTACCAAGGGTGGTGGTGGATTCCTTCAGGCGTTGACCTCTGAAACCACAGAGGCGATTAAGGACCTGAAGGACGCCATCAATACGATGCAGATGTCCACGTCTGCGCCAGGTAACAGCGGCGCGGATATCACCGGCTTCCCGTACATCATCTCCGATACCGGCACCTATGCGGGGCTGGACCGAAGCACGTACACGTGGTTCCAGTCTTACGTGCTGGATAACAGCGGGACGGACCGAGACCTGACGCTGAGTCTCATGCAGGATCAGTATCGGACTCTCCTCTCTCCGGCTCGAAGTTCCAAGGTCACGCACATCTTCACCAGTTTCAAGCACTACGACGACTACGGCAACCTGATGGCGGATAATCGCCGCTTCATTTCCCCGGCGAAGATGGATGCGGGCTATGGTCAGAAGTACGACTCCATGCCCTTCAACGGTTCTCCGGTGATTGGTGTGCCGGGTATGGCGGATGGCGCCATGTACTTCATCAACAAAGACTTCTGGGAATACGATGTCCTGAAGGATTTCGATACCGAAGAGAAGTCGCTTGCTACCAAGGACGCCAAGCTGTTCTTCATCTCCCACTATGCGGAGTTGGTCTGCTTGCACCCAGGTAAGCAGGGGAAAATTGTCGATTTGGCCTAAGTTAAGTCGATAGTAGAAATTGTCTTAGGGCGGTGCGCTGGGTGCCGCCCTTCTTCTTGAGAATGAATGATGCCTCGATACGATTTTCGTTGTGCAACCCACGGCACGTTTGAGATTCAGAAGTCGATTCATGATTTAGTCCCGGTGACCTGTCCTGACTGTGGCGCCGCTGCGAGGCAGCAGTTCAACACTACGGCTGCTGTCATCATGCGTCCTGATGGCTGGAATCTCTCGCCGTCTGATCCCAACTACTCAAAGAATCTCACAGACAGACAGAAACCTGAAAGTTGGAAGACTCGTCTATGAGTAACGTACTCATTACCACGACAACCCGCAATCTCGAAGATCTGACCCTCGATGAAATCATGGCTTTGAGTGAGCCGCAGCGCACCGACATGCTGGAGAAATGGCTGACGCCGGATCTGAGTGTGCAGGATGAAGGCGCCACCCTTAAAGCCTTCAACAAAGACGGCAAAGTTATCAACTGGAAGGTCAAACTGGCCGACGGGACGGAAGTTAATTTCGGTCCACGGGGCCGCAACTTCTCCCGCAAGTTTGCGCTCTCACTCCTGACTCGCTACGGCAAGCAGGGACGCTACTACGGTATGCACCAGCCAACAGGTCTGCGTAAGCGGGCCGACATGGCGCAGTGGACGCAGATTCAGAAAGAAGACTGGGACGGCAAGGCCGAAATCAATTTGAACTATTTGGCGCATGTGCCGCAGCGGAGTGATGGTGATGGCGGATCGGAAAACCTCAGCGGCAGTCAGGCTCTTAGTTGACACTACGTCTGGTCTGACCCTCACCGCGACGCTCACCGACGGACTCAACACCACACAAGGCACCGGACCACTCACCGAAGTCGGCAGCAGCGGCAGATACTATGGCGCTATCACACCCACCGGCAATGTGTGTGAGGGTGAATGGACGGCCACGTATTCAGACGGCACGGTGCAAACCTTTACCGTGGGTGACACCAGCGGCATGGATAAGTGGACGTTGCGCAACCTGCTGGCAAGCCGGGTGGATGAGACGCACTACGGCACCGTCACCTTTGCCAACGGAGTAGATCTGGTGGATGACGCCCTCTTCGGCGTTGAGGGTGACTTCCTCAAGATGTGGATGCTCCTCAACTCATCGAGTAATGAGTCAGGTCTGTATCGACGGATCACCGGCTATAACGGCTCAGCCCTTACGCTGTCCTCCGCCTGGGGCAGTGACCCCGCTGCCGGTTCCAGTTTCTTGCTCACCAACATTCACCCACGTGAGTTGGAGCAGGTCTTTCAAACCACCTATCAAACGCTGGGCAACATCGGCAGAGTCAAAGTCAAAGCTGAATCCCTCACCCCGGATGCGGATGGCCGAGTCGCCATTCCAGCGGGTTGGACCCATGTCTACGATGTCTGGTCAAAAGCCGGTGATGATACGTCAGCCCTGCTTTCCGATGCGCCGTTGACGACGTGGCAGCCTACCGCCGGAAGATACATCACCGTTGACAGTCTCGATGCCAGTTCAAGTGTCACGCTGTACGGACTTCGTAACGCCAGAACACCTCTGTGGGATGACTCACATTCAGACCTCGATGCCGAAACGGTGTTGGCCCTGGCCTCATCCCAACTCAACATCGCCAGAGCCAGTGGATCTGCCCTTGATCCCGAAGATCACATGCACCGGCAAATCGCGGCGTTTCAAGAGTTAGAAACGGTGCTGCGCCGCAACGCTGGGAGGGCAGCCAACAACCAACGTGAAGTGATTCAATGAGCACACCACTCAATAAGTCTGAAATCGTTCTCGATTCCAAACGCTACCGTATTCTTGGCAATGTGCGAGAACAACTGGTCAATCCTTTCCCCGGCAAAGTGGTGGAAGGTGACGTTTCTCGCGACGATGAGCAAGTGCTGTCTTCCTGGGTCATGACCTCCTTCAGTGGCGGCTTAGGTATTGTCAACGGCTCCTTTCCGTCAGATCAGGACCGATTCAACTTCGCCACGCTGGAAACCCGCTATCCACGTCAACTCTCGCTGGCTCCACTGGTGACACAGCGCAGCACTGATGGCCCCGCACAACTGATGTTTGAGTATAACGGGGTGTTCTATGTCGTGATTGACAAGGTGGTCAAATCGTGGAGTGAAGACACCCAAACACTGACCACGGAACACACCCTGGCGGATGATCCCACCGGCGTTGAAATCTATCTCGGCACGCTCTACATCGCTGTGGGCGATAACAGTGATCTTGAAACCTTTGATGGTACGAGTTGGAGCACGGTGAGCAGTCAGGCCGGGAAGTGCTTGCTGGTCTGGAATGATTCACTCTATCTCTTGACGAATGACGGAGCGTTATCGCGGCTGGCTGGCGGCACGTGGACCCCGAATGTTGCCACACTGGATCTGCCGTCTGGCTCCGCCAAGCAGATGCTGGTCTACTTCGATTCGCAACTCAACGCCATTCCGCATGTGGTGACGGACAGAGGTGTCTACGCCTTTGATCTCGACTCTACCACCTTCTTCCCCACCCCGATGACGTATCCCATTCACCCTAAGGTTGGCACTGCTATCGTCTGGCGTGGAGATCTGTACGTGCCGGTGGGCGCCACGGTGTACAAGTACAACACACAGACGATTCAGGTGGTTGGCCCCGATAAAGATGAAGGCTTGCCCTCTGATTACCGAGGCTATGTCAAGCAACTCGTGGGCACGCACCCCTTCTACTATGCCATCATTGATGCGTCCTTTAGTTCCGGCACGACGGCGCTGAATCTGCTGTATACCGGCTCACACCGCAATACCACCTTCTTCTCGAAAACCGCATCCCGCGCTTTGATTCTCTCATCGCCGGAATCTTCCTGGCACGGCGTTTGGGAAGAGGAACAAACCGGCAAAACCGTGGGCTATGCTGCCGTATCACAAGCCGACTCGACGTATCGGTTCTGGTGGAGTAGTACCACAGGTCTCTACAGTCTGGATCTTCCCACCGGCTTGCACAATCCGTTGCAGAATCCCGCGCAAGCGTTTCAGAACAGCGGCTACCTCATCACCCCCTGGTTTGATGCGAATTGGGCTGAGATAGATAAGTTGGCACTCCGCTGCAAACTGGTGGGTGAGAACATCACGAGTGATGAATCCTACACCCTCTCCGCTCAGTGGGATGAGGGCAGCGACTGGGATTTTATTGGCAACGGCACCACTTCCGGCAGAACCGTGTTCAATATCGAGAAGCCCAACGGCGGCAAGATCTTCCGGCGTATCCGTTTCAAACTCGAAATGAAGCGGGGTAGTACTGCCACGAAGACACCCGTGTTGCACAGCATCGCCTTGAGTTTCGATAGAGTCCCGCCACCGATTTGGGGCTATCAAGTCACCCTCGATTTGACGGAAGACTTCGGTGGACGAAGCGTCAGAGAACAGTGGCGTGATCTATACGCCGCCATTCTCAAGAAACGCGCCATCCGCTTTCAGTACCGGCATCGCTTAGCCGGGGAGCAAGATCT